>Ga0335075_10000650_pt1 | contig 59790 bp, 45 predicted proteins | sample Lox_Sample_24_FD_206723 | JGI IMG/M metagenome (GOLD analysis project Ga0335075, IMG submission 206723) | Soil microbial communities from Loxahatchee National Wildlife Refuge, Florida, United States - Lox_Sample_2.4 | ecosystem: Environmental > Terrestrial > Soil > Wetlands | place: USA...
TGGCGCCGTCCACGCTGGCCAGCGTGATCCCCTGCCTGCCCGCGCCGTCGATGGAAAGGTTCGAGAGGCTCACGTTCTCGGACGGGTTGACGATGACGTTCGAGGTGTCGCCCGAACCGCGCAGCGGTGCGAGCTCGACCCCGTCGCCGTAGACGTCGTCGACTGTGACGTTGCCCACCGTCAATCCGACCACGCCGTCCGACCTGATGCCGGCGGCGAAGGCGCCTGCTGGCACGTAGCCCCCCGGGTTGGCCCCGGCGATCGTCAGGTTCTCGAGGGTGATGCCGGACCCCCCGACCAACCAGAAGACTGCGCTCATCTGCGTCGGGCTCGCCCCGGGCGCGGGACTCGTGGCGTCCTTCCACGTCCCGCCGGAGATGGTCAGTCCTTGTGCGCCCGTGAGGGTCAGGCCCTCGTCAACCAGATAACAGGCTCCCGCCGGGACACTGACCGTCGTTCCCGCCGCCAGCGATCGCAGCCAGTGCTGCATCGGGTGCGAGACGTCGACCGAGCAGTCGGACGCGATGGTGGGCGGCGGCGACACGGCGCTCTCCTGCGCGCCTGCAACGGGCATCTGTTGCGCGGCGACTGCGAGAACCGCGGAACAACCGAGCACGCACGCAAGCACCGCCCCGCAGATCCGCCGCATGTCCCGACATCGGCACGCACGATCCCTGCTTGAGCAAGGGCCGGCGCGATCACGGCGTCACCTCAACGGGAGAACAAGAACTCGTCTACTGACGCGCAACGTGACAACACAGGCCCAAACGCACCGTGGATGCGACGCAACCGCACCCGCCGCGGACGCGGCGATTGCACGACGCCGCGACCGCGTCGCGCGCGTGGTTCTAGGGCCGTTTCGGAGCCCGACTGGTCAACTGTCCGCCCGCCACTCGGCGGCCCCCCACACCGACTCGTCGCTGCGGGGGCGTTCGGCGGCCGTCCACTCCGCCACGGTCGCGGCAGTGACGACCTCCCCCTCGATCGCCTCGTCGTCGCCGCCACGTGTCCACACACCGCCACCTCGTGCCGGGCCGTCGTACATGCGTGCGCGTCGGCGTTGCCAGGGGTAGGGCTCCGCCCCGGACCGCGCCACGGGGAACGCGAGCACGACGAAGAGGAAGGGAAGCAGGAGGGTGCGCTCCCTCGTGATCAGGCCTAGATTCCCGAGGGCGGCGAACGCGAACACGAACACGACGCTGTAGAAGAGCGCTGTGAACACGTAGGGACGCTGGAGGCACAGGCGAGGCAGGTAGCGCAGGCGCGGGAGCGACACCAGAACCACGACGAGGATCAACGTGTTCTCGCCCCCGGCGAAGAGCTGGGTCACGCTGTGCGCCGAGAAGGGCAGCGGGTCGAAGAGGATGGTGTAGACGTCGCGCGGATACCAGAGCGGGTTGGAGGAGTACGTGACCGAGCTGCTGCCGAACCCCGCCCCCACGCCCTGGTTGTTCGCGGACAGCCGATTGAGGGAGTTCCCGATCCCGGTGTTGGTGATCGTGTGGAGGAAATGCGCGGCCTCGTAGGTCGAGATGATCACGGCAGCCGCGACGAACACGAACACCGCCCCCATGGTGAAGGCGTTCCGCGGGCGGCGGAGCGAGCCGCTGACCCTGCCCGTTGCGGCGCGGAACAACATTGCGATGGCAAAGCCGACGGCGAGGATCACCAGTTCGTTCGGTCGGATGACCAGCGAGAGCGCGCTCCCGAGGACCATGTAGAGGTACCCGGTGCGCTGGCCCACCATGACCAGTGCGATGCCGTAGGCCGTCAGCCCGAGGCCGAAGAGCATGAACGACTCTTTGCTGACGTCGGCGGTCCAGAACAGCAAGGACGGGAAGAGGAAGATCAAGATCGCGTACCAGCGCCGATCGGCCCGTGGGAAGGTCGCCCGGAAGGCGAGGTAGAAGAACACGGTGCCCACGAACGCGAGCCATGAGCACACGAAGAAGGCGGCCAGCTGGTCGGGTCCGACGAACGTCATCACCACACCGCCCGCGATCGACACGGAACCGTTGCCGACGATGCCGTTGACCCCACTCCCCGCGAGCGTGAAGTGGCCGTTCCGCCACAGGTCCGCCAGCAGTGCGCCCTGGTGGTCGTAACGCAGCCAGTCGGCGACGCCGCCGTAGAAGTGGTCCACGACGAAGATCTGGAGGGGGGCGCAGATCAGGTGCAAGAGCACGCTGGCGATCATGAGCTTGGCCAGCGCCGAATAGGTGTCGAAGCGTGCCACCCGCTTGGCGATGAGCACGCCGAGCCAGGCGAGCAACGCGGCGACCACGAGAGCGACTGGAAGGGTCGTCCCCGGCACGCTGGCCAGCGAAAGGAGCAATGGTGAGCTCATGAGATCCTCCTCACGCCCGCACCAGGCGCGAGAAGTTGGGCCACAGACTGGGCTCGACGTCCGGGGTGCTCTCGACCAGTTTCATGACGTCGGGTGCGTAGACCTCGCGTAGGCGACGGCACGCATCGTCGGGCAGTGCGACCTCGGTTCGTTTCTTGTTCACGTGCTCGGTCACCGCATCAGGTCTGAAGGGCGGCAACCCGAGGAACTGATACGTCCGTTCAAGCTCACCCCACGGGTCCTGCACGCAGCGCTCGTACTGGAGCACCAGGATCTGCTCGGGCGGGTAGTGCCGTCGCCACTCCTCGAGCGCCTGGCCGTAAAAGCCCCGCACCAGCGCGTCGGCATACACCTCCGCCGTCAACGCTCCTCTGTGCCCGCGATGGTGGGCCAGCCCGGAACCGAATCGTTCTACGGGATCGCGCAGGAGCACGAGAAGCTGCGCCCGCGGCGCCGTTTCCATGAGGAGCGGCGGGACCCAGCCGAGATGCAGATAGTCGGGCGTCCATTCTCCCGTCACCGTGCCGGCTCGGCGCGGGAACCAGCCGTGATATTGCGCACAATCCTCAGGCCCGAATGAGTTGGTCGCGAACCGGTCGAAGAAGTGCCGCTCCTTGTGGATGTCGGCGCGGTGCGCCACCTCAGGATGTGACGCGATGAGCCCGAACCACCACGTGGTGCCGGCCTTTTGCGCGCCGATGCCGACGAAATCGGGAGGTCCCGCCACCTCGCCGGGCCCGGGAACTGGCGGCGTGAAGTCGAAGCCGTCCTCCCACGGCGCGAACCGCCCCCGGGCGTGGAGGACCGCTTGGCGCATCGACGCCGGGAGCCGCAAGAACGTCGAACGCGCGAGATCTCTCAATGTCTCGGGCATTGCGTCCACCTCATGACAGAGAAGGATGGTTCAGCCCCGACCGGCACGCCACCAGCCTCACTGGACACGGGTGAACGCAACGCAACATCTTGGCCACATTCTGATGAAACGTAGGTGAAATCGTTACGGAACTGGCCCCCAGGCGGCCAGAAGACCAGAATGCCGGTCGTCATGGGGTCCGACACCGGTACGCCCTGCGGCCCTGCCATGGGTCCCGGCATCCGTGTCCTGCACGTCATCCCGACCGGGCTCGGCCGCGGTGCTCAGCTCTTCGCGCGTGCACTGGTGGACCAGCTCGGGGGTCTCGGAGGCGGCCACCGGTTGGTCAGCCTCTTCGACGGCGAGGACGACGTCGCCGTGGACGACGCGCTCGGGCTGCCTGGCGGCGCAAGCGCCGCGTCGGGCCTGCATCCTGGCGCGATTGCCACGCTCGCCTCCCGGTTGCGTCACTTCGACTACGACGTGGTCGTCGCACATGGGGGCGACGCGTTCAAGTACGTGGCTCTCTCCTGCCGGTCGCCCATCCTCTACTGCGTGATCGGGACCTGGCCTCAGGGTGCGCACCAGTCTGCTCGACGGGTGCTGTGGCGAGCGCTGGCGCGCCGTGCGGCGGTGGCAGCCGCCGTCTCCGACGATGTGGCGGACGAGTGTCGTGACGTGTTGGCGCTCCCCTCCGCGCGCATCATGGTGATCCCAAACGGTCGAGACGACCGCCGCTACGTGCCGGCACCCCGTCCGGCGGATCATCCCCCGACGCTGCTGTTCGTCGGTCACCTCACGCATGGGAAACGACCGCACCTGTTCGTGCGGCTCGTCGAGCGGCTCCGCGCCGACGGGCACGCTGTCGCCGCACGCATGGTCGGCGCCGGCCCGCTGGAGAGTCAGCTTGTATCGGATGCTGCGCGCGCCGGGATCGAGATGCTCGGGTGGACCCCCGACGTCGTGCCGGAGCTCCAAAAGGCAGACGTGTTCGTCTTTCCCAGCGCGCCCGAAGGCGAGGGGATGCCCGGCGTGTTGATCGAGGCCGGGTTGTGCGAACTCCCAGCCGTGTCAACGCGCGTCGCGGGAGCCTCGACGGTGATCGACGACGGAGCGACGGGCCTGCTCGTCCCTGTCGACGACTTCGGCGCACTGGTGGATGCCACCGCGGAGCTCATCGTGCACCCTGCACGGCGCCTCGCCATGGGCGCTGCGGCGAGGCGGCGCTGCGAGGAGCACTTTTCCCTCGAGGTGGTGGCGTCCCGCTGGGAGGAAGTCCTGCGCGCCGTGACGACGCGGCACGCGCACTCGCGGAGAGTGGGCGCCACTGCGCGCCCTGCACGCTGATGTGCGGCATCGCGGGCGTGATCGACACCACCGGGACGCAGGAGCGCGAGCTCGGCCGGATGGCGTCGGCAATGGCGGCGACGCTCACCCACCGCGGGCCCGATGACTTTGGGCTTTGGGTCGACACCGGTGTGGCGTTGGCCCAGCGCCGCCTCGAGGTCGTGGGCAAGGGCGTGCAAGGCCGCCAGCCGATGCGGGCCGGCGCCTGGGTTCTCAACTACAACGGCGAGCTCTACAACACGCCTGAAATTCGGGCTGCCCTCCACGCGGTTGGCAGGAGGCTGCAGGGATCGTCGGACACCGAGGCGATGGTGGCCGCGCTGGACACGTGGGGGCTCGACGAGACCTTGCGGCGAGTGGAGGGGATGTTCGCCTTCGCCGCATGGGACGCTCGGACTCGTGAGCTCCACCTGGTGCGCGACCGCTTCGGGGAGAAGCCGCTCTTCTATGGCTGGGCTGGCGGCCGCTTTGCCTTCGCGTCGGAGCTGAAGGCGTTCCACGCACTCCCCGACTTCCACCCGCGCATCGATCGTGCTGCCGTCGGCGCCTTTCTCCAACGCAGTTGCGTCCCCGCGCCGCAGTGCATCTACGAAGGTCTCGCCAAGGTGCTGCCCGGGTCCGTCGTCACTGTTCACGGCGCCATTCGCCCTCCCTCATTGCCGGGGCAACGCGCCTACTGGTCGGCCGACCAGGCGATCCGCGACGCGGAACAGCTCCCACCCCTCTGCGACGACCGGGAGGCAGAAGAGGTGGTGGCGTCGGCGCTCTCGGATGCAGTCGCGGCTCGCATGGTCGCGGATGTCCCGGTGGGAGCGCTGTTGTCGGGAGGCATCGACTCGAGCCTCGTGGTCGCGCTCATGCAGACGCACGCTGCCCATCCGGTCCGGACGTTCACGGTCGCCTTCGAAGAACGGTCCTACGACGAATCGGCCTCGGCTGCCGCGGTCGCGGCACACCTCGGGACCGAGCACACCAGCGTCGAGATGCCAGAGCGCGAGGTCTTGGACCTCGTGCCACGTCTGGCCGAGATCTGGGACGAACCGTTCTCGGACAGTTCGCAGCTGCCGACCCACCTCGTGGCCGCAGTCGCACGTCGCGCCGTCACAGTTGCGCTCTCGGGCGACGGCGGTGACGAGCTCTTCGCCGGCTACAACCGGCATGCCTGGCTCGACCGGGTATGGCGCTGGACCACCCCGATTCCGCAGGGGATTCGGCGCCGGGTCGGAGCCGCCACCCGTTTCGTCCCGGCGGGCGCCGTCGAGGCGACGGTGGCACTGCTCCCCGAACGCCGACGCGTGCGCCTGCCGTCGAACAAGGTGGCCAAGCTCGGTCGGGTGCTCCAGGCTGCCACCGTGCAAGAGGCGTACGGGTCACTCGTCGCGCACTGGGAGCGCCCCGAAGCGCTGGTCCTGGGTCTCGAACAGCCGCCCGTCGCCGCCGACCTCGGCACAGGTAACCCGGCAGCGTCGTCCCAACTGCCCGCCTGGGACGGCCACGGCGACGTGACGGCCGAGCTGCTGAAGACGGACCTCACTACCTACCTCCCCGATGACGTCCTCACCAAGGTCGACCGCGCTTCGATGGCCGTCTCCTTGGAGACCCGCGCGCCGTTCCTCGACCGGCGCGTCCTCGAGGTGGCGTGGCGTCTGCCCACGTCCTCGAAAGTGCGCGACGGCACCTCGAAATGGATGTTGCGCAAGGTTCTGCATCGGTACGTGCCACCCGCGCTCGTCGACCGACCCAAGATGGGATTCGGCGTCCCGCTGGGGCAGTGGCTCCGTGGCCCGCTGCGCCCGTGGGCCGAAGAGCTCCTCTCGACCCGCGCGCTCACCAGCCACGGCCTCATCGACCCCGCGCCCGTCCGGCGAGCCTGGATCCAACACACTGACGGCAAGCGCGACCTGGGCTATGAGCTCTGGGACGTCCTGATGCTCCAGTCCTGGCTCGACCGCTGGACCTGAGGTCTCCAAGCCCTCTTCGTTGCTACCCGCTGAGACCTCTGAATTGGTGCTTGTTAATTGGTGCTTGCCGGCGTCCCTTCATCCGCGCCTCTGGGAGCGGCTTACTCGCGGACCTCGACCTCGGGGTGCGCGCCACCCTCGAGCGCGGCGATGCCCAGACTCCGGTCCAGGGACTCGAGATCTGTCGGCCCGCCGTTCGACTCGCCCGCACGAATGAGATCCGCACCTCCGATCGCGCCCACGTCCGGCTCGACGAGCTGCGGGACCTGGGTGGGCTCTTCGTCGGGGGGGTCGTCGTAGGACTCCACGTCTCCGTCCCGGACGAGCTTGGTGGGCGTCCCGTCCGAGAGCCAGCGCGCCTCGTGACGCCCGAAAGGATCGGTGCACCAGCCCTCGAGTCCTTCTTTGTCCATTGCGGTCGCCGTCCCTTCCTTCCGGACGGCGATCCCTGGCCGCGATCGCCGCCGGCACCGACGGTACAGCCGTCGCGAGCGCGAAACGAGGCTGAGGCCGTGGCCGACACGCCCCCAGGCATCCCGTGCGAACACCAGCTGTCCGGCTGGTGATCGGATGGCAAACCACGGCCGGCCCCTCGAGACGACCTCGACGCAGGAAGTTGCCCGCTGCGACGACGGTAGCCTCGTGCCGCTATGCACGCCTCGTCGCTCGAGAAGGTACGAGCCTTCAGGAACGCCTACCTCAGCGAGCGTGCGGAGCCAATCCAGGTCCTTGATATCGGGTCGGGAAGCAGGGCCGATGGCTACAGCTACCGGAACCTCTTTCCGGCGCCGTCGTTCGACTACGTGGGTCTCGACGTGGAGCCGGGGCACAACGTCGACGTCGTGCCGATGGATCCGTTCTCTTGGTCTGAGGTCGACACCGAGTCGGTCGACGTCGCAGTGTCGGGGCAGGCCTTCGAACACACGCCCTACTTCTGGATCACGGCGGCCGAGATGAGTCGTGTCCTGCGGCAAGGCGGCTTTGCGGTGGTCATCGCGCCGTCGAAGGGACGCGTCCACCGCTTTCCGCTCGATTGTTGGCGGTTCTATCCCGATTCGTGGGCCGCCTTGTGCGCCTACGTCGGGCTGGACCTGATCGAGACGTCGACGGAATCGACCTCATGGCGCACGGTCATCCCCGGCGTCTACTGGGGGGACGCACTGATGATCGCCCGGAAGCCGGCGCTCACGGACGAGACCACGGAGAAGGCGTATTACGACCGCCTGCGCGCCATCGTGGAGACGCGCGCCGTCACTCCGGTTCCTGCACCCGGCCCAGGTCGGGCCTCTCGGTCCTATCGGTCACTCCACAGCGAGTCGACACCTCGCACGTTGTCCAAGCTGGCGTATCGAATGGCCCAGCCGCTTTCACCCGACCTCCGGCAGCCGCGGCTGCTCCGGTCCTTTCGTAGGCGCGTCATGGCTGCCAGCGAGCGGGACGCGCTTCGACGCAGTGAGGCAGCCATGCCATGGCCACCGCCGCGCCAGCATCGCTGACGATTCGATCGCCAGGTCCGTTGCGCATCTTGATCACGGCCAATTACCTCGATGCCGCGGGGGGCCTGGAGCGGACGCAACTCACGAACTGCGCGGGGCTGGCTCGCCGCGGGCACCGGCTCGACCTCGTCTACGTCCACAGCGGTTCGTTCGAACCGGACTGGCGCGACATGGCCGAGACGATGAGCCAGGTGCCGGGCACCTTGCCTCGCCGGGCACACCCGCTGCGCTCGACGTTCGACGTGACCGCCGCGGTGCGGCGGGCGCGTCGCCTCCAGCCCGACGTCGTGTACGTCTATCGCTACTGGGACCTTCCGTTCGCGGTCGCCGTGGCCCGGGGCCGCCCGACGGCGGTCGTCTACCACCTGTGCCTCCCGCCGCCAGACCCGCTGCCGCGTTGGCTGCGCGCCGTGCTGGGGCGGGTGGACGCCACCGTCTCGGTCTCGCGCCACACCCTCGACCTTTGGAGGGACACAGGTCTCGATCTGAGCCGCGCCACGGTCGCGCTCACGGCGGTCGACATCGACCACTTCGCTCCCGGTGATGCTCGGACCAGGGCCCACACGCGATCGGACCTCGGTCTCGGTGAGGAGGACTTCGTCATCCTCTTCGCTGGGCGCATCAGCCCCGAGAAAGGCATCGACGTCCTCGTGGAAGCCTTCGGCCAACTGTCTCCCTTACTTCCCAGGGGGCGATTGGTCGTGGTCGGCTCCCCGTCGCCTGCGAGCTCCGGTCTCTCGAGCCCCTACGAGTCGAGGCTCCACGCGCTCGGCGACGGACTGCCCGTGACCTGGCTCCCCCGCAGAGCTGATGTGGTTCCTCTTTTGCAAGCGGCCGACGTCGCCGTGGTGCCGAGCCGCTGGCCCGAACCCCTCTCGCGCTCGATCATCGAGCCTCTCGCTTGCGGCGTCCCGGTCGTGGCGACCGACGTCGGCGGCTCGCCAGAGGTGCTCACCGGCTGGTTGTCCGAGTACCTCGTCCCTTCCGACGACCCTGGTGCGCTGGCCGCGCGGCTGCAGGCGCTCCACGACTGGCGCACGAACGACCCGGAGCTCGGGGAACGGTGCCGTCAGGCTGCCGAGTCCCGGCTGTCGCTGAGTGACGAGCTGGACGTCGTCGAGGCAACGATGCGTGGGGCCGTGGGAGCTGCGAGAACCAAGAGACGGCGCCGGCGAGAGGCGGGACATCGTGCCCGCTGAGGCACCGACCGTCGTGCTGCTCGGCGATCGGAGCCCAGCAACGGCCTCGGTTGTGCATGCTCTGGTCGCCCATCTCGCCGGGCGCGCTGAACTGAAGGTGATCCTCGAGGAGTCTCCTTCGCGTGCAACCCTGGCCCGGCGGCGAGCCAGCAAGCTCGGTTGGCGGACGGTCGCAGGCCAGATCGCGTTCGTTGGCCTCATCGTGCCCGTCCTCCGCCGGCGCGGACGCCCACGGGTGGCACAGATCGGGCGAGATCACGGCCTGGATCTCACCCCCGTGCGCGACGCCGAATTCGTGGAGTCTGTGAACGACGATCGCACTGTCGCCGCCGTCGCCGACCAGAAGCCGGCCCTCGTCGTGGTCCACGGGACCCGCATCATCTCGCGCTCGGTCCTCGAGACCATTGGCGTACCGGTGCTCAACGTCCACGCAGGGGTGACGCCGCGCTACCGGGGCGTGCACGGTGGGTACTGGGCGCTCCGGGAAAGGCGACCAGAGCTCGTCGGATCGACCGTGCACCTGGTGGACCCGGGTATCGACACGGGCGGCATACTCGCCCAGGCGACCTTCGCTATCGACGCGAGCGACTCGATCGCGACGTATCCCTACCTGCACATCGCCTGCGCATTGCCACTCCTGCTCGACCAGGTCGACGCCGTCCTCGCTGGAGCCCCTCCGACGGTCGTGGACCCCCTTCCCGGCGCCGGCGACTCCCAGCTGCGGACGCATCCCACCGCGCGGGACTACCTCACGGCGCGGCGCCGCGACAAAGTTCGCTGAACCTCAGGCGCCCGGACGGTGCGCCACGATGAACCAGCCCGAGTCGTCACGGGCCGAGTCGACGACGAGGCCGGTCTCCGTGAACCACGGCTCGAGCTCCGACCAGGTGAACCGGTGCTCGATCGGCGCGCTCAGGCGGTCGAACGTGTCAAGCTCCAGGCTGCGGAACGGCTTGTCCCGATAGGTGCCCATGGGGAGCGCCGACAGGGCGCCGACCCCAAGGGCGTCGCCGACCCGCCCCGGCACGACGATGCCCAGTACGAGGAGCGCGGCGATCGGGGTGCAGAGGGGGCGCAGGATGCGGTGCGGAAGCCGCACCGTGAGCCGGCGTAGTGCCGCCGCCGCGGCAAGACCGAACCCGCGTGCACAGGCCTGTTCGGGCCGGCTGTAGAGGTACAGAGAGAGGAGTCCTCCGGGTGCGAGGAGCCTGAGGAGCGCATCGAAGCCCGATCTCGGGTCCTCCAGGTGGTGGAGCACGCCGAAGGAGGCGATGAAGCCGAAGCTACCGTCGGCGAAGGGAGCATGCCGGAGATCCGCGCGCACGACGACCGCGTTGGTCGTCTGGTTGAGGTTGCGCGCCGCGCTGACGACAGCGTCCGAACCGTCCAACCCCACGATCGCTTCGAGGTGCGGCGCCAAGAAGCGGGTATAGCGGCCCCGCCCGCACCCGGCGTCGAGCCCCACCGAGCCGCTGAGCCGCGTTGTGTCGAGATCACGCAGATAGTGGTCCGCGTAGTCCTCGTCCTCCTCGCGGCTCTCGGAGAACGTCGTCCACTCGTAGCCGAAGCTGGCAAACGTTCTGGCCGTGTCCGCACTGAGTGCGGTCGTCCGCCCGGCGTGACCTCCCGAGGCGTCGAGGTACCCGTCGGTGACATCGAACGTGTGGTCACGCGCGCAACGGAGGCCACTGGGGTCCTTCACCACGCTTGCCTGGCAGACCGGACACCGCAGCCGTGCCGCGAGTTCGGCGAGCGTCGGCTCATCTGCGCCGAGCGTCGACGCCAGAGAGCCAGACGCGGGGTCGACTACTTCGCCTGGTTGGCGGACGAGTTCCGCGCCGGATGCGGCACCGGAGCGGGCCGGAGGGTCCGGGCTCATTGGTAGCCTCTTCGTCCGTGCCGGATGTGCGCGGGCCCGGAGCGCTGGTGATCTCGCTCGATTTCGAGCTCCACTGGGGCATGCGCGATCACACCACAGTCGACCCCTCGGTCAGCCGGTCGTTGGTGACCAGCCGCTCCGAGGTGCTGAACCTCGCGGCGCTCTTCGCACAACGAGGCGTCCGCGCCACCTGGGCTACCGTCGGCTTGCTCTTCGCCACCTCGGGGGCCGAAGCAAAGGCCCTCAGCCCCTCGGATCGCCCGGCGTACCGAGATCCCCGCCTCGATCCCTACACCGAGCCGATCGGCGCCACCGAAGAGGAGGACCCGCTGCACCTTGCTGGCTCGCTGGTGGACAGCCTGGCAAGGACCGAGGGCCAGGAGCTGGGATCGCACACCTTCTCTCACTACTACTGCCTCGAGCCGTTCGGACCACTCGAGCGCAACGACGCCGCCCCGGGCGCTCGCGCCGTCGCCTTCAGGGCCGACCTCGAGGCGGCTCAGGCGGCGGCGGCCAGAAAGGGTGTGCGTCTGCGGTCGCTGGTTCTGCCACGGAACCAGTGGGACCAGGCTCTCGCCCCTGTGCTCGTAGAAACCGGCTTCGAGTGTTACCGCGGGCCGCAACCTGGCTGGGCCCATCGGTCGCGACCCGGGGCGGACTCGGGGCTGGCGGTGCGTGCCGCCCGCCTCGCCTCCACCTGGGCCGGACCCGCCGTCCCGACGTTCGCGTGGACCGAGCTCGTAGAACCATCGGGCCTGCACAACATCCCGGCCAGCGCCTTCCTGCGTCCTTGGTCCCCCTCGACCAAAGCGCTGCAGTCCCTGCAGGACGGCCGCATCACCAAGGCGCTTCGTGACGCGGCCCAGAGGGGACGTGTGGTCCACCTCTGGTGGCACCCGCACAATTTCGCGGCCCACCCCGCCGAGAACGTCGCACGGCTCCACCGGCTCCTCGACGAGGTCGACCGTCTGCGCGCGAGTGACGGCATGGTCTCGCTGGCGATGGGCGACGCCAGCGACATGGCGAGGGGTGAGCAACCCGCCGCCTGACCACCTGGGCGCGGTTGGACTCTGCACTCGACGCCTCATCGACACACCGCACGTAAAGAGTCCGTGCGGGCAGTGCGTCACGTGGTGAGCGATGAGATCGGTGTCGCGTTCTTCGGCGCAATGGGATCCACCTTCTGGTTCCATTTGCCGTAGACCGCAGCAATCCGCTCGGTCGTCTCTCCCCGCGGCGTCTTGACCACCAGGGTCGAGCTCAGCGGAAGGTAGGGCGCTGCGGTCGAGACGAAGATCGTGGCAGTGCCGGTGTTGCCGGCCGCGACCGATCCGTCCGGGCTTCCTGCCACGGCCACCGCGTTCTTTCCCCCGATCGAGGTGATCCCGGCCACGTGCAGACCGGGGTCGTTGGGCACGAACTGCGCGATGGCCTGGGTGGGCGTCAGCGTGTCCACGACACCCTGGTAAGCGGCGTCTCCATCCTTCAGGGAGATCCACTTCCCGGCGTTCGCCGCCGCGACGCTCGCCGAGAGCTTGAATGCCTGCTCGAGCACCGCCGCTCCGGCGCGGACGTACGCCACATGGTCGACCAGGATGGCCTGGATCACTGGGCTCCCATTGGCCGTGACGTTCTCCGCAGCAGATCCGTCACGGCTCGAGGCACCTGACTCGATGGTCGTGGTCTTGCCCGACACGGTCTTCGTGACGAAGCTCACGGACCGCTGTGCATGGAAGGCGACGACGGAGCGGGACACGATCCCTGTCGCCGTCTTCCCCGCGAGTGCCCCTTCGGAGGGTCCAGAGGAACCGCACGCTGCGGCGGTCACCGCGAGCACAGCGATGACGGAGAGCCCCACAGCCGGGACCCGACGACGTGATTTCGAGGGTTTGATCGAGTGAATCTCTGTACTCCGAGGGCGAGGGGCCGGCTTCGACCGCCCAGCGCGGCCTAGGGACACGGCGACCTCACGGCTGTGCCCCCGTCGTCGTGGTGGAGCTGGCACCGGTGTTCCCCGTTCCTCCCGTGGTGCTGGGCGTGGTCGTTGTCGACTGCTTCGGTCCTGAGGTCGTCGTCGCGATCGACGTCGATGTCGTGGTCGTGCGCTTCGGGGCGGTCGTGGGTGCCGCAGTCGTCGTGGTCGTCGTGGCCTTCGCTGCGCGGCTCTTGTGCTTGTGGGCGCCCGTCGTCGTGGTGGTCGTCACAGGCGATCCGGAGTTGCCCGCCTGCTGGAACCCGGGGACTTGGCTGGTGTTCCCTGGCGCGGACGGCCCCACTGGCGGCGTCCGCAACGGCGAGGTGCCGCCGTCGAGGGCAGCCAGTACGGAGTCGTCATTGCCCTCCATGCCCAACGCCCACGCGCCGACGCCGAGCAGCTGCGATCCCGTGGCCTGCTGGACCTTGGCTGCCAGCGTGTTGATGTTGTCGAAGAAGACCTGATGCCACTGGCCACCCGTTTGGTAGGACGTCCACGCCGTCTGCGTTGCTGCGTCCCAATAGGTGGGTCCGGATGCCATGGCCTGGGCGTAGGTCACTGCCTGCGACGGACCCGTCGCCGCGTCGCCGAGAGCGGGACCGGTGGTCGGTTCGTCGTAACCGAAGAGTGGCAGTCCGAGGATGACCTTGGAGGCGCCGGCTGCGGCTGTGTACTGGGCGATGTAGCTCGCGTCCGCGTCGCCGGCGTTCCCGTTGCCCTGGGCCGGGCCCACGTTCACGTCGTACGCCATGACGAAGAAGGCGTCGACCCACTTGCTGAGGCCGGCGATGTCGTAGAAGCCCGAGGAGTCGCCGGCTGACGAGGCGTAGGTCGCCATCGTGAGCTGGTAGTGCTGGTTGGTGGCGTGCAGCATGAAGTCGACCTGCGACACCAGGTTGTCGAGGCCCGCCTGATCACCGTCATCGGTCCCCTCGAGATCGAGGTTCACCCCGTCGAGGTTCTTCTCCTTCACGAGTTCGGTCAGCTGCTTGCCGAGTGTGACGCCTGCGTTGGGATCGTGGGTGAGCGCGTCGAGTGACGAGTTGGAGAAGTCGGTCGCGGTCAAGACCACTCGGTCGCCCGCCTGGTGCGCCGCGTTCACCAGGTTTGTGAGGTCCTGACTCTCGTATCCGTTCCAGCCTGGTCCCGACTCTTGGATCGAGCCGTCGGGGTTCACGTCGACGCTGAAGTACGCGATAGTCGAGAAGTCGGTGACCGGGAACTGTGATGCCTGCGGGAGCGACCAATACGGCACGTACCCGAACACTTCGTGCGCCGACGTCGGCGCGGCCTGTGCAACCTGCGGCGGCACCGGATTCGGTGCCGACGACGCCGGCGCGAGGTGCAGGTTGCCATGGCCGTTGATGAAGCGGTCAGCTGTGGGGGTGGCCGACACCCGAACGTGTGCGGGAGGCGCGCCTCCGCTCGTCGCCATCGTCAAGCCAGCGGCCACGGTCGCACTCAGCACGACGAGGCTTCCCATGGCAATGGCAACCTTGCGCGGCGACACTCGCTCGCGCTTGATGACGGGGGCTTCGGACTGTCGATCGGCCTGCTGCTCTAGATCGCGGTAGGACGAGACCGAAGCCAACACGTCACCCGCGCTGGCCGCGGGCCCTGCCCCCTGTGGGTTCGGGTCGGTGTAGATCGCAGTCAGTGAGATGGACTCGAGCAGATTGACGGTGTCAGGCGCGACCGCGTCGGCGGCCTGCTTCTTCGCGAACGGCCCTCGCCGCCCCGTCTCTCGCCGTCTCCGCATCGTCTGCGTGCCCTCCGTCTGGCACTGCCGCGCCGGTGTGACGCTCCGGGCGGACGCACCCCTGCGCCCGAGCCCGCGGCAGGAGGAATCCCGCCGCGGGTGAGGGCTTGTGCGCGGGCAGAGGCTAGGTCGAAGAGGTGAACCGAGTGCAACATCGGCGTAACACCCAGATGAACACTGGGAAGCGCCTGGTCAGCTCGGATCAGCGCCGTTCACGTGCAGGCGGGCGATCGCCTCGTCGAGCTCGGAGAGCAAGGCCGTGAAGGCGGCGTCGTCGATGTCCAGTGGCGTCCGGACCGCCCGTGCCGCCGTGCCAAGCACGCGCGCACCGTGGACGTCGCCGGACGCAGCCGCGAGGAGCGCGAGCATCAGCACGGCCATGATTGCGCCGCCTTGCGTGGTCCCAGTGCGATCGTGATCGGGAATGCGGGAGAAGGCCTCCATCGCCCGCTGGGCGCTCTCCACGGCTTCTCCGGCACGGCCCTGCCGGAACCGCAAGAGCGCCTCCGTGGTCTCCACGTAGGGACTGCCGGGGGCGACGCCCCGAGCCAAGGCGACGTGACGTTCTGCGTCGGCGAGCACGAAGGGATCGTCCAGCCGGGACCTATGCCCGAGGTCACCGTGCACGAGGAGGCACCAGGCGCGGGCGTTGGCCAACATCGCCCGCTCTTCGGTCGAGAGATCCTGCCGTGGATCTCCCGTCGGGGTTACCTCGAGCGCTTTACGGGCCAGGCCCATGCCGTCGATGCGTTGGTAGGAGCTCGTGCCGAGCATCAGCATGGACGCCAACGAGACATCGCGGCGCGCTGCCTCGCTTTGCTCACTGAGCTCCGAAGGCCCGAACCAGTCCTCTTCGGGCGCCGGCACGACGGCTGACCACGTCGACTCGCCCGCTCCGCTGTCCGGCGCCTGCGCGCCCGCCTGCGTCGACCGGTCTTCCGACGTTTCGGAATGGCCGGCGCCGCTGAGCGACTGGGTCGTTCCGTCTAGTTCCGGTACGTCCTCGCTGGAGTCGGTTGTCAGTTCGGGCGAGTCGCGCCGGCGCCGCCGCACGTGCTTTGCCACGGCGAGAGAGCCTAACCGTCACCGCCTGTCCTCTTGGTCGCATCCACTGCCGTGCGCCGCTGGACGAACCCTCCGCGGGAACCACGACGCCGTGACGCGCAACGACCCGGCCCAAGCGGGCCGGGTCGTTGCCGTGAATCCGTTTGCTACTCGGATGGCCGGCCCCGGGCTGTGGGAAACCCGCAGCCCGGGTGAGGACCGGCCTTCCGGTTACGTCAGGTACTACTGGCCCTGCGGGCTGCCGTCCGTGGTCTCGGTGATGCAGTAACCAACCGGCGCCGTCGGGCTGGCCGTGACGGTGCTGAGGGTGGCGCTGTCATCCTCGGCCTGGTACGAGCCGCTGATCGCCGAGTTGTCGGTGTCGAGGTGGTCAGCCGAGAAGTTCCACGGCGAGCCGCTCTCGTTGGCAGCGTTGTACTTGGAGGTGCTCAGCCCGTCGTTCCACGCCGGGTGCGGAATGCCGGTCGCTGTCGAGTTGTAGCCGGGGACCGAGGTGTCGGTCTGGCCGTCCTCGACCTGCAGGTTCGGCAGCGGGAAGAAGCCCTGGTTCGTGATCGCCGTGTCGATCTCCGCCCGGTAGGTCAACCCGGTGTTCGGGTCGATCTCGGTGTTGGTCGCAGGCTTGCACATGAACCCGTCCTCACTGACGACGTTCAGGGCCGCAGGCGCGCTCGCCGGCAGGTTCGGGTTGTTGCCGTTCGAGTACACGTTGTACAGGAGGCGGTCACCCGGGAACTGGCTCCCCGTCAGGCCAGGCAGCTGCGAGTTGATGCTGGCCTGGTTGACGCTGACTCCGTTCCACGCCGTGCCGAGCTGGACTGCGTTCGGGACCGACGCGTTGGTCGAGGTGCCAGCGCAGAGCGGCAGCGTCGAGTTCTGCGTCGTGGTGTTCGGCGTGCACTCCTTCTGGTACTTCCCGTAGGAGAAGAAGAAGATCGCGTCGCCCACCGGAGCGCCGTGACCCGCGCCAGTGCCGTTGTTCCCGAGAATCGAGGAGGTCTCGTTCTCGAAGATGATCTGCTTGGCCGGCCAGTTGGAAGCGCTGGTCGGGAAGCTGGCCCCGGTCGCGCTCGCCCACGTGGACTCGGTACCCGAGCCGTTCTGCGCCCAGTAGGCGTAGATCGGCGTGTTCGGGCAGCTCGCGTCACTCGGGTCGAGGCTGTTCCAGGTCACGCTCGGCGTGCCGCTGCTGTAGGTCTCGTTCCAGATGCTCTTCAGCATGGCCGTCGTGATGTTGTTAGCCCCGATCGACGAGATGCACTTGTTGGCGTCGGTGTTCAAGCCGTTGTACTTCGTCCAGTAGAGGTAGCTCACCGCGTCCTCGGCGTAGGCGACGAAGTTCAAGCCCTGGTAGTCCCCACCGCTCTTGATGCTCGGTGCGCGAGACGAACGAGCGACGTCGAGCGGCGAGACGTTCACCGGGCCAACGCCCGACGGGTCGTCGATGCCGTTCGAGTGGCCGACCGTGGTCGCGTTGCCGGTGCCCTCGAGCTCGTCGATGCCGTTGCCCGAGCCGTAGGAGGGCTCCTCAACGAGCACGTCGTTGAACGGGTTCTGCTGTCCCCACGTGAGGAAGCCGTTCTCACCCTGCTGGGGGTTGTAGTCGACTGTCAGCGTGTCACCCGTGGCGCTGCCCGTGGCGGCGATGCCGACCTTGAGCTTGCCCGTGGCGGCACCGAACGTCTTGACCACGTCACCGGCCGGGATCACGCCGGCGCTGTCGGTGATCAGGGCGCCAGGGCCGATGTTGGTGTTTCCAGCGAGGCTGGACGCCACGAACTTCTTCGAACCGGCCGTGATGTTGGCGGTGGCCGTGACGGTCAGCCCTGCCGGCTGTGCCGCACCCTGCTCACCGTTGAGGCCCGGGCACCCGTAGTCGAGCGGCTGAGCGTTCGGCGAAGCCTGGCCGGCGAGGTCACAACCAGGGGACTGGTTGAAGATGTCCGACTCGGCCTGCATCAACAGGTACGCGGTGTTCGAGCCGCCCTGAACCACGAGGTAGTTCTGGGCGTTCGCGTTGTCCGCGTTCCCGTTGTTGACGTTCTGGGCGGCGAGGGCAGGACTGGCGAACCCGATCGCCAGCGCCGACGCGCCCACCAGTGTGGCGCCGATCCGCAAAGAGCGGTGGCGCCCCAACAGCCTTTTCAGCATGTTGATGGGTCTCCTTGTTGTCAGTTGTTCTCGGTCCGGCGCTCGCCGACCCGGCAGTCAAAGGGCTCCGCAGTACCACGCCTGATCCCTTCGCCGCCGCGCACCTTAGAAAACCCGAGTTAACGTTCCGTGAACGCAGTGCACACCCACAAAGAAATGTTCGTGTCTGTTTTCACATCACGACCGGACGGTTACCGGGTGAATCTTCCGCGTCACTTCCGCGAACGATTGATGAACCGGTCAGGTTCCTCCGGAATTGCCCCCGAGACCCGGACCGCCGCCCGTCGGGTTCACGAAGACCTTGGCCACGAACCCCGAGGGTTCAAGGGTGTACGACACCGGGCCGCCGTTGGGAGGGGTCCAGGTGAACGTGCCGCCGGGAGGGATCGTCCCCGAGTCGACGGGGTAGAACTTGAAGTCGTCGAAGATGATCCGCTGCGGGCTCTTGGTGAGGTTGTACCAGACCACAGGCGTCCCCCCGCTGGACTGGAGCTCCTGCGGGAAGACTCGCCCTGCCTTGATGATGATGTTCTGCCCCGGATTGAGGCCGGGCTGAATGGTCTGGCCCTGCTCATTCGGGAGGGTCGTGGTGGGGTCGGCCGCACCGATCGAGCCCGTGCCGTAACTCACTCGCATCGGTGCGTTGGTTGCGGACTGGCCCTTGGGTTGTGCGCCCACGAGCTTGTCCGACGACGTCGTGGTGGACGACTGCTGGCTCGATCCTGCGCCGGCACCCCCGCCGCATGCGGCCAACCCCAAGGCAGGAAGGGACAGCATCAGCACGGTGCCGAAGAGCGTGGCGGCGCGTCGGCGCCGAAAACCCAGATGAAGCCGCATTACACCGACACTCCTCACGTCACACCGTGGCGGGCAAGAACCCGATGATGCTCTCGCAGGTGAACAGTGCGACGAGGAGCAGCACCGGCACGGCGAGAACGTACACCACGACCGGCTGATCCCAATGTCGGAGCAACCACGCGGCAACGCTGAGAAGCGCGAAGAACAAGAGGCACCAGAATACGGCGAGGAGGCCTGACGCCGAATCCCCCGTCAGCCCGAGCTCGGCTTGGTCCGCATGGAACTTCGGCTTCGTGGTGCCGGGGAGCGGCTTGCCATCGAGGGTGGCCAACACTGCGAGCCTGCCCTGCGGGAAGATCCCCGACGCCGCTGTCACCAGCGTCAGGCGGTTGGCCTTTGTCTGCGTCACGACGTCGTGGCGGCCACCGTGCGCGTAGACGACTCTCGTCACCGTGTAGCTGTAGGTGCCGAATCCATCCACCACCTTGATCAGCTGCCCCTTCTTGAGCGATCCGATTCCGCCGAAAGGCGCCCCGAATGTCGCGCGGCGTCCTGCAATTACGGCGTTCCCGGGTTGCCCCGGCATCGACGTCGTCGGCATGTGTCCCGGTCCGCTCCGCAGGTCCTGGGCATCACTGCCCTCGACGACGGCGTCCACGACGTGGAGCGAGGGAATCTCGAGAATCGCGACGGGACTGCCCTCGGTTGGCGTTTTTCCCTGCGCGAGCTCGTACGTCTTGGCTGGGTTGGCCGAGATCTGTTGCAAGAGGTTGTGCTGCGCTCGTGCGGCGGTGAGGGGTGTGAACAAATAGATGTAGGCAAGCAGGAGAATGATCAATACGCCCAGGCCGAAGATAAGAGGCCCGGCCACGCGTGGCCGCAACACCACGGCCAAGCCAGCGCCGACCCAGCCGGCAACGCGGTCGTACAGCACGCGAAGCTTCGTCGGCTCCTGACCCCGGACCTCTTGCCCGAGGACGTCCGATACGTTCGGGGGCACCGGCCCTTGGGGGTGCTCCGCGCCATCTGACATGTGCTCCGTGCCGGCCGACACCTCCTCGGCCTGGTCCAAGAAGGTGAGGCCCTCCATCAGCCCTCCTCCGGCGGCCCTGGGCCGCTCGGGCTGCCGATGTCCTCACCGTCTCCTGCAGCGCGTGGTCTTCGCAGGCCCGGATACATGTAAAGCAACGGTCCGCCGAGCAGGCACAACAAGGCAAGGATCAACAGAGTGGGCACGAAGTACCGGTTGTCGCCCACGGTGACCGTGATGAAGTGCCCGATGAAGCCACCGCCTGACGAGCCGTTGCCGGAACTGGCTGCGGTCCCGGCGGGTGTGGAGGCGCCAGGCGACGAGCCATGGCCGCTTCCACCTCTGGAGCTGGCCGACGTGCTGCCGCCGTGCGCTCCGGCCGCTGCCGCGTTCGTCGTTGCGCCCGCGCCACCGCCCGTGCTCGCGTTCGTCGACGACCCAGAGCCGCTGCCCGAACCGCCCGACCCGGAACCGCTCGACCCAGTGATGTCGGTGGCGATCTCGGTCATCGCCTGGTTGTACAAGCTGTCGGGTAGAGCGACGTATCCGGCGGGGAGCGGCGACGAGCTGGTCCCGTCGTCGTGCGAGTAATTGACCAAGTTCGTCAGGAGGTTCTTCAACTCGGTGGCCTGGGTGGCGGAAGACTGCGGATTCGTCGAGACGAGCGCGTACGTGACCATGGGCAAGGGATACGCAGCCGGGTCACCCGTGTCGTCGTAGTTCGGCGTGATGGTGCCGTCAGGGTTGGCCTTGGCGTCGTTGATGGCGGCAGTGATGCCTGACGCGCTCGGGGCGACGAAGGCTCCAGCGGCGTTCTGGAGGCTGGCGGGAAGCAGCCCGTAGAAGTCGGCCTCCGAGCTGTCCATGGCGCTGAACGCGAACCCGCCGCTCCCGCCGTACGAGGCCACCGCCTTCTGCATGATGCCCGTCGCGCTGAGAGGCTGGCTCGAGGGCTGATAGTTGTATTGGTTGGCACCTGCCTTGTCGGCCATGTCGATCGGGAAGGCCGACACCCCTTGGCATTTGCTCGCGGGGTACGACACGTTGTGAAGGACCAAACCTGGCTCGTTGCCGTCGGGGTTCTTGTTCTTTCTCGTCTTTCCTGCGACCGGGTCTTGCTCCGCGTTGGTAAGCAGCTGCTGACCGCTCAGGATATCGGTCACGTTCGCTGTGCCGCCGTAGGGAAGGGTGACGGGATACGCAGTGTTGGGCGCGTCGCACATCCACGACGTGCTCTCGAAGGTCGCGCCGCTTCCCGTCGAGGGCCACATCGCCGCGAGAGTCTCTTCGTTCACGGGACTGCCGCCTCGCTGGAACGGCCACGGGTTCAAGAGCGCGAAGCCCGTGTCGCCGAAGTAGAGCTGCTGTGGGGGTGTGGCGCCACCAGTTTCGCCGATGTACTCGTTTCCGGGATCGTTTGCGAAGTTGCCGAGATAATTGAACTGGGTGAAAGAGAGGCGCTTCGACTCGATGAGCGCCGCTGGTTGAGACACGTCGACGTTGGCGGTCTTTCCCTTCGAGGTCTCCACCAGCCACGATTTCCCCTGGTTGGTCGTCGTCTCTGTGCACGAGCTTCCCGAAATCTCGTTGCAGACGTCGTCGTTCGGCCTGCCGAGCCCGGCAACGGCACTGGTCCAGGTTTGAGTCATGATGCCCGCTGCCTGCGCGGGTGTGAGCTGGTATGAGTCCAATGGGTAGGTGATCGCGTTCGAACCGAGCGTGATGCCGGCTGCGCCATCAAAGGCGATCTCGGTCGCCGACACAGCGATCGGGATGTACGCGACCTTCCCGCCTGCGGCCTTTTCCTCGGCCAACGTCCCCGGGTCCTCCGGGTCGTCGGTGAAGGTCACGGGCACCGAGCCGTTGATGACGTTGTAGATAGGGCAGTTCGTTCCCCCACCGGTCGCGCAACCCGAATCGTCAGTCGAGTTGAGCTCGGTCGGCAATGCAGCGACGCCGTTCGGTCCGTTGCAGGTGGCCTGTCCCGCGGCGGGGATGAACTGGGTGGCGCTGTAGGAGGCCGTCACGTTCATGACGGGAGCGTTCGCGCATCCGTTTCCGCCCGAGCTGAATGTCAACGGGAAGATAACGGTGTGGCCGATGGGAGAGTACGGATTCGTCCCATTGGAACTGTTCGGAGGTAGACCCGCCCCCAAGAGGTCGTTGATGTCCGCGCTCGGAATGTCCATGACCTCGACACCGCACGGATTCGGTCCGTTGTCACAGAAGAAGGAGCTGGTCTGGTTCGTGGGAGGAAGCAGGAGCTGGTCGCTCGTCTGGGAGATGATCGGATTCGTGCCGGAAACGGTTGGATCAGCGAACTCTGACGGGATCGCCATGATGGTCTGGTTCGACGTCACCGTCCCGTACTCGTACTGCTCCGGTTCGGCGGTGGGTGTCTGCCCCGGTTGGGGTACCGAGGAGGCGCACTGTGGCTCGTTGAGGACCTGTGTGCCGGTGCCCTTGAGCGAGCAATACGCGACTTCCAGCTCGTCCCCGACTGGGACGCCGCTGACGTCGACGTACACCGCCTGATTGAGCCCTACGTTCGTGACGGGACCCGCATCCGCCGTGAACGGCGTGGTGACCTGCTCGCAACTTGCGGTCTCAGGCGGGCAGGACGACGAGTCGTGCGGCGTCACGATTTGCGTGCCCTGGGGCATCACCAGTTTCGCCTTGCGAGCCACCGCAGCCCCGCCGTGCCCCGAGGTGAGGACGAGGAGGGTGAGGCACGCAACCACCAGCGCTGCGGTCAACCGCAGGACGCGCCCGGAGCGGGTCAGAGCCATCTCACGTGGCTCCCGTCTCGCTGCCTCGCTCGCGCCGGCGCCTCGTCGTGACCCACAGGACGAGCGGGACTCCGATGATGACGAGGGCGAACACGGTCGACCACAGGGCAACCTGCGCCGGCGACCACTTGGAGAGCGCGCCGGCGGACGCATTCGTCAGTCCGCTTTGGCGGGCAAGGGCCTGCTGCGCGTTGTTCAAGGGGTTGAGCGCCTTCTTCAACTGAGCGGCGGCAGCGGCCGCAGACGCGGCGCTCGTGGCGCCGGCCGTGGTGGTCGAGGTCCCGGTCCCTCCCTTGGACGTGCTCCCGCCGACGGCCGTCGTCGCGTGGGCGGCTCCAACGGCAGCAACCGCCGCGCCGGCACCGGTCAGGTCGCTGCCCGGATTCGTGGTGCCGACCACCGTGGGGCCGCCGACGGGTTGGAGCGCGCCAGTGATGTACGGATTTGCGCACGTCGAAGGAGTCGGAGGGGGAGGCGACGTGCCGCCCGGGAGCCGGCCCGCCGCCTGGAAATCGTCCTCGACGAGGTTCGGAGGTATCGGTGAGTAACCCAAACTCGCCATTTGGCTCTGGCCCCCGCACGCGACATAGGAGATGAACTGGGACAGCTCGGATCCCTGCCCCGAGCCCATCGTGACTGGGCCGCCGCTGTCGCACGCGAAGTTCTGCGCTGCGGCCTGCGACGGCACGCACTGCGCGATGAAGTAGCTGTAGGCCGAGATCGGATACGCGTCCGGGTTGGGGTTGGTGTAGACGCCACCGAGGTTCTGGGTCAGGTCGGAATAGAGGATCGCCGCCGTCAGCGCGACCGCGACGTTGTACGAGTCCGGCTGCACGGGCTGGCCGGCGGCGTTGATCACCGATGCGACGGGAAGATGGACGTTCTTCGCGTATGCGTACTCGACGTAGGCGATCCCGCCTTGGTTCTGCGCCGGGCCTTGCGAGGCCGCGTCGGAACCGTTGACGCCCTCGAGACTGTTCAAGTTCTGCGGGACGCCGTTACTGAACGACGCCCAGGTGGCGGACGGCGTGCCGGGGGTGGTGGGCACCGATGCTTCTTGCTGAAACGTGGTGATCGGGCCCGGGTCCACGTGCAAGAAGTAGTCGGAGAGGAGATAGTTCTCGCCGGACGCGTCACTGCGGTAGTAGGCCGTGATCGGCTGGTTCGGCATCGGAATGTTGGGGTTCAGGGCCTGGATCTGCGGGTTGTTCCAGTTCTTGATCGAGCCGGTGAAGATCCCGAGCAACGTCGGGCCATTCAGGATCAGGTTGGTGACCCGCTGCCCGTTGGCGGCCTGGAGGTTGTACTCGAAGGCCAGGCCGCCGGCGACGTCGGGCATGTACTGGAACGGGTAGGGCACCTGCGAGGTGGAGCAAATCGACTGCTGGGTCGCGTAGGAGATGTCCGTCGCCCCGAAGTCGACCGTCTTTTGGCAGAACGCGTTCATGCCGAGGATCGAACTGGACACGGTGAAGTTGATGTCGCCGCCGTATTCCTCGTTGAACTGGCCTTCCCACTGGGTGATGGCGACACCGGCGAAGCTCGACCCCGTGGAGATGAGCTGGGGGTTCGAGGCGCCCGCCGGATCGGGCGTTGAGCCCAGTTGGCCGGCGATGCCGATGACACCCGTCAGCGTCACGGCGACCCAGAGCAGGGCGGCAAGTGGGCGTCGCGTCATCCGAACCTCCCGTGTACGTAGTCAGCGGTCCGCGGATCTGTGGGATTGGAGAACATCATCTCGGTAGGCCCGGACTCGACGACGTGCCCCGGTTGACCCTCGGCCGCGAGGAAGAAAGCGCACATGTCGGAAACCCGCTGGGCCTGTTGCATGTTGTGGGTCACGATGATCACGGTGACCTCGTGGGCGATCTCGCGGATGGTCTCCTCGATCCGGTTGGTCGACGTGGGGTCCAAGGCTGAGCAGGGCTCGTCCATGAGGAGCACCCTCGGACGCACCGCCAGGGCGCGCGCGATGCAGAGCCGTTGCTGCTGACCACCGGACAGCGAGCCACCCAACTCGTTCAGGCGCTCCTTGACTTCGTTCCACAGGCCGGCCTTGGTGAGCATCTCCTCGACGAGCAAGCGTCGGTCATGCGAGCTGAGCTTGATGCGCGAGAACTTCAGACCGGCCAGCACGTTCTCCTCGATGGTCATGGCGGGGAACGGGTTGGGCTTCTGGAACACCATGCCGATGTGCTTGCGGCTCTCGGTTGCGCGCAGGCCGCCCCCGTAGATGTCGACGCCGTCCAGCTCGACCCGGCCCGCCAGCTGGGCTCCGGGAACGAGCTCGTGCATCCGGTTGAGGATCCGCAGGTAGGTGGACTTGCCGCACCCCGATGGGCCGATCAACGCCGTCACCTCGTTCGGCTCCATGGTCAACGAGACCATTTCGAGGACGAGGCGGCCACTGAACCAGGCGCAGACCCCGTATGTCTCGAGCTTCGCCGGCTGGACGATCGGCGTCGCTACCGTCGAGGGCTGAGCAACGGTCGGCACCTCGGCGGTCGGTGCTTCGCCCGGCCTCGAGCGCTCGCGTGAGAAGACCTTCATTCGCTCACCATCTGCTTCACCCAGTGGAACGGCGCGACGACGATCCGACGCAACCGGCCCTTCTTGGTCGAACGCCGTCCGAGCAACCGTGCCACCACGAACAGGATCAGCACGAGCACCAGGAGGACGAAGGCGGCGGTGAACGCGACCTGCTGCACCACGGCCTGGGCCTGGAAGATGTTCTGGTACAGGACGAGCGGCAGAGCGCCTTGCGGACCGTGGAAGACGTTGGCGTTCAAGGTGTTGGCGCCGAAGGCGGTAAAGATCAGCGGGGCCGTCTCCCCGGCGGCGATGGCGACACCGAGCACGACAGCGGTGACGAGCCCCGAGCGGGCAGTCGGGAGGACGACCTGGCGCACAGTCCGCCACTCGGACGCCCCCAGCGCGAGCGACGCTTCTCGGAGCCCACCGGGGACCACGCGCAGCACCTCCTCGGTCGTCCTCGTCACCGAGGGAAGCATGAGGACGAACAGCGCCATCGCCGCGGCGAATCCGGAGTAGCCGAGAGTGTGGGGCACGATGAAAATCGCGTAGATGAACACGCCGGCGACGATCGAGGGAACGCCGCTCATCGCCGTCACGATGGTGCGGACGAACCGCGTCCCAAACCCCCCGACCTCGTTGAGGAAGACGGCGGTCAGGAACGCCAGCGGGACGGCCATGGCGGCCGCCAATCCGACCTGCTCCAGGGTTCCCACGATCGCGTGGCCGACTCCCACCTGGTTGAACAGTGAGGTGCCTTCGGCCGGCTGGTAGTCCGCCAAGGTCCGCCACAAGAACCCGATCGTGAAGTGGGCGACGCCTCGGATGAACACCCAGATGACGATGTAGAGCAAGGCTCCGATGACAACCGCCGCGCATGACCCCACGACAGTCGTGATCACACGGTCGGTAGCAGCGGAACGATCGACGACCTGGTTGGTGACCACCCAGAAGACGGCGAGGAAGCAGGCATACCAGCAGAGCCCGAAGCCGAAAGCACCCGACAACAAGGTCAGTTGGTAGAAGAGAATCCACACGACCGCGAACGAGGACACGGCGGAACCGACCAAGAGTGCAACGCCCTGCGCTCCGAAGTCTCGCGTTCGCCGCGGCGGCGCCAGGGGTGCCACCCGCCGGACGTCGCCGGTCAGGACGGCGTGGCTCAGCGTGCCGTCGAGCCCTCCTGTTGCACGGGCTGCCGCACCATTTCCGTTCGCCGCGGTGGGCGCCTCGAGGAGATCGCGTACGTCGAGGGGGCTGGTCACAGCTCCACCCCCTTCCCGCTTCGGGAACGGTTGACGATCAGGGAGGCGATCAGGTTGACGATGAGGGTGAACGTGAACAGCACGAACCCGAGCATCAGCAAGTCGTCCGTGCCGAGCTTTCCGCCTGCACCGAATTCGGCCGCGATGAACGAGGCGACCGTCGTCCCGCCGTGCTCGAGGATGTGCGGCGAGATCACGAAGTCCAGGCCGAGAAGCACGTAGACGGCGATCGTCTCGCCCAACGCCCGGCCGAGGCCCAGCATCGACGCGCCGATGATGCCGCCCCGACCGAACGGAAGGACCACCGTGCGGATCATCTGCGACTTGGTGGCACCGAGCGCGAGCGCCCCTTCGCGCTCTCCGGGCGGCGCCAGACTGAACACCTCGCGAGACACCGAGGCCACGATGGGCACGATCATCAGCCCGACGATGAGTCCCGCGATGAAGAAGGAGCCGTTGAAGGGGGGTGTCGAGGCCGAAAAGAGTGGGATGAAGGAGAGATGGCGCACCATCCACGAGGTCGTCCCGGTGATCTCCGGTTGGAACTGGTGTAACGCCCAAAGGCCGAAGATGATGCTCGGGATGGCGGCGCCGAGGTCGACCATCGCGATGAGTGCCCGCTTCGCCTGGATCGGCGCGTACTCGTTGATGAACAGCGCGGTTCCGATTGCGACCGGGACTCCGAAAATGACCGCAACCAGTGACGTGACGATGGTGCCGTACATCTGTGCCAGCGCACCGAAGTGATAGGGCTTGTGGAGGGTCGAGTATCCCGACGTGGTGAAGTAGCGAAAGCCCATCGCCCGCAGAGCGGGAAGGCCGCGCCAGAGCAAGAAGAAGCCGATCAGGAAGAGGATGGCGAATGCGGTGAACCCCGCCGCTCTCGCCACCGCACGGAAGATCCGGTCTTCCTTCGATCGGTCATTGGGGACCGTGATGGGTCGCGGCACGGCGTGGCCCACAGCGGGGGACGCAAGGGTGTCGGTGGACATGTCGACGAGTGCTTTGATCCTCTTCAGGGAGCCGCGGGTACCGGGATCAAGCTACCGGCCGGAGATTACCGGACCCTGTCGTGGAGGTGAACGCCCGGTAACACTTGGCTGCGCCGTTGCTGCGATGTGCTCGGCGAGTTTGCTTCCGTCTCGTCCGGGTCATTTCGCCTGGGCGTGGACGGAACACACTCACGGACTGGCGACGTTCGCGTTCCCTGTCCCGCTCACCGCGGCGTAATCGCTGTCACCCGAGTAGGCGGCTGTAATCGCGTACGGCGCGTTGGCGTTCATCAACTGCCCGGCGTCGATCACGCATTTGGCGAGGCCCTGATTGTTGACGTTGGTGCTGATGTTGACGACGTTCGAACCGCTGTCGCAGGTAAGCGTGTCCGAGGAAGAATCCGCTCCCGTGATGGTGAACGTGACGGTTCCCGACGGGGCGCCGAGAGATCCGGACGCCCTTGCGTCGGGGATGATCGCCGTCTTGATGACCAGCTTGCCTTCGTTCTTGACCGGGTTGTGGTTCAAGAACAGCTCCATCGTCGTCGGAACCGTTGTGACCTCGATGTGACCGACGTCGGTGTTCGTGCTCGCCGACAGGTTTCCGTTCCCCTCATAGTTGGCGACCACGTCCCAGAACCCGGGGCTGAGCCCTTCGGGGACGTTGATCGTGATCCTGTTCCGATTGTTGGTCACGTCCTTGGCGTTCGGAGCCGGAAGCACATAGCTGTTCCCAACCGTGCCGTCCTGCGCGGTGCACTGCGCAGCGCCGTTGAGGCAGATGGCGTACTCGACGACACCGATAGGTGCTCCCATTCCAGGCGTCGCTGTCTGAATCTGGACACCGAACGAGAACCCCTGCGACGCCAGGTACGAGCCCTGGAAGTTCATCAAGGTGGTTGTCGTCGCGGCCTTGCTGACCGGCTGCACCAATGTTCCCGCGACGGGCGACTTGAAGTTCGGGTCCGACAGCGTCGCCGAGACCGTGTAAGACAGGCCCTTGCCCTGCAGGCCCGCCGGGACGCTGCACGTCGCGCTCAGGCTCGAGATCGGTTGCGTGTCGCCGCCCATGCAGGTCGCGGTGAGCGGCGGTCCCCCGTTGTTGCTGACGAGGCTGAAGACGACATTGCCGGTCGGGGTGCCCGACCCCGGTGGGTTGACTGCGATGTTGGCCGTGAAGGTGACCGCCTGACCCGTCACGAGGGTGCTCGCCGAGCTCATCACCGTGACCGTCGTCGTCGCCTTCGCGACGCCTTGCGTCGCCGTTCCGGTGCTCGGGTGATAGTTCTTGTCGCCGGAGTAACTCGCCGTGACAGTGTAGGGCGACCCGGCTGCGAACAGTCCAGCCGAGACGGCGCACTGGGCCATGTCGTTGGCGTCGAGGGTCGGCATGTCACCGTCGTCGCAGTTCACCGTGCTGCCGTCGTGTCCAGTGATGGCGAACGTCACGGTGCCCGTCGGGACCCCCGTCGAGGGACTCACTGGTGCGACCACCGCCGTGAACGTCACGCCCTCGCCGGTGACAGTCGGGTTGGACGAGGCGGTGACGGCTGTCGTCGTGGAGCCGAGATGGATCACCTCTGGCGTCGGACCGGCGCTACTTGGCGCGAACGTGCTGTCACCCGAATAGCTGGCCGTCACCTGGTACGGCGAGGCGGCCGCGAACAGGCCGGCGCTGAACGAACACTGGGCCTCACTGCCGGTCGACGCCGGGGTCAGATTGATGGTGTCGCTCCCGCCGTCGCAGACGGGCGTCGACGAGTCCGCACCGACGATCGTGAAGGTCACCGTGCCGGTCGGAGTTTGCACGTTGTGGGTGACCGTTGCCGTGAAGGTGATCGGGGCGCCGGTGAGGGCGGGCACGCTCGACGTGAGAACGGTTGTCGTGGCCTTCGACCCCGTCGCCGCCGCCGGCGAGGAGACGAGCGCCAAGCTTGCGAGCGCCACCACCGAAGCGATGCTCGCCACTCGAAAAGCGATCTGCCGCGCTGCCCGCGCATGCCCCATGTGGAATCCTCCCTCAAATTCCTCCCGAGCACGACCGCGTTCGTGCCTCGGACAACGCCTGATACGTCCGCCTGACTCGCCATCTTGGGCCCGCCGCACGGAGGGCCATGACCGCCGGGTACCACTATGGAGGCTGCAGCGCGCGCCCGGCGGGATTGGGTCTGAGTTCTTCTCTAGTTCACAAAGATTTAAGGGTTCGTTCGCGCGGCGTTCGCGCCTTGTCCGGCTGGTGTCCACACTCCTCCTGCGATGTGGACGAAGGACGCGCCCGAGACGTTGCCTCGCCGTCCGTACCCGGTGACCACGTCCCGCGAGAAGGCCGCCGTCGCTCCGGAGAGCCCGTAGACGGCCCCTTCTGCGGATCCGGACGGAAAGACCAGGTGGGAATCGGCCACGGTGACATTGCCGCCTTGGAGCTGGACGCAGCCGACGTACGCACTGGTCCCACAGCGAAGGACGTCCGAGGTGAAGACGAAGGGCCCCCGGAGCCGCCCCTTCTTGCCGCCACGGCCGTGGCGGACGACCAAGATGGCCGATCCGGCCTGCGGCATCGTCATCGTGCAGTGCTCCACGGTGATGTCGTGGGTGCCCGACGCATTGCCCGACCCCCCGTTCGCGAAGAACACGTCGCCACCCGAGGCGACGCAACCGTCGATCGTGACATCGGTCGCGCCCTCGCCCGTCTGGTCCGCCTCCACGTCAAAGGTGTCGAGGCCCACATTCCTCAGGATGATGTCGCTGACCTGTGCGCCGCTGATGGAGGCGAGCGTGAGGCCCTGCCGTCCGGCTCCGTCGATGGTCACCCCATCGATCGTGACGTTCGACGCTGGGGCGATGATCATTCCCGAGTTGTGGTTTGCACCGCCCCGGAGCGGGGCGAGGGTGATGCCGTCACCGAACGTGTCCGTGATCGTCACGCCGCGGACCACCGCGTTCGCTGTTCCTTGGAAGTCGATCCCGGCGGCAAAGGCAAGGCGGGGATGGAAGCCCCCCGTGTTCGCCCCGGATATCTGCATCGACTCGAGCGTCACGTGTGAGCCTCCGACCACGGCGAACGCTGCGTGACCCTTCGCTGACGCCGCTTTGCCCTTCTGATCGCTCGGGACTGCCGTGGACCGGTACTGCCCCCCATACACGGTCAGGCCCTGGGGGTTCTTGAGCCTGATGCCCTCGTTGACCTCGTAGCACGCGCCGGAACGCATCACCACGGTCGTGTCAGGGGCGAGTGCTTTGAACCAGGACTTCAGGGCTGCGCTTACGTCGACCGAACAGTCCGATGCGATCGTGGCTGGAGGAGCCACGCTCGGACCGGCTGGAACCGGTACCGAGATGGCGCCTCCGGTCAGGACCGGTTGCGCGGGCAACGTCGTGGCCGTCGAGGGTTGGGTCGACGGGGTCGGCCCCCGTTGCGTCGTATGCGTGCGACTCGTACCTGTCGACGAAGGATGCGCAGGGGACGACGAGCACGCCGCGAGGAAGCCGGCTCCCAGAGCGAACGAGAGCACGACGGCGATTCGACGCAGACCGCCGCCGCCGAATCGGCCCATGCCCGGAGGCTATCGTGAGTGCGTTCTCACAGGATGTCGGGTCAAGGGGCCATGGTCGAGGGTTACGGTGTGCCCCCCGCGCAGGGCACAGTGAGGGTCGCCACGAGCACCGATGTGGCCGCGGTGGCGTCGCTTCATTCGAAGGCGATCGCCGAAGGGTTCCTGTCCTCGCTCGGGAACCGATTCCTGGTTCGCCTCTATGCCCGGATCGTCCGCTCGCCTCATGGGTTCTTGCTCGTCGCGGAACGGGAGGCACCGACGGCCGGCACCGAGTCCGACGCCGCGTGCCCTGGTGACGTCGTGGGGTTCGTCGCCGGATCAGCCGCTGTGGGTCTCCTGTACCGGGAATTCCTGTGGCGAGATGGACTCGCGGTCGCCTTCTCATCGGGTATCAAGCTGGCCCAGGCGTTGCCGAAGGTCGTCGAGACACTTCGCCACGGAAGTCGGGACGATCCGGCGCAAACACGTGCAGGCAAAGCGCACGGATCCGCGCCCACCGAGACCGAACTCCTGGCGATGGCAGTCGACGGGCGAGCGCGCCGCCACGGCATCGGTGCCGCGCTCGTCGAGAGTTTCATCGAATCGGCCCGGGCGACCGGATCTGAATCGGCTCGGGTCGTCGTCGCGGCGGAGAACCGAGCAGCCATCGCCTTGTACGCCGGGGCAGGCTTCGGCGACCCCACGCCGTTCGAACTTCACTCCGGAACCCCGTCGCTTGTCCTGCGGGCCACGCTGACGAGGGTGCTCCCGTGACGCCGGAGGCGAGCCTTGCTGTGGCGGCAGGTGCATTTTGCGCTTCGCTCGCAGCAACGCCACTCGCGGCCCGATTGGCCACGCATGTCGGGTTGCTCGACCGACCCGGTCCACTCAAGCCACACACGCGCGCCACGCCGTACCTCGGCGGTCTCGGCGTGGCCGCCGGTGTGGGCCTCGGCGCAGCCGTCGTCATGCCCTGGTTGCTCGTGCCGGCAGGGATGGCACTTGCGCTGGGCACGGCGGACGACGTCCGACCGCTTCCCCCCGCGCTTCGCGTGCTAGGGGAACTGGCGATCGGTCTGGCGCTGGCCGCGGTGGTCTCGACACGCGTCGGCGCAGCAGGGTACGTCCTGGTGCCGGCCGCCACACTTGCCCTCATCAACGGGTTCAATCTCCTCGACGGGCTCGACGCGCTCTGCGGCGCCGTCGCCCTGGCGGCGGCCATCGGATTCAGCGCGCTTCTCACCGGGGACCCGCGGACCCTCGCGTTAGCACTCGCGGCAACGATGGCCGCATTCTTGATCTTCAATCGCCCGCCCGCAAAGGTGTATCTCGGCGACGGCGGCGCCTACCTGGTGGCTGTCGTGGTGACGGCGCTGCTGGCGTGCGCCTGGTCGCCTGCACAGTCACGGTCGACGGGAATTGCCGCCCTTGCGGTCGTCGCGCTGCCCGTCGTCGAGGTCGTACTGGCACTGTTTCGGCGCGTGCGCTCTGGATCATCACTCGTCGCAGGCGATCGCGATCACCCATATGACGTACTCGTTCGATCGGGTTGGAGCATCCGCCGGACGGTGAGCGCGTACATGCTCGCGGAACTGGCGGCCGTTGCGCTTGCCCTCGCCGCCTCACACCTCGTGGACCCGTTTGCCTGGGTCCTGACCGCCCTCACCGCATTGGGATTGCTCGCCACAGGATTCAGAGCCGCGTCGGCTGCGCCGAACCACAAACCGATGGGCGAGCGCTCGACATGAGCCGGCGCGTCTACTTGTCTCCGCCTGACGCGGGCGAGCTGGAACGAGAGCTCCTTCTTGACGCCTTCGACTCGAATTGGCTCGCACCGCTCGGTCCCCACGTCGACCTGTTCGAGCAGGAGCTGGCCCAGCGGGTCGGGGTCGAGCATGGGGCGGCGCTGTCGAGCGGGACAGCGGCGTTGCACCTCGGTCTCCTTCTCGCGGGCGTCGGAGCTGGTGACGAGGTCATCGTCCCGTCGTTGACGTTCGTCGCGACTGCCAACGCCGTCCGCTACCTCGGGGCCGAGCCGGTGTTCGTCGACTCCGATCCGGCCAGTTGGAGCATGGATGGTTCACTCCTCACAGAGGAGCTCGACGCGCGTGCTCGCCGAGGCACGCTTCCCGCGGCGGTGGTGAGCGTCGACCTGCTCGGCGGTTGCCCCGACTACGACATCATCGAGACGGCCTGCTCGCGCTTCGAGGTCCCACTCGTGGAAGACGCGGCAGAGGCATTGGGAGCAACGTACGCGGGGCGTCCCGCCGGTTCGTTCGGCCTCTGTGGCACGTTCTCGTTCAACGGCAACAAGATCATCACGACCAGCGGCGGCGGCATGCTCGTCTCCAACTCTTCGTCACTGGTGCACCAGGCCCGCTTCCTCGCGAGCCAAGCCCGTGAACCTGCCCCGCATTACGAACACGAGCAGCTCGGCTACAACTACCGGTTGAGCAACCTCCTCGCCGCGTTGGGTCGTGGACAGTTGCAGGGGCTCGACGGACGCATCGCGCGCCGGCGAGAGATCCACCAGAGCTATCGCGATGCGTTCGAGGGCATCGACGGTCTCGAAATGATGCCCGTCGGGCCGAGGGTTGACCCCAACTACTGGATGACCTGCATCACGATCGATCCGCTTCTCACGGGATTCGGACGAGAAGACGTGCGACTGGCGCTGGAGGCGCTGAACGTGGAGTCGCGGCCGGTTTGGAAGCCACTCCACCTGCAGCCGCTCTACCGGGAGGCCACCACCGTCGGTGGCAAGGTCGCCGAAGACGTGTTCGACCGCGGGCTGTGCCTGCCGAGCGGCACCGCACTGACGCGAAGCGAACAGGAGTGCATCGTCGCGGCCGTCCTTGACCTGGTTGCGGACTGAGCTCGAGGACATGTCGAGCCCGGTCTCCGAGCGGCCTCAGTTCGCCTATCTCGTCCTGAGCCACAAGGACGCAAAGGATGTCGAAACTCTCGCCGACCGGATCCTCGAACTAAGTCCCTGCGCACGAATCGTGGTCCACCACGACGCGAGGGCGGGCGCCGCACCGTGGGCCGGCGAACCGCCGGCGCCGATCCATCTCGTCGAACGCGGCGAGGTCTCGTGGGGTGACTGGTCGATGATCGAGGCGACGCTGCGACTGCTTCGGTACGGCGTCGAGCGGACCGATGCCGACTGGTTCGTCCTGCTCTCGGGCGAGCACCGCCCCGCGGTCGACCTCGAGGCGTGGGAGGTGACGACCGTGGCCTCCGGCAGCGACGCGCTCTTGCCGGCGCGCCGGCTTCCTGGTCGTGTCCGTTTCGGCACGAGGGCCGCCGAAGACAACGAGTACCTGGCACGGAGCCGACACCGTTGGTCGCTGGTCGCGCGCCCCCGCCAGCCTGCCGCGCAGCGTGCGATGGGCCTTCTGATGAAGCTCAGCCGCCACGTGCGGCCTGTGCTGTCCATCGAATACGTGCATCGTCGTGATTCGTGGGCCGTCGGTCGCTTTCGACGCGCAGGGGTCATGAAGGAGAGGGCCTTCTACCGGGGCTCCCAATGGTTCGCGTTGAATCGCCGCAGCGCCACCGCCGCGCTCACGGTCGATCCCGCAACGAAGGAGTGGTTCACGCGCAGCTGGATCCCCGACGAGACGTACTTGCAGACGGCCCTGCGCGGCGATCCGAGCCTTCTCATCGCGGACACGCCGACCACCTTTGTCCTCGACACGCCGGAGAAGCCCTTTCCCGGATGGATGCAGCTCTCGGACGCGGACCTTCCGGCCGTCCACGCATCGGGACTGCCTTTCGCCCGAAAGGTCGACCCGATCAACCGCCCCGAGGTCGTTGCACGCCTTGACGAGGCAGCCGATCGCCAACGTGACGCGCTCCCGACACGCAAGGACGGACGGCCTCGGACCCTGAAATGAGCCGTCGATGCCTGGTCTACACTCCGCTTCGCCGGAGGTTGACAGCGAGCACACACCTACACGTGTTCGCGTAATCGTCACGACCCGGGCGGCGCGGAGCAAAGACGCAGCGTTCGAAGGATCATCTGGTGGAAGCTGCAGTGTCCGGAAAGGGGATCGAGGGTTCGAGCGAAGTCCGTGGCGGCTGCGCATACCTCGTCCTGTCCCACAAGAACCCGTCGCAGGTCGAAAGCCTGGCGCAGCGAATCCTTGCCCTGAGCCCAACCGCCTCCGTCGTCATCCACCACGACCGCACGGGTGGTCCCCCGCCCTGGGACGGGCGAGAGCCACCGGCCCGTGTCCAGTTCGTCGAGCGGACGGCCGTCGAATGGGGCGGCTGGTCGATCGTCGAGGCCACGGTGAGGCTGCTCCGTTTCGCCCAGGAGGAGCTCGACCACGAGTGGGTCGTGATCGTGTCCGGGGAGCATTGGCCCGTGACCGACTTGGCCTCGTGGGAAGCAGAGCTGGTCGCCTCCGGTGCCGACGCCCGGATGCCGGCCGAGGAGTTACCCCGGAGGCTCCGCTTCGGACGGCGGGACGCGGACGCCAACCGCGATCTGGCGCGGTGCCGGCTTCGCTGGTTCCGCGTCGCGCGGCCTCGCTGGGCACCGGCGCACAAAGCACTCGCCGGCCTCTCGAAGCTCAGCACCCTGAGTCACCCCGTCTGCAAGCTCGAGTTCTCCCAGCGCAACGATTCCTGGTTCGTTGGTGTCCCCCGCCGTAGAGGCGCAGTCACCGGGTGGACGCTGTTCAAGGGTTCAGAGTGGTTCGCCTGCAACAGACGAGCCGCTGCGGCCGTGCTGCAGGCGGACGAGCGAGTTGCCTCGTGGTTCCGCCGCAGCCACATCCCAGACGAGTCGTACTTCCAATCGCTCTTGCACCGTGACGGCCGGCTCAGGATCGATCACAGGGTGGTCACCTGGGTGCCTCCGCAACCACCGGCACCGACACAGGGCTGGATGCTGCTCAAAGCCGACGAGCTTCCCGCGGTAGTGACTTCGGGCGCTGCCTTTGCGAGAAAGTTGGATCCCAAGCGCAACCCCGAGGCCATCGCGGCAAGTGATGCGTATGTCGACGCAACGAGACAGTCCACAGCGGAGCGCGTCCCGTGAACGCGACACGACTCGCGGGTTTCGACCTCGTGGATGAGGACGCTCGTTTCGCCTACCTCATTCTCACCCACAAGGATCCGCATCAGGTCGAGGCGCTCGCGGAGCGGATCCTCGGCCTGAGCCCGCATGCGCAAGTCGTCATCCATCACGATCTTGCCGCCGACGACGTGCCGTGGGGCGGTCGGCCGCCGAGCCGGGTCCATTTCGTCGAGCGCGGCCGGGTCCTGTGGGGCGACTGGTCGATCGTCGAGGCCACCCTGCGCATGGCCCGCTTCGCGCTCGAGCAACTCCGAGTCGACTGGTTCGTCGTGCTCTCGGGGGAGCACTGGCCGGTGACAGACCTTCGTCAGTGGGAGGCGACGGCTGCCGGATCAGGGGTCGACGCGTTCGTCGAAGCGGACCGGCTGCCTCAGCGGCTCCGTTTCGGGCGGGCGGACGAGGGCGGGAACATGTACCTGTCCCGCTGCATCCACCGCTGGGTAAGCGTGCGCCAACCTCGCCTGTCCGCCGCCCATCGGGCGATCGGGGGCGTGTGGAAGGTCAGCCTCTACCTCAGCCCCCTCTTTACCGTGGAGTACTCCCACCGCCGCCAGACGTGGTTTTTCGGCCGCCCCCGGCCGCGCGGCGCGCTCGAGCAGTGGGCGTTCTACAAGGGATCGCAATGGATCGCCTTCAATGCCAAAGCGGCGAGAGCCATCTTGGACGCCGACCCCGCACTTCCAGAGTGGTTCCGATCGGGCCACATCCCAGACGAGACCTATTTCCACACCGTGCTGCGCCATGCCGATGATCTCGTCGTCACGACCGACACCGTGACCTACGTGCCGGTCGGGCCGAAGAAGCCGACCCCGCGATGGATGGTGCTCACACTCGACGACCTTCCGACCGTGTGGGCCTCCGGCGCGGCGTTTGCCCGCAAGGTCGACCTCGCCGGCCGACCTGAAGTGATCGAAGCCCTCAACGCCGAAGTCGACCGCCGACGGGCGGGCGGCAGCGACCGCCCGCAACCCGACGACACACCGAACGAGCGGGCGAAGCCGGGAATGCCGCCGTCCCGATCGAAGCCGGACGCTCCATCGTGTGTCGCCGTCGTCGGGATGCACCGGAGCGGCACGTCTGCGACCGCCGGGCTGCTCGTCGGCCTGGGCCTCACCGGCCCGCGCCCAGACGACCTCGTCCCCGCCAGCGACTCGAACGAACGTGGCCACTGGGAGAGCGAGACGGTGCACATGTGCAATGTGCGCGTGTTGGCGGCCAGGGGCGCCGACACGTACGCACCACCGCCTCCCTCGTCGGGATGGGAGTACGACAACCGGTTCGACCCCCTCCGGGCCGAGGCCGCACAGTGGTTCGGCTCCACCCTCAGCCGCCGGCCTGTCGTCCTCAAGGACCCACGGTTGTGCCTCACCCTGCCGCTGTGGAGGACCGCGCTACCCAGCCCACTGGCGACGGTGTTCGTGCTCCGCGATCCGCTCGAGGTGGCTCGCTCCCTACAAGCCCGCGACGAGCTGCCGACGGTCCTCGGCTTGGCACTGTGGGACCGCTACGTGCGCTCGGCTGTCCTCAGCCTCGAGGGTTTGCCCACGCTGGTGGTCGACTACGCGGCGATGGTGCAGGACCCCGCCAAGTGGAGCGACGTGGTCTGCGGCTATCTCGAGGAGCTGGGTATCGACCTCCAACCCGACGCACGCGATGCCGCGTTGAAGTTCCTCGATGCACGCTTGCGGCACCACACGGACGAGAACCCGGAGTACGAGCCGCTCCTCGGAGCGCACCGCGAGGTCCACGCCATCCTGGCTGAACGCGTCGGGGGACATCGCTCCTGGTCGGCCCCCGAGCTCCCGCCCGCGCCGCCGTGGGCGGACTACGTCCTACAACTCCGTCGCGAAGTCGTCTTGGCCAAACACGAGCTCTACTGGACGAAGTCGTCGCGCATGTTCAGGGCGGCGAGCTCGCTGTGGCGCCTGACCGGGGGCGGTCCGCGGGAGTCGGTGCGCGAGTTCGGCTCTGCCGAAGACGATTCGGCGTCGAGGCCGTGAGCAAGACCGCCCGCCCGGAGGCGCAGAACCAGACGGCAGATCGCGTCGGCACGCACGCCGTCGTGGTCGGCATGCACCGCAGCGGCACCTCCGCGGTGGCGAACGCGATCGCGCAGCTCGGACTGGCTCTGCCCGACACCTCCGACCTCATCACGCCCGGCCCGTTCAACGAACGGGGTTACTGGGAGAGCCGGCGGTTCGTCACCTATAGCGACACCATTCTGCGGCACCTCGGCGGGACCTGGTCGGCCCCGCCGTCGCCCGCTGAGGGTTGGGCAGAGTGGACGGACCGAGCCACGTCTGAGCTCAGGTCGGGCGCGGCGGCCTTCGCACGACGGGAGTTCACTGCGCCGCACCTCGTCTTGAAGGACCCCCGGCTCTGCATCACGCTGCCGCTCTGGCGGACGGTCCTCTTAGAGCGACCCGCCGCGGTTCTGGTGCTACGCGACCCGCTGGAAGTTGCCCGTTCCCTCGCGCACCGCAACGACTTTCCGCTGTCCCTCGGTCTTGCCCTGTGGCGTCGCTACGTGCAGCAATCCCTTCACGGCATCGAGGGGCTCCCGGTCTACGTGATCGAGTACGGCGAGCTCTTGGCCGATCCCCGGACGGTCCTCACCGACCTCGCCGCATTCCTCGCGAGCCACGGCGTGGCGGTCCGCGACGACCTGGGGGCGGCCACCGGTGCCCTCGAACCCACCCTCCGGCACCATCAGGACGATGCCGGTGATCCGGCGAACGCCGGCGGCGCCGACGACCTGGTCGCCGGCCAGCGGTCGTTCCTGCAGTCCGTTCTCACCAGACGTGGCGCCAACCCGCACTGGTCGGCCTTCGACCCGGCGCCCGAGCCGGCGTGGGTCGACGACCTGATCGCACTCGAGCGCAACGGTGAGATGGTGTCCTTCGGACTGGCCCGGACCGAATCGGAGCTCAAGTGGATCAAGCGCTCACGGTTGTTCGCAGCCACACGGGCGATCTGGCGGGCGACCTCTACCGGTCCCGCCCTCTCCGACGCCTCTCACCCGGGCAACGGCAGCGCTCTTCCGGCCTCGCGGCCGTCGCCACGCCTGCAGCAGTGGGCGGGCACGGCGCGACGAGCCCTCGACCGGCGACAGGGTGCCGGTACTCAGCAGATCCCGAACGAGACCAACCCGGTCGATCCGGACACGATTGCCGATTTCCGGCTGCACGCGGTCATCAAGACATGGATGGACGAGGACATCATCGAGGCCTGCGTGCGCAACGCGTTCGCACAGGGCGCCGACGCGGTGTTCCTCGTCGACAACGCCAGCACAGACGCGACCTGTGCACGGGCGCGGGACGCCGGCGCGACGGTCGCGGAGGTCTACGAGACGGAGGTCTTCGACGGCCGGCTGGTCCAGCAGCTCGTCAACGCCGTCGTCGCCCGCGAGTCGTTGCGCAGTGGCGCCGATCACGTCTGGTGGCTCCTGCTCGACAGCGACGAATTCCCGGAAGGGCCGCGCGGCGAGACGGTCCGCGAATATCTGGCGGGACTCGACCGTCGCTTCCGGGTGGTCGGGGCCTCGTTCATGAACCACCTCCCCGACGGATCCCCGCAGTACGTCGAGGGATTCCATCCCATCGATTTCCAGCCGCTGTGCTACCGCTTCGAACCGGCCAATCACGCCCCGTGTCCACTCGGCCATTGGAAGCACCTGCTGCAGCGCTTCGACCGCCACGGGCAATTCGTCGTGAGCAACGACGGTGCCCACCTCGCATTCTGCTCGGAGCGGCTGGTCGAACCGGAGGTGGGCATCGTCGTGCACCACTTCCAATACCGTGACGAAGGCGTGACCCGGGCCAAGCTCGATCTCATCTGTGGGTCAGCCACGAACCGGGTCGGCCTCCACGAGTCCGCCGGCTTCAGCGGCTTCGCGCGGCGCCACCGGTCCCTCGACGCGGTCTATGCCCAGCGCTGGGCGGAGGTGGACGTGCTGCCGAACCGGCAGGCGGGCGCCCACCAGAACCCGAGACCGTGGCCCGGTGCCGCGGACGTCACGCGCTGGTACGAGCAGGGTGACACGGAGCGAGCACGAGACGGCGACGAGGTGCATCCAGCAGGGGTGGGCACGTCGTCGGGACCCCAAGAACCAGATCCGGCGCCGTGAGCATCTTCGAACGCGGTCGGCCGGATCCACGCTTCGGGCCCGACCAAGGTCCCGTGGTCGTCGGCGGCGTCGGCGGGAGCGGCACGCGAGTGGTCGCGGAGATCATGCGCCACCTCGGCGTCTACACCGGGTCCGTGCTCAACAAGGCCGGCGACAACAAGTGGTTCAGTCTGCTTTGCAAGCTCCCGCGCTTCGAGCTCGACAACGGAGCGGACGCGGTGCAGATCGAGCGCTCGCTGGACCTCCTCGAGCGCGCCATGACAGGGCAGCTCTCGTGGACCCGCGAGCGCCGCACGATCAAGGAGATCGTCGACCGCTGCGAGGCCCGAGCCAGCCTCCGGCCCCTCTGGGACGACCGCTCACCAGAGTGGCTGCGGACGGTGGCGGCGACGTTGCGTCACGCCAGGCGGAACGCGCCGGCCGATGCGCCGGTGTGGGGCTGGAAGGAGCCCAACAGTCATCTCTTCCTCCCTCACATGCTGCAGCACTTCGGCGAACGGATGCGCTACGTGCACGTCATCCGCAACGGTGTGTACATGGCCTACAGCGCCAACCAGGCTCAGGTGAGCCGGTGGGGCCGCTACTTCGGCGTCGACGTGGAGGATGGCTCACCGACGCCACGGGACTCGCTCGACTACTGGATCGCGGCCAACGAGCTCGCGATGACGCGTGGGCGGGCACTGGGGCCGGATGCGTTCTTGATGGTGAACTACGACCAATTGTGTGCGCAGCCAGCTGTGGTGGTCCCGCTGCTCGCGGCGTTCCTCGGCTTCGACCCGCCGCCGGCCCAAATCGACGAACTCGTGGCGTTGCCCCGTGCTGCGAGGCCACCGGCGCTGACCCGCACGCAGATGGAGGACGAGTTCGGAGAAGAGCGGCTATCGCGCGTGCGCGGGCTCGGCTTCTCCCTCGAGGATGCGGCATGAGGCCGCACGCTCAGCGAACGCTGGGCTCCGGCGTCCCGGTCCCGGGCTGCTCGAGGCGGCGGTAAAAGTCGGGGGCTGCGCAGATCGCCCGATACATCTCGTCCGACCTGCGCTCTTCTTTGCGTATGTACGAGTTGAGCTTCCGAGCCCGAAGCGAATCACGGGCGAGTCGGACGACCTTTCGGGCGTGCGCCGGACGGAGGTCCGTCACCGACCTTCCACGCGCCTGGGTCCGCAGGTAGAGGTACTCCTCGTTCTCGGACACGGGGACGTTGGCCTGGTCGGCCCGCGCGATCGGCGGCCTGAACCCCGCGCCGTGGTGGTAGATGTGCCCGTCGTAGATCCCGTATAGCACCGGGTGGAGATCGACCGCGTTCGACCGCAGGATGGGGCGCCACGCGACAGACCTCTCGTCGAGGAGCGACAGCAACCGGCCCCCGACGTCGGCAGCTTCGACGCCCTGGTCGGTGACCCACGGTCCCGGACGCCAATCCCCTCCGACGTCGGCCCAGAACCCCACCGTCGTGACGCAGAAGGAGGGATGGGGCTGGATGTCGCCGCCGTTCTCGTCCCGGCGCACCGCGGCCAGGGGATGGTCGGACAAGAGCTCCTCGAGCCAATCCCCGAGCGGGCGGATGGGGAACGCATCCCCGTCGATGAAGACCAAGAGATCATCCCGATCCGCGTGCTCGCCGATCGCGCGGGCCAGAGCATTCAGCTTGTCCGCGTGCGTGCCGCCGTTCCTCGTGATGTAGGAGAAATGCGAGTCGACCTCTGAGCCAACGCCCTGCAGGTTGGCGTAGGTGCGGTAGGGCGCCGGGACGAAAGAGGACAGGCCACGGCTCTGGGGCCCGACCCATTTCGGGTCCATCCAGTGGACGGTGGCGATGTGGATCATGAAGAGCTACGCGCCCGCGACTGCCTGCGTACGGGGACGGCTCCCTCCGGTTCCTCCAGCGGTCCCCGTGAGCATGTCGGCCTCGTACCAGTCGACCGTCGCGCGGAGGCCGAACCCAAGAGGTGTGGCCGAGACGCCCGGGAAGAGGCTGCGCAGCGCAGTGGAGTCGCCTTGCGAATCGTGGACGTCGCCCGGTCGCGATGGGCCGTGCTGGGTCGCGAGGCGTTTGCCGAGCAGACGCTCGAGCTCGGAGATCAACGTGAGCAGTGAGGTCCGGGAGCCGAAGGCGAGGTTGACCGGCTGGTCAGCGGTGACCGACTGCTCGACGGCGCCAGCGATCACTGCCGCGACATCGCCGACGTACGTGAAGTCGCGGGTCTGGGTCCCGTCGCCGTCGACGGTCAACGGCCGCCCCGCGAGCGCAGCGTTGATGAACGACGGGATCACCGCCGCGTAGGCGTGGTCGGCGCGTTGGAGGGGACCGAACACGTTGAAGAAGCGAAACACGAGCGCGGGAAGGCCGAAGGAGCGCGCGTACGCCAGGGCGTAACCCTCGGTCGCCAGCTTGCTTGCCGCGTACGGGCTCGCCGGCCGGGTGGGATGGTCCTCGCGTGTGGGCATGGTGACCCCCCGCCCGTACACCGAAGAGGACGAAGCGACGACGACGTGCGTCCCGTGCCGGCGCGCCTCCTCGAGTACGACCACGGTGCCGGTGGCGTTGGCATCGTGGCTGGCCCGGGGGTCTTCGAGCGACCTGGCGACGGCGGGCACCGCGGCCAGATGCACGACGGCGTCGGTGTAACCGACGAGCTGCGCCACCAGGCCCTCGTCGAGGATCGTGCCCTCGACGAGCTCGACACCCTCTACATCGGCAAGGTTTGCGCGATTCCCGGTCGAGAGGTCGTCGAGGACGACGATGCGCCCATTCCCCGCAGACCGCAGTGCACGGCAGACGTGCGACCCGATGAAGCCGGCACCGCCGGTGACGAGGACGTCCATCTACAGGCGCTCGACGTTGGGCCCGTCGACACGACCCCTGGTGTCGAGCAGGTAGCGGGCATCACAGACGATGCCCTCCAAGTCGAAGGCATCGTGGTCCGTCACGAGCACCACGGCGTCCGCAGCCGCAACGATCTCCGGACTCGGGTCGACCAGCTGAGCCGGAAGGCCGTCATCGAGGGTGTGGGCCAGCGTCCCGAGATCGGCGACGTGCGGGTCGGCGACGCTCACATCGGCCCCGGACCGGCGGAGCAATTCGACGATGACGCGCCCTGGGCTCTCCCGAGAATCGCCCGTGTTCCGCTTGTACGCCAGGCCGAGCACGAGGATCCTGCTCCCGTTCAGCGGCTTCGACGAGCGGTTCAGCCCTTCAGTGAGCCGCTTGACCACGTACTCGGGCATGTGGTCGTTGACGTCGTTTGCCAGCTCGACGAAGCGGAAGGTCTGCCCGAGTGAACGACGGACCCGCCACGACAGGTAGCTCGGGTCGATGGGCAGGCAGTGGCCACCGACCCCCGGACCCGGCTTGAAGGAGAGGAAGCCGAACGGCTTCGTGGCGGCGGCGTCGATTGCCTCCCATACGTCGATGTCGAGCGCGTTCGCGTAGACCGCCAGCTCGTTCATCAACGCGACGTTGACGTGCCGGAAGGTGTTCTCCAGCAGCTTCGTGAGCTCGGCCTCCCGTGGCGTCGACACGGGCACGGTCCGTTCGACGATCGTGTCGAAGAACCCCTGGACGGCAGCGAGTGATGCCTCGTTGACACCTGAGACGACCTTCGGGGTGTTCACCAGGTTCCACTCGGCGTTTCCGGGATCGATGCGCTCGGGGCTGTAGCCGAGGTGGAAATCGTGGCCGGGGACGAGCCCGGATCCGGCCTCGATGAGCGGTGCGACGAGCTCCTCGGTCGTTCCGGGATACGTCGTCGACTCGAGGACCACGGTCGAACCCGGCCGGACGTGGGCGGCGACCACGCGGGCAGCGTCTTCTACATGTGACAGGTCGGGCACGCCCTCTCTCAGCGGGGTCGGGACGTCGATGATCGCCACATCGAACCCGTCAAGGTCCTCTTCTTCGGTGGTGACCCGATAGCGACCCGATGCCAACGCCTCGCCGAGAACGGCGGAGGGCACGTCACTCACGAACGACTCACCCTCCGCGAGGGCTTTGACGCGAGCCACGTCGCGATCGAAACCGACCACGTCGTGGCCGGCGGCGACGGCGCGCATCGCCAGCGGCAGGCCGACGTAGCCCTGCCCGAGAACCGCGACGCGACGGCGCTCCGCCATGCTCACATCACCGACCGGCTGACCGGGGCGGGGTGCCACTCGAGGTCACCCCTCGAGTCCAGGCAGCGGGTGCGCGGCCAGCCGGCGTCGGGCGCGGGGGTCGGGCTGAAACGAGCGGCTCCAGGCGGAGATGGGGACGACGTCGGGCACGCGGAACATCTCCCACGCGCTGCGGACAGCGTCGGCCAGCACGGCCTCCAGCCGCCACGACGATGCCTGGCGTTCGATCTTCCGCACCGACACATCTTCTCGCAGAACGAGCTGCACCACATCACGCTGTGCCAGCAGGTCCTTGCGGAAGACGTTGAGACGGGCGTGGACACACGCGGCGATCAGCCGCTCCTCCCGCCCCAGGGCACTGATCGTGACCGTTCGTGGGGTGAACGCCACCCGGTCGTGAAAGAGATCGCCCGCTTCCACTTGGGCGCCCACGCGCTTGGGGGCCAGCGCCGTGTACAAGACGACGCGCACCCCGTCCCTCGAGTAGTACGACGTCACGCTCTGTCGCCGAAGCCTCCGCTTGGCAGCATCGGGGCGCAGGATGCCCTGCTCGACGAGGACTGACACAGCCTCTTCACGTTGATCAGGGCCGACAAGCAGGTGCAGGGTGTCGTAGAGCCGAAGGTCCCGTTGTCTGTAGTCCAGCGCCGCGCTGGCCGCCCCGTGCATCAAGCAGGTCTGGATTCCCTTTTGGTCGAGTGCTCCCACGACCTCGTCGAGGCAACGATCGGCGGCCGACCGCCGTTCGTGTGCGACCTCGAGGTGCTCGCTCAGCTCCTCGTGCTGCTCACCGGTGACGGGGAGCGCGCCGCTGTCGGCCGCCTGCACCGCCAGACCGAGCACGAGCTCGCCGGTCAGCGCGGCGAGCAGGCCCTGCCAGATCTCCTTGCCCAACGGCCGGTTGATGATGGGGAGCGATGACGGATGAAGGCCGTACCCCGCAATCGAAACAAGAAGATCCGCTGGCGTCACGCCGGGATTTCATCTTCGACCGCCACGGACGGCAGCGCATGCCGGCTCGTCCGCTTGGCGTCGATATCCCCCATGTCCCCCATGTCCTCTGTTTCCTGCACGTCCTCCCCGACCATGTCGAACAGCACGCGACGGGAACGGACTTCGTTGCGATCTGCTGCCGCCAGCGAAAGTTCCGCCAGCCCCGTCTCGAGACGGTCCTCTCGCCAGTACTCGGCCGACGAGCGCTGCAGGCGGAGCACGGACGGGTGTTCGGTGGCGACGAGGTGCTCGCTCGGGCTGTGCAGCTGCTCGTGCAGGCGCTCGCCGACCCTGGGCCCGATGATGCGGATCTGGATGTCCGTCCCCGGATGGAGACCCGACAGCCTGATCATCCGCTTCGCCAGGTCCAAGATGGAGACCGGCTGACCCATTTCGAGCATGTAGACGTCCCCGCGCTCTGCGAGCACAGCAGATTGGAGGACGAGTTGGACCGCCTCCTCGACGCTCATGAAGAAACGCGTCATGTGCGGGTCGGTGACCGTCACCGGGCCGCCGGCTGCAATCTGCCGCCGGAAGGTCGGGATGACGCTGCCCCGGCTGCCCAGCACGTTGCCGAAGCGCACGGCACAGTAGGCCTTGCCTTCCGGCGCGTGAGCAAGCAGGAGCTGTTCGCCCACCCGCTTGGTCGCGCCCATCACGCTCGCAGGGCTCACTGCCTTGTCGGTCGAGATGAACACGAAGCGCTCGGCGTGGAAGTGCGCCGCCGCGTCGAGGACGTTCTTCATTCCCAAGACGTTCGTGTTCACGGCCTCGACGACATGCGTCTCGAGGATCGGCACGTGCTTGTGCGCGGCGGCGTGGAACACGACTTCGGGCTGCCAGCGTGAGAAGACCTCGAACACTGCGTCGCGGCGGGAGATGTCTGCCAGCACCTGCTCGGCCTTGCAATCGGCGAGCTGACTCACGTCGTGCAGATGCGTCTCGTCGTGGTCGAGCATCACGAGGACCTCGGGACTGAACCCGGCCACCTGACGGCAGATCTCCGAACCGATCGACCCGCCTGCCCCCGTCACGAGGACCCTTCGGCCCTCGAGAGCACGCCGGACGGCCGCCAAATCGGTGACGACTTCGTGGCGCCCCAAGAGGTCCTCGATGCGGGGCTCACGGGCGGAGCGGACCGAGACCGACGGAGCACTGACGGACCCGACGAGGGACCGCAGGTCGGGGACGATCTTCAGAACAGTCTTCGCCTCCTCGGCCAGGCGGACGCACCGCTCCACGAGCGTGGTCGAGGGGTCCGGGACGGCGAGCAGGATCTGCTGGATCTGTAGCTTCGCCACCATCGCAGGGATGTCGTCGATCGAACCCACGACGGGAACGCCCATGAGCGAATAGCCGTGGGTCCGACGGTCGTCGTCGAAGACGGCGACCGGGGACAGCCCGGCCTCAGGGTTGCGCAGCATGCCTCGCACGACTGCCGCCCCGGCGTCGCGACTCCCGATCACGCCGACGCGCAACCCCATTCCCCTGTTCGCCCTCTGAAACCCGAGCAAGCGCGAGTGGAAGCGCAGGACTCCGATCCCCAGCATGCTGAGGAGACATCCCAACGGCAGCACGAGGAACGGGACCCGGGTGACGCCTTCTGAAAATCCGAGCGGGTACAACGCCGTGAGCACCAAGAGCGTGGCGAGACACGACAGCACGATGTTGCGCGCCTCTTCGATGCCGGCATGCCTCCAGATGCGTCCGTAGAGCCCGAAGCACCAGTTGGCGATCAACTGCACCGTCAGCGTCACCGCGAGGAAGAACGCGAGCTTGTGGAGGTAGTCGGCTGGAGCCCTGTCCCGCAACGAGGCGGCTTCGGCCAGTCCGTACGCGGTGAGAATGACCGCAGCGTCGAGGAGGATGAACACCACTCGCGATCGGACCTTGGTCGCCAACACGCTGAGGCGAACCGTCCCCGAACCTCGCTGGTTGTTCGTCATCACGCTCCCGGGCGAGACAGACAGCGGTTGTGGCGTCCGATGGACCTGTGCACAGCCCGCACGATCCCGAGACGAAGGATCTCAATGTGGCGAGGCGCACCGGAGGCGATTTGCACTCCAGTCAGAATGTATGCGGTGTTGCAAGCGGTCAAGCCCGCGTAACCATGAGGTGCAGGACATTTCCGCAGAACATCAAAGGTTTACCTTGGGGTCCCCCTGCGTTCGCGTTAGGTTCGAATTGCTTGCAATCTCCAGGCCTTGCGTAACCGTTGCAAGACTCGGTTTTGACACACTCGACCCCGAAAATTCACCCTCCGGACGAACCGTTGCAACGTGGCTCACGGAGGCGACCGCATTACGCGGCTCCGCCATATTTTCTCCGATTGAGATTGGTTAATATCCGCAGGCCGGGCACGTGGTTTTGACAGCGCAGACCAAGGGCGCTCGAGCCGGAGGCCTTCCGGGGAGGTTGAGTTGGAGCCCATCTCGTATCTGAGAGCACCGATCCGCCGCTGGCCCGTTGTGGTCGCGGTGGCGCTGGTCGGCCTCATCGTGGCGCTCCTCGTACCCGTCGGGTCGGGGTCGGCCTATCCCGTCAACACGTGGGAGGCCTCGTCACAACTCGGGCTCACGCCGGCGTATCACGCCAACTCGTTGGGGGCCAAGCTCGGTCTCAAGCAGCTCGAGTTCTATGCCCAAGCTCCAGCGGTGATCGCTGCCGCGGCGAAGGCTGACGGCGTACCGTCGACGGACAAGTTGAAGAACGACGTGGTCGTCGCGAAGGTGAAGAAACCCGGTGGTCACGGCAACATGCTCGAAGTCGCAGTGCTCCAGCCCACGCGGCACCGTGCCGCCAGCCTGACCAACGCGTTTGTCGCGTCGCTGTCGAGTTACGCCCAACTGCAGCTGAAGGGGAAGCACGCGAAACAGATTTCCAAGCAGCAGGCCTACATCGCGAACCTCGAGCAAGCGCTCGCCAATCTGCCCAAGAAGAAACCAGCCGTGACGCCGACAACGACCACCACGTTGCCCAAGGTTAAAGTGAAGAAGTCGAAGAAGGCCGCGCGGAACAGCGTTCCCACGAAGAGCGACGCGAGAGCGTCGTCCTCCGAGGCGTCGGCCACGTCGGCCGGCGCGAACGGTTCGGCGCGTGTCGAACTGGTTGACACCACGCCCACCACCGCCGCTCCGGGTGCTTCGACGACCACGACCTTCGCGACGATCCCGCCGTCCACGATCGCCGGTACTCCGTCCACGATTGCCGGTTCGAGCGGCGGGACCACGCAGACAACACAAAGCCTCCCGAACAAGACGATCACCGAAGAGAACCGGGTGCTGTCCAACGAACTGGGGACCGCCATTGGCGATCTCCAGCGGATCATGGCCGAAGGAGTCCAACCGGCCGGCATCAAGATCTTTGCCCCGGCCAAGGCTGGCCACGCCGTGCGGCTGAACCCAAACCCCCCGCCGCTGTCGAACGCGTTCCTCAGGGGGCTGCTCGGCCTCGTCCTCGGAGCGCTGCTCGGTGTCGTCGCCACCTGGCTCCTCGACGCCTTCGACCGCCGGCTGCGGACCTCGAAGCGCGCAGAGGAGGTGTTCGGCCTGCCGGTGGTCGTCGAGATCCCCGCGTCGCCGTCGAAATCGATCTCGGCCATCCCCGTCGTCGACGTGGTGGTCGACCCCTACTCGGCCACGTCTGAGGCGTACCGCCGCCTGCATGTCGCGATCCTGACGGCGCCGCCCGTCACCTGGGTCAAGCGCGGTTACGGCTACCAGGAGGACTACCTCGAGTTGGCCACGGTCCGGCCCCAGCAGGAGCTTCTCGTCGGCGCCGCAGCTGGCCCGGCTGGCGGTTCCCTTGGGGCCCCGGTCCCCGTCGGCTCGCGGGCGCTGGCGGTGCCGCACCGGCCCCGCTTCTCCATCTTGGTGACGTCGCCGACCGACGAGCCCACCCGCTCGTTAGTCGTCGTCAACCTCGCGGCGGTCTTCGCCGAGGCGGGCGACCGGGTCTTGGTGGCCACCACGGGAGGCATGCGGACGAGCATCGACGGCAACGGCACGCTGCCGCCAACGTGGGAAGGGCCCTATTCAGAACTCTCCGCCGGGGAGCTCGTGGCCAACGCCCGGCCGTCACAGATCCCGGGTGTCTCGAGCCTCGCCCTCGGGCAGCTGTTCCCCAACCCGAGCAAGCTGGCGCTCAACGCGCCCGGACTCGTGGAAGCGGCCCGTGACGTGGTGGACGTCGTGCTGATGGAAGCACCGTTGCTGTCCACGCAGGACGGCACGGCACTCATGGGAGCGGCTGACCTCGTCGTCGTGGTGTGCGAGGCCTGGAGGACCACGGTGAATGACGGGCTTCGCTCCCAGCGCCTGTTGGCGCAACATCGGCCGCCGGTGCTCGGTCTGGCCATGACGAACATGGACGCCGACCACCCCAGCCTCAGCGCCACGCCCTGAGCAAGTCCCACTCCAGCCGCCACCCGGTCGGGAGCCCGTACTAGGGCGAGCCGTTGCGCTCAGCCGTCGTGCGCACGTAGCGCGGGTGCGGACCCCAGCGGCGCCGCACGCCGTCGACGAGTCCGTGCAGCGTCGCCACGCGCTCGGCGTTGCTGGAGGCACGTTGCACGCGGCGTGCCGAGTAGGCGAGGTGCCACGCCTGCCAGCTGGCCGACCCGTGCGCCCGGGCCAAGTGGAAGTAGTTCCGAGCCACGTAGTAGGCCCGCCACGGCTCCTCCGCGTCGCCCGGCCGGTGCGGCGACAACACCGCCTCCCTGCCGGCCGACGTCTGAACCCGCGCGACGGCCCGCGCCGACTCGGTGTCGAGCAGGACGCCGAGGCCCGCGGCGCGCAGCCGCAGGAAGAAGTCGAAGTCCTCGAAGCCGAAGAACCACTGGGTCGCGGGCAGGACGCCGCGCTCGAGCGCAGCCCGCGCCACGAGCGTCGCCCCCCAGGCCGCCACGTCGACCGGGACGAAGGGCGGGGCGGTCTCGTCGGGCACGACGTTGGCCGCATGCCCGCGCGCGTCGAAGCGGCGCCCATAGGCGACGACGGCGCCGACCTCGGCGGTTCCGCCGCCGCCGGATCGATGCCGCAGGCGGTCCAGCACAGCGGCGACGCGGGGCGCCGGGAGCTCGAACACGCCGACGTCGTCCTCGCAGAGATACGCCCACGCCGTCGTGCTGTCGCTGAACGCCGCCTCGAGGCCGGCCCGGAATCCGCCGGCAGGGCCGATGTTGACGGGGAGCCGGACGGTTCGCACGGCGGCCTCGAGCTCGGGGTCGTCGAGCCCCCCCTCCCCGTTGACCACCAGCACGATCCGGCCGGGCGGCAATCCCTCCTCGTGCACGAGCGTGCGCACCACGTCGCCGGCGAGACGAGGACGCCGGTAGGTGAGGACCACTGCGGTCACGGACGGGTGGGCGTCCAGCCTGCGAGCGGGCTCCGGCACCGCGGGAACGTTAGTTGTGGCGCCAGGCGCTCAAAAGAGAGTCCCCCTGGCCGTACGGCCAGGGGGACTCTCCAACGTCTCTACGAGGCAGGACCGACCCTGCCTCTGGTCACCGCTGCCTCAGGAGCAGAGGAGCGCCGGGTGCGAGTCACCCGCTGGGGTGCAGTGGTCACTCGACCAGCTGTTCCCCGTGCCGTTGTCCTCGAGGTCGTAGCGCTGGTTGTTCTTGGTGGTGTTCCCCGAGAACGTCGACCCCGACGAGTCCGTGTCGGCGTTGATGCCGTCGCCCCCGTTGTTCTTGGCCGTGTTGCCCGTCACCGAGTCGACCGTGCTCGTCGTCGGCGCCGGGCCGCCCCAGACGCCGCCGGGACCACCGACGTAGATACCGTCTCCGCCGTTGGAGTTCGCGGTGTTGCCGGAGACGGTCACGTTCTTCGCCCCCGTGAGCACGATGCCGCTGCTGGCGGACGTCTTGACGACGTTCTGCTGGACCACCACGTCGTTGGACGTGCCGTCGATGTCGACGCCGTTTCCATACCCCGCCTCGCCGCCGGCCACGTTGTCCGCTGCGGTGCTGACGGTGTTCTGCGTGAAGTTCCAGCCGTTCTCGTGCGGCCCGCTGCCGTCCGAGCCCAGGTAGGCGTTGATGTCGTTGCCCGACAGGGTGTTGCCCTGCGCGTTGACGATGCCGTCGTCGAGCAGCAGCAGGCCGGTCGCCTGGTTGCCTGCGCCGCCGGCGGTGTACGAGTTCTGGGTCACCGTGTCGTCGACGACCGACGCGTCAGCGGCGCCGTAGACCTCGATCCCGTTGGCGCCCTGGAAGGCGTTCGGCCCGACCCCGGTGACGACGGAGTTGTTGACGGCACAACTCGTGTTGGCGTCCCGGCAGGCGATGCCGTCCTTCTGGTACCCGGTGACCGTGTCGCCGCCCATCGTCAGGCTGGACGATCCCGAGTCCGTCGCCACGTACACGCCGATGCCGGACTGGCAGCCGAACAACGACGCGTTCGTCGGCGCCGTCTCGGCGATGTTCTTCACCGTGACGTGCTTGAGCTCGCCCGATGCGTCGTGGAGGTAGATCCCGATCGGGTCCTGCCCGCAGCTGTTGAAAGTGCTCTGGGCTGCGGTGCCGTCGATGGTGAGGTTCTTCAACGTCGCAATGGCGCCCGACGTCACGTCCACCACCGGATACGGCGTGGTCGAGTGGTTTGGGTCGGTGTCGACCGGGCTCAGGCTCGTCGGCACGATGTTCGTCTGCCCGGCGACCCCGACGATCGTCAGGGTCTTCGCGATCGTGAACTGCTCCGGGAACGTCCCCGCTCCGACGTCAATGGTCGAATTCGGGTTCGCCTGCGCGATCGCGTAGGTGATCGTCGCGCAAGGATGCGTCGACAGCCTGCACGTCCCTGTGTCAGTGCCCGAACTGCTCACGTAGAGCGTGCCACCCGGCGTCGTCGCGCTTGCGACGTCCTGACCGAAGAGCACGATCGCGCTCGCCACTGCACCCACGACCGTCAGCGTCGCGAGTGCCAAACGACCGCACCGAATCAGCATGAACCCTCCCTTTTGGCTCGTTGACGCGTGCACGCGTCCTTGTCGTCGATGCACGGTGCCCCCATCACGCGCCAAAGGTCGCCACCGCCTGCGGCGAGTGTGACACACGCGACGTCACTTTGCAGAGAAAATCCGCCTTGTGACCGCCGCGCGCGACTGTCTCGTGACAGCCTGCGTTACATCGGTGATGAATGCGTGATCGCGGAGTAAACCGCCGCGCGGCCTGCTGCAGAAGCCCAGCTGACGCCCAGCAATCGAGCGCGCACGCGCGACCTGCCGCCACACACAAAGGGTCCCCGGGCGATGCCCGGGGACCCTTTGCACAGTGCCAAGATCGGCTGCCGCTTTGCGGCCACGGGTTAGGAGCAGAGGCCAGGCCGGTTCGAGTCGAAGGCCGGCTTGCAGGCGTTCGAAGTCCAGGTGTTCCCGCTCCCGCGGTCCTCGAGGTCGTAACGCACGTTGCTCTTCGCCGTGTTGCCGGTGATCGTGTTCGCCGTCGTGCCGGCTTCGGCCAGGATGCCGTCGAGCCCGTTGGACTTCGACGTGTTGCCCGACACCGTGTCGTGCGAGCTCGGCGTCGTCGAGACGGAGTAGCTCGCCGGCGCGCCGAGGTCGATGCCGTCGCCGGTGTTCTGGTTGGTGGTGTTGCCTTGCAACGTGACGTTGCTCGCGCCGAGCGTGATGATGCCGTTCTCCGCCGAGCCCTTTACGACGTTGCCGGTGAGGTAGACGGGGTTGGTGGTGCTGTCCACCTGCACGCCGTCGCCGTACCCGGCCTCACCCCCCGGGACGTTGTCCGTCGCGCCGGTCACCGTGTTCCCGCTGAACGTCCAGGTCCCCGGCGCCGGCCCCGTCCCGTCGGATCCGAGGTAGGCGTTGATGTCGTTGGCCGACAGCGTGTTCGAGGACGCGCTGAGCGATGCGACGTCGATGACGAGCAGGCCGGTCGCCTGGTAGCTCGGGTATCCCGGCGTCGTGTAGGAGTCGGCGGAGACCGTGTCCCCGTTGAGCTTGAGCGAGCCGGTGGCATAGCCCTGGATGCCGTTCTGCGCGATCAACGACGTCGGCCCGACGCCGGTGACCGTCGTGGTGTTGACGGTGCACGACGTGCCGGCGTCGTCGCAGGTGATCCCGTTCTTGTCGTACGCCTTGACCGTGTCACCGGTCAACTTCACAGACGAGAGGTCCCCGGCGTCGGACGCCACGTAGACGCCCAGACCGTCCTGGCAGCCGAACAGCGACGGCGACAGCTCGACGTTCTCCACCGTCGAGCTCTTCAGCGCTCCGGAGCTGTCGTGGTAGTAGACGCCGACGAAGTCGTCGCCGCACCCGGTGAACTGGGATTGGGCGTTCGTGCCGTCGACGACCAGGTTCGACATCGTGACGTTCGCTCCGGACGTGACGTCGACGATCGCGTACTGCGGCGTGGACGAGTCAGAGTCGGTGTCCGAGGCGGCCAACGTGCTCGGGTCGACCGTGACGTGGCCTCCCGTCCCGACGATCGAGAGGCTCTTGTTGATCACGAGCTGTTGGGGGTAGGTGCCCGACCCCACGTCGATGGTCGCCGAAGGGCTCGCCTGCGTGATGGCGTAGGCGATGGTGGCGCAGGGGTGTGCGCTGGCCCGGCAGGTACCGGTGTCTTGGCCGGTGCTGCTCACGTAGAGCGTGCCGCCCGAACCGGTGGCACCGGCGACGTCTTGTGTCGCCATCACCGCGACGCTCGCCAGCGCGCCGACTCCCGCCAGAGCCGCCAGGCACAACCGACCGCCTCGAATGAGCCGCATGAATCCTCCTTGCCTTCCGTGCGCACGTCGCGCGTCGTCGTGATCGAACAGCGAGGGAGCCCAACACGCCAGCGGGCCCGTCCGCGTGGCCGAGTGTGGCACATCGCCCGCAGCGCGCGACGGTGCGACGGCGCTCGAGCGGCCTTCGGCCGTCGCAGGGGTGACAGCGTGAAGAAGTAGGTGATGAGAACGTGATCGCCGAATGAATTCCGGCGAGGAGACCGGGCTCAGGCCTTGGTGGCCGGCCCGAGTCCGAGGGCGGCGTAGATCTCTCTCGTCGCGCTCGACGTGTTGAAGGTGTAGAAGTGGAGACCGGGTACCCCCGCCTCGACGAGATGCGCGCAGAGCTCTGTCGCAAGCTCGACCCCCTCCTTGCGCACCGCATCGGCACCGCCGCGCTCGTCGGCCGCGCGCAGGCGCGACTCCATCCACTCCGGCGCGGCAGCGCCCATGGCTCCGAGGCGGCCCATCGTCGACAGTGACGTGACCGGCAGGATCCCGGGCAGGACAGGCGTGTCCACGCCCCGCGCGCGCAGGTCGGCCACCAGCGTCTCGTACTCGGCAAATTCGAAGAAGAACTGCGTGACGGCGAAGTCGGCCAGCGCCAGCTTGGCGGCAAGGTAGTCGCGGTCGCTCGTCATGTCGGTCGAGCGCGGGTGCCCCGCCGGGTGGGCGGCCACGCCGACGGAAAAGCCGCCGACGGCGTGGGCGAGCTCGACGAGCTCGGCCGCGTACGCGAGCTCACCCGGTCCCGCCGAGGGGTCCTCCGGGGGGTCGCCGCCGAGCGCCATCAGGTTCTCCACGCCCGCTTTGCGCAGCGAGACCAAGATGTCGGCGAGCTCCAGGCGGGTGTGCGCCACGCAGATGAGGTGTGCCATCGGGTTCAGCGTCGTCGTGTGGAGCATGCCCGATACCAGGTCGAAGGTGCGCTGGCGCGACTCCGACCCGCCCCGATAGGTCACCGAGACGAACGAGGGCTCGAGGGGTTGGAGCTCGACGAGCGTGTGCGACAACGTCGCCAGCTCCTTGTCGTTCTTCGGCGGGAAGAACTCGAACGAGTACGTAGGGCCGCGCGCGAGCAGTTCGGCGATGCGCGTCACGGCGACTGCGTCCCGGCACTCGTCCCGCCCTCGACCCGCCCGAAGTCGTCTTCGAGGCGGACGATGTCGTCCTCGCCGAAATAGCTGCCGCGTTGTACCTCGATGAGTACGACGTCGGTGTCGCCCTCGTTCCCGACCCGGTGGGCGGACTCGAGCGGGATGTCGATCGACTCCCCGGCAGGCACGAGATGGACGACACCGTCGAGCGTGACGGTGGCCGTACCCGCGACGATGAACCAGTGCTCCGCCCGCTTGGCGTGACGCTGGTAGCTGAGGCGCTTGCCGGGGTGCACGACGAGGCGCTTCACCTTGTGATCCGATGCGTCGTCGCTGAGGACCGTGTAGTTACCCCACGGCCGCTCGGAGTACTCCAGCTCACCCATGGGCTCGGCCTGTCGCTCCCGCATTTCGTGCACCGTTCGTCACCTTGCCGCCCGCTCCGCCGCTCGCAGCGCGTTGCGCAACAGCATGGCACGCGTCATCGGGCCTACTCCCCCCACACGGGGGGTGATCCAGCCCGCCACCTCCGCAACATCGGGGTGTGCATCGGGAACGAGCTTCTTCCCCTCGAACGTGGTGCCGGCCGAGACGACGGCCGCGCCGGGCTTGACCATGTCGGGCGTGAGCAGATACGGACGGCCTGCGGCCGCGACGACGATGTCGGCGGTGCGGGTGAGCGCAGCCATCTCCGACGCGTCGACGCCGGTGTGCACCACGGTCACCGCCGCGTTCAGGCCTGGCCGCTTGAGCGTCAGGAGGTTCGCCAGCGGGCGGCCGATGGTCACGCCGCGCCCGATGATGACGACGTGGCGGCCCTCGACCGCCACGTCGTAGGCGTGGAGCAGCTCGACGATGCCGGCCGGGGTGCACGGCAACGGGCCCGGCGTGCCGAGGACGAGGCGGCCCAGGTTCACTGGGTGCAGCCCGTCCACGTCCTTTTCGGGGTCGACAGCGAGGAGCGCCTGCTCCTCGTCGAGACCGTCGGGCAGCGGCAGCTGCACGAGGAACGCGCTGACCTTGGGATCGTCGTTGAAGCGCGCGATGGCCTCGAGCACGTCCTGTTGGGTGGCGTCGGCGGGCAGGTGCTCGCCGGCCGAATAGATGCCGAGAGCCGCGCTGTCCTCGTGCTTGAGCGCGACGTACCGCATGCTCGGCGCGTCGTCGCCGACCAGGATCGTCCCGAGTCCGACGTGCACGCCCTCGGCCGCCAGCGCCGCCGTGCGGTCAGCGACCTCGGCGCGGATGCGCGCCGCAACCTTCTCGCCGTCGAGCAGCTTCGCCGTCACCCGGTCCATCCCGACACGGAACTGTCCACGGAACCCTCCACAGGTGCGCTCATCAGTGCTTGAAGTGGCGTTCGCCGGTCACGACCATGGCAATACCCGCCTCGTTCGCCGCGGCAACAACCTCGTCGTCCTTGACCGAGCCGCCCGGTTGCACGACCGCCGCCACGCCTGCATCGGCCAACACGAGCAGGCCGTCGGGGAACGGGAAGAACGCGTCGCTGGCGCCCGCGCCGCCCTTGGCCCGCTCACCCGCCTTCTGCACCGCGATCTCCGCCGCGACGACGCGGGACTGCTGCCCTGCACCGACACCCACCGCCTGCCCGCCGTTGACCACCGCAATGGCGTTGGACGTCGTCCGCCCGCACACACGCCAGGCGAGCGCGAGGTCACGCCACTCGTCCTCGGTCGGCGTGCGGGTCGTGACCACGCGCCAGTCGCGGCGCGGCGACACGAAACGGTCCGCGTCCTGGACGAGCACGCTCGCGCCCAGATTGCGCAGCTGCCGCACCGGTTCCTCGGGAGCGGGCCCCGAAAGCAGCCGGGTGGCCTTCCGTCTCGCCCGCAGGCGGTCGACCGCCTCGGGGGCGAAGGAGGAGGCGATGATCACGTCGGCCTGGGGCCCGGCGGCGACCGCCTCGGCCACCTCCGCGGTAACGGCGCCGCCGATGGCGACCACGCCGCCGAACGCACTGAGGGGATCGCATTCGAGGGCCCGCTCGTAGGCGGTGATGAGATCACCCGCGACTGCTGCGCCGCAGGGGTTGGCGTGCTTGATGATGGCGACCGCCACGTCAGTGCGGCCGGCGCCGGTGTCGGCCGCGTCGGCCGCCAGCTCGTGGACGAGCCGCCAGGCCGCGTCGCCGTCGAAGAGGTTGAGGTACGAGAGCCCGCTCCCTGCGTGTTGCACCATCTCGTCCCACCAGCTCCACGTGCCCGCCACGCGGTAGCGCGCGCCGTGCTGGTGCGGGTTCTCCCCGTAGCGCAACACGTCGGCGCGCTCGAGCGAAAGATGCAGCGTCGGCGGCAGGACGACCGCGAGCTCCGCCTCCGTGCGGTCGTCGTCGGTCGCACCGTCGAGCTCGCCGAGGGGCCGCGGGCCGCCGGCGTCGAGCCAGGCGACGATGGCCGCGTCGTACGCCGCCGTGTGCGCGAACGCGGCGCGGGCGAGCCGGCGGCGGGTGGCGGCCGAGAGCGTCCCGGAACGGTGCAGCTCCTCCAGGACGACGGCGTAGTCGGCCGGCGAGGTCACCACGCCCACATGCTCGTGGTTCTTGGCCGCCGCTCGGACCATCGTCGGCCCGCCCACGTCGATCAGTTCGATGGAGGGGTCCGACGAGAACGGATAGAGGTTGACGACGACGAGGTCGATGGCATCGATCCCGTTGGCCTCGAGGTCGGCCACGTGCTCGGGCTTGGCGCGGTCGGCCAGGATCCCGCCGTGGATCTTGGGGTGCAGCGTCTTGACGCGGCCGCCGAGCATCTCGGGCGAGCCCGTGACGTCCGCGACCTCGGTGTGCGCGATGCCGGCGCCGGCCAGCGCCGCGGCCGTGTTGCCGCTGGCCACCAGCTCCCAGCCGAGCCCGGAGAGCCCGCGCGCGAACTCGACCAACCCCTCTTTGTCGTAGACGGACAACAGAGCTCTCACGACGTTCCCAATCCCTCCCAGTGCCTCATCGGCCCTTGTGCCTCACTGGCGTCGTGCGCGCGACGCGCACATTGCCCATTTGCTGCGCCGCGTCTATCCGGTCCGCCATACGGTCAGCGGCCACCGGTTCCCCCTTCCGGCTGGCGCGCCAGCGCATCTTCGAGGAGCGGCTGGCCAGGCGGCTCGAGCGCGCGCCCGGCCTCGAGCTCCGCCAAGGCCCAGCGCACGGTGCCGGGGTACACGACGCGCTCGGTCTCCTTGATCCGCTCGTGGAGCGTTGCTTCCGTGTCACCCGGCACCACCGGCACCACCTCTTGGGCCAGCACCGGGCCCGCATCGAGCTCGACGGTGGCCACGTGGACCGTGCACCCAGTCTCGGCGACCCCCGCCGCCAGGGCGTCGCGCACGGCGTACCAGCCCGGAAAGGCGGGCAGCAGCGACGGGTGCGTGTTGAGGATCCGGCCCGGGAAGGCCCGGTGGACGGTCTCGGTCAGAACGGTCCCGAATCCAGCCATGGCCACGAGGTCGACCTGGTTGGCGACCAGGTCGGCCGCCACGGCCCGGGTGAACCCCTCGCGGTCGAATTCCGCCCCGAATCCCCCGAAGTGAGCCCGGTCGACGAGCTCCGTCGCCACCCCGTGCTCGGCCGCCGTGTCGAGCGCGGCACAGCGCCTGTCCGCCAGGACGACTGCCACGGGGAGCCCGGCCTCGAACATCGCCCCCATGATCGTCCCGGAGCCCGAGACGAGGACGGCGAGACGCACGAATGGAGGCTAGCAACTCCAGGCGGGCGCGACCCCCGTGCGCGAACGCCGTTTCGAGACCGAAATGCCTGCTCGCGGTGCTTTCAGGCCTCGTCCGCGTAGACGGAGAGCACGGGACGTGACGCGATGACCGATGCCACGGCGCTGCGTGCCGCCGGTGTCCACTCGACGCCCTCTCGGCTACGCCGCCCGCCGGGCTCGACGACCCCGGCGCAGGCCTGCACGTAGCCCGGTGACGCCTCGAGCCCCACGAACCGGCAGAGCTCGCCCAGCCACCGCGCGGGGTCGGCCACGAAGGCGTCGTAGTGCAGATCGAGCAGCTCGGCGGGACCGAGCGACGCCCGGACCTCGTCGACGGCGCGGCCCAGACGGCCGTAGATCTCGATCGCCTCGTCGAGGGCGATGCCCCGGTTGCGGGCGATCGACGCCACGTTGTCGTAGGGGTCCCGGACGACGTGTATCACCCGCAACGGGACCTTCACGAGCGCACGCAGCCGGTCGAGGCGCTCCGGGTCGCGCCGCAGCCGGCGGGTCGCCTTGCCGGCGTGCTTGTCCCCGATGACTCGGAGCTTCGTGAACCCGCCCTGTGACTGACCCGGGACGGCGTAGTCGAAGCCGTGCCACTGCCGCCCGATGGCGGCGAACTGGCGGTCGCGCTCGAGCAGGATGCTGAAGAGCTGGCCGCGCGTCACGCCAGGCCGGACGTAGCGCAGGATGTCCGCCTCGTGCGCCACGACCATCTCGGGGTGCGCGTTCAGCAACGAGCCGACGAGCGTGCTGCCGCTGCGGGCATAGCCGAGCTGGAGGCTGAAGCACTCGACGTCGCGGAAGTCGCGGCGGTGCCGGACGCCCCCGACCGAGGCGCGCAGAAGGACGGTGGCCATCTCGGCGCGGGTGCGCGGCGGCTCGAGCGGGTCGGGGCCCTCGGGTCCGGGGGCCTCGTGGGCGGCTCCGCCGCTGTCGGGGGTGGCGCG
>Ga0335075_10000651_pt1 | contig 59703 bp, 52 predicted proteins | sample Lox_Sample_24_FD_206723 | JGI IMG/M metagenome (GOLD analysis project Ga0335075, IMG submission 206723) | Soil microbial communities from Loxahatchee National Wildlife Refuge, Florida, United States - Lox_Sample_2.4 | ecosystem: Environmental > Terrestrial > Soil > Wetlands | place: USA...
GGAACAGCAGCGACTGATGTACCGCGTCGGGCAGAAAGCTCTTGCTCATGGCCGCATCCTATATCGCGGCCGCTCTCCTGCCCAGGTTTTTCCTCGCCGGGAGAATCTATTCCCGACACACTCCTAGCTACTGCCGAGCAGCAACAATACCGCCCGGGGAAAATCCCAACGTGCGTGGACGGCCAGTCCTCGCACTCTGAGGCGCGGATTGCCTGGACGGTTAATCCCCCTTCCACGCTCCCAGTTCGCGGCGGAGCAGAACCAGTTGCCCGAGATGGTAGCCGGTGTGCTGGCCGGCCAGCAGCACTTCGCGCAGCAGAGTCTGGCCGTCGCCCCAGGGAATCTCCGCGTACAGATTCGATTCCGGTTCGCCGATCAGCTTCACGAACGCAGCGATGTCCTTTTTCAGGGCGCGCACGGAGGCGTCCCAGGCAGTGGGGCTCGGCGGAGCGTCTTCCTTCGGCCAGTAATCGTCCGGCCATTTCAGCGCAACGTAATGCGAGTTGGTGGAGAAGTCGTAAAGATCGTGCAGCGCGATGCGGATGTGCTCCAGCAACTGCCAGGCGGAATGGGGCGAGCCTTTGGGCCTGCTCCCGCGCAGATCTTTCGGAAAATCGTCCACTATGGATTTCAGGCTGGCGTGGGCATTTTCGCCGTGCAGGAATTCGACCAGCTGACCGCGCAGAGCACGGTCCTCGGGGTTGGCCATCAGAGCGTCTCCTCCCGGGGATTGGATGCGGGAGGCCGCGGAGCCGCTTCGGATTGTTGCAGCCCGGCGCCGCTCAGGCGAAGACGTTACCCATCCGTCGAATCTGCGCGCCCACCCCGCGCAATTTCTCTTCAATGCGCTCGTAGCCGCGATCGATGTTGTACACGCGATCCAGAATCGATTCACCGTCGGCTACCAGCGCCGCCAGCACCAGCGAGGCCGACGCGCGCAGGTCGGAGCACATCACGGCCGCGGCGGAAAGCGGTGTCCTGCCGCGCACCGTCGCCGTGCGTCCGTCCACGCGGATGTTCGCCCCCATGCGCACCAGCTCCTGCACGTGCATGAAGCGGTTTTCGAAGATATTCTCCTTAACGAGCGATGCGCCCTCCGCCTGTGTTGCCAGCGCCATATATTGCGCCTGCATATCGGTAGGAAAGCCGGGATATTCCTCGGTGGAGATGTCCGCAGCCTTCAGGCTGCCTTCGCTGCGCACGCGGATCTGATCGTCGCCGAGAATCTCGATGCGCGCCCCGCACTCCTGCAGTTTCGTGATGATCGCCGTCAGATGCGCGGGCTTGCACTGGCTCACGAAGAGGTCGCCGCCGGTGATCGCGCCGGCCACCAGAAAGGTTCCCGCCTCAATGCGGTCGGGATTGATCCTGTGTTTGGTTCCATGGAGCTTCTCCACGCCGCGCACGCGGATGGTCGGCGTGCCCGCGCCTTCGATCCTCGCACCCATCGCGGCCAGCAGCGCGGCCAGGTCGGTCACCTCCGGCTCGCGCGCGCAGTTCTCCATCACGGTTTCGCCTTCGGCCAGAACAGCAGCCATCAGCAGGTCTTCGGTACCGGTCACCGTGATTTTGTCGAAGAGGATGTGCGTCCCCTTCAGGCGCTCGGCGCGAGCCTCAATGTACCCGTGCTCGTAGGCGATCTGTGCGCCCATCGTCTCGAGACCCTTGATGTGCAGATCGATCGGACGCGCGCCGATCGCGCAGCCACCCGGCATGGAGACGCGCGCCATTCCCGTGCGCGCCACCAGCGGACCCAGCACCAGCGAGGAAGCCCGCATCGTCTTCACGATTTCGTATTTTGCCGTGGGGTCGGAAAGCACCCGGCAGCTGATCGTCGTCCGATGATGCGCGCGCCCATAGCCCAGTTCAACTTCCGCGCCCATCGAAGTCAGCAGCTTCCGCTCCGTTTCGATGTCGCGTACCTGCGGGATGTTCTCGAGAACAACTTCTTCCTCGGTCAGGATGGCCGCGGCCATGCAGGGAAGCGCTGAGTTCTTGGAGCCGCTGACGCGAAGAGTGCCGAGGAGCGGATTGCCGCCGCGAATGACAAATTTATCCATAATCCGGAATTCAGCCTAAATGGGAGATGCCTGCGAAAACTCCCCGAGGAGACATTACGGCTGGCCGTTCTTTTGCGGACCGCCGGCGGCTGGCGCCAGGCTGCTGTCCGGCCCAGTCTCAGTCCAGATCACCTCGCCAGGACGCACATAGTGCAGGCGCTCGCGAGCCTCATGCTCGATGGCGTCAGGGTCGGTCTTCAGTTGCTGGATATTCTGCCGCAGTTGGTTATTTTCCTGCGTCAGATCCGTAATCTGGTGCTGGATGGCGCGATCTTCAGCCCGCTTGTGCTCGAACATGTTGATGCCGTTTGCCCCAAAGACCGCGTTGTAGCCGAACCAGAGAGCGGCCATCACCACCAGAACCGTTGCGGCGCGGCGCCGGGTGCGGTAGGCCAGGCCCGCCACGCGGATCAGCGTCCGCTGGGCGAAGGTCATCTCCGATTGTCTCGCCGCGCTGCCCATTTCGCCCTCAATCCGCCGTTCTACGCCAGCACCCAGTCTATGGCTGCCCGGCTCAGCGGCTGCCGGTCGCTCTCGCGCCGAGCCTCCGAGTACACCCGCACCACCGGTTCGGTGCCGCTCAACCGGTAGCACACCCACGACCCGTCCGCCAGGATCAGCTTCAGTCCGTCGGTGCGTACCACCTGCGCCACCTGGCGCCCGGCGATCTCCGCAGGATCCGTCTTTATTTTCTCAGTGAATTTTTCCTTTACTTCGGGCGTCAGGCGAAAATTTTCACGGTTGGGGTAAAAGGAACCAACATGAGCAAATAGCCGGCGCAGTTGCTCGCCCAGGCTGCATCTGCGCACGGACACCATCTCCGCGGCCAGCAGCCCGGCGATCACGCCGTCCTTTTCCGGAACATGGCCCCGAATCGTGAGTCCCGCGCTCTCTTCGCCGCCGATGACGATCTTGTCCTGATTGATCAGCTCCCCGATGTACTTGAACCCGACCGGCGTCTCATACAGCGGAATGCCATAGTGCTCGGCGAGCGCATTCACCAGGTTGGTCGTGGCCACGGATTTGGCCACCCCATTGTTCCACCCGCGCGTCTCCACCAGGTAATCAAAAAGCAGAGCGATGATGTAATTCGGCTGGATGAAGGTCCCATCGCCATCGACAATGCCAAAGCGGTCCGCGTCGCCGTCGGTCGCCACGCCGATGGCCGCTCCTGTCTCCTTCATCTTCGCCCTGCACTCGCCCAGCAGGGGATCGTCGGGCTCCGGTGCGTGCCCGCCGAAGAGCACGTCGCGGGTATCGTGCACCGTCGCCGTTTTCACGCCATGCTCGCGCAGGATGTGGCAGGTATAGCCACGCGCCGCTCCCCAGAAGGGATCGAAGACCACCTTCAGCCCCGACTTCTCGATTGCCCGCAGATCCACCAGTTCCGCCAGCCGCTTCAGGTAGTCCGGCTTCACGTCCACCTGCTCGAAGTCTGCGCCCGAGTCCGCCGGCTGCGGTGCCGCATCGCCCAACGCGCGGATGTTCGCTTCAATCTTCGTCGTGACCTCCGGCAGCGCAGGCGCGCCATCGGGCGTCGAGTACTTGATCCCGTTGTATTCCGGCGGATTGTGCGAGGCCGTGAAGTTGATCGATCCTCCGGTTTTCAGCCGACGCACAGCGTAGGCAATGGCCGGCGTGGGAGCCGGCTCGGGTATGACCAGCGGCGTTACCCCGTGCGCAGCCAGCACCCTGGCCGCCTCGGCCACGAAGGTCTCGCCCAGAAATCGCGGATCGCGCCCGACCAACACGGTTTTCGCTCCGCCTTGCGCGGCCACATATTGCGCGATCCCCGCCACCGCGCGGCGAATATTAGCGAGCGTGAAGTCCTCGGCGACGACGGCGCGCCATCCCGACGTCCCGAATTTGATCTCGGTCATCCCTGTCCTCTGAGAGATTCAGTTTTATTTATGATGCTGGCAGTTGCTCTGCAGCTCCGCACCGATGATTGTACCCACCCCCTCAGTTCGTCTGGTGATGACCACGGTCGGCTCGCGCGAGGAAGCCGAGCGCATCGCCGTCGCGCTGGTGAAAGCCCATTGGGCGGCGTGCGTGAATGTGCTTCCCGGAGTCAGCTCCGTCTACCGCTGGCAACGACAGGTGGAGAAGGCAAACGAACTGCTTCTGCTCATCAAGACGACCGAGGAAAACCTGGAGGCCGTCGAATCGACCCTCCGGCGCCTGCACTCCTACGAACTTCCGGAGTTCCTCGTCCTCCAGCCGGAAGCCGCCGCCCAGGCCTATGCGGACTGGCTGGCGGGGGCTGTTCGTCGCTGATTCGCGCCAACTCATGTCCATGCCAAAAGATACGGACCACCTTCCAGCCCCAATGCGCATCTAATGTGACTCCAGGCTATTTTCAGCGTTTTGTGGCAAGGCCGTCTCCCGTCCGTCCCTGCTCATGGAAGAGATCGAGCGACAGGTCGACCAGTTCATCCTCGAAGAGATTGACAGCGTCCCGCATCTCGAGGCGCTGCTGCTGCTCTGGAACAGCCGTCCCCGGCAGTGGCCGGTCGAGGATCTCGCCCGCTCTCTCTACATCCCCGTCGAGCGAACCCAGGCCATTCTCCAGGATTTGCAGAAGCGTGACCTTGTCCGTACCGATGCCGGCCGTTGCTCCTGGAATCCCGAATCCAGCCATGCATCGTTGCTGGAACACGTGGACCGCACGTATCGCAGGGAGTTGGTAAGAGTATCAAGCATGATTCATTCCAAAGGATCGCCGGCGGCGCGGCAGTTCGCCCGCGCCTTCCGGCTTAAGAAAGACTGAGGACCAAGATCATGGCGCCCGCCTCGTATATCTTCGGATTTCTGGTGACGCTCTGCTGCGGAATTCTGCTCGCCCGGGCCTACGCGGCTGGGCGCAAACGTCTGCTCCTGTGGAGCGCCATCTGTTTCTTCGGGCTCTCCATTACCGACCTCCTGGTCTTCGTGGACCTGGTGCTTTTGCCCAATGTCAACCTGTATTTACTGCGTCTGCTGGTCGCCACGGGCTCCATGCTGATCCTGCTCTATGGCTTGATCTGGGAGGGACAGCAATGATTCACGTCCAGATTCTCGAAGGTTTCCTGCTCGGTGTCATCGCCGCCAGCTCTGTCGCTGTCGGGTTGTTCTTCCTGCGCTTCTGGCGCGACACGCGCGACTCGCTCTTCCTCAATTTCGCGCTGGCATTTTTCATCGCAGGAGGTGACCGCGTGGCGGAAATGTTCTTCGCCCATCCGAGCGAAGCCAGTCCCTGGGTCTATACGGTGCGGGGCTTCGCGGCTCTGCTCATCGTGGCCGCGATCATCTACAAGAACCGGCGCATTCCCGCGAAAACCGACACCACGATAAGCTCCGGCGGTCGCCGCTGAGGTTATGCTTCGTTCGCCCCGTGGCACTTCTTGTATTTCTTGCCTGATCCGCACGGACAGGGATCGTTGCGCCCGACCTTCTCGCCCACCCGACGCTGCGTGACTGTGCCGCCGTCCTCCGTCGCGCCCGCCATGCGCGCCTGTTCCAGTTCTCGCCTCTTCTTGCGCTCGAACTCCCGCTCCAGCTCGTCGATCGTCGTCTGTGGCGCCCGGGTGGGAATCGCCATCGGCGCGGGGGCGGGCAGGTGATGCCCGTTGCCCGACAATCCATCTGCGGAAGCGACCGGCGGTGCGGCGGGAATCGTCGGTCGCGGGCGAGCCGCGGCCTCGACGGGCCGCCCGTCGGGGCCAACAATCCTCATGTTGAAGAGGAAGCGCACCGTGTCTTCCTGGAAGCGCCCCATCATTTCCTCGAACATCTCGAAGGATTCCTTTTTGTACGCCACCAGCGGGTCCTGCTGGCCGTAGCCGCGCAGCCCGATGCCTTCCTTCAGGTGATCCATGTTGAGCAGATGGTCCTTCCACAGTCCATCCATCACGCTCAGCATGATCATGCGCTCGTGGAAGCGCATGGCCTGCTCGCCGATCAGCCTTTCCTTGCCTTCGTACTTCTCTTTCAGCTTCTCGAAGAGGCTTTCACCCAGCTCGTGGCGGGTCATCTGCGCGTGGTCCACGCCTTCGGCGTTCATGTCGAAGCCGAACAGCGCGACCAGCTTCTCTATCAGGCCCTTGATGTCCCACTGATCCGGATGGACCTTCTCGCCGGCGTGCTCATCCAGCAGGTCGCTCAGCAGATTCGGCACGTAATCCTCGACAATCAGTTCCTTCTGGTCCAGTCCTTCCAGCAACTGGCGGCGCAGGCCGTAGACCGCCTCGCGCTGCTTGTTCATCACGTCGTCGTACTCGAGCAGATGCTTGCGGGCCTCGAAGTTCTGCGACTCCACCGCCCGCTGCGCTCCCTCGATGCGCTTCGAGATCATCTTCGACTCGATGGGCATGCCTTCTTCCATCCCCATCTTCTGCAGCAGCGTGGAGATCCACTCTCGCGCGAAGATGCGCATCAGGTCGTCTTCCAGCGACAGATAGAACCGCGAAGCCCCGGGGTCGCCCTGGCGGCCGGCGCGCCCGCGCAGCTGGTTGTCGATACGCCGCGACTCATGCCGCTCGGTGCCGATAATGTGCAGGCCGCCGACGGCGACCACTTCTTCGTGCTCATCCTTCGCGTTCGCGAAATGCCCCTCCGAGACGCGCTCCCAGTTCTCCAGCGAGGTCTCGAATTCCTGCCCCTGGTAATAGAAGCGCATCATCCCTGGGCCCGCATAAGGACTGATGGTGCCTTCGGCAGCGCTGATAGCGCGCGCCAGATTCTTCTTCACCAGCTCCTGGCGAGCGACAAACTCCGGATTGCCGCCCAGCAGAATATCGGTTCCGCGGCCGGCCATGTTCGTGGCGATAGTCACCATGCCGAGCCGCCCGGCCTGCGCCACAATTTCCGCTTCGCGCTCGTGGAACTTCGCGTTCAGCACCGTGTGGCGCACGCCCTTGCGCGCCAGAATCTGCGACAGCAACTCCGACTTCTCGATCGACGTGGTGCCCACCAGCACCGGCTGCCCCTTCTCGTGCAGCGCCGCGATCTCATCCGCCACGGCGTGGTATTTCTCCTTGGCAGTCCGGAACACCACGTCCGGATTCTCGATGCGCAGCAGAGGGCGGTTCGTGGGGATCACCACGATATCCAGCTTGTAAATTTCCCCGAACTCCGACGCTTCCGTCTCGGCCGTTCCGGTCATGCCGGCCAGTTTCTTATAGAGGCGGAAGTAATTCTGGAAGGTAATCGTGGCCAGGGTCTGGTCTTCGCGGCGGATGTTCACGCCTTCCTTGGCTTCCACCGCCTGATGCAGGCCGTCGGACCAGCGCCGCCCCGGCATCATGCGCCCCGTGAACTCGTCCACGATGATGACTTCGCCGTCCTTGACGACGTACTGCACGTCGCGCTTGTAGAGCGTATGCGCCTTGATGGCCGTCTCGACGTGGTGTTTCAGCTCCCAGTTTTCCGGGTCCGCGATGTTCCCGATGCCCAGCAGCTTCTCGATCTTCTCCCAGCCGTCGTCGGTCACGCTGATGGTCTTGTGCTTCTCGTCCACAACGTAATCGCCGGTCAGTATCTTCTCGTCCATGCTCTTTTCGATCTCTTCTCCCTCTTCCAGCGACGGGATGATTCGATTCACCCTCACGTATTTGTCCGTCGTCTGGTCGGTCGGCCCGGAGATGATCAGCGGCGTCCGCGCTTCGTCGATCAGGATCGAGTCCACTTCGTCCACAATGGAGAAGTGGTGGCCGCGCTGCACGCAGTCGGAGATCTCGAACTTCATGTTGTCGCGCAGGTAGTCGAAGCCGAATTCGTTGTTCGTCCCATAGGTGATGTCCGAGGCGTAGGCATTGCGACGCTGATTGTCGTCGAGGTCATGGACAATGACGCCGACCGTAAGCCCCAGGAACTCGTAGATCTTGCCCATCCACTCGGCGTCGCGTTTGGCCAGATAGTCGTTGACCGTGACCACGTGAACGCCGTGTCCGGCCAGCGCATTCAGGTAGACGGGCAGCGTCGCCACCAGCGTTTTGCCTTCGCCGGTCTTCATTTCGGCGATCTTGCCCTGGTGGAGCACCATGCCGCCCACCAGCTGTACGTCGAAGTGCCGCATGTTGACGGCACGGCGCCCGGCCTCGCGCACCACCGCGAACGCCTCGGGCAGAATGTCGTCGAGCGCCTGCTTTTCCGCCGCGACGCGCTCTTCTTCTTCGGTAATGCCTTCCAGAGCTGCGGCGATGCGTGCCCGGAATTCCGGCGTCTTCGCGCGCAGTTCGCCATCGCTCAGCGCCTGAGTCTGCGGCTCCAGCGCATTGATCTCACGCACCAAGGGCAGCAGCTTCTTCACCACCCGCTCGTTGCTGGTCCCAAATATTCTTGTAAGAACGTTGCTGCTCAAGATCATCCTTCGGCGGCTGTTTCGCTGCACGCTCGCCTGTCCGGCGCGCCTCAGCCGCCTCCCGCTGTGTGGAAGGGGTCCCTCCTTAGTTTAGTCGAGACAGAGGGATTCCGCTGTCCGCTTCATGCATCCACGTCCGCCCCAGCGCGCCCCAGCCGCTTCGTTGACCCCTTCCAGGCCGCTCGTTATACTCAGAGGGAACCATGCGGGAGTAGCTCAGTGGTAGAGCATCGCCTTGCCAAGGCGAGGGTCGCGGGTTCAAGTCCCGTCTCCCGCTCCAGCCTTCCGGCGAATCGCCCGTGCCGGATTCCGGTTATCTGTCCGGACGTCCGTTTCTGGATTACAATTCGTTGTTCAGGGCGCGGTACCCAAGTGGTAAGGGAGAGGTCTGCAAAACCTTTATGCGTCGGTTCGATTCCGACCCGCGCCTCCACGATTTCCCCGGCATTCTGCTGAAAACCCTGTCCCCGGCGGCGTTGGCTTCACAGCTTGCGCGAACGGACTCCCCGGTCGGTCCTTGGTATCAGGACACGAAACTCGGGTGCCCCACTTCTGCCCGCCTTTGGCAGAAGTGGGAAAGCACAAATCTATCCCGCTGTCGTCCTGTATCAGGGCACGGCTTCAGCCGTGCCGTACAAGGCGGCAAAATAAGTCCGGCTTCAGCCGTTGAGAGATGATTTTCTTCCTCCCTGTGCATTTTTCCGTAAGTTGTTCAGTCCGCCGCCAACAAGCGAATTGTGCTTTTGTGGGGCGTGAAAACCTCTCACACCAAGTCCGCCTCAGCTTCCCGAGCTGCCGAATCCTTTATGGGCACGCAGTGAATCTTCCAGACTTTCCACCGCCTGCACGCGCCCGGTCAGCACCGGGACAGGAACCATTTGCGCAATCTTTTCCCCGGCATTCAGTTCAACCGTCGCGTCGCCGAGGTTCGTCATCACGACGAGAATCTCGCCGCGATACCCAGCGTCGATGACGCCGCCTGTGCATGCCAGGCCCCGGGCAGCCATCGATGAACGGTCGCGAATCAGCAGTCCGAGCGGGGCCCCGTTTTCCGGATGCCGCGCCTCGACGGCGATGCCGGTGCGCAGTCGAGCGGTAGCCCGCGGAGCAAGGTGTACGCTCTCCAGCAGAAGAATGTCATAGCCAAGGTCTTCGCCAGGATGGGCCACTACCGGCAGGAGGGCCCCCGGCTCCAGCAATTTCACGCGCAGCATACGTCCATCCTAGCGAAGACCGCGAGCCCGATGCCCGCACCGAAACATCAGGGCTCGTGCACCTGAATGACGAACGCGCTGTACACCCAGCCGGGAGAAAGCAGTATCTGGTACGGCGTGCCCGCGCGCACGGTGAGGATATCGCCGGCTCCGATCTCCTGGCGCTGGCCGCCTTCGATGCGCAGGCCGTGAATTTCGCCCTGCGCGTCTGTGTGACCGTCGATCACGCGCCCGCCGGTAACCAAGGTGGCGCTGCCTTGTTCCACGATCATCACCTGGTCCCGGCGAAGGTTAACCTCGGCGCCACTGCTGCGCCCACGCACCGAGAGCAGCAGCTCGTAGGTGCCGAAGTCTTCGAGTGTGGTTCCCGCGCTGCCCCTGGCTTTGGCCTCAGCAATGTAGCTGTCCAGCTGAGCGCGCATGAGTCCGACGGGAAAGACCACGGCATCAGTCGCCGAGCCAGTCGATGCGGCAGGCACCGCGGCGAGGGCGGCGATCAGTGCCGCTGGCGAGGTAAGCTTCCGGGCCGACTGTGCAGAAACGGTGAGGGCAAACGCCAGAACGGAGGTGGCAATAACGGCTGCTTTCACGCGAACTCCAGGAGACAAAGTGTTTGGGGAGGCCCGGTCAAAACTATACGCCGGGAACGCGCGAAGAAAGGGCGAGCAGCGGTGGTCGCAGCATCTGCGGTTCGCTCAGCCTGAAACGGCCTCGCCGGAGCGCGCGTGGAAGTGCTCGTGGATCGTTCGTGCCGTCCGCGGCGGCACCACGGCGGAAAGCGCTTCGAAGGTGGCTGTCGAGACGGAGCGCAGGCTGCCGAAGTGCTCCAACAGGCGCTGGCGCGTGCGCGGGCCCACGCCTGGGATGGCCAGCAGCTCGGAGTCGCGGTCTCGCATCTCGCGGCGTTTCCGGTGGTAAGCGATCGCGAAGCGGTGGGACTCGTCGCGAATGCGCTGGATGAGGTGCAGCACCGGCGAACGGCGGTCGAGCACGATGGGGTCGTCCTCCTGGCCATACAGATAAATGACCTCTTCGCGTTTCGCGATCGCGGCGAGGATCTGGCTGACGATCCCCAGCGATTCCAGCGCCTGGGCGGCGGCGTGCAGCTGGCCCAGTCCTCCATCGATCAGGATCAACGATGGAGCCTCCGCGGCCCTCGGGCTCGGCCTGCGGCCGTCGCTTTCCTCCGGCAGGGATGCGAGTTCCGGAGTTTCTGCGAGATGGCGGTATCTCCGCGCGATCACTTCGCGCATGGAAGCGAAGTCGTCCACGCCTTCTACCGTCTTGATTTTGAACTTGCGGTAGTCGGACTTCTTCATCTCGCCGTTCTCCCACACCACCATGGAAGCCACCGTTTCCACGCCCTGAATGTGGGAGATATCGAAGCACTCGATCCGGCGCGGCGGCTCTTCCAGCGTGAAAACGTCCTGCAGCGCGTCCAGGACGGCCTTGCGCGAGGGCTGGAGCACGCGGAAGCGCTGGTCGTAGGACTGCTTCGCGTTCTGGCCGGCGAGATCGACGAGAGAACGCTTCTCGCCACGCTGCGGAACGGCGATCTCGACGCGGTGATGGGTTTGGCGCGCCAGCAGATCAGCCAGAGTAACCCGGTCGGGGAAATCCACCGGCACATAGACAGCCGACGGGACGTAGGGCTGATCGATGTAGAGCTGCTTGAGCAGCGCAGAAAAGAGAACGGCGGAGTGAAAGGCATCCTGCCCAATGCTCTCGCCGGCGGCGGGCGTGCCCGAGGAATTCTCCTGTGCCTCAGCCGCGTCGATCATGAATTCCGGCAGCTCTTCCCAGAAAAATTCTCGGCGGTCGACGATTTTGCCCTCCCGCATGTGGAAGAGGTTTACGGCAATCATGCCGTTTTCGTAGTGGAAACCGAAAACGTCGGCGTCGTCGTCCTGCGCGGAGGCGATGCGCTGCTTCTCACTCATCTGGCTCAGCGTGACGAGGAGATCGCGGTATTTCGCGGCCAGCTCAAACTGCTCGGCTGCGGCCGCCTGCGCCATGCGCTCATGGAGCGACTTCTCCAGCTCGGCGGTGCGGCCTTCGAGGAGCGTCTGCGTGTCGCGAACCGCCTCAGTGTAGGCGTCGGGCGTGGTAAGCGATCGGACGCACGGCCCCAGACAGCGGTGAATGTAGTACTGCAGACACGGGCGCGAGTGATCGCGGCTGAGGTCGACCTTGCAGCTCGGCAGCAAAAAGGCCCTGTGGATCAGCTCGACCACGCGGTAAGCGAGATTCCCTGGAAAATACGGCCCGTAGTAGGCGGAGCCGTCGTGGCGCAGACGCCGCGTCACAAAGACTTTGGGGTAGCGGTCGCCGAGCGTAAGCTTGACGTAGGGGTAGGTCTTGTCGTCCCGCAGCAGGATGTTGAAGCGCGGCTTGCGCTGCTTGATGAGGTTGTTCTCGAGCGCGAGCGCCTCATGCTCGTTGTCCACCAGAATGTAGTCCAGGTCGACGGCGTCGCGCATCAGCGAGCCGGTTTTGGCGTTGGCCTGGGAAGCCTCCAGGAGGTAGGAGCGAACCCTGGAGCGGAGGTTTTTGGCCTTGCCGACGTAGATCACCTCGCCGTCGGCGTTCCTGTAGAGATACACGCCTGGCCGGGTCGGCAGGGTACGTATCTTTTCGTGAAGGTCCATCGGAATCTGCTTCCTTAAGTAGTGTACCGAGGCGCGAAATGTCGCTGCCTGGCGGCGAAAAGGCGAGCATACGAGTAAAAAGTACCCGACGCGCCATCGCCAACAGAGTCGAGAGAACGTGTTTATTTATTTGAAAGCAAGTAAGTTAGCGTCGACAGGCGATTTGGTCTGGCGGGTGCAAGGATAAGGCTGATACGAGGGGAGGTGTAGCCTCTCCCAGCGACAGGAAACGGAGCGCAAACCATGACCCGCATTTCAGCCTATGCCGTCGGATCGGCGGCCGCGGCACTGATTCTGATCGGCACCACCGGCTGCACCACCAAAAGCTACGTGCGCAGCCAGACCGCGCCGGTCATCCAGCAAACCAACGAGCTGGATGAGGCGACGGCCAGGACGCAGACGGATATCCGCGATACCGATGCGCGCGCGCAGCAGGGGATCCAGCAGTCGCAGAACCTGGCTAACCAGGCCGAGCAGAATGCCCAGAACGCGCAGCAGGCGGCCAACGGAGCCCAGCAGTCCGCCCAGGAAGCCGTCAACCGGGCAGACTCGCTGCGAGACGTCATCGCAAACCTCGACAGCTATCACCAGGTCGCGGACGTACAGGTCCACTTCGCCTTCAATCGGTCCTATCTGACCCAGACAGACCGGGCCCGGCTCGACCAGTTCGCCTCGCAACTGGACACGACAAAGAGCTACATCCTCGAAGTGACCGGCGGAACCGACTCAACCGGGTCGAAGCAGTACAACTACGGCCTGAGCGATCGCCGGGCCATGGCGGTGGTGCAGTATCTGGCGTCGAAGTACAGCATTCCGGCGCACAAGTTCTATCTGGTCGGCCTGGGCAAGGACGAAGAAGTGGCCACCAACCGGACGGCGGCGGGTCGCGCGGATAATCGGCGCGTGGAAATCCAGCTGTTGAGCAACGCAGGCGGACCGGCTCCGGCGCAGGCCGGCGATGCATCGGCGTCCTCGGGCTCAGGGGCGGGCGCACCGTAACGGACGATTCTCCCCATCGCGAATAGGGCGCTGCTGCGGCTGCGCCCCTGGTATTTGTGCGCTGACCGCTCCGTCTCAGATCCCCGCGTACCAGGCGTAGCCGAACTCCGGCGAAGCAGAGCCGAGACCTTTGCCGAACTTTTTAATATCATCGGTGGCAGTGAGGCGGATGAGGTACTTCACGCTCTTGTATCCGAGCTGGCGTGGCACGCGCAGTCGCAGCGGCCCGCCGAAGCCCACGGGAAGATCGCCGTCGTTCATCCCCCAGGTGAGGAAAGTCTGGGGATGGAGGGCATCGCCCATGTCAATGCTGTCCCAAAAAACGTGGTCGATGGAGAAGTAGACGATGTAGCGCACCTGCGGCTGCAGCCCGGCAGCGGCGAGGACCTCGTGCAGCGGCGTGCCGATCCACTCGGCGATATACGACCAGCCTTCCTCGCAGGCGATCTCGGTGATCTGGCTGCTGGCAGGAAAGTTGCTCTTGATATCGGCGAGGGAAAGCGAAAGAGGCCGGTCGACCATGCCATCGACGGCGAGACGCCAGTCGAGGAAGCCGTCGGCCTGGGAGCGATCAAACGCCTTCCCGCGCGGAACGGTTTCATTCGCGAAGGGCGTCTTCGAGATCATGCTGCGAGGGAACGTTCGGGCCGGCGAGTGCCGCGTCAGCAGCCGCTGCGTCGCGTAGGTGAGAGTTTCGCCAGGACCATAGATGCCGCCGTGATCGGGAGGAATGAGCCCGTAGCGGCCGGCGAGACGGGCCGCCTCGTCCAGCCCGACAAGGCCGGCTCCGGCAGCGAGGCCGCTCAGGACAAGCTTGCGGCGAGAAATGGGACTCATAAGCCCTCCTTTGGCGGGACAGCGCGGCCTGTGATCATGGCCCTCATGCGGCTCCGGAATCCGGCCAGAGCAATCATGGTGACATGAACAATAAGGAAGAGCACCAGCACGCCGGTGAGGAGAAAATGCAGCGTGCGGGCGGATTGGCGCCCTCCCAGCAGGACGACGGAGGACGGGAATGCCGAGGTGAACGACGGCGACATAGCCAGCCCCGTCCAGATCATCATGGGGAAGACCACGAAGATGACCGCAATGTAGGCCGTGCGCTGCAGCACGTTATAGGAGCGAGCCTCCGTGGGATCGGGCGGCGCGCGGCGCAGATACTTCGCGATCACCCGGCGAAACGACCGCCAGTTGCGGTTGCCGCGCTCAGGAAGAATGTTCCGCAGAAAATGCCCGGTGAACAGGCCGTAGAGTCCGTAGACCAGGGCGGTGAAAACCAGCAGCCACGCGGCTTCAAAGTGAAGGTAGCGGCTCCAGCCATTTTGATCAGGCAGGACGTAGCGGTAGCCGGTAGGCACCAGGTCGCGCGATGCGGGAATCGGGATAATGAAGAGCGGTTTTGTGAGATCCGTGCCGGTTTCGCCCCAGTAAAAGCGCGGGTGCGAGACGACAATTTCGCAGCCCGTCACCAGAAGCGCGACAAAGGCAATCACCGTGAGCCAGTGGGTGACGCGCACGGTGAGAGAATGGCGCGCCCCAGCCTTTTCCTGAGCCAGAGCAGGGCTTTCCCGTGCCTGCGTGACCGCTGGGGAAGACATGCGCGGCAGTATAGCACGCGGCAAACAGCGGGTGCCCGGAACAGGCCGGTAGCGTCTTACATCTGCGTTTACGTGGCTCAGGACTGCTCTTTCCATACTGCCTCAAAAGTGCGTTGCCGGTTTTTCGGGGGATTTTCGCGCCTGGAAATGGTTTCGCATCGACCCGCAAGGCACCGGGCCGGTCCATGTTTGGCTCGAGTTTTCCGCTTCAGCATTCGCTGAATGTGAGACAATTTTTACCTCCCCCGAACAACTCAAGTCACCAGGGGGTGGAACTTGGAAAAACGGCTAGCCACAGTAGCGTACTGGATCGCCATTGTCAGCACCGTCATCGCCCTCATCATGCGAGGGCTTGCATTGCTGGGTGTTTTTGCTCTCTCGGGTACCGCGGCGGTGGGGAGAAATCCTGTCTCCTTCCGAACCTTCCTTGTAGGGGCAATGCTGTTTTTTGTGATGGCGATCGCCAGCACTGCCGTCGCATGGGTTAAAGAGCGAAAGGCATAGAAGACGGACTCATCTGCCCTCCAGCAGGTGGCGCAGCATGCGTCAATGCTCTTGCTGCGCGTCCCATCCTGCTCCGTCCTGCCGCTTCCGGCCAACTCCCGCGATTCAGCATCAGCGCAGCAGATTTAATGCATTACCATCAGGCCGGCTGCTGCCGCAGATGCGCGGCGCGCACGTCATTGGCGGTAAAGAGACGGAGAACCGGCACGTGCTCTCCGCTCGCGCGGCAGGCGGCTTCGAGCGCGGGGCGGCCGTTGGCTTCTTCGCGCTCCACCAGGCACACGGTGGCAATGACCTTCATGCCGGCCTCGCGGGCGGCCTCGACGGCGGCGATCGTGGACGCGCCCGTGGTGCACACGTCATCGACGATGAGGACGGGCGCGCCCCTTTCGCAGAAGCCCTCGATGCGGCGACCGGTGCCGTGGGTCTTTTCCGCCTTGCGGACAAGGAAGCCGTGAATGAGAGGCGCAGCAGCATCGTTCTGCGAGCGCTGGGCGCTGGCGATCGCCACGGCAGAGACAATGGGATCGGCGCCCAGCGTGAGTCCACCGACGGCAGCGGGGTGGAGGTTGTGCTCGCGCAGCAAATCGAGGATCGCCAGCCCGGTCAGCCGCGCTCCTTCAGCGTGGAGCGTAGTGGTGCGGCAGTCGATGTAGTAGTCGCTGGTGCTGCCGGAGGAGAGCTTGAACTGGCCGAGGCGGAATGAGATGCGCGCGAGGAGATCGAGGAGAGCGGAACGGGGATTTTCGGCGTTCATCGTGCTTTCAGTGTACGGAATCCACAAATGCACCTTTGTTGACGCGCCATTTCCCGTCCGGAGAGCGCGGCTTGTCTTGCAACGGCTAAAGGCGCGTCGTACCATCGGCGCAACGTCTCCGGACGATGGACGAGCCTGGATGAAGCAGGGGAGGCCCGTATCGTCCTCAGGAAACAACATGCCCGCGCTGAAGCGGTGTTTCACTGAGAGGGAACCGGCGGGCGAGAACTACCGCGTGCCCGGAGTCGCCGGCGCCGGCGGGATGGGTGTTGTCTACCGTGCGCTCGACGTTCGCCTCAATCGAACCGTCGCGCTCAAGTTTCTTCCTGCGGAGCTGAATGACAGCGTGCGCGAGCGCGAGCGCTTTCTGCGCGAGGCGCGGACCGCCTGCTCGCTCGACCATCCCAACATCGGCGTCATTCACAGCATCGAGGAGACCGCGGACGGCCAGGTCTTCATCGTGATGGCGTACTACGAAGGGCCCTCTCTTGCGCAACGGGTCGCACAGGGACCGCTGCCGCCGCGTGAGGCCGTGGAGATCGCGGCCCAGATGGCGAACGGACTGGCCGAAGCGCATGCCCACGGCATCGTCCACCCCGACGTCAAGCCCTCGAACGTGATGCTGACCGGCGCGGGCATGGCCAAGATCGTCGACTTCGCCCTTGCCATGGTGGTCAGTTCGCGGCTCTCCACCCAGACCAGCCCCGGCGGCACCTTCGCCTACATGTCCCCGGAGCAGATCAGCGGCCGCCTCGTCGATCCGCGCTGCGATATGTGGGCGCTGGGCGCGGTGCTCGTCGAGATGCTGACGGGCGCGAGCCCGTTCCGGCGGGACTCCGTACCGGCGATCTGTCTGGCGATTCTGAACGACGTGCCGGCGCGCGTCGACACCATACCGGAGCCTCTGCAGCCGGTGGCTTATCGGACGCTCGCCAAGGATCCGGAGAGGCGCTTCGCCTCCTGCTCGGAATTCCTGGCCGCGCTGGAGCACGCCGGCCAGCAGCTTCGCGCGGACGATCCCGCGCTGACGCTCACTCAGCCGCCCGGCCGGCAGCGGCGTTCGATGAGTGTGGAGACCCGCCGCGCGCGCGAAGGCGCGACCCAGTCCACCTTCGCAATCCAGCCGGCCCGCAGACGAATCCTGCCCGCGATGCTGATTTCCCTCGCTTCGCTGCTGGTCATCGCAGCCGGCGTGACCTGGTTTGTGCCCGCCCTGCGCCAGCGAGCCGCGCTGCTCCTGGGCGTGACGCCCCCGGAAAAGCACATCGCCGTGCTCCCCTTCGACAACATCGGCACCAATCCCGAAAACGTCGCCCTCGCCGACGGTCTCATGGATTCGCTTGCCGGCCGTCTCTCCAATCTCGACGTCGGCAACCAGTCGCTCTGGGTCATTCCTGTGAGCGAAGTGCGCCGCCGCCACATCACCGATCCCGATCAGGCCATGAAAGAGCTCGGCGCGAGCCTGGTGGTGACGGGTTCGATGGAGCGCGACGGCAGCGATATTCGTCTTACTGTGAATTTGATCCAGACCCGCAATCTGCGCCTCATGGGCTCGGCCGAGGTCGAAGACCCGGCGGGCAATTTGGCCATGCTCGAAGACGAAGCCGTGGCGCGCCTCGCCCAGCTCATGAGCCTCAACGTGACGGCCAACATGCTCCGCGATACCGGAGGCCACGTGGATCCCGCCGCCTACGAAGGCTACCTCACCGCCCTCGGCAATATTGAGCGCTACGACAAACCCGGCAATCTCGCTCTGGCCATCCGACAGTTGCAGCACTCGGTGCAGACCGACCCGAACTTCGCCCTGGGCTACGCCGCGCTCGGCGAAGCCTACCGGCTGAAATTTCAGGTGGACAAAAACACCGCGTGGCTCGATGAGGCGGAGGCGGATTGCAACGAGGCGATCGGCCTGGACAACAGCATTCCGGCGGTGTACGTCACGCTGGGGCAGATCCACAATGCGCAAGGACATCGCAACCTGGCGCTGGACGAGTTCCAGCAGGCGCTGAGTCTGGATCCGAGGAATGTCGGGGCACTCACGGGCCTGGCGCGCACCTACGAGACCGATGGAAAAATCGCCGAGGCTGAGGCGACCTATCGCAAGGCCATCGATCTGGAGCCGCAAAACTGGGACACCTACAACAGCCTGGGCAATTTTCTGGTGGCCCACGGCAGGTATGCTGAGGCGGTCGGTGAGTTCGAGCTGGCGCTGCAACTCACGCCGGACAATGCGGGAGTATTGCTGAATCTGGCGGGAGCCTACATCAACCTGGGCGATGCGGCTTCGCTCGCCAAGGCGGAGCCGCTCCTGAAGAAGTCCATCGCCATCAGCCCGAGTTACGCGGCGTGGACCAGCCTGGGAGCCCTGCACGCCGGGGAGCAGCGGTATAAGGAAGCGGCGGCCGCGACCCGGAAGGCGCTGGCCATCTACCCCTCGGATTACCTCGTGTGGGACAATCTGCGTCAGGAATGTGAATGGCAAAACGACGCAAGCTGCGCGCGTCAGGCGGCGGCCGGCGAGATGGCGCGGCTCACCCCCTACCTGAAGACCCATCCCCGCGATGCGGATGCGGATGCCACCTACGCCGATGTGGCCGCGCACTATGGTCCCCGCGATCAGGTGGAGCAGCATATCCGGACCGCGCTCGCCCCTGAGCCGCAGGATCCAGGCATCCTGGACGCCGCGGCGGACTGCTGGGATACGCTCGGTCGGCATAAGCTGGCCGTGCAGACACTGAACGAAGCTTTTGCGAAGGGGTTTACGCTACGACTTGCCCTGACCGATCCGGAGGCCAGATCGCTGCTCAAGGATCCCGGGGTTCACCTTCCCAGACAGTAGCTTATCCATGAAAGGAAAGAACGCTTATGCCCAATGGGTGCGATAGCAGCAACACCGTCACGGTCAACATCTTGCGCGATAACAATGGGAACTACACGGTCTGCCCGGATGGGGTTATCAACGTTCCCTCGAAAGGCTGCCTCACCATTGCTTTGTACGGCGTGTCCAATTCAGGCTGCGAGTTCAACTTCAACCCCAGCTATCCCCATGGGGGATCAAAGTTCCAGCGGGGCGCGACTCAGACGGATGGTCCCTTCTCGCAGGACCAGACCTATACCTACACAGCGGGCGATCCGTCCGTCCCGGCTGACGCGGCGAAGCTGCGCGTGATGGGATCGCCCACCCCGCAACACACCATTCAGGTGGGCAGCAGCGCGCCAGGATAAAACTCCGCAGGGCATGCAGCAACCCGGAGCGAGGCGCCCCGCGCTGCACTCCTATTTTTTTGTCGGCGCAGGCGCAGCCGGCTTCACCGCGCTGATCGCATTCGTCAGCAGGTCCAGCGTGTCGGAGTCGATCGCGTACAGCGAAGGCCCATCTGTCCGTTTCGCGATCGCGCCATCCCTGGTTTTCTGCAACTCCACGGTCTCCACCTGCTTGCCGCCGTCCGACGTGACGATCAGCCGGATGGTCGGTGAGGTGAATCCGGAATCGACGAACCCTGTGGCCGCCAGCGAGCGCATCGCGGAGACCAGATCCTCAACCGAGCCGGCGTCCATCTTGATGCCCACGGACCACCATGTATTCCCGGCACGGGCAAGGAACAGCGCCTTCGTCCCGGTATGCACCTCGATCCTGTCGGGGTCGGCGTAAGCGAAGTTGAACAGCTGCTTGTTGCGGAAGCTGTCGAGTCTGCGCGAGACCGCTTCGCCAACGGCAGCGTCGATCTGCCAGGTCCCGGGAGCGACGCTGGATTTGGCGTAGTAGTCGCCATGATCCTCGCGAACCTCCATGGACTGCGTGCCCGTGCTGCCATCCAGCGTCACCGTGGCGATCGGCCTGCCGTGCGCGTAGGCGGCGTCCACTTTTGCGGGCACGGTCGAAGGCAGCCATCGCGCGCCCACCACCTGGTTCAGCAGATCCTCCGCCTGGAAAGTGTCGGTGCGGTAAGTCTGCGGCCGGTCAATCTCCCAGCCGTCGTGCACGCGGATGAAATGAATCGTCTGATCCGGATGGATCAGAGAAAAATTGCCGACTGTGTCGACATTGACGGGCAGCAGGCGCTTGTCGCGCAGGCCGTCGAGATTCTTGTCGAGGCTGATTGGCACCCAGCGTGGAACCAGAAACACACGCGAATCGCCGGAGACCATCGTGTAAACTCCGCCGCCGGCGGGAGCGCGATCGCCGAAGCTGAGCCGGGTGGCATGGCCCGAATTGTCGGCTATCTGAAGCTGAAAACCCGGATCGCTGAGGCCATAGAGGCTCAGGTTCGCGGGCTTGTTTTCAATAATGCGCAGGGCCTGCAGATTGCTGAGCGTCGCGAGCATCAGGTTGACGGTGCCGGAGCTGGCCAGGTACGGCCCGGACGACTGAATCTGCCATTGCTGAGGTGAGGTCCTGGCTACGACGATAGGCTGGCCACCACGGGGCTCTAATGTAAGCCGCTCCACGGATGCCGGACTGAGCTTCACGATCGAGGGCTTATTCGGGTTCGGAACGGGCGTCGACTTGTGGTGCCCCGACCACCAGAGCAACCCTCCGAGCACGAGAAGAACGACCGCTGCTGCGAAAAGACTGCGAAGTTTCATAGCAACTCACCGCCCCGCGCTGGAGCTATCTCCGCCTCCACCAGATAAAAATGCCGGCGAGAATGACGATGAGCGGAAGCACGAACTGCGAAACCACCCGCACCATGGTCATTTGCGCGTCCGTCATAGTGATGTGCTGCACCGCGGGCGGCTTGGGGCGAATGGAAATCAGATCTTCATCCGAGCACAGCCAGTTGATCGCGTTAGCGGCCAGATCGCTGTTGCCGTTGAATTGAATAAAGCTGTTCGTCGCCCAGATCGAACTGCCAACCACCACAAATCGACCCTGAACGTTCGGCTTGTCCGTCGCGTAGGTTCCCGCAGCCGCCAGCACCAGGGGTCCGCGCTTATTGTTCGGATCCTTGACACTCACTTTCGGGGAACTCAGGTTCATGGTCGCGAAGCTGGAGTCGGACGACTCGAACAGTTGCTGCGCCGATGTCTTTGGGCTGCTGCCCAGGGTCAGCGAGCGCGACATCGGGAAGCCCGTAGCGGTGCCCTTCATGTCGGCGACGATAGGCTGCGAGGAGTAGCTGGTGACCAGTGGTACCTGGGCGCCCAGTCCCATCAGTCGGCCAATCGGGTTCAGATCGAGTACGAGATCCTTATCGACCGTGACTCCCCAGTTCTGCAGCAGGGAAGTCAGAGCGTCGTTGGCGGCGATGGTGTGCGGACCCATCTGCAGCGGCGGGTCGAGCAGGAACATCGCCCGTCCGCCGTTTTCAACGTAGGTCCTGATGGCATTGACTTCAGGCTGTTCGAAATTGGTTGTAGGGCCGGCGACGACCAACGCGGTGCAGCCCGCGGGAACCGTGTCGCTGGTGACCAGGTTGATGGACTGGGTCTCATAGTCGTCGCGCGCGAGAACCTGCTTCAGATCCGAAAGGCCGTAGCGGCCTGTATCGTCGATCTCATGCTCGCCGCTGCCGGTCACAAAGCAGACCGAGCGCGCGTTGCCCTTGATATCGCGAATGAACGCGCCGGTAATGCCCTGCTCGCTGACGTCCGTCGCTTTATTGGTGCGCCCGCCCGTCGTGACAATAACGCTGGGCACCTGGTTAATGCCGTCTTCGCGTGCAACTTCGGGATCCTTGTCCGGATCGACGTACTTTACCGTGACTTTGGGCGAGAGGTTGGCGTACTCGCTGAGCAGATCGCGGCCCTCCGCGAATCGCGTACTGACGTTGAAGTAGGTAATGGTGGCGTCCTGCTCCAGGCCGCCGACGATCTTCCGGGTTTCCTCAGAGAGGCTGTAACGCTTGTTGGAGGTCGCGTCGTACGATTTGTTGTAACGATCGGCGAGGACGTTGGCGACGACCACCAGGGCGAGCACCACCAGGATATAGATGGTCGCAAACGCCGCGTATTTCGTCTGTCTCGCCTTCAGCCACTGACTTGCCATTCCCGATTAAGACCTCCAGCGCAGAGATTCCACCGACCGGGCGGTGAAGAAGAGTCCGAGAAAGATGACACTCAGGTAGTAAATGCCATCCTTCGACGAAAGCACGCCGCGGCCGAAGGACTCGTAGTGCGTGATGATGGACAGATAGGAAAGAACCCCGGCCCAGCCGGCCGAGTTATAACTGCTGACCCAGGAAAAGACCCACAGCAGCAGACAGGCCGCGAAGGTGCCGGCCCCGGCGACAATCTGGTTGCGGGTCAGCGTCGAGATAAAGGTTCCCAGCGCGAGCAGCGCCGCGCCCTGCAGGATCAGTCCGAGATACGCGACCGCCAGCGGTTTCCAGTCGGGATGCCCATAAATAAAGAGGAAGCAAAAGCTGATGCTGGAGTAAAACACCAGCCAGCAGTACAGAATGGTCGCCGCGAACCACTTACCGACGATCACTTCCATGTCGCGGACCGGCGAGGTAGTCAGCAACTCGATCGTGCCGTTGCGCTTTTCCTCGGCGAACAGGCGCATGGAGATCAGCGGGATAAAGAAAATACCGAGGAAGCTGGCGTTGGCCAGCAGCGGCCGGATGATCTCCTCATTGATGTTGGTCGGAGCCATTTCCCCCATCATCTGCAGTTCCATGCTCTGCAGGACAAAGTGTCCGAGATAGTTCCAGAAAAAGTAGCCGAAGATCAGGCTGTACATGGTGACCAGCAGCCACGCAATGGGGGAAGTGAAGTAACTGCCGAGTTCGCGGCGGCAGACGATCCAGGCATTTTTCATGCGTTGGTCTCCGGAACGGCGGGAGATGCGGTCGCGGCTGCGGAGCCGGTGAGCTGGAGGAAGATTTCTTCCAGGCTCATGGCGGCGGGGCGGAGCTCGTTCAGATCCCAGCCGGATTCGACCACGAAACGGGCGAGGTCGCCGCGAACCAGCCGGCCCCTGTCGCTCTCAATCTCGAAGACGGCGCCGTGGGGCTGCTGATCGCGGCAGATGACCCGGCTGACTCCGCTGATTTGTTCGAGGCGCTGCTGGACGGCGGGAGCGGACAACTCCCCGGCCCGGGCCGCAATATCGATGAGGATGGATTCCGCGCCGCGGAAGCGCGCCTGCAGGTTTTGCACGGAATCGGTGGCCACCAGCTTGCCCTTGTTGATGATGATGACCTGCTCGCAGGTCTGCTCGACTTCGGGCAGGATGTGGGTACTCAGGATGATGGTGTGCTCGCCGGCGAGGCCTTTGATGAGTTCGCGCGTCTCGATGATCTGGCGGGGGTCGAGGCCTGCGGTCGGCTCGTCGAGAACGAGCACGTCGGGATTGTGAATGATGGCCTGCGCCAGGCCGACGCGCTGCCGATAACCTTTGGAGAGCTTGCCCGTCAGCTTCTTTTTCACGTCGCCAATGGCGCAGCGGTCGCACACATAATCGATGCGCCGCGCCAGTTCCGCGCCGGAGAGTCCTTTCAGCCGCCCGACAAAGCGCAGGTAGTCGACGGTTTCCATCTCCAGATAGAGCGGTGGCGTTTCCGGCAGATAGCCGATGTGCCGGCGCGCCTCCAGCGGCTGCGTCAGTACATCGAAGCCGGCGACCGTTGCCTGGCCCGCCGTAGGCGGGAAGAAGCAGGTCAGCACGCGCATCGTGGTGGTTTTCCCCGCGCCGTTGGGGCCGAGAAATCCCACAATCTGGCCTTTGCTGACGGAAAAAGAGATGTGGTCGACGGCGGTGGTACGGGCGTACTTCTTGGTCAGGTCGTGGACTGTAATCATGTCTGACTTATTCAGTTGGACTCCGCAAGAACGAAGTCGTAATCAAAGATCGAGCGCCGAGGACCGATTCGACGGAAAGTGCGGCAACGCACCGCAGGAGTCACCCGGGGGGAACCAGAACCATGCTAATGCATCGGTGGAGCGGGATGTCAATGCAACGAAGCGGGGAGGGAAATATTGTGCCGGAGGGGCGGGTCAATGGCCCGCGCCGTCGGCATCGATCGTCGAGATCGACCTGACCAGAGAGTCGAGATGAGCCTGGCTGCCGGCGTTGAAGTTGAAAACCAGGGCGTAATCGCCAGTGGTTCCGCAGACCACGGAGTCGTACTCGCCGGGGTAGGCTCTGTAGTCGACGCGATAAAAAGTGATTCCGGAAGGAGTTGGAATGCTCTGAACTCCCGCGTAACCCCTGGATGGCCACGTCCGCTCGATCCTGGCCACATAGTCGGCCCCACTCCTTACCTGACCTTTGTAGTGGCCGAGCTCGTCAACATGGAGAATCACGCCCGAAGGATTGGAGTTGTCGCCTGAGAACTCGCGGGTGGCAAAGAGCAGAGCGCCCTTGCTGCCGGGCGGCGGAAAGTGGAGCGACTGCAAGGGGATGGACGTGATCGTGGCCGAGTAGCGATACGCGAGGCGAAACCAAAGGCTACGGTGGACGTGGTTCTCGTCGACGCCGGAGTCGAGCGAGGAGCTGCTGCTGTGGCACACGGCGAGCGTACAGCAACCGAGCGGCAGCGCCAGCACGGCAGCCAGTGCGCTGGAGGCGCGGCGGATCAGCATGGCAACTGTGCCAGAAGACTATCACTTCCCCGTGTCGATCTGCGCCCGCTGCAGCTTGTCCGAGCAATCGACGCAGACCGACTTCCAGGTGGTGAAGAATTCGATCGCCCCAGCCCCGCTTTCGCGATGGCCGTTGCCGGTTTGCTTTACTCCCCGAAGGGCGGATCGGCCTTCGTCCCCGGCCGCGAGCGGCACGCAGGCCATGTCATCCTCTCGCGCGGCGGAGATATCTCATCTATGGTGTATAGCTCCACAGGTCGTTGAGCAGTCCGCTGGCCCCAGTCGAATCAAGGCCATCGCCGCCGAAGAGCCAAAGGTTGCCTTTCGCGTCCACCCAGGTTACCGCACTCTCCCGCCCTCCAGGCGTGCTGGAAGCTGCTGCTGTCCCTTCTGTCTCATACACTCCCGACTGTCCGCCGGTCCCGCCGGCCGCCGGCCCAACGGAATTGCTTCCGCTTTGCCAGGTCCAGGTCTTGCTTGTCGGGCTGAATTCCCAGAGATCGTTCAGTGAGCCGGTGGTTCCGCTGGCATCGCAGCCCAGCCCGCCAAAGAGCCAGAGGCTGCCGTCAGCGTCAATCCATGACACCGCTGCGTTGCGGCCGCCGGGAACATTAGCGGCTGCCGCGGTCCCCTCCGAGCCATAAGTCCCGGATACGCAGATGCCGCCTCCCGAAACCACCGAGCTGACCCTGCTGGTCCCGGAGATCCATGTCCATTCCATGCTGGACGGACTGAACTCCCACAGATCGTTCAGGTCATATTCCTGCGCGGCTGGGCCTCCCGTGCTGTCGTATCCAAGCCCGCCAAAGAGCCAGAGATTCCCGCTCGTATCTGTCCAGGAAACGGCGTTCATGCGTGCGCCAGGGACATTACCGCTGGCAGCTGTCCCCATGGTGCCGTAGACACCGGGAGCGTTGACCGTGCTGCTCCCACTCACCCACGTCCATTCTTTGGCGGAAGGATTGAACTCCCACAGGTCATTGAAGAATCCGCTGGTGCCGCTGGAATCTGTGCCGCTTCCGCCAAACAGCCAGAAGCTGCCGCTGGAGTCCGTCCAGGACACAGCACCCGACCTGGCTCCGGGAACATTGGTTGCGGACGCTGCGTCCATCGTGCCATATACTCCCTGCGCGTTCGCCGTGTCGCTCCCATTCACCCATGTCCATTCTTTCGTCAACGGGCTGTACTCCCACAGATCGTTCAGCCCGCCAGACTGTCCATTCGAATCGTATCCGCCGCCGCCGAACATCCACAGATTGCCGCTGCTGTCCGTCCACGAAACCGCAGCTGCTCGGCCTCCGGGAACATTGCCGGGCGCAGCTGTGCATTCCGTTCCATAGACGCCAAGCTGATTGCCCGGCACCGTACTGCTGCCGCTCATCCACGTCCACTCTCCGGATGTGGGGCTGTACTCCCACAGATCGTTGCGCGGCCCCATCGTCCCCAGCGGATCGACCTGCCCGCCTCCAAACAACCAGAAGTTGCCATTGCTGTCGGTCCAGGAGACTGCACCATCCCGCCCGCCCGGAATGTTCGCGCTGGAGGCCACACCTTCCGTGCCGTACACCCCCGAGGAGCCGCCCGCTCTCAGATTGCTGCCGCCCACCCAGGTCCATTCCCTGGCATTCGCCGGCGGAGGTGTTCCACCCCCGCCGCTGCCGCCGCCGGACACACCATTGCCGCCACCGCACCCAGCGCAAAGCGAGAGGACAAACATGGCAAAGAAGGCAGATACGTTCCGCGGGTAGTTAGGGGATCGCTTCTGCAAGTTCACGGATAACCGCCTGCAACGTAATTTGGGGGATGACTGTACTGCTCCCGGGAAACGCCGGCCCAGTCAGAGTGCATACACCTATTCCTCCGTATCGATCTGCGCCCGCTGCAGCTTATCCGAGTAATCGACGTAGACGGACTTCCAGGTGGTGAAGAATTCGATGGCCCCGATCCCGCCTTCGCGATGGCCGTTGCCAGTTTGCTTCACGCCGCCGAAGGGCAAATGCACCTCCGCGCCGATCGTGGGGGCATTCACGTAGGTGATTCCGGCTTCGAGGTCGCGTATCGCGCGGAAGGCCAAGTTGACGTTGCGCGTGTAAATGGCGGTGGAGAGCCCAAACGGAATGTCATTCGCGATTTGGATGGCTTCGTCGAAGTTGCCGCATTGCAGCACGCTCACCACCGGGCCGAACACTTCTTCCTGAGCGATGCGCATCTTGCTGGTTACGCCGGCGACCACGGTGGGCGCAAAGAAATGACCCTGGGCGAAGGTGCCTTCAGTCAGAGGATGGCCCCCGGTCAGGATCTGCGCTCCTTCGTCGCGCGCGATCCTGCAGTAGTCGCTGGAGGTTTCAATCTGCTGGGCGTTGACCTGCGGCCCCATCTGCACTCGCTCGTCGAGTCCATCGCCGACCTTCAGCGCTTCAGCCCGGGCGACCAGCTTCTCACTGAACTCCTTCGCGACGGCGCAGTGGACGATGATCCGGCTGGTCGCCGTGCAGCGCTGCCCGGTCGTGCCAAAGGCTCCCCACAGCGCGCCGTCGAGCGCCAGATCGAGGCTGGCGTCGTCCATCACAATCATCGCGTTCTTCCCGCCCATCTCCAGGGAGCACGGCTTGTAGTGCCCGGCAGCGGACTGCCCGACGATCCGCCCAACCTCCGACGATCCCGTGAAGGAAATCGCGCGGACCAGCGGATGCTCAACCAGTGCCGTCCCCACCTGCGATCCCGATCCCGTGACCACGTTAACCACGCCTGGCGGAAGGCCGGCATCGACCAGTGCCTGCGCCAGGTTCAGGGTCGAGAGCGGCGTATCGTTGGCTGGCTTGATCACGCAGGTGTTCCCGCAAACCAGCGCGGCCAGCAGCTTCCACGACGGAATGGCCATGGGGAAGTTCCACGGCGTGATCATCCCGCACACGCCGACCGGCATGCGCACCGTCATGGCGAATTTGTTCTGCAGTTCGGAGGGCGTGGTGTGGCCGAAGAGGCGGCGGCCTTCGCCGGCCATGTAGAAGGCGCAGTCGATCGCCTCCTGCACGTCGCCCCGGGTCTCCACCAGGACCTTGCCCATTTCCCGCGTCATCTCGCGGGCATATTGCTCTTTGCGGTCCACGAGCAGCTGGCCGGCGCGGAGGATGATTTCCGCCCGTTTCGGAGCAGGCGTCAGCCGCCAGGTTTTGAAAGCTTCCGCAGCGGCCTGCACGGCGCGATCCACGTCCTCAGGGCCCGAGGCCTGGAAATCGCCGACGATGTCATCGCGCCGCGCGGGATTGATGTTGGAAAAGGTCCTGCCCGTGCGGGAAGGGACAAACTGGCCGCCGATCAGGTTCAGGTAAGTCTTTGCCATGGATGAAGCGCTCCTCGAAGAAAACACTTCAGCATAGCGGAAAGGCGAGCGGAGTGTCTTGACGCCGCGGTCATTCTTCCCGCAGCAGCGCCAGGGGATCGATGGAGATCGCCCGATGTGCGGGAATCCACGCAGCGATCAGACCCAGCAGCAGCATGGTCAGCCCGACCCCTGCGAGCACCAGCGGATCGCCGGGGCTGGGCTCATAGATCAGGAAAGCGAGTCCGCGGCTGGCAAGGATGCCCAGCACAAGACCCGCAGCGGAACCCAGTGCCAGCAGCCGCAGCGCCCGCCCCAGCGCGGTCTCCAGGATTTCGGTGCGCTGGGCTCCGAGCGCCATGCGGATGCCCAGCTCGCGCATGCGCTGGCTCACCGCATAGGAGGCCATCCCAAAGATGCCCGTGGCGGCCAGCATCAGGCCCATCAGGCCCAGCACGCTCAGCGCCAGCACAGTCACCCGCGAGCCGAACAGCGCATAATCCAGCTCCTCCGTCCAGGGATGGATCTCTGCGCTCATCCCCGGGTCGATCCCGCGCAGGGTGTTGCGCAGCGGGGCCACCAGCGCCTGCGGATCGCCGGCGCCGCGGACCACCAGAGTCGTTTGCCCCCACGGCTTCTGCAGCACCGGAACGAACATCGCCGGCTGCGGATCCTCGGTGAGGCTGAGATATTTGCCGTCGGGCACCAGACCAACCACCTGCACGCGCGTCCCGTCTCCCAGCCGGAAATAGCGTCCGATGGCGCCCGACGCCGAACCCAGCACGCCGCGCGCAAACTGCTCGTTTACAATCGCAACCCGCGGCGATGACAAATCGTCGTGCTGCGTAAAGGCCCGGCCCGCAAGCAGCGGCGTTCCCGCCGCCTCGAAATAATCGGGAGAAATGATGTAGCGGAACGGCATGGCCGCTGCCTGGGAAACGCGCAGGTCGTGTGCCTCCTCGCGATACACCGGCTCTCGCTCCTCGCTCGGGATCAGCGGCGCGTTGTCGGTCGTCGCGGCGCTTTTCACCCCGGGCAGCGCCCGCACGGTATCCAGAATTCGTTTCTGGATGGCGGCCACCTGGTCGTTGTGGTAGCCGGCCATGCTCAAATCGATCTGCGCCAGCACCACATGCTGCGGGTCGAATCCGAAGTTCGCGTGCAGCGATCGCAACAGCCCGCGCAGGGCCACCAGAGACGAAGTGACCATCAGCGCGCAGACGGCGATCTGGACCACGAGCAGCGTATCGCGCAGGCCGGACTTCCCCGCAATGCGCCCGCCCGAGCCCGCTTTCACGATCTCCCACGGATCCGCGCGCAGCACTTGCCGTACGGGCACCAAGCCAAACAAGACTCCGCTCACCAAGGCCAGCAGCAGCGCCACCAGGTACACGCGCGCGTCGGGCGTAACGGGCAAGTGAACGGGTATCGTGGGAAGAGGTCGCCACACGCTCAGACGCCGCAGCAGCGCCACGCTGATCGCCACGCCCACTGTCCCGCCCGCAACCGAGATCAGCAGCGCTTCCGTCATCAGTTGCCGGACAATCCGCCGCCGGCTCGATCCCAGCGCCAGGCGCAGTGCCACTTCCCGGGACCGGTCGGACGCGCGCGCCGCGAACAAGCTGCCCAGGTTCGCGCACGCGGCCAGCAGAATCAGCCCCGCCAGCAGCATCAGCCCGGTGACGAATCCCCGGATCGGGTTTCCGAGGAAGCTGCCGTAGAGGGCGGGATTGATAAGGCGGAACTCCCTGTGGCTGTAGTCGCCGGGGTAAGTCTTCTCCAGATACACGCCGATGGAGTCCAGATCGGCCGCGGCCTGCGTGGGCGTCACCCCGGGCCGCAGGTGTCCCAGGGACTCAAAAACCCAGCGATTGCTGCGGTCGCTGAGCCCGTCCCAGCCGTTGATCTCGGGCGCATCCACCATGGGCACGAACATGTCGGGCACAAAGAAGAGCAGTGTCCCCTGGAAACTTGGCGGCGTCACGCCGATCACGGTAAAGGGACGCCGGCTGATGAGCACCTTGCGCCCAATGACGCTGCGGTCGTCATGAAAATGGCTGTGCCACCACGCCCAGCTCAGCACAACCCAGGGCGCGCTGTTCGGGCCGTGCTCGTCCGAGGCATGGAAAAACCGTCCAAGGAAAGGACGGATCTGCAGTGCGTCGAAGTAATTGCCGCTGGCCTCAACCGTCCAGGCCTGCGTGGGATTGTTGCCGGTATCGAAGACGGGCCGATTGATGGTGCACGCCGCCAGGCTCTGGAAGCTGCGGTTGCGGTCCCGGATGTCGACGTAATTCGGATAGGAAAGCGCGCCGTAGTCGGTGCCATGCTCGATGCCGTACAGGCTTGCCGCTTGCGGCAGATTCAGCGGCCGCAGGATCAGGCCGTTGAGCACCGCGAACACCACGGCATTGGCCCCGATCGCCAGCGCCAGTGTCAGAATCGCCGTGATGGCGACCCCGGGAGACTTCATGAGCGTGCGCAGGCTGAACCGCAGATCGCCGAGAAAGCTGTCGAGCCCTGCAAAGCCGAGGGCCTCATGCGATTCTTCCCGGTACCGCTGGTAAGCGCCGAATTCGATGCGGGCGCGTCGTTCGGCCTCGGCCCGCGGCAGCCCTGAGTGCTCCAGATCGTCGGCGCGGTGCAGCAGGTGCGATCGCAGTGCCTCGTCGATATCCCCGGCACTCGCCGAGCGCGGAAGCAGCGCGCGGCCCGCGCAACGCAGCCAGGCAAAAGGACTCACAGCTCCTCCGGTTGGGCGGCCAGAGCCGAGGCCATCGCCGCAGCCAGCCGGTTCCAGCCCGCGGTCTGTTCCTGGAGGCGGCGGCGGCCTGCGGCCGTCAGCTCGTAGAATTTGGCGCGGCGGTTGTTCTCCGAGATGCCCCAGTTCGCCCGCAGCAGTCCCTGGCGCACCAGGCGGAACAGCGCCGGATACAGCGCCCCCTGCTCAATCAGCAGAGCTGCCTCTGAGATTTGGCCGATCCGCAGCAGCACGCCATAGCCGTGCAGAGGACCGAGCGAGACAGCCTTGAGAATGAGGAGATCGAGCGTACCGGGAAGGATTTGGGCCTGATTTGTCATGCTCCCCCTAATGTGCTTAGGAGACTAGCCCCGTTCTCCTAAGCTGTCAAGGGGTGAGTGATCGACCCTCTCGCGCGAACCTCAGTGCCGCACAATGTCCGCGGAAAGGATGCGGGGTCCCATCGGTTTCTGCACCTGGGCGGAGGATGCGGTCGCGCGGTGCTCAGCGGCGGGAGCCGCGCGGCCAGATCGCCCCTGTGGTAGGAAGGGTCTATGCACAGTGCCCTGGCGGTGTTCCTGGTCTTTGTGGTTCCGGTGTGGGATGCGTGGTCTGCGCGGCGGCTGAAGCAGTCGACTGATCCGCGGCGGAAGATTCGGGCGTATCTGGCGTCCGGAGGGTGGCTGTGGGCGGCCGCGGCAGCGGTCTGGGCGATGGAGCAGCCTGGGTTCTGGTTTCCGCTGCGCTGGGCGCCGCGGCCGGGATGGGCTCCGCCGCCGATGATCGCGGCTGTGGTGTGTGCGGCTTTTTTCGCGGGCTTGCTGGCTCCGGTGGCGATTGCCTGGCGCAGCGGGAAGGCGCGGGCCAGGGTGAACCGGGCCATGGCGAAGCTGAGCTTCATTTTGCCCGCAACCCGGTCGGAACGCTGGCTTTTCGCGGGGCTTTCAGTCACGGCGGGTGTTGGCGAAGAGACTCTCTACCGGGGTTTCCTCATGCGGTATTTCGGGGCGGAATGGCATTTGGGCGTCGCCATAGCCCTGCTGATCACGTCGTGTGTCTTCGGCGCGGCGCACGGATATCAGGGCGTGAAGGGAATTGCGGCGACAGGGGTGGTCGGCGGGATCATGGGGCTGCTTTACGTGGCCACGGGGTCGCTCGTTGCGCCGATGGCGCTCCATGCGGCCGTGGATCTGCGGATTCTCCTGTTTCCGGCGGACACGCGGGCGGCGACGGCGGCGTAAGGTCAGGACGGGTGCCCAGGCGGCGGTTTCCATCCAGGTTCGCGGCAGTTACCTCTTTCGGGGGATATTCGCCCGGAGCATCCGTCGGCGAGCGAGATTCGCCGTACAATAAGTCGAGTTTCTCTCGGAAATTGTTCGCTCATGTCCTCGAATGGATTTCAGCCGCGTTCTTCGCGATCGCACGGGTTGCGGTCGCTGTTCAGTGTGTTTTCCAACGACCTGGCCATCGATCTGGGCACGGCGAATACGCTCGTGTACGCGGCCAACAAGGGCATCGTGGTCAACGAACCCTCCATCGTCGCCATCAACAAGAACACCGGCGAAGTGGAGGCGGTCGGCAAAGAGGCCAAGGAGATGCTGGGGCGCACGCCCGGCAACATCGTGGCCATCAAGCCGATGAAGGATGGCGTCATCGCCGACTTCAAGGTCACCGAGAAGATGCTGAATTACTTCATCCAGAAAGCACACAACCGCAAGATGATGGTGCATCCGCGCATCGTGATTGGCGTGCCCTCGGAAATCACCCAGGTGGAGAAGCGCGCGGTGGAAGATTCGGCTTACCGGGCCAAGGCCAGCGAAGTTTTCCTGGTGGAGCAGGCGATGGTGGCGGCCATCGGCGCCGGTTTGCCCATCACCGAGCCCAGCGGCAACATGGTGGTGGATATCGGCGGCGGAACCACGGACATCGCGGTGATCTCGCTCTCCGGCATCGTCTATTCGCGTTCGCTGCGCATGGCCGGCAACCAGATGGACGAAGCCATCATGAACTACCTCAAGCGGAAATATAACCTGCTCATCGGCGAGCGGACCGCGGAGCAGATCAAGATGGAGCTGGGTTCGGCCTATCCCCTGGACAAGCCGCTGACCATGGAGATCAAGGGGCGCAACCTCATTGAGGGCGTGCCCAAGACGATCACCGTCGACGACAGCGAGATCCGCGAGGCCCTGGGCGAATGTATCTCGACCATCCTGAACGGTATTCGCGTGGCCCTGGAGCGGACGCCCCCGGAACTGAGCGCGGACATCAGCGACCGCGGCATCGTGCTCACCGGCGGCGGGGCGCTCATCAAGAACCTGGACAAGCGGATTCGCGAGGAGACCGGGCTGCCGGTGTCGATCGCCGACGATCCGCTGGCCAGCGTGGTGCTGGGGACGGGGAAGATGCTGAGCGATTTCCGGCTGCTGCGGAAGATCAAGATCGACTGATGCGCGACACGCCCGGAAAGAACCGGGCGAAGCGCCGGACCCTGAGTTCATGGAATCCTTTTTCAGCCGATACCGCAATGCGCTGGTGCTGACTGCCGTGCTGTTGACGCAGGTGATTGGCCTCGCGGTGCAGGTGCGCCGGCCAGGTCAAAACCCGGCGGACAAGGGTGGCGTGCGCCTCATCCGCTCCTGGGTCGTCGGCTTCGTCGCGCCCCCGGAGCAGCTTCTGCACTGGACCGGACACAGCCTGCGCGGCGTCTGGAACAACTACGTCGACCTGGTGCGCGTGCGGCAGCAGAATCAGCAGCTCAGGGCGGAGCTGGGCCAGGTGCGCCTTGAGGAAGACAGCCTGGCGGAAGATGCGCGCCAGGCGGTGCGGCTCCAGACGCTGCTGGGCTTCCAGGAAAAATACATCTACAAAACAGTAGCGGCCCAGGTCATCGGCACCTCAGGGACGGAGCAGTCGCACGTGCTCCTCATCGACAAAGGATCCGACGACGGTCTCAGGCCGGACATGCCGGTGATTACGCCGGACGGCATCGTGGGAAAAATTCGCGATGTCTTTCGTCACACCAGCCAGGTGCTGGAGATTTCCGACGAAACCAGCGGCGCGGGCGTCATCCTGGCCAATACGCGAATTGAGGGTGTGCTGACGGGGAACAGCTGGGGCCAGCCGGAGATCGTCAACGTCTCCCCGGACGACCGCATCAAGCCAGGTGAGCAGGTGATCACCAGCGGTGGAGACGGAATTTTCCCGCGCGGACTGGCGGTGGGCGCGGTCGAGCGCGTCGTCCCCAACGCGATGGGCACGCTGGTAAACGTGCTCATCAAGCCAGCCGCGAACCTGTCGGCGCTGGAGGAGGTGCTGACCATCACCAGCACCGGCAACCAGATGCCGGCCCCGATGCAGCAGGATCTCAGCCAGGCGGTGCGCACGGCTGACATCCTGGCCGCACGGCTGCCCTCGGCCAACGTGCCGGGCACTGCTGCCGCTCAGGCCAATGGGGCGACGCCGTCTCCCGGCGATGCCAACACCTTGCCGCCAGCCCCGCCACAACCGCTGCCGGCGATTCATCCGGACCGTTTTACCGCGGGAGATGTGCCCCCCGCCACCGATCTCGTTCCAGGGCAGCCGATTACGCCGATGACCGGCGCGGCAGCCCCGAAGCAGACCTCAGGCGCAGTGAAGGGCGGGGCAGCGGCGCCGGCGGCGACTCCGAACAATGCGTCTTTGCCGCGGAAGGGAACTGCAACCACGGCTCCGCGACCCGCGCCAGCGGCTCCGCGCCCTACCAGGGTTCCGCACAACAACCAATCGGCCCCGCCGCCGCGGGGAGGGCACTGAGGCATGCCCCTGCTGGCGTCGTCGCGCCACGAGGTCGGAAGCCGCTCCTATCCGTGGCCAGTGTACGTGCTGGCGCCGCTGCTGGCGCTCGGGCTCCAGTCTTTTGTCTCGCTGCACCTTCCTGCTTTCGACCTGATCGACCTGCCGCTGCTCCTGACCATCTATTACGCCATCACACGCCGCGAGCCGATTAGCGCCACGCTCTTTGGAGCCTTCATCGGCATTGCCCAGGACGCGCTCACCCACAACCCCCTCGGTATCTTCGGCATTTGCAAGGCGATCATCGGCTATATGGCGGCGTCGCTGGGCGTGCGTCTGGATACGGAAAATCACGGCACTCGCCTCCTGCTGATCTTTGGTTTCACACTGGAGCAGACGGCGATCCTGTGGCTGCTGGAGCGGAGAATGCTCGGCCAGCCCTTTGCCTGGCACTGGATGCACGAGCTGATCCGCGCCGTCGTGGACGCCCTGGCCGGAGTCATTCTCTTCGCGCTGCTGGACCTCACGCGGCGGCGGGAGTAGCCGGATCGCAGACGGCCCCGGAATCCGTCCAGGAAGGGGAGCCCCGGCGCGCGGTACAATCGTCCTAAGGAAATCCGGCCCATACGCACAGGGCCGTCAGCAGCATTCAGTCAGGGTTGGCCTGGCGAAAGCCTTCCGGAACAGGAATTCCCCATTTCGATGAAAAGCTTCTCGTACCGTCTCTTACCTCTTTGCCTGGTGGCCACTCTGCCCCTGGCATCGGGGGCGCAAACAACCGAGAAACCGGCGCCGCCGCCCCAGCCTCTGGCCGGTCAATCGGCCAGCGACATGGGCAACGCGTATTACCACTACATGTTGTCGCACGAGTACGAAGAAATGGCGCAGACCTACGGCAACAGCGACTACGCCACCCGCGCGATCGAAGAGTACAAGATGGCGCTCAACGACGACCCCGCGTCGAAATACCTGAACAGCCATCTTGCCGACCTCTACTTCGCGACCGGGCACATCAGCGAAGCCGTGGAGGCCGCGCAGGAGCAGGTTAAGAGGAACCCGGACGACCTGGAAGCGCACCGCTTGCTGGCTGAGGTTTATCTGCGTTCGCTCGGCAACGACGAGCAGTCGGACGTCGCCAGTCAGATGATGAAGCTGGCTATCGGCGAGTACCAGAAGATCGTGCAATTGGCCCCGAATTCTCTGGACGATCACCTCATGCTGGCCAGGCTGTACGCGGCGGATCACGACAACGCAAAAGCTGAGGAGCAACTCGCGGCCGCACGCCAAATCAATCCCGGCTCGGAAGAGACGGCGCTGATCGCGAACCGGTTCTATTCGGATATTGGCGACAACCGGAAGGCGGCCGACGTGCTCAAATCGCTGCCACCCGACGACCAGACCGCGCGCACGGAATATCAGTTGGGGGTGACCTACGACCAGCTTAAGGACACGGCGGATGCCGTGGCGGCCTTCCGCGAGGCGCTGAATCTGGAGCCCGACGACCTCGATGTGGAGAAAGCGCTCGCCCAGGATCTCATGTCCACGAACCAGACCCAGGACGCGCTGAAGGCATGGCAGGATGTGGCCGCGGGTGATCCAACCGACGCCGACGCATGGGGGCAGATCGCGCAGATCGACCAGTCCATCGACCGGTTCCAGGCCGCACTGACGGCTGTCCACAAGGCGCTGGATCTGGATTCCACAAATCTGGAATACGAATTTCAGGAAGCGACCATCGACGATGCGCTCGGTCATCTGGACGACGCGGTCAAGGTGTACAGCGACCTGGCAGCGGCGACTGAACACCCCAGCGGGATCTATTCTGACCGGGAAAAGGAAAATTACGCCCTGGTGCTGGACCGTCTGGCCCAGGTCTATCGCGAGCAGTGCCGCCCGGACATGGCGATTGCCACTTATCAAAGGAAGATTTCGCTGGGCGGCGACTACGAGGAAGCCGCGTATGACCAGGAGGTCGAGACCTGGCGCGATGCGCAACAGTACGACAAGGCAGTGAGCACCGCGCAGGAAGCCGTCGAAAAGCAGCCGAAGAGCCTCGACGCGAAGCTCACCCTGGCGCGGCAACTGGCCGATACCGGGCACGTGGACGAAGGCGTCTCCATGGCAAAAAGCCTGGTCGCGAGCAATTCAAAGAACCTCGAGGCGTACTACCAGTTGGCTCAGATCTACACCGACCTGCGGAAGTGGAAGGACGCCACCGACGTGCTGAACGCAGCCCAGAAGCAGGCCGCGAAGAAAGACGACCAGATGATGGTGGACTTTGAGCGCGCCATGATGGAGGATCGCGCCAAACGCTACGACGCGGCCCAGGCGGATTTTCAGAAGGTGCTGGCGATGGATCCCGACAACGCCCTGACGCTCAACAATTATGGATTCATGCTGGCCGATCGCGGCGTCGATCTGGATCAGGCGCTGTCCATGATCCAGAAGGCCGTCAAGCTGGAGCCCACCAACTACGCCTACCTCGACTCGCTGGGCTGGACCTACTACCGGATGGGACAGTACGCGCAGGCGCAGGACGACCTGCAACGGGCCATCTCACGCGACGGCGACGATCCGACTGTGCACGAGCACCTGGGCGACGTCTACGAGAAGACGGGACAGTTGAAGCAAGCCGCCGCGCAGTGGGAGCTTTCGCTCAACGAGTTTGCCCACACCGTGCAGGCGGACATGGATCCCGGCGAGGAAGCTAAGGTTCAGAGGAAGCTGGACAGCGCCCGCGTGCGGCTGGCAAAAGAATCGAACAACGCGCAACCGGCCAAGCCGGAGTAAAGCAGTACCGGACCGGCTGGCTCTGGCTGGCCGAATTTGGGTGACCGCCATTCCGCTGCCCGGTTCCTGGCTGCCCGGTTCTTCGCTGACATACACTGGCTCCATGCCGGGTATCGATGCTCTGCCTGCTGCCTGCGCGGTGCCGGATCAGGGACCGCTGAGCCAGCGACAGTTTCCTGAACCCCGTCATCCCTACCGCACGCCTTTTCAGCGCGACGTGGGGCGGATTCTCCATTCGCGCGCGTTTCGCCGCCTCGCGGGCAAGACTCAGGTCTTCACCGAGCGTGCCTCCGACCATTTCCGCAGCCGGCTCACCCATACCCTGGAAGTGGCCCAGATCGCCCGTACCGTTTCGCGGGCGCTGGGCCTGAACGAAGATCTCACCGAAGCTCTGGCGCTGGTCCACGACATCGGCCATCCGCCTTTCGGACACGCCGGCGAGCAGGCGCTGGACAATGCTATGCGGGAATATGGCCTGCGCTTCGATCACAACCTGCACGCGCTGCGCATCGTGGAGTATTTTGAAAACCGCCATCTCGACTTTCGCGGACTGAACCTCACGCTGGCGGTGCGCGAAGGCATCATCAAGCACTCCCGCGACTATTCCGCCGCGGAGCATCCCGAGCTGGCTGCGTATTTCCTCGATCAGCCACCGCCGCTCGAGGCCCAGCTGATCGACTGGGCCGACGAGATTGCCTATCTGACGGCTGACCTGGACGACGGCGTGGAGGCGGAGATCCTGGCGATCGAAGAGATCCGCGGCGGCGTCACGCTGGTGGAGCGCAATTTTGCGCCGCTCGAGGTGCAGCATCCGGGCGCGCCGGAGAAGCTGCTCTTTCAGGAATCGCTCAAACGGATGCTGAACGCCCTCGCCGACGATCTGATTGCCGAGACCGCGCGCCAGGCCCAGGGGTTTACGAATCTCGAGGGGATCCGGCGCGCGCAGCGCCGCCTCGCGGCCTTTTCCCCGGCAATGGAGCAATTGCGGCGGGAAGCGAAGGAATATCTCTATCAAAATCTGTATTTGTGCGCGGAACTGGAGTGCGGCCACCGCCAGGCTGCGAGGGTCATCGGGGACCTGTTTGCGGTGTGGATGGCCGAACCGTGGAAGCTGCCGCCCAGCTACGCGGAGCAGGTGGCGCGGGAGGGCGCGCCGCGAGTCATTGCCGATTACATTGCGGGAATGACTGACCATTTCATCCTCGAAATGCATCGAAGCGAAGGTAAGGCGGCGGTTCCGGAGCGGGACTGAGCCACCGGCACCGGCCAGCCGGAGATTTCGCTCAAGCAGCGGACCAGGTCGCCGGACGTGGAGTGGGAAATGGCCTTTTTCGAGGTAGATCCCTGGGTTCGATTCGCCGCGGGGTTGATCGCCGGTTGCTGGATTGGCGCGATCATCGGCGGCGCCATTGCGCTGCTGTTCGCGAGCCGCCGTATCCGGCAACTGGAGAATGCCAACATGCTGCTGCGGGTGAAACTGCGCGCGCGGGGAAACCCGAGACGGACGGGCACTGGGGGCGGCGGACCCCTCCTCGTGGTGCCGCCGCGTGAGACGAACCGGCCGGCCAGCGCGCCGATCACGCGCTACGCCAGCGCCGACCGCTGATCCCAGGGTGCCCTGCCCTTGTCGCCCGCGGTTGGCGACAGTGTGGAATTCTCGCGATACGCTGGGAGGATGAAGAAAATCCTCCTCTCCTGGAGCAGCGGCAAAGACAGCGCCTGGGCGCTGCGCAGCCTGCGGCAGCAAGGTGAATATGAAGTCGTCGGCCTGCTGACCACCCTCAACGCTGCCTTTGACCGCGTCGCCATGCACAGCACTCGCCGCACACTCGTTGAGGCGCAGGCTGCTGCGGCCGCTCTGCCGCTCATTACCATTCCGCTCCCGTGGCCCTGCTCGAACGAGCACTACGAAGCCGCCATGAGCGCCGCCTGCGCCCAGGCCGTCTCGAACGGCGTCGAAGCCATGGCCTTCGGCGACCTCTTCCTCCGGGACATCCGCCAATATCGCATCGATAAGCTAAAAGGCACCGGCCTCGAGCCTGTCTTCCCCGTCTGGGGACTCGACACCCGCCGCCTCGCCGAGGAGATGATCGCCGGCGGTCTGCGCGCCCGTCTCGTCTGCGTCAATCCCAAAAAGTTCCCCGGCATAGACCCCGCCGAATTCGCCGGCCGCGAATTCGACACCACTCTGCTGAGCGACCTTCCCCCCGGCGTCGACCCCTGTGGCGAAAATGGCGAGTTCCACACCGCCGTCTACGCCGGCCCCATGTTCGGCGAGCCTATTCCGGTGGAAAGCGGCGAAATCGTCACACGCGACGGCTTCGTCTTCGCCGATGTACGCGTCGCTGACTCAGTCAGCGTCTGAGCCGGCGCTCCTCGCGCTGGCCGCTGATCAGTACTCCGCCAGCTCTCGGATCGCGTGCAAAATCCGCTCCGGCTGCGGCAGAATCGCATCCTCCAGCACCGGCTGATACGCCACGAAGCTGTCCATCGCGCCTACCCGCCGCACCGGCGCGTCCAGAGAGTCGAACAGCTCTTCGCCGATGCGCGCCGCAATCTCCGCTCCGTACCCCCAGCTGACCATATCCTCGTGCGCCACGATCACTTTGCTGGTCTTCTCCACCGACTCCGCAATCGCCTCCCAGTCATACGGATTCAGCGTGCGCAAATCCAGAACCTCCGGCTCCACGCCCAGCTCCCGTGACGCCCGCTGCGCCGCCTGCAGCGCCCTCGGTACAATCGCCCCGTAGGTGATGATCGTCAGGTGCTTTCCTTCGCGCACCACCTTCGCCTTGCCGAACGGAACCATGTATTCCGGCCCAGGATATGGCGCGCGCCCATACGATTCGCGATACAGCCGCTTGTGCTCGAAAAACAGCACGGGGTCGTCGCACCGGATCGCCGTGCGCAGCAGCCCGTTCGCATCCAGCGCGTTCGACGGAAACACCACGCGAATCCCCGGCGTGTGCGTAAACAGGCTCTCACCTGACTGCGAGTGATAAATCGCTCCGCCCGTCAGATACCCGCCGATCGGCACGCGAATCACCGCTGGCGCCGAAAAGGCCCCGTTGGACCGCCAGCGCACCAGCGGCAGCTCATTGCGCAGTTGGTGCATCGCCGGCCAGATGTAGTCGAAGAACTGAATCTCCGCCACCGGCTTCAGTCCGCGCACCGCCATACCCAGCGCGCGCCCCACAATCGCCGCTTCCGCCAGCGCGGAATTGTACACCCGCGACGACCCGTACTCGCTTTGCAGCCCGGCGGTCAGCTTAAACACGCCGCCCTTGCCCTTCACCTGCTTCTGCTCCAGGTACTCCTCGCGGGAGCAGTCGGCCACGTCCTCGCCGAACACCACAATCCTCGGATCGCGCCGCATCTCGTCGTGCAGGCACGCGTTGATCAGGTCCGCCATCGTCCGGTCGTCGGTGCGGTCGCCCGCCGCAGGCGCAGGCTCCGTCCCCAGCTCCGCACGCGTCGGGTCGTAATCCTCCGAATACCGATGCCGCAGGATCGCCGCCGTCTCCGTCGAGGGCAGCGGTGCGTGGAGGGCGCGTTCGGCGGCGTGGCGTATTTCCTCATCCACCTGCTTCTCAATGCGGTCGATGGTCTCGGAGTCCAGGACTCCCTCGCGCAGCAGGAACATCTGGAAGTTATGAATTGGATCCCGCAGCGCGTCGGCCTCGCGCTCGCTCTCCGGCCGGTAGCTCTTGTCGTTGTCGGAATGCGAATGCGAGTACGGCCGGATCACGTGCCCATGCACCAGCGCCGGTCCTTTACGCGCGCGGCAGTGCTCCACCGCATGCGCAAACGCTTCGAGGCACGTTATCGGATCCGTCCCGTCCACCTCCGCAATGTGGAAATTCGGAAAATTCCCCAACAGCCGCGAAATGCTCCCCCCCGGCGTATTCACCTCCACCGGCACGGAGATGGCGTAGCCGTTGTCCTCCACCACAAACAGCAGCGGCAGCTTCAGGTTGGACGCGATGCTGACCGCCTCCCAAAATTCGCCCTGACTCGTCGCGCCATCCCCAATCGAGACGTACACCACCTCATCGCCGTGGAACTCCACCCGGTGAAACTGCCGGTAATCGGCGCGGGGCGGATCGGTTTCTTCCGGCGCCGGCCGCGTGGCCTCGGGATTCCGGGCGAAGTAGAGCGCGGCTTCCGCGCATCCCGCTGCCTGCAGGCATTGCGTCGCCGTCGACGACGAAGGGGTGACAATGTGCCGCGCCGGGCTGGTCCAGTGCGATGGCATCTGCCGCCCGCCGCTGGCCGGATCGGTGGCCGCGCCCACCGCCTGCAGAAAATGCTCCTCTACCGGCGTGCCCAGCGCCAGCGACAGCCCGCGGTCGCGATAGTAGGGGAAGAACCAGTCGTAGCCCGCGCGCAGCGACAGTCCCGCCGCCACCAGCAGCGCCTCGTGCCCCGCGCCCGAAATCTGGAAGTAGACCTTCTGCTGATTCTTCAGGATGATCTCTCGGTCGTCGGTCCGCCGCGAGAGGTACATCAGGCGGTAGACCTCGACGAGCCGGTCGGGCGCCAAGCCGCGCACGCGCTTGCCATTGGCGGAGGCGGCGGGCGCCGTGTTTTCTGCGCTGGATACCGCAATGCGGGCCATCAACTTCCCTCGTTCGAATTAGATGTCGATCTTACAGTTTAGAACCTGCTGCTTTCCATCGGACCCCGGGGGCCGCAGATCCGGGACTGGCAAACGGGAAATTGTAGCAGCGGGGTTGGAAAGAAGGCCAGCCTTGCGTGCGCATCGCGCTCGAAGGCGAGTTTTCGATAATGAGTGCCCCCCTGGGTCGGGTGGTTCGGGGGGTTGACTGGAGCGGCGCGGGTTAGCGATGTTTACCGATTTGACATCGTGGATCCAGGGCTCCTCGGCGCAGGCTTTGAGGTCTGTGGGCGTGAGTACGGTGCCGGGGTGGAGGCGGAGGTACTCGTCGAGCTCGCGTGCGCAGTAGTTGCATGGGCCGTGGCAGGGTCCGTGAGGTCCGGGACCGGCGCAGGGGAGTTCATGGCCATACACGCACCTGCGCTCGGCGACGGGCGCGAGTGCGCCGCGACGGTTGGCCTCGAGGTGCAGCTCGGGCAATTCGTCGCGATAGCTGTGGTCGAGGAGGATTTCTCCCTCGGCACGCTGGCGGTCGAGTTTCTGGAGGTCCTGCGGAGTCAGCTATCCGGACTCGGGCATGTCGGCGGGGGCAACGGGCGGCCGAGGCGCTCACACTCTTCCTCGTAATTTGTCGAAGCGCCAAACGTCGCTGAAGGCGGCGACGGCGCGATCGCTCTCGATGGGACCGAGGAGGTGACCGTCGGGGGATTCGAAGACTTCGGTGACGGGCTCGGGCAGGTTTCCTGTTCTTTCGACGGACGGAGGCGCGCCGGGCGGGGAATGGTGTCGGCGAGGATCTGGCAGCCGTAGAGGAGCTCGCCGGCGCGGCGCGTGCCAATGGCTTTGGCGAGGAGGCCCGGAGTCGGGATTTCAGGCCGACAGGGGACGTGCGGCTCGCGGGGTCCGTCGACTCCGCGCCGGGATATACCGTGCTCCGCTGGAAAGATCTCGGCGGCGCTCCGCTCATGATGACAGTTGCGGGAGGTGCCTGCAGGCGCAGGGGCTTCCAAAGCCTCGAAGCTTTTGGGGATGGTGTACGACCTGACTCATCGGGCTCGGCTTTCAGATCGGCGAGACTGGAATTCGTGCTGAGGGACCAGCGGCAGAAGCGGACATTCCAGGAATTGTCCGCGGTTTGGGGTTGGAACAAGTGCGGTCGCCGTCACAGCCGCTGGTCAGAGGGCCGGATGCGCGATGTGGGGAATGGGTCGGCGGCGGATGATGACCCAGGTGCGGCTGCGGGTGAGCCGAATCCGGCAGGCGAGCTGATCCGCCGCGGCTGCGCAGGAGTTCTGCTCCCAGGTGAGCCACGCCTGTTGGTCCGCTCCGGTGATCATCCAGGCCGTGGCGTTGGTTGCGTAGTCGACCTGTTCCAGGTAATAAGCCGCATTCATGTCGAGGTCGGCGGCGGTGGCGTTCATCTGCTCGCACATGGACGGAGGCGCGGGATCGCCCGACTGCGGAGCGCAGTAGTCTTCGGCGTGCTCCAGGAGAATGCGATCGTTGGTTCCCGTGAGGAAATACCGGGTGACCAGCGGCGGGAGGTAATTATCAGCCTGCCATTGGCTCAGGTCGGCCATAAACACGGGCGGGAGTTGGGTGGACTCGATCACTTTCTCCTGAGTCTGCAACTGGCGGGAGAAGACCGCCAGCGTGGGCGTGGGTTCGCCGTTGGTGGGATGGAAATAGAAAGCGCCGAGAAAGATGCCGTTCTGGGTATCGATCCAGAGAAAGGCGCGGCCGTTCAAATACGGTCCGCGGTGACCCGAGAGGACCACGTAGCGGTTGTCCTGGACCTGCACGGGAACGCGGGAGCCGGGGATGACCAGGCTGAGCGCGTCGGTGATGGACATGTCGCGGCCATAGTGGAAGGTGCAGCGAGGCACATACGCGTGGAGGATGGCGTGAAAACGCCGGTCCCCGTACAGCCTGCCCGAGGGCATGCCCGCGGTTTGGGTGAGGAAGGCCAGCGGCGGCGGCGGGACGGGTCTGGCGAACAGCGCGTCGTTGTAGGGTGGGGGCGGGGGCGGCGGCGGCGGAGCCTGCGCGTCCGGCGGGGGCGGCGGAACCGCGGACGGCTGCTGGGCGCTGAGGGTCGCGGCGCCGCTGAGGATGAGAAGAATGAGCGTGCAGGCTGAGAACCTGCGGAGGGACATGTGAGCGGAAGCCATGGTGCGCGTCTCCTGTGGGGCCCCGGCACTGCTCGCCGGCATTTTATCGCAATGTGGCCGAAGTGCAAGGGCCACGCGCGTGCCGAGTCCGAAGAGCAGGAAGACGACAATGAGAGCTTCCGCCCGGGGCAGGCTGAAGGCGGATGCGACAGCGCGCAACGGGGCCGGGACGAGGCGGCGAACTGCGACATGAGGCGGGCGCGAAACGCGGATCCGGCGGCGGCGGCTCGATCCAGAGAGCGCGGCGCGGGGGCGAGGGAATTGCGGGCAGTTCGAGACGAGGGGATAATCGGCTGCGACGGCGCGAGCGCGATGGAGGTCTCATGACGAAACCTGGGAAAGCCGACCAGCCGGAGTGCTGGCCTGATCTGCCCCTGGACAGCTGGCGGGAAACCTGTGCCACGCTGCACCTGTGGACGCAGATTGTGGGGAAGATCCAGCTGCGGCTGACTCCGCTGGTGAATCACTGGTGGAACGTGCCGCTGTACGTGACGGCGCGGGGGCTGACGACCTCGCGGATTTCTTATGGAGATCGGGCGTTCGAGCTGTGGTTTGATTTTCTGGCGCACGATCTGGTGCTGGAGTCCAGCGACGGGACGGTGAAGCGGCTGGTGTTGCGGCCGATGCCGGTGGCGGAGTTTTACCGGGACTGCCTGGAGATGATGCGCTCGGCCGGATTCGAGGTGAGCGTCTGGCGGATGCCGGTGGAGATTCCCAGTCCGATCGCGTTCGATGAGGATCGGGTACACAGAGCGTATGACGCGGAGCGAGCACAACGGTTCTGGCGGATTCTGGTGTCTGTCAGTGCAGTGCTGCAGGAGTTCCGGTCGCGGTTCATTGGCAAGTCGAGCCCGGTGCATTTTTTCTGGGGGAGCTTCGACCTGGCGGTGACGCGGTTCTCCGGGCGGCGTGCGCCGGAGCGTCCGGGCGCGGACAACGTCACGCGCGAGGCTTATTCGCACGAGGTGAGCAGCGTCGGCTTCTGGCCGGGCGGGGGCGGGATGAACGGGGCGGCGTTTTATGCCTATGCGGCTCCGGAGCCGGAGGGGTTCCGGGGGGTGCGCGTGCAGCCGGAGGGTGCACGGTATGACGCCGGCCTGGGCGAGTTTCTGCTGATGTATGACGAGGTGCGGAAGGCGGAGTCGCCGAGCGCAGCGCTGATGGCGTTCTGCCAAAGCACGTACGAAGCGGCCGCGCAGCTGGGGAAGTGGGATCGCGCGGCGCTGGAGCGGTGAAGGAAGGAAGCGGAGCAGGCCGGAAAATCAGCGCAGGGTGACGCTGCCGTCGTCTTCGTGGGTGATGCGCTGGAAGAGCCAGACCATGCCGCCGGCTGCGAAGGCGATGAGCGCGGTCCAGCGGAATATATCGACGAAGGCCCATAGCATCGCCTGGCGCTGCAGCTGTTCATAAAGGATGGCGAGCGCGGCAGGCGGTCCCGTGGCGTGGCCGAGCTGGTGCGAGAGGTACGCGCCGAGGCCCGATGCGTGCTGCTGGAACCAGGCGCCAGTCCGGGGCACGGCGGCGGCGATGCGGCTCTGATGGAACGTCTGGCGGCGGACCAGCGCGGTTTCGGCCATGGAAATGCCGATGGAGCCGCCGATATTCCGCACCAAATTGAAAATGCCGGTGGCGTTGCCGATCTGCTCGTTGCGCACGGTGGCCACGGCCATGCTCGCGATCGGGACAAAGACGAAGCTGAGGGCGAATCCGGTGACCACAATGGGGATGAGCAGAGTTGTGGGACTGATGCCGAGGTTGACGTCGGCAAAGACGATGGAGCAGAGACCGAAGACGGCGAATCCGGCACAAAGGAGCCAGCGGTTGTCGACGCGATGGCTGATGAAGCCCATGACGGGCAGGCCGAGCATGGAGCCGAGGCCGCGCGGGGCGACGACAATGCCCGCGGAGAGCGCGGTGTAGCCGAGGACTTCCTGGTAGAAGAGCGGCAGGATGGCCACGGTGACGTAGATGGCGATGCCCAGCATGAAGACGAGCAGGCATCCGACGGCGAAGTTGCGATTGCGGGCGAGAATTTTGAGATTGACGAGCGGGCGGTGCGCGCGCCACGAGTGCCAGAGGAACCACAGGAAAGAAATGACGAGAATGACGACGGCCCAGCGCAGCCACAACGCGCCGAACCAGTCGTCTTCCTGGCCGCGGTCGAGGATGACCTGAAGACAGCCGGTCCAGAGACAGAGCAGGCCGAAGCCGAGGTTATCGAAGGCACCGGGGCGGGCGTTTTGGATGTAGGGCGGATCGTGGACGAAGCGGCTGATCATGAAGACGGCGAGGATGCCGACGGGGATGTTGATGTAGAAGGCATAGCGCCAGCTGAAGGAGTCGGTGAGCCAGCCGCCGAGGGTGGGGCCGAGAACGGGCGCAACTACGACGCCGAATCCGAAGAGGGCCATGGCCTGGCCGCGCTTTTTGGGCGGGAAGGATTCGAGCAGAATGGCCTGGGAGAGCGGCTGGAGCGCGCCGCCTCCAGCGCCCTGAACGACGCGGGCGAGGAGCAGGATGCCGAGCGAGGGCGCGGCTCCGCACCAGAAGGAAGCAGTGGTGAAGATGACGACGCAGGCGATGAGGAAGCGCTTGCGGCCGAAGCGCAGACCGAACCAGTTGCTGGCGGGCAGGATGACGGCGTTGGCGATGAGGTAGCTGGTGAGCACCCAGGTGGCTTCAGAGGTCGACGCGGCGAGCGAGCCGGCGATGTAGGGCAGGGCCACCGAGGCGATGGCGGTGTCGAGGACCTCCATGAACGTGGCCAGCATGACGGAGACGGCGACAATCCAGGGATTGGCGGGGAGGGCTGCGGCCTGGGAGGACACGGAGACTGCGAGCGGGCGCAAATGCCCGGCGCCGGCGAGAGCCGGGGATTCGACGACGGTCGCCAAAGCGAGCCTCCGGGCCTCGAACGCGGGAGGTGACGCTTCAGACTAGGTTTTGCGGCGGGGAAAGGCTGTGGTGAGGATCACAACAGGGTGCTGGGTACAGGGGACAGGGTGCAGAAAGGCGACCTCGAATTATTCTCCGCCTCCGGCGAAGCCGCCGTTGAGCCCCTGAAAGATTTCGTCGTACTTTGCCGGGTCCGTTCCGCCGGCATAGCGCAGGGGAAAAACTCGCTGGACGCAGATTTCTTTGGCGTCGGGCTGGGTGCGGAGGATCTGCATGACCTCGGCGATGAAACCGGCCAGGGGCATGGCTCGCGGGTCCTGGGTCTGATGCGGACCCATCAGCTCCGTCTGCACGTACGGCGGGATCAGCTCGAGAACCTCGACGGAGGTGCCGCGCAGCTGCCAGCGCAGGGATTGCGTCCAGGAGTGGATCGCGGCTTTGGTGGCGCAGTAAGTCGGCGTGACGGCGAGAGGCAGGAACGCGAGGCCCGAGGAGACGGTCATGACGGCGGCGCGGGGCTGCTGCTTCAGACGCGGCAGCAGAGCGGCGGTGAGGCGCAGCGGCGCGAGGAGGTTCGTGGTGACGGTCGCTTCGACGGTGGAAAAGTCGGAAGCAGAGTCGGGGCCGTCGCTAAGGGTTTCCGGCTTCATGATGCCGGCGTTGTTGATGAGGACGTTGAGGGAGGGGTAGTCCTTCGCGAACTTGGTGGCAAAGTCGCCGAGGCTGGCAAGATCGGCCACGTCGACGACGGCGGACTTCATCCCGGGATTGGCCGTGGTGATCTGGTCGAGGAGGGCCTTGCGGCGGCCGGCGACGATGACCTGATTCCCGAGCTGATGGAAGGCTTCCGCGAGCGCGCGGCCGATGCCGGAAGTGCCGCCGGTGATGAGGATGGTGTTGCCGGTGGTTTGCATGAAGGTCTCCTGGAACTGTCACGAAGAGATGCGCGAGGGCTGTGGATCGATTCCGCGGGAGATTGTATCGCGGCTTGATAAATGGAGATCAGTAGCTCGGCAGGGCGAGCGTGTCGGTGAGACTGGAACCCATGGACAGGGCGGCGACGCCGGGCAGGGACATCAGGTTCATCACCCGGTTGCGCAGGAACAGGTAAAGGCGCGACGGCGGCGCGAAGAAGCCGGCCATGCGCAGCGCGGCCTGCTGCTTGCTGCGGACGAACGGTCCGAAGAGCTGCTGATAGCGGGTAAAGGCCTGGGCGTAATCGCCGTGGGCTCGGTGCAGCTCGCCGGCGAGGATGCAGGCGGCCACCATGGCGAGAGCCGATCCCTGACCTGCCAAAAGCGAGACGCAGGACGCCGCGTCGCCGAGGAGAACCACGCGGCCCCGGTGCCAGGGTTGGGGCGCCATGCGGATCTGGCTGACGCGATCGTAGTAGAGGTCGGTGGCGCCATCGAGGGCATCGAGGATCTGCGGGCATTCCCAGCCGGAGTTGCGGAAGCGGAGCCGAAGGGTGTTCTTCTGGTCGTCGAACGAGCCGGGGAGGGCCGGGTCGGCGTCGCGCCAGGTGAAGAGGAACATGGTGCGGTCGTCGCGCATGGAGAAGCGCGCGACCTGCTGGCCGACCTCGCCGTACAGGAGGTACGTCAGCTCGTCACGCGGGCGATAGCCCCTGACGCTGAAAGCGGCGGCCTGGCAGCCCAGGTAATGCTCGAAGCGGGATTGTTCACCGAAGACGAGCTGGCGTACGCGGGAGTGGAGGCCGTCGGCGCCGACGACGAGATCGAAGTCGCGCGTGAGGCCGGAGCGAAACGCGACACGGACGCTGTGGGCGGACGGCTCGATATGGTCGATGCTCTCTCCCAGGAGAGTTTCCACGCGGCCTTCGAGAGCGCGGCAGAGAGTGGCGGCCAGATCTCCGCGCGGCAGGCTGACGAAGCGTCCCCGGAGAGCGCGGTTGAAGGCGTCGGCGCGGAAACCGGCCAGGCGGCGGCCATCCGATGCGACGGCGCGAACCTCTCGGACGACGTAGCCCTGGCGCTGAATCTCCGGCAGCAGCCCCATGCGGTCGGCGACGTCGAAACCCGCGCCCCAGAAGTCGATGACGTAACCGCCGCTGCGCAGCCGCGGCGCGGACTCGACGAGGGTGGGGACGAATCCATAGCGCATCAGCCACCACGCGAGTGTGGGACCGGCAATGCCGGCGCCGGAAATAAGAATGCGCATGACCTTGATCAGGTTACCCGGTGGCAGGACACGCGTCGAATCAAAGTGTCAGCAGAAAATGACGGTCCCTCTGTTAACACTGGAATAATATGTCGTGAGGCGATAGAATGGAAGTGTGGGCGGGCCATCGGACGGTGGCGAGATCGAGCGCAGACTCCCGGCAGGCCTGGCAAGTCAGCGAATCTTCGGGAGAATGAGTTGTTTCACAGCCTTTCGGCAATGTTGCAATTCCCGTTGGTCACGGCGGACGGCGAGAAGAGGCCGATCCAGGGATTTCTGTTTGATGACCGTTCGTGGCTGATCCGCTATCTGGTAATCGAAGGCGGCAACTGGCTGGCGCCGCGCCCGCTGGTGGTATCGACATCGGCGGTCGAGGTTCCCGACCGGACGAAGAAATGCGCGCAAACGCAGCTAACGCTGCAGCAGGTGTTGAGCAGCCCGCCGGCAGAAACGGTGCGGCCGGTTTCGCGGCAGCAGGAACAGGCGTGGAGCCGGCATTTCGGCTGGCCGCGGGAGGAAGCGCGATGGCATATGCCGGCCATCGCGGCACAGCGCGAATTTGAAGGCTGCGGCGAGGACGATCCGCATCTGCGACGGGCGGGAGATCTGAAGGGCTACGAGGTGTGGGGTGCGGAGGGATCGATCGGCCAGCTGATGGGCTATCTCGTCCAGGACCGTTCCTGGCATATCGGATACCTGGCGGTGCGGGCAGGCGACTGGGTGCACGGGGAGCAGGTGATCTCCACGCAGCAGGTGTGCGAGATTTCATGGGGCGAGCATCGCGTATGGCTCGAGGGCGCCGTCGGCGCGCCGCAGGACTGCGAGGGTGACCGGCCGGACGGGCCAGCAGCGGCCTAACCCGAAAAAATTCAGATACGGCAGAACTCGGGGTGGAATCCGCATCGGCAAAAAGATCGCATCGCGATGTAATATAGATCGCAGTGCGATCGAATGGCGCGAACCAGCGCGCCGGAAACGGACTCCCCCGGAATGGCGATTCCTGCGGCGGACCGAGAGATGATGCGGGACCTGGCGCGGTTCCGCTATAACCTGAGGCGATTTCTGCGATTCAGCGAAAAGGCGGCGCGCGCCTGCGGCGTAACTCCGCAGCAGCATCAGCTGATGCTGGGCGTCGCCGGGTTTACCGAGCGAGGCACGGCGACCATTTCCGAGTTGGCCGAGTTTCTGCAGGAGCGGAACAATTCGGTCGTGGGGCTGGTGGAGCGCGCGGCAGAAAGCGGCCTGGTGACGCGGCAGCCGGGCGCGCTGGACCGTCGGCGCGTGATCGTGTCGCTGACGGCACGCGGGGAGCGCATTCTGGCAAAGCTGAGCCGCCTGCACCACGACGAAGTCCAGCGGGTGCGGGCGGGATTTCGGAGTTCGGCGCGACCGAAAGGGAAGGCGGCGCCATGAGGCCGCCGGCGAGTGAGGCGCTCGTTGCGGGATATCCGCTGTGGCGGCGGCTGGCGGCGATGGTGCGCGGAGACCTGAAGGAGGTGTACGCGCGCGACCTGCGCAAGTGGCTGCTGATTGCGCCGCTGGTTGGAGTCGCCACAGGCCTGGCGATCACGGCGATCGCGGTGGTCATCCTGCGCGAGTTGTGGCCGGTGGTGCTCGGCTTTTACCTGAAGCACTGGTGGGCGGTTGTTCCGGGACTGGTGCTGGGGTGCGGGGTGGCCGGTGCGCTGATGCAGTTCTGCACTCCCGATCCGGACGAGCACTCGACGGAAGAGGTAATCCGCGCCTACCACGACCACGAAGGCCGGATGGATACGCGCTGGTTCGTGCCCAAGATCCTGGCGGCGATTGCGACTGTAGGGATGGGCGGCAGCGCGGCGCTGGAGGGCCCGAGCATTTACGGCGGCGGAGCCATTGGGTCGTGGATGTGGCGGCATTTCGCGATCCGGGAAGGCTCGCGCGGCGTCAGGATTCTCCGAAAGCTTCGGCTTGACGACCGGGAGCGGCGGATTCTGCTGATATGCGGTGCGGCGGCGGGGATGTCGGCGGTCTTTCGCGCGCCGCTGACGGGAATCGTCTTCGCGCTGGAGATGCCTTACCGCGACGATCTGGCCCACGAGGCGCTGGTGCCCTCGCTGATCGCCTCAGTCGTGGCGTTTGTCACGCTGGGCGCGTTTCTGGGCACCGCGCCGCTGTTCGACTTCCAGGGATCGACTACGTTTACGAACACCGACGTCTATTGGAGCGCGCTGCTGGGGCTGCTGATCGGGCTGGCAGCGGTGGCGTTCACCGTGCTCTTCCGGCGGACGCGGAGGCTGTGGATCGACTGGCGATGGCCGCACTGGGCCAAGCTGGCGACGGGCGGACTGCTGACCGGCCTGTGCGGCCTGGGCTTCCTGCTGCTGTATCCGGGGAATTTGACGCCGCTGGGGCCGAATTACGAAGCGGTGGACATGATCCTGAACGGCCACCACGGCTCGCAGCAACTGGTGATCTTCAGCGCCTTCAAGCTGGCGGCGACGCTTTTCACGCTGGCTGCCGGCGGGGTAAGCGCCATGTTCGTGCCGCTGTTCCTGACCGGCGGCAGCCTTGGCACGGCCTTTGCGCAGAGCGTTGTGCACACTTCGGCCACGGGACTGTTTGCCGCGGTGGGCATGGCGTCGTTCCTGTCAGCGGGCTACAAGACGCCGCTGGCGGCGGTGGTCTTTGTGGCGGAAGCGACGGGCGGCCATGCCTTCATCGTGCCGGCGCTGATCGGCGCAGCGGTCGCTTACGCCGTCTCCGGTGACGCGTCGGCTTCGGGCGAGCAGCGACTGCACGAGGGCGAGCGGGTGCGGGAATTCGAGGCGTGAAGGTCCGAGGCACCAGCTCCGGAGATGAGGGCGGGTGTCCCAGCCGGCTACGCCTCAGGTTTAATCACCGGTGACAGGCTGTGTCAGCGGAGTCGCAGCGCGGTAGGTCGAGTCGATGAGATGGGAGGGTACGCCGTTTTCGGAGGGTGGGCGGCGGAGGAAGGCGACCGCAGCGGAAAGGTGCTTCAGATATGCGTCCAGAAACGCCAGAGTGTAACGAACAATCCATATGTAGCTGACGGCTCCCTGCTGCGGGGAGTAGCCAGTCGGATGGAAATGGAATCCACCGCTGCGGAAGCGCTGGCTTCCCAGGTAGAGCGAGCTGAATTCGATGTGAGACATGGCAGGCATTGTCAGGTGCAGGAGGTCGCCGTGGGTCCACTGGTCCAGAACGGGATTTCCGCTGGAGGCGCTCTTCGCGCGGGAAAGGGCGGTGTCCGGTGCCCGGCTGAAGAAGAGCAGCGGAATGGACATGTCATCGGGCTGGACGCCGCCGGCCTGAACGATGCCGGGAGAATAACGGAACGAGCCATCCAGGGAGATGAGCGCGCGGATTCGAGGGTCTCGCGCTTCTGCGAAGAGAGCCGCCATACCGCCCCAGCTGTAGCCGATGACCGCGACCTCGGAGGCGTTGGCGTCGGGAAGTTTTGCCGCGAAGGAGACGAGGAAAGAGATGTCCTGGGCCTGAGCGTTGGCTCCGGCGAGGCTGACGATCATTTTGCGCGAGGATGCGCCCATGCTGGGGCTGGCGAGGACGAGGCAGCCGTAGCTTGCCAGGTATTCGCAGAGGTCGATGTTCTCTGTGGAGGGCGCGTCGATGCTGGTTGCATGGATGATCACGGGGAATCGGCCGCGGCGCATTTTTGCGTCGCGGACGGCCCACATAGAGATGGGATCCCTGCTCTGCGTGAACGCGGCGACGAAGTTCTGGGAGAAGCCCTTTTCCATGGGCTGACTAAAGCTGGTCTCGGTGTGGATGAGGGCGGCGTAGTCGCCCATGGTCATGGGCGCATGGTGCGAGCGTCGAGCAGCGTACCAGACCAGGGTCTGCAGAGGACGGCCGTCGGGACTGGGGACGGAATGGCCGTCGACGTGACGCGTAAAGGGACGGGATGAGACGTACTGGTCGATGACGCGGAGGCCGACAGGCCATGGGCCGCGTTGGCCGGTAAAGACGAAGTGAAAGGATGCGGCGGTGTGCGTTGCGGCGAGCGGGAGGACTGCGGTTGCAAGGAGGGCGGAAAAAGCGAAGCAGGAGAGCAGGCGCATCCGTGGGTCCAGGGAGCACTTTAGCACTTGAGGGGCGGTGCGCAATGGACGGCGCAGGATTTGCCAAGTCACTGTGCGGCCTGGTAGGGTAGAGGGTTTTCGCGTGGAGGAGTCGAAACATGCCCCAGCATGAGCATGCTTATCAGTCGGGATTTGGGAATGAATTTGCCACCGAAGCCGTGAAGGGCGCGCTGCCACAGGAACAGAACGCGCCGCAGAAAGCGCCGCTGGGGCTCTACACCGAGCAGCTGAGCGGGACAGCATTCACGGCGCCGCGGGCGACGAACCGGCGGACGTGGACGTATCGGATTCGACCGTCCGTGACGCACAAGCCGTTCACGGAGATTGGGCCACTGGGGCTGGGGCTCTTCCGCAGCGGACCGTTTACCGAGCTGCCTACGCCGCCGAACCAGATGCGCTGGAATCCGGTGACGATGCCGGAGAGGAAGACCGATTTTGTGGAGGGGATCGTGACGCTGGGCGGCAGCGGCGATCCGGCCATGCAGATCGGCGTGGGGGTCCACGTGTACGCGGCGAATGCCCCGATGCGCGGGCGGTATTTCTATAACGCCGACGGCGAGATGCTGCTGGTTCCGCAGGATGGCGCAGTCCGCGTGCACACGGAGCTGGGGATTCTGGGGCTGAAGCCCGGGGAAATCGGCGTCGTTCCGCGCGGAATGAAGATGCGCGTGGACGTGGACGGGCCTTCGCGCGGGTATATTTGCGAGAACTACGGGCTGCCGTTCCGGCTGCCGGAACTGGGGCCGATTGGGGCGAATGGCCTCGCGAATGCGCGGGATTTTCTGACGCCGGTGGCGGCCTTTGAGGATAAAGAAGGCGATTTTCGCATTGTCGGCAGGTTCCTGGGGCGGCTGTGGGAAGCCGAGATCGACCACTCGCCGCTGGACGTGGTGGCATGGCATGGCAACTACGCGCCATACAAGTACGATCTGGCGCGGTTCAACTGCATGAATACGGTGAGCTTCGACCATCCGGACCCGTCGATTTACTCGGTGATGACCTCGCCGACGGCGATTCCCGGCTCCGCCAACGTGGACTTCGTGGTCTTTCCGCCGCGCTGGCTGGTGGCGGAGCACACCTTCCGTCCGCCGTGGTTCCACCGCAACATGATGAACGAGTTCATGGGGCTGGTCTTCGGCGAGTACGACGCCAAGTCGGAGGGATTCCTGCCCGGCGGCGCCAGCCTGCATAACTGCATGAGCGGCCACGGGCCCGACGCTGAGACGTGGGAGAAAGCCAGCAAGGCGGATCTGAAGCCGGTGAAGCTGGACAACACGCTGGCCTTCATGTTCGAGACGGGGCTGCCGGTGCGGCCGACGAAATTCGCGCTGGAGACGAAGATTCTGCAGCACGAGTATTTCGAGTGCTGGCAGGGGCTGAAGAAGCACTTTAAAGGACCAAAGAAATGAGCGCAGTGCGAACGCTGCTGGCGCGCATCGTCGACTATGCCGGGCTGTTTCCGCCGGCGGGGCTGGATATGGAGTCCGCCATGCGCAACTACCGGGATGCGCTGGCCGCAGAGAACGGCTGGATGCTGGGCACGTTTGTGGTTCCCGCGCCGCGACTGGCCGTATTTGCTCAGATGTTTGAGCGCGTCTGCTGCGGCGAGCGGGAAAGCCCGTGGCCGCTGAGCGTGGTCTGCGCGGGCGAGGCCCGCGCGGCGGAGGAATTCGAGGAGGGCGCAGTCTTCCTGCGCAGCCTGGAAGCGAAGGCTGCGGATCGGGCGTCGGCTGAGGCGGTGCTGACGTCGTTGCCGAAAGCCGGGGCGTGCTATGTGGAGTTCCCGCCGGGGAAGGCGGCTGAAGTGCTGCCGGTGCTGGCGAGGCATGGGGCGCGAGCGAAACTGCGGACGGGCGGGCTGACGGTGGACGCGATTCCGTCGGTCGAGACGGTGGCCGGATTTTTGCTGGCCTGCGCGGCGCAGAGAGTGCCATTCAAAGCCACTGCGGGGCTGCACCACCCCGTGCGCGGCCTGCATTTGCTGGCCCCGGACGGGGCGGCGCGGGCGACGATGCACGGGTTTGTGAATCTGTTTCTGGCCGCGGCACTGGCGTGGTTCGGCGTAGCGGAGCCGGCGCTGCGGCGGACGCTCGAAGAGGAGGATGCGACGGCGTTTCGCGTGGATGACGACCTGCTCCGCTGGCATGAGCACGCGATGACCGCGGATCAACTGGAGCTGGCGCGGCGGGATTTCGAGATCAGCTTCGGTTCGTGCTCGTTTGTGGAGCCAGTCGACGATCTGAGGGCGATGGGATGGCTGTGACGCCGGAGCGAAAGCGAAGCTGGGTGGAGTCGGCAAACGATCCAGGCGCGGATTTTCCGCTGGAGAATTTGCCGTTTGGATTGTTTGAGGACAATCGGCAGCGGCGCCACACGTGCGTTGCCATCGGGAATCTGGTGCTCGACCTGCCGGGATGCGCCCACGAGGGGCTGCTGAATGCTTCGCAGAGCATCGGACTTGGACCGCGCGGGCTGGGGCATATCGAAGCGTGGCGAGCGAGCGAGATCCGGCGAAGGGCGGCTGAACTGCTGAGCGATGCGTCGCTGCGGGAGAAGGTCGAGCCGCACCTGATCCCGCAAAGCAGTGTGCGGATGCTGTCGCCGTTCGGCGCAGGCGGCATCGGGGACTACACAGATTTCTACGCATCGATCCACCACGCGACGAACGTGGGGCGGCTGTTCCGGCCGGACAATCCGCTGCTGCCGAATTACAAGTGGGTGCCGATTGCATACCATGGGCGGGCGTCGTCGATCGTGGTGAGCGGGACCGCCGTGCGCAGGCCAAGCGGACAGACCAAGGCTCCGGATGCGGCCGCGCCGGTGTTTGGGCCGAGCCGGATGCTGGATTATGAGCTGGAAGTCGGGTTCTTTGTGGGGCAGGGCAACCAGCTGGGCGAGCCGGTGCCGCTCGGTCACGCCGAGGAGCACTTTTTCGGGCTGTGCCTGGTGAACGACTGGTCGGCGCGCGATATTCAGTCGTGGGAGTATGTGCCGCTGGGACCGTTTCTGGGCAAGAGCTTTGCCACGACCATCTCGCCGTGGGTGGTCACACTCGATGCGCTCGCTCCGTTTCGCGTGCCGCCACGGCCGCGGCCGGAGGGTGATCCCGAGCCGCTGCGGTATTTGAGCGATGAACGCGACCGCCAGTGCGGTGCCTTCGACGTGCAGCTTGAAGTCTCGCTGCTGACGGCGCGGATGCGCGCAGCTGGCGCCCAGCCGGCGCGGGTGAGCCTGGGGAATCTGCGGGATCTCTACTGGACGCCGGCACAGATGCTGGCGCACCACGCCAGCAACGGCTGCAATCTGCGGCCGGGCGATCTGCTGGCGACGGGGACGGTATCGGGAGCGACGCCGGAATCGGTGGGCTCGCTGCTGGAGCGGACGAAGCGCGGCGTGGAGCCGCTGGTGCTGCCCAACGGCGAACAGCGCAAGTTCCTTGAGGATGGCGACGAGGTGATTCTGCGCGGCTGGTGCGAGCGCGAGGGGCATGCGCGGATTGGGTTCGGGGAGTGTCGGGGGATCGTGCGGGGGTAGTCGGCAGTCCGTAGCCGGTAGATCATACGCTACCGGAAAAAGCCGGCGTACCAGTGGATGATGGGCTGGCCGGCGAAGAGGGCGTAGAGAGCGGCGGCGCAGAGGAACGATCCTAAGGGGACGCGGGTGGGGGACTGGTCTTTCTGGCCGTCGAGGCCTCGTCTTTTGGCGACAAGCGCCAATCCGAATGCTGCGGCCGCGAACGTGGCGAGGACGAAGGTGAGCGCGGTGAGAGCGGGGCCGAGCCAGGCGGCGATCATGGCCAGCAGCTTGGCGTCGCCGAGGCCCATGCCTTCGCGGTGGCGCAGGGCGTAGTAGAACCAGCGGATGAGCCAGATGAGGAGTGCGGCGCAGAGAGCCGAGAGCAGCGCGAAGGCCGCGTTGTGCAGATGGATCAAAAACGCCGCCGTGTGCAGCGTTCCACGCCAGACCACACCGAGCAGGATGCCGGGCACCGTGAAGGCATCCGGGAGGTGCATGGTTTCGGCGTCCATGACGGCGAGGCCGAGGAGCAGGAAGCTGAGGGTCGCCGCGCCGGCGCCGGCGAGGGTGAAGCCGAAGCGGAGATACGCGAGCAGGAAGAGACAGGCAGTGGCCAGCTCGACTGCCGGATAGCTCCAGGGGATGCGCCAGCGGCAGGCTCGGCAGCGGCCGCCGAGGACGGCGAAGCTGATGAGCGGGAGATTGTCCCAGGCGCGAATAACCGCGCCGCAGCTGGGGCAGGCGGAGCCGGGGCGCACGATGGAGCGATGCCGCGGCAGGCGGGCGATGCACACGTTGAGAAAGCTGCCGAAGGCGAGTCCGAAGAGGACGACGAAGATGGCGATGAGCAGGGCCAGGGGTACAGGGTACAGCGTTCAGGGTGCGGGGAACAGCGACATGGCCTGTTCAGCAACCACGGGACGACCGTCCCCTACACATCAGCGGCGGTGCCGACGGCGATCGCTTTCCATCAGGGGAATGCGTTCCCGGGAGATGCCGGACGCCTGCCGACCTGGAGGGATGCATAGGTCTTCACCGCGGTGCAAATGCCACAACCGTCGGTCTCCCGGGACCGGAGATCTCCTGCGTTGATCGCAGACTCGCCGGGTCAATCAGCGGTGCAGCGAAGGCGGCGGCTTCACAGACTCGACTCCGCGATTCTGGCGGCCGTCACTCACTGACTGAAGATTCAACCGGGCCTGCCAGAAGAGAGGATTCATCCTGATCGCCTGCAGGAAGTCGCTGCGGGCAAGCTGAGGGTGATCCGTCATTTGTTCGGCAACGCCTGCGCACCGGTAGTCCGCTGCCGTCGAACCTGGGCGGTTCGCAGCCTGCTCTGCTTTGTCGAGGAGGTCCATCGACGCCTGTTGTTGTCCCAGCTTCCGTTCCGCGAGACCTGCGTATACCGCGCAGCCGGAATCCATGCCGTTCGCCGCTGCTTTCTTCCAGGAGGCTTCAGCCTGGGAATGGCTGCCCTGTGCCTCAAGAGCGACACCCAGCCAGTAATCCTGTTCCGCCAGATCGGGGTGGTCCGGCTCGCCGGTCCCCAGGCTCTCCGGATATTGCATGGCGGTGCGAAAGGCCTCGGCTGCCTCCTGAGGCTGGTACTGGTTCAGGGCATGCTTGCCCTTTTCTATGTTGGCCGCAACAAAAATCTCGTGGATTGCCACCCCGCCCTCCCACGGCTTGAAGACGTGACCGGCCAGCGAGGTGAGAGCCCGGTTGTATTTGCCCTGTTCGATCAGCAGAACCGCCCGGCGCGCCCGCACCGTATCCTGATTGAGGACTGCAGGCGGAGCGTTCCGGAACAACTCCTCGCGTGCAGCCGCGTTCCCCTCCTGCTCGTAGATTTCGTCCAGATCGGTATACAGGCGGTACTGAACCTGACTTAGCCGGATCGCCTGAGAGTAGTAACTTGCGGCATTTGCCAGGTTATGCTCGACCTGCCATTGATATAAACCAAGATTTCGCAGGACGACCGAATTGCGAAAGCCGCCACTTATCGCATGTTGCCAGAGAGCGGCTGCTTCTTCATAACGACCGTGGGCAAACAGGAAATTGCCGAGTGCGTATTCAGCCTGCGAGTTCTTCGGATCATGCTGCAGTACTTCGTGGAGGACGGCTATATCTGTAAGCCGATCGGGGAAGCTGTCTGTAGCGGGGGACAAAGCAGCCTTTCCGGCATATGCCACTGCCTGTTCCGGTTTTCGTTCATGCCAGGCATCGGAAGCGAGATAGAAACCGATCATCGGTGACTGCTGAGCAGCTGGAAGACTGGACTCGGCAAGCTTCAGTATCGTATCGGATGACTGCCATGCTCCGAGGCTATGATACCAGGCAGCGACAGCAAGATAGTTCCGCAGATCTGAATGGATGACCATCGACCAGGACGTCTGCTGTTGCTTCGATGAGATGCCTCGCTGGCCCTGCGCCACTTCTGCAAGCGCGTACGGCAGGAGGGGCATGATACGGACAGCCTGGGCAGAATCTCTGGCTGCGCCTTTCAAATCGCCGCGGAGGCGTTCGGCAACTGCAAGGTCAGCCAGCGCGAGCGCGTCCTGAGGGTTATAGTCCAGAGCGCGTTTCAAAAGCCCGACAGCCTGATCATAACTCTTCTCCTGAATCGCGATCTCGCCGAGCTCCACGAAGGAAGGAACAGGCCTGCCACCGTAATGAATTGACGCCCAGAAAGCATCTTTTGCAGGTCCCAGGCGCCGCTGAGCGCGATCGATCACGCCCGCAGCGTATTCCAGCAGCGGATCATTGGGTTCGCGGTGCAAGCCTCGTTGGATGAGCCTCTGAGCCTCCTCGAAATCGCCGGCGCGGTCGTGATACCAGGCCTCGTTTAATAAGGATGCGTAAAGTAATAATGGTATCAACTGCGCATCAACCGCTGAACAGGTCGGGGTTTAATGGCATAGTTCCATTCACCATGGAATGTGTCGGGACA
>Ga0335075_10000652_pt1 | contig 59697 bp, 51 predicted proteins | sample Lox_Sample_24_FD_206723 | JGI IMG/M metagenome (GOLD analysis project Ga0335075, IMG submission 206723) | Soil microbial communities from Loxahatchee National Wildlife Refuge, Florida, United States - Lox_Sample_2.4 | ecosystem: Environmental > Terrestrial > Soil > Wetlands | place: USA...
CCCGCCAGGCGTGCGAAAGTCGCCGCTCATCGCTCCAACCCCGCAGGCGGCCGCTCGCCCACCCGATAAGTGGCGAGGAAGCGGTCGTCGGTGGTGTCACGCAAAGCGTTGAAGAACCGCCCGCAGCCGTGAGCATGCCGCCAGCGCTCGGCATGGACTCCCTTGCCGTTCTCACGCCAATAAAGGAATTCGGCCCACTGCTCGTCGCCGCAGCCGGCCGGGCTCACCGGCCGGGCGATATGCGCCTGACCGCCGTAGACGAACTCCAGCTCCGGGCGCACGCCGCAATAAGGACAGTCGATCAGCAACATGGGCGTTGGGCTCTCGAGCTAATGCGCCACGGCTGCGGCCGCCGCCTCGTCGATGAGCCGCCCCTCGCGGAAGCGCTCGATCGTGAAGGCGGCGTTGATGGGGTGGGGGTTGTCGTGGGCGATGGTCCAGGCAAACAGGTGCGCCGAGCCCGGCGTCGCCTTGAATCCGCCGGTACCCCATCCACAGTTGACGTACAGACCCGGGACGGGCGTGCGCGCGATGATCGGCGAGCGGTCGGGGCTGACATCGACGATGCCGCCCCAGTTCCTCAGCATCCGCATCCTGCGGAACATGGGGAAGAGCTCACAGACGGCCTCGAGCGCATGGCTGGTGACGTGCAGGCCGCCTCGCTGGGTGTATGACGTGTAGGCGTCGGTCCCGGCACCGATCACCAGCTCGCCCTTGTCGGACTGGCTGATGTAGGCATGGATGGTGTTGGACATGACGACACAGGGAAAGATGGGCTTGACCGGCTCGGAGACCAGCGCCTGCAGGGGATAGCTCTCCAGCGGCAGCCGGACCCCGGCCATCTTCATGATGACGCTCGAGTGGCCCGCCGCCGAGACCCCGACCTTGCGTGACTGGATGAGGCCGCGGGTCGTCTCGACGGCCTGCACCGCGCCGTTCGCATCACGGCGGATGCCGGTGACCTCGCAGTTCTCGATGATGTCGACGCCGAGCGCATCGGCGGCCCGGGCATAGCCCCACGCGACCGCGTCGTGCCTCGCCGTACCGCCGCGCCGCTGGAAGGCCGCGCCGAGCACCGGATAACGGATGTCCTCGGTCTGAAGCAACGGGCAGATGGCACGCGCCTCTTCGGGCGTCAGCCATTCGTTGTCGACCCCATTGGCGCGGTTGGCGTGTACGTGGCGCTTGAAAACCTGCACGTCATGCACCGTATGCGCGAGCATCATGACGCCGCGCTGCGAGAGCATCACGTTGTAGTTGAGGTCCTGGGAGAGAGTCTCCCACATCTTCAGGGCGTGGTCGTAGAGCGCGGCGCTCTCGTCACGCAGATAGTTCGAGCGGATGATGGTCGTATTGCGGCCGGTGTTGCCGCCGCCGATCCAGCCTTTCTCGAGAACGGCCACGTTCCGCAGACCGTGCTCCTTGGCCAGGTAGTAGGCCGCGCCCAGGCCATGGCCGCCGCCGCCGACAATGATGGCGTCGTAGGCTGGCTTCGGTTCTGCCTTGCGCCATTGCGGCTGCCAGTCGCGGTGACCGGACAAGCCTCGCCTGAGGAGCGAGAAGCCGGAAAAGCGCTGCATCGTCGTATCCGTTGGTACAGGGCGGTGAAGGTCGCGGCGAATGATGCCGGGCGCGGCACACCCTTACGAGCATGTGGGCGTCTGCTTCTTGAACGAATGCGACACCCTCGCGTCGCCACTTGACGCCACGCCGCAGCGACCTCATGATCCCAGAGCCTTGAATGCTTGTTCAAGAGACCGCAAGTCACTGAATCACTAGAAAAGATAGCCCGAGATGCGCGGCCGAGCGTCCTTCCGGAGCACTGAATTGAACAGGCAATCAAGCGACGAGCCCGAGGAGGCGCGGCGACGGCAGCTCATCGAGGTCACGATCGACAGCCTGGCCGAGGTCGGTTATGTCGGCAGCACGCTGGCGCAGATCGCACAGCGGGCCGGCGTGTCTCCCGGCCTGGTCGCCCACTACTTCGACGACAAGGACGGTTTGCTCGAGGCCACTTTCCGCACCCTGGCGCGCGGCATCGGGGACCGCATGCGCGAGGCGCTGCGGCGCGCCGGCACGCCGCGCGGGCGCGTGCAGGCGGTGATCGATACCAACCTCGCGCCCGAGGAATTCGATCAGCGCACCGGCACGGCATGGCTCGCGTTCTGGGGACAGGTCCTGCACGTGCGGGGCTTGAAGCGCGTGCAGACGGTGTACCAGCGCCGCATGCTGTCGAATCTGCGTCATGCATTGAAGCGGCTGTTGCCGGCCGACGAGGCGCGCAGCCTCGCCGCGATGATCGCCGCGATGATCGATGGCGTCTGGTTGCGCGCCGCGCTGTCACGCTGGCAGGAGGCTGACAGCGAGAGTGCGCGCGCGATGCTGACGGCCTTCGTCGACAGCAGGCTGCGCAAGCCCACGCCCGCCGACGAGGAGCCGCCGTTCGCCGGCTCGGGGACCGGCCGGATCTCAGCGCGAGCCGGCAGGGCACGATCCTTCAAAACCGTAAACCCCGCGACCGGTGAAGTGCTGGCCGAGATTGCGGTCGACGGCCCCGCGGAGGTCGCAGCCGCGGTCGCCAAAGCGGCTGCGGCGCAAAAGGAGTGGGCAAGCCTGCCGGGCGTCGCGCGCGGGCGCATTCTGCGGCGTGCCGCCGACATCCTGCGCGCCCGTAACGCTGAGCTGGCGGAGCTCGAGACGCGGGACACCGGCAAGCCGATCCAGGAGACGAGCGCGGTCGACGTGATCTCGGGCGCCGACTGTCTCGAGTACTACGCCGGGCTCGCCGCCACCCTGGCGGGCGAGCACCTGGATCTCGGGCCGCAGGCATTCGGCTACACGCGACGGGAGCCGCTCGGCGTCGTCGCAGGCATCGGCGCGTGGAACTATCCACTGCAGATCGCCTGTTGGAAATCGGCCCCGGCGCTCGCCTGCGGCAACGCCATGATCTTCAAGCCCGCCGAGCTGACGCCGCTCACCGCCATCAAGCTGCGCGACGCCTTCGCGGAAGCTGGTCTGCCCGACGGCGTGTTCCAGGTCGTACAGGGCATGGCGGACACCGGCCGCCTGCTCACCGCCCACCCCGGCATCCGCAAGATCTCCCTCACCGGCGAAGTCGGCACCGGCAGGGCGGTGATGGCGGATTGCGCGGCCTCGTTGAAGCAGGTGACGCTCGAGCTCGGAGGCAAGTCGCCGCTCATCGTCTTCGACGATGCCGTCCTCGACAACGCCGTCGGCGGCGCGCTCCTCGGCAACTTCTATTCCGCGGGCGAAGTCTGCTCGAACGGCACGCGCGTGTTCGTGCATCGCGCCATCAAGGCCGCCTTCCTCGAGCGGCTGGCGGCGCGGGTGAGCGCCATGCGCATCGGCGACCCGCTGGATCCGGCGACCCAGGTCGGCGCGCTGATCTCGGAAGATCACATGACCAAGGTGCTGACCTACATCGCCCGCGGCAAGTCCGAGGGCGCCCGCCTGGTCACCGGCGGTCATCGCGTCACGAGAGGCGATCTCGCCAACGGCTTCTTCGTCGCGCCGACCGTCTTCGACGAATGCCATGACGACATGGCCATCGTGCGGGAGGAGATCTTCGGGCCGGTGATGTCGGTGCTGGAGTTCGAGGACGAGGAGGAGGTGGTCGCACGCGCGAACGCCACCGAATTCGGTCTGGCCGCCGGCGTCTTCACCAACGACCTCACGCGCGCCCACCGCGTCATCGCCCGGCTGCAGGCCGGCACCTGCTGGATCAATCATTACAACGTGACCCCGATCGAGCTGCCGTTCGGGGGCGTGAAGCTTTCCGGCCTCGGCCGCGAGAACGGCCGGGCAGCCATCGAGCACTACACCCAACTGAAGAGCGTCTACGTCGCCATGGGCAACGTCGAATCGCCGTATTGAGGAGGGTCTCAAGCCTTGAGCGAGGAGAGCTTCGACTATGTGATCGTCGGTGCCGGCTCGGCGGGCTGCGTGCTCGCGGATCGGCTGACCGAGAGCGGCAGGCACAGCGTGCTGCTGCTGGAGTACGGCGGCTCGGATCGGTCGCTCTACATCCAGATGCCGGCGGCGCTGTCGATTCCGATGAACATGCCGCGGTACAACTGGTTCTTCGAGACCGAGCCCGAGCCGAATCTCGGCGGCCGGCGCCTGCATACGCCGCGCGGCAAGGTACTCGGCGGATCGTCCTCCATCAACGGCATGGTCTATGTCAGGGGCAACCCGCTCGACTTCGAGCGCTGGGCCGCGGAGGGCGCCGGCGGGTGGGCCTACCGGGACGTGTTGCCTTATTTCAAGCGCACGGAGCGCCGCAACGGGGGAGGGGACGCCTATCGCGGCGGCGAAGGCAAAGTGGATACCCGTTACGGCCCGCTCGACAACCCGCTGAATCCCGTCTGGCTCGAGGCCGGCCGGCAGGCCGGCTATCCCTACACGCAGGACATGAACGGCTTCCAGCAGGAAGGCTTCGGCCGCATGGACATGACGGTGGGCGGCGGCCGCCGTGCGAGCGCCGCCAACGCCTATCTGCGGCCGGCGATGCGCCGCGGGAATCTCGCCGTGCGCACCCACGCACTCGCCACGCGGATCCTCTTCGAGGGACGGCGCGCGGTAGGCGTGGCGTACCGCCGCGGAAACGAGGAGCGCACGGCGCGCGCGCGGCGCGAGGTCATCGTGAGCGCGGGACCGATTCAATCGCCCAAGCTCCTGAAGCTCTCCGGCGTCGGGCCGGCGGAGGAGCTGCTGCGGCATGGCATCCGGGTCCTGCACGACCTGCCCGGCGTCGGGGAGAACCTGCAGGATCATCTGGAGTTCTATTTTCAGATGGCGTGTACGCAGCCCGTCACGCTCTACAAGTACATGGGCCCGTTCAGCCGGGCGCTCATCGGCCTGCGCTGGCTGCTGACCCGGGGCGGCATCGGGGCGAGCAACCAGTTCGAGGCGGGCGGCTTCATCCGCAGCCGCGCCGGCGTCCGCTATCCCAACATCCAATATCACTTCCTGCCCGTCGCGGTGAGCTACGACGGCTCCTCGCTGGCGAAGGAGCACGGCTTCCAGGCCCACGTCGGACCCATGCGCTCGCAGAGCAAGGGCTGGGTGCGGCTCGCCTCGGCCGATCCGAACGAGAAGCCCAGGGTGTTCTTCGACTACCTGTCGCGGCCGGAGGACTGGGAGGAAATGCGCGCCTGCCTGCGCCTCACGCGGGAGATCTTCGCCCAGCCGGCATTCGCGCCTTACAGGGGCCGGGAGATCCAACCCGGGGCCGGCGTGCAGACCGACGAGCAGATCGATGAGTTCATTCGCGGGCACGTCGAGAGCGCCTACCACCCCTCGTGCTCGTGCCGGATGGGGCGCCCGGACGATCGGCGCGCGGTCGTCGACCCGGAAACGCGGGTGATCGGACTCGAAGGACTGCGGGTGGTCGACTCCTCGATCATGCCCTCGATCACCACCGGCAACCTCAACGCCCCGACCCTGATGTTGGCGGAGAAAGCGGCCGACCACATCCGTGGCGGCTCTCTGCTGCCGCCGGAAGACGCGCCGTTCTACGTCGCGCCCAACTGGGAAACCTCACAAAGGTAGGTCAGTCCCGATAGCGTTCCGCGGCGTCCCCGAGTCGCTCACGCAGGGGCCCGAGCCAGCGCTCGTAGCGGCGCCATTGCTCCAGGCCCTCGCGGTAGATCGGCTGGCGCACCTGCTCCGAGCTCGCGGTCCGCACGCTGCGCTCCGTCTGATGGAAGGCGAGGCACGCAGGCTCGAGGTCGAGTCCGCAATGACCGAGTAGCCGCCGGACGCTCCCTTCGAGGTCGTCCACCACGTCCTCGTAGTGAACGCGCAGCACCCTGCCGGGAAGCACGTTGTCCCAATGCCTCATGAGCTCGAGGTAGGTACGGTAGTACCCCGCGATATCCTCGAGCCCGTACGTGAAGTTCTGCCCCTGCGCAAAGAGCTGCTTGAAATTGCTGAAGCAGCACGCCATCGGCTCGCGCCGCGCGTCGATGATCGTGGCGTTGGGCAGTATGAGGTGGATGAGCCCGACGTGCCGGAAGTTGTTCGGCATCTTGTCGATGAAACGCGGCCGGCCCGCGGCCCGATAGGCGCGCGTGTCGTGCAGATACCGCTCCCCGAGCCGGCGGAAGTCCTCCGCCGTCAGGCGCGTCAGCACCTGCGGATAGACCGACCCCGCATCGTGCGCTTCCCGTCCCTGCAGCCCGGCGACCATGCGCGGCAGATCCGCCAGCTCCTGCGTGCCTTCGACGGCGGAGTGCGAAGCGAGGATCTGCTCGATGAGCGTCGAGCCGGAGCGGGGCAGCCCCACGATGAAGATCGGGTCCCGCGCCGGCGAGCCGGATCCCGCGTGCCGGGCAAACAGCTCGCGCGTGCAGACTTCCTGCTGCAGCCGGGCGCCCGCCTCGATTTTTTCCGCATCGTAGGCGCTGGCCGCGCGCTTGAGCGCGTTGCCCCGCGCGTAGCAGCCGAACGATGCCTCGTACTCCTCCCGATCCTCGAGCGCCTTACCGAGCGCAAAGCACAGGTGATACCGATCGACAGCCGTGGTCGCCGGGGATGCCTCCGCGGCGTGCATCCGCGCGATCTCCTCTTCCGTGAAGCGATATGTCTTCAGGTTCGCGAGACTCCAGTACGCCTCGCCATAGCCGGGCCGGGCGTTGGCTGCGGCGCGGTACTCCACTACCGCGGCCGCGGTGTCGCCCAACGTCTTCAGCGAGTGCGCGACGGAAAGGTGCAGCTCTGCCGGCTGCTCGGCTCCCGCCAGCAGCTCGCGATAGAGCGCCAGGGCCTCCTCGTGCTGCCCGAGCCCCACCAGCGTCAGCGCGTGGAGCGTCCGGTAGCTGCGGTTCCCGGGATCGGCCGCGAGCAGCTTCCCGACCTGAGTGCGCGCCTCGAGATGGAGGTGGCGCCGGACCAGGACCTGCGTCAGCTCGAAGCGCGCCGGATGATAATCCGGCGCCAGCACGAGAACTTTTTCGAACAGCAGCTGCGCGTCATCGAGAACCTCGCGCTCCATGCCGATGCGGCCGAGCAGGCGCATCGCCTCGATGTGATCGCCATGGGTGCGAAGGTAGGCGCGGATGAGCTGCTCCGCCGGCGCGATCTCACCGTCGGAGAACAAGGCGGTTGCCGTCACGACCTCGGGGGGAAGCTGCCGCAACGCGGCAACGTGCTCCGCCGCCTGCGCGGCCTGCTCATTGCGGCCGGCCATGCGGTAGAGGCTCTCCAGCAGCCCCCAGCTCGCCGGCAGCGCCGGGTTGATGTTGACCGCCCGCAGAAAGGACTGGATCGCCTCGGGCGCCTGCTTGAGCGCCACGTGGCAGTGCCCACGCTCCTGATGGAGGCCGCTGAAGCGCGGGTACAGCCGTTCCAGCCGCGCGAGCGTGTCGAGCGCCCCCGGGAGATCACCCAGAAGGCGCTGGGCCACCGCGCGCAGGTAGAGGACGTCCCGATTCTCGGGGACCGTCCTCAGCAGCGCCTCCGCCGCCTGCAATGCCGTCGCGAGCTGCCGCTGCTTTAGCAGCCCGCGGATGCGCTGAACTTCTCGCTCGATCACCTACCGGAAACTATACCCGAACGACAGCTCGATCACCCGGGGGCGCAGCGGCGTCTGCTCGATGATGAACTGATCCGTGCTGGTGAACGTGCTGGCGTTGGAATTGGTCAGGTTCTCGCCATGCAGGTCGACGTGCCAATCACCCTTGGAAACGCCGATCGCGGCATCGAGGGTCGAGTATGCGGGATTCTCGAACCGCCCGCGCGAGGTGGTGACCGATCCGCCCGCGAGGATCTCGGGATTCGCGCCCGCCTGCGAGAACGAATGGTCGGTATGCCTGAGGCCGACCTGCACGTAAGGCACATAGTCCCCGACCACCCAGTCGTAGCGCGCACGGAGGCTGAACTGCATCGGCGGCGAGTTGGCGCTGGGGGCGCCGATCGGGCCGAAGGGATTGCCCACCGGGGAGCATACCCCGCCGCTGCAGACCTGGCTGATGGGCTTGCCGTAGTTCCCCGTGTCCGCCGGATTGTTGTCGATCAGCGCCGGTGAGTTGGTCTGGGCGCTCTTGTTCCAGTCGGCCGCGCCCTGCACCGTGAGGCCCGCCACGACACGCGCCACGAACGAGGTCTCGATGCCCTTGATGAGGAAGTCCTGGCCGTTGGTGTCGTAGAATATGTTGCCGACGACGCCGGGATTGAAGAACTCGATCTGCACGTTGCTCCAGTTGTCGTAGTACACCGCGCCGTTCCATTGCAGCCGGTGGTCGAGCAGCTCCGTCTTCCAGCCGATCTCGTTGTTCGTCAGGTTGTCGGAGCCGTACGAGCCGGGCACCAGGTACTGCGCGATGCCGTCCGGACCGACGCCGTGGGCCGCCCCGCCGTTCTGGTTGAAGCCGCCGGGCCGGAAGCCCTGCGAGAACGTGTAGTACACCATCAGGTCCGGCCTGATGTGCCAGGTGAGATTCGCGCGCACCTTGTTGCCGGTCTCCGTGTCGGAAAGACCCTTGGCGTTGAGATCGGTGCTCGAGCCCGACTGGCAGCCGCCGGCCGGCGAATTCTGCGCGTTGGCGGCCGTGCCCGCCTCGAAGCAGCCGAAGCTCGACAGGACGCTGCCGGCCTCCGAATTGAGGAACATGAAATGGCGCATGCCGCCGGTGAGCGTCAGCGTCTGCGGCAGCAGATCGTAGCTGGTGGAGAAATACTCGGCGATCTGCCGTGTCTGCCGCAGCTGATCCTGGTAGAACGAGGTGGTGTCGTTCTGCACGCCGGGGTTCTGCACCGTGGTGCCGGGAAAGGTGCCGACGTCCGACAGGCAGCCGGTGTTCCCCGGCGTACCCGGATCGCCGTTCGAGGTGCAGTTGGGAATGCTCTTGTAATGCCAGCCCGTCTGGTCGTAGAGCGCATTATCCTCGTAGTAGAGGCCGGCGATCGCCCGCAGGCGCCAGCTGTCCGGCGTGCTCAGGCGCAGCTCGTGCTGCTCGTGCACGTTGCGCTCCACCGAGCGCCAGGTGGAGCTCGGCGAGAAGCAGGTCGGCGCCAGCGCGTTCGCGGCCGAGGCCGGCCCGTAGCACTGGTAGTAATCGGCATACACGCCGCGGGCGTAGTTGGTGTAGTCGCCGACCTGCTCGACGTTGCGGTCGAGATAGCCGCCGGTGTAGACGAAATCCAGGCTGCTCACCTTGCCGTGCACCGTCCAGGCGGTGTTCTCGAACTTGTCTTTGTCGTATGCGTTGTTGAACAACGTCGCTTCGAGCGGCGCCAGCGCCGTGCCGTCGGAAGCGAACGGCTGCTGGTAGAAGACGCCCTGGGCATTGATGTCCTGGTAGGACTGGGTCAGCAGCAGATCCCAGTCGTCGTTGAACTTGTAGAGCGCTTCGACGCGCACGCCCTGGTACTCCACGGGATTGATGGCGTTGCCCGCTATCTTGTAGTTGTTGACGGTCGGGCTGCCGGGCGGAACGCAGTAGCCGTTGTTCGCGCCGCCGTCCGGGCACTGCCCGTTCACCGCGGGATATCCCGCATAGTGAATACCGACGTCCGTATCCTCGCGCGCGAAGGTCGCGGGCACATTGTCGATGTAACCGCCCCGCCGCGCGTCGTAGATCACCCCACGCACCGCCATGTGCCCGTCGATCACCGGCAGGTTCAAGACGGCCGTCACGTCCGAGTTGTTGTCACCGTGGGCGGTGGTTCCATACCCGGCGTCCACGCTCCCCGAGGTGACATCGAGCATCGGCCTGTTGGTGATGTAACGGATGACGCCCGCCTGGGCGCCGGCGCCGAACAGCGTTCCCTGCGGGCCTTCCAGCACTTCGATGCGCTCGAGGTCGGCGGCATAGACGTCCAGGTTGCGGTTCGGCAGCTGCACCGACTGGTCATCGAGATAGACCGCGACGTTCGGCCAGAGGCCGGTCGAGCCGCTGCCCTGGCTGGCCTGCGATCCGGCGCTGACGCCGCGCATGAAGATCTCGTTCTGCCCCGGGCCGTTGTTCGCCGCCGTGACGTTCGGCAGATACTTCACGTAGTCGTCGAACGTCTGGATGTTGAGTTGCTGCATCGTCTGCGAGGTGAGCGCCTGCATCGAGATCGGCACGTCCTGGATGTTCTCCGAGCGCCGCTGGGCGGTGACGATGATGGTGGAGAGCTGGGTCGTGTCGCCGCCCGTCGTCGCATTGCCGGTGGCCGTGACGGCGGCGGTGCCGGTACTCTGCGGCCCGTCCGCCGGTGGAGCAGGCGGCTCCGCGGGCGTCGCGGCGAAGGCGCGGAAGGCCGCGCCCGCCAGTATGGCGGCGACGGCATATGGAACGCTCGACTTCATGATCGACCCTCCAGCTGTCCCTGGATTAGAGCCGACGGCCTCTGTTCGGGATTGAACGGAAGCGCCGTCGTCGTGTTATGTATCCGTCGCACCGTCCCGGTGCGCGGGCAGAGATTTCAGTCGAAAACCCGCGAGCGCGCGGCGTCGGAGTTGGCCACGCGATTGGGCTGCAGACGGTGCGTGGAGGGAGAGATCCCGTAGGCGTCCTTGAACTGCCGGGAGAAGTGCGCGCAGTCGGCGAATCCCGTCTCGATGGCGATGTCGGTCATCGAGCGGTCGGTATTCTGGATCAGCCAGCTCGCATAGCGCATGCGCAGCTGGCGATAGAGCGAGGCCGGGCCCATGCTGACATTGTCGCGGCAGAGCCGCTCGAGCTGCCGCGTCGACACCCCGAGCTCGCCGGCGATGGCGCCGATGGAGATGGGCCGTGTCAGGTTCTGTTCCATCAACAGCAGCGCGCGGCGCACCCGCGGCTCGCTGATCCCCTCCGACAGCGGCGGATGCGGTTGCGCGTCGCTGCCCTGGCGCGGCCGGTCGAAGAGCAGTACCTGCGTCGCCTTCTGCGCCTGCGCGCGGCCGAGGTGCTGCTCGATGAGGTGTGTCGCCAGCGCGGCGCTGCCCGCGCCGCCGGCGCAGGTGATGCGCGGGCCGTCGGCGACGAACAGGCGGTCGGCGACGACGTCATGGGTCGGGAATGCCTCGCGAAAATCCTGATAGTGATACCAGTTGACGCACGAGCGCCGGCCCTCCATCAGCCCGGCGCGGCAGAGAACGAAGCTGCCGGTGCAGATGCCGATGAGCGGTGTGCGGCTGGCGCCGACCTCGCGCAGATAGCGGGTGGTCGTGTCGTCGATCTGCGGTCCGGCGTGGAGGATGCCGCCGACGACCACCACGTAGTCGACGGAGGAGGGCGGCAGCAGGGCGCTGGTCGGCTGCAGCGTCACCCCGCAGCTCGCGCGCACCGGCTCGCGCCGGCAGGACATGATCGACCACTGCACGTGCACGGGGCGGCTGCGGTCGCCTTCATCGGCCGCGAGCCGCAGGTGATCGATGAATACCGCGAACGCCGACAGCGTGAAGTGCTCGGCGAGGATGATGCCGACGCGAAGCGGCGGGCGTGCGGCCCGCTCCGGCGGAATTGGTTTTTGAGACCCCAAGGAGTGCGGCATTGAACAGCCACTCAACGGACTGGCGCTACTCGCGACCGTATCTTCCGCCAAGTGTTGGCCGGATGCAAGGAATAGTTAACTCCAGTCCATAATATCATTTAGAACAATAGCTTATGATGCTTTTGGAGCGTGGCTCCGAACGGACTGTCGGCCCCCGGCCATTGAACGATCATTTAGAGGCCGGCGCCGGCGGCCGCCGCTCCTGGCTCGGCGGGTGGCCGAAGACCGCGCGGTACGACTTGCTGAAATGGGCCGGAGAGCGAAAGCCGCAGGCGACTGCGATGCTGGTGATCGGCATGCCCGTTTGCTGCAGCAGCTCGCGCCCGCGGCGCAACCGCAGCGTCACGTAATACTGCGCGGGGGTGATGCCGAGGCTGCGGTGGAAGAGCCGCTGCAGCTGGCGTTGCGACACTTCCGTCATGCGCGCCAGCTCCTCCAGGGTGAGCGGCTCCTCGATGTTGGCTTCCATCAGCGCGGCGGCCTGGGTGATGGACGGGTGGCAGCCGCCGAGCCGGGCCGCGATCGGGATGCGCTGGCGATCCTTGCTGTCGCGGATGCGCTCGACGATGAACTGCTCCGAAATCCCGGCGGCCAGCGTCCTGCCGATCCGCGGGGTGATGAGATGCAGGATCATGTCCAGAGGCGCGATGCCGCCGGTGCAGGTGCAGCGCTCGCGATCGACCACGAAGAGATCCGGGGTGAAGACGATGCCGGGGAAGGTCTCGCGCAGGCCCCAGAGATTCTCCCAGTGGATGGCGCAGCGGTGGCCATCGAGGAGTCCCGCCCGGGCGAGCGCGTATGCGCCCGTGCAGAGAGCGCCGAGGATCATGCGCTCGCGGGCGAGCCGGCGCAGCAGCTGGACCAGCCGCTCGTCGACCGCGTGCGGCACATCGATGCCGCCGCACACGAACAGGATGTCAAGCGGCGGCGACTCCTCGATCCGGAGGGTCGGCGCCACCGCCAGGCCGTTGCTCGCCTCCACGGGATTGCCGTCCAGGGAGTACACCGACCAGTGGTAGATGTTCTCCCGCGCGAGGTAGTTGGCCATGCGCAGCGGCTCGATCGCATTGGTGAAGGCGATCATGGAGAAGTGGCGCAGGGTGAGGAACCCGAAGCGCGTGAGCGGCGCGGTCATTGGCCCGGGATGACAGCATCAATTGACCCGGCGATCAAGAGCCGCCTAGGATTGCCCGCATGGCTCATTTATTGATCGACGTGGGCGCCGTAACACAGGCACAGGGATGTGCCCCATGAGCAGTACCGGCATGGAGCACTTCGGGTACAAGGAATCCCTTGCCCGCAGCATCGGGTCGTTCGGCAGCTTCGCGGCCGGCGTCAGTTACATCTCGATTCTCACCGGCACCTTCCAGCTCTTCTACTTCGGCTTCGGTACCGCCGGGCCGGCCTATCTCTGGTCCTGGCCGATGGTGCTCGTCGGCCAGCTGGCCGTGGCGCTTTGCTTCATGGAGCTGGCCGCCAAATATCCGATCGCCGGCTCGGTCTACAACTGGTCGAAGATCCTCGGCAGCCGCTTCGTGGGATGGTGTTCGGGGTGGCTCATGCTCACCGCCTCGATCGTCACCCTGTCGGCCGTGGTGCTCGCGCTGCAACTCAACCTGCCGCGCCTCTGGAGCGGCTTTCAGATCATCGGCAACGGCGGCGGCACTTACGACTTCGCCACCAACGCGGTGATCCTCGGCACCGTGCTCATCGTTTTCACCACGGTCGTCAACGCGCTCGGCGTTCGGCTGATGGCGATGATCAACAGCGCCGGGGTCTTCATCGAGCTGATCGCCGCCTGCCTGATCGCTCTTTTCCTGGCGATCCACATCCGGCGCGGGCCGGCCGTCTTCTTCTCCGCCCACGGCTACGGCGCCGGCAGGAGCTTCGGCTACCTGAGCGATTTCCTGGTGGCCTCGCTGGCCTCGGGCTACGTCATGTACGGCTTCGACACCGCCAGCTCGCTCGGCGAGGAGACGCACGAGCCGCGGCGCACCGCGCCCCGCGCCATATTGCGGGCCATCCTGGCCTCATTCGTCATCGGCGGCGCAATCCTGGTGTTCGCCGTCATGGCGGCGCCCAACCTGGCCGACCCCAACATCGGCAGCAGCAGCGGCGGCCTGCAATACATCGTCGAACAGGTAATGTGGGGCCCTCTCGGCAGGGTCTTCCTGGTCTGCATCGTCGTCGCGGTGACGGTGTGCTCGCTGGCCGTGCACACGGCCGCCATCCGCCTCAGCTTCGCGATGGCGCGCGACAATGCGCTGCCGTTCGGCGAGAGGCTGGCGCGGGTGAATTCGCAGACGCAGACGCCCATCGTTCCCGCCGTCCTGATCGGCGTGATCGCGGAGCTGATCCTGGTCCTCAACATCGGCCAGCCGAAGATCTTCACGGTGCTGACCTCGATCGCGGTCATCATGATCTACCTGGCGTACCTGCTGGTGACCGTGCCGATGTTGAGAAAGCGGCTGGCGGGGCAATGGCCTCCGGCCGATCTCGCGGCAGGCGGCTACTTCAACATGGGCCGGTGGGGGATGCCCGTCAACATCGTCGCGGTGGTGTGGGGCGCCGCGATGGCGCTCAACCTGGCGTGGCCGCGCGAGGCGGTTTACGGAACGCCCTGGTATAACACCTGGGGCGCGTTCGTTTACATCGCCGTCATTTTCGGCGCGGGCGCGTGCTGGTACGCATTCAAAGGCCACCGACACATCGGTACGTTGGCATCACACACGCTGGCGGCGCCGGACGACCAGGTAGGCGGCAAAGGCGACGGCGATGGAGATCGCGCTGGCCCAGAACTCGCTCGCCATGTCCTTGTCGAGAGCCATCGCGATCAGCACTAGCACCATGCCGGCGATCGCCGCATAGCTGAGCCACGGGAAGAACCATACCCGCAGCTCCGGCGGCCCCAGGCCGGCGCGCCGGCGCGCGAAGCGCAGCCTGATCTGGGCGGCGCAGGTCAGGCCGTAAATCACCACGATCAGCGCCCCCGAGGCGTTCACCAGAAAGGCGAACACGGCCGAGGGCGCGGCGTCGTGCGCCACGATGCCGATGAATCCGGCGACACTGCCGATGAGCACGGAGCGCGCCGGCACCTGTCGTGCGTTGAGGTGCACCAGGGCGCGCGGCGCATCTCCCCGCGCCGCGAGCACGAACATCACCCGGGAGACGACGTAGTACGAGGAGTTCAGGCACGACAGGACCGCCGTCAGCACGATGGCGGTCATGATCGGGGCCGCGTACGGCACTTTGATGGAGTCGAGCGCGATCACGAAGGGGGATACCCGCGGGGGTACGTGGTCCCACGGCACGATGCACACGATGAAGGCGATGGACCCGAGGTAGAACATCAGGATCCGTCCGACGACCGAGTTCACCATGCGCGCCACCGCGCGGGCCGGATCAGGCGATTCGACGGCCGCGATGGTCGCGATCTCGGACCCCATCATCGAGAAGAAGACCGTCGTGACCGCGGTAATGACGGCGAAGGGGCCCTTGGGGAAAAGCCCTCCATGCGCCGCCCACATCTGCAGCGTGCCCTGATGGGGCCCCATGGTCCCCAGGAGGAAAGCGGCGCACACCGCCATGAACACGAGGATGGCGGCCACCTTGATCGAGGCGAACCAGAATTCGAACTCCCCATACGAGCGGGTCGACATCAGGTTGACGGCGGTCATGGCCGCCATCAGTCCGGTGCCGATGTAGATCTTCGGGACGGCCGGAAACCATTGCTGCAGGATGACCGCGCCGGCGATGGCTTCCACGGGAATGACGATGATCCAGAAATACCAGTACAGCCAGCCGACCGTGAAGCCCGCCCAGTTGCCGAGTCCCGCGCGCGCGAACTCGGTGAAGGAGCGGATGTCGGGCCGCGACACCGCCATCTCGCCCAGGCAGCGCATGACGATGAGGACCATCAGCCCGGTGAGCGCGTAGGTGATGATCACCATCGGCCCCGTCGCGTTGATGGCGACACTGCTGCCCACGAAAAGCCCGGCGCCGATGATGCCGCCGAGACTGATCATGGTGACGTGCCGCGGGCGCAGCGAGCGGCTGAGCTCCGGAACCTCGTTGCCGCCGAGCGGGCGCGATTCGGCCACCCCGCTCTCCAGGGCCCCGCTGCTGTCGGCTGGCGTATTCATTCGGCTTCGGCGCCGAGCACCGCCTTGACCTCGAGGAAGTCGCGCAGGCCGTACTCGCCCCACTCGCGCCCGTTGCCCGAGCGCTTGAAGCCGCCGAAGGGAATGCTCATGTCGCCGGGCGCGCCGTTGATGGTGACGCGGCCGGCGCGGATCCTGCCGCCGACCCGATTGGCGTGCGCCAGGTCGCGCGACCAGACATAAGCCTGCAGCCCGTAGGGCGTGTCGTTGGCGATGCGGATCGCCTCGTCCTCGTCACGGTAGGGCAGGATGGCCAGCACGGGCCCGAAGATCTCCTCACGTGCGATGGTCATGTCGTTGCGCACCTGCGAGAAGATCGTCGGCCGGACGAAGTAACCCTTGTCCAACCCCGCGGGCCGCCCTTCGCCGCCGGTGACGAGCTTGGCGCCTTCCCTGATTCCCTCGGAGATGTAGCCCTGCACGCGATCGAACTGGATTTTCGACACTACGGGTCCGACCGCCGTCTTCTCCGAGGTCGGGTCGCCGACGAGCACCGACTCCGCCGTCTTCCTGGCTATCGCTTCGACTTCCGCCAGCCGGGCGGCGGGCACCAGCATGCGCGTCGGCGCATTGCACGACTGTCCCGTGTTCTGCAGCACATTCTCGACGCTGGCCTTCACGGCCTTCTCGAAATCGGCGTCCTCCAACAGAATGTTGGGCGACTTGCCGCCCAACTCCTGGTGGACGCGCTTGACCGTGGCGGCAGCAATCCGCGCGACCTCGGTGCCGGCCCGCGTCGAGCCGGTGAAGGAGACCATGTCGACATCGGGGTGGGCGGCCAGCGCCGCGCCGACCTCGGGACCGGTTCCGTTGATGAGGTTGAACACGCCCGCCGGCACTCCGGCCTCGTGCAGCACCTCGGCCCAGATCGCGGCGCTGAAGGGCGAGAACTCCGACGGCTTCAGCACCATGGTGCAGCCGGCGGCGAGCGCCGGGACGACCTTCGCCGCGACCTGGTTCATGGGCCAGTTCCACGGCGTGATCAGGGCGCAGACCCCGACCGGCTCCTGCACCAGGCGGCTCGAGCCGCGGCGCTCCTCGAAGCGGAACGTCTTCAGCACATCGATCATGGCCGCGAGGTGCCCGATGCCGATGCCGGCCTGCGACCCCCTGGCGAGGCTCACCGGCGCACCCATCTCATCGCGGATGGCGGCGGCGATATCCTGGTAGCGCTTCTTGTAAACCGCGAGGATCTTCTCGAGCAGCGCCCGCCGCTCTTCCCGCGAGGTCTGCGCGAAGGAATCGAAGGCGCGGCGCGCCGCGGCGACTGCCCGGTCGACGTCCGCGGCCGACCCCATGGAGATGACGCCCGCGGGCGCCTCCGTGGCCGGGTTGATGACCGTGAATTCCCTCGGCTCGACCGGCTCGACCCAGCCACCGTCGATGTAGAACCTGCGGTAATCGTACGCCATGGTGATCCTGCCCCTGATGGAGGCATCCACTCTACCCCACGGCGGCCGGAACGGTCGAATCCGGCTCTAGAAGGTGGTCCGCGCCCCTATGTACGCCGAGCGCCCGAGCGTCCCGTACAGGTAAGCGACCTCGTAGTGGCGATCGGTCAGGTTCTCGACGCGTGCGTACATCTCGAGATGATCGTTGATCGGATACGAGGTGCGGAAATCGAGCAGCACATACCCTCCGAGCCGGATCGTGTTCGCGGCGTCATCGAAGCTCGGAGCGGAATAGCGCATCGCGACCGAGGTGCTCAGCCGGAAGGGCCAGACGTAGATCACATCGGCATTGGCGGTATCGGCCGGCCGGCGCGGCAGCTCGTTGCCGTAGGTGGACGATCCGGGCGAGATGTCCTCGGTGTCGGACAGGGTGTAGTTGGCCGTGACCGACAGTTGCTCCGTGACCTTGAACGAGCTCCCGAGCTCGACCCCGTGCGCGGACGAGCGGGCGATGTTGGCGTAGTAGCCATAGGGCTCGGTCGCGCACAGGGGGCTCGGCGTGGTGCAGTCGAAGAAGCTGATCAGCTCGCGGCTGGTGCGTTGGAAGTAAGTGGCGGAGACGACCAGACGATTCTCCAGCGCATGGTGCTCGATGCCGGCGTCCCAGCTGTTCGCCGTCTCCGGCTGCAGCGCCCGATTGCCGTAGTTGCTGTAGAGCTGGTAGAGGGACGGCGCCTTGAACCCCTGCCCGAAGCTCGCGCGCAGCACGGTCGTCCGGTCCGGCAGCACCCACGCGGCGGCAAGCTGGCCGGTGCCGTGCCCGCCGTACGCGCTGTGATGGGAATACCGGCCGCCGGCCGTCAGCGTGAGCCCGGGCAGCACCTCGTACTGCGCCTGCGCATAGCCGCTGTTGATGATGGCTCCCGCACCGATGAAGGGCGAGAAGGGGCTTACGGTGTTGATGGTGGAGTGCTCGTGCTCCGCGCCGAAGACGACCTGGCCGGCGTCGGAGAACTTCCAGGTGCTCTGATCCTCCTCGCGCATCGTGCGTCCGAACCCGTAGAACGTCTCGGTCGTCGGATTGCCGAAGTTCCCCGGGCCATCGGGGTCGTAATTGCGGGTCTCGGACCCCGTGTACTGCACCGACAGGCGGTTCGAGAACGAATGGTCGGGCGACCGCCAGGTCAGTCCCGCGTAGCCGATACCCTGTTGGGTCTTGCCGTACTCGCCGTCATCGCCGAACGTGAAATTGGGCGGCGTGTCATAGCCGTCGAAGTCGGTGCGCGATGACACGATGTACCCGCGCAGGTCCACCTGCAGGTCCGGGGTCGGGTCATAGCGTATCTGTCCGGCACCGCCGCCGATCTGGCTGGCGCAGTCGCGCCGGCCGCCGAGGTATGAGTCGAAGCAGGGGATGCCGCCGGTGCCCAGATAGTTGGCCGCGGCGCGCCACATGAGCCCGTCGGAAACGCCCCCGACATCCGCGGTGCCATAGCCGGTGTCGTGCGAGCCACCCTCCAGGCTGGCGCTGCCCGCCGACTGCTGCGTCGGATCGGCGGTCTCGATGTTGATGACGCCGCCGATCGCATCGCTGCCGTAGAGCGTCGACTGCGCGCCGCGGAGAATCTCGATGCGCGAAGTGTCGCCGATCAGCAGGTTCTCGAAGTCGAAGCCTCCGCCGGGCAGCGACGGATCGGTCATTTTGACGCCATCGATCATGACCACCGTCTGATCACTCTCGGCGCCGCGGATGAATACCGACGTCGGCTCCCCGACACCACCGGTGCGCGCCACCGTGATGCCGGGCGTCTGCTCGAGCAGATCGGAGGTCACGGTAGCCTGGCTCTGTCTGATGTCGTCCAGGGTGAGCACGGTGACCGAGTTGCCGACTTTCGACAGCGGCACGGGAGTGCGGTTGGCGACCACCACGACTTCATTCAGCGTGGTGTTCGTGCTCTCGGAGGCGGGTTGAGCGGAGGCCCGGGCGGCGAAAAGAATGAAGGGAACGCTGGCGGACAGCAAAGCAACGTGTTTCACGGCGGAACTCCCAAGTGACCACTATCCGTCGCCACTCGGTTGATTCCGCTCGCGCAGCGCACCCCGGCTGCTCGATTGGGCGACCGCGACAAGCAGGTCTCCTGGCTCGCGGCTTGGATCCTCGCATCACCTTCCCGGACTCTATGTCCAGTGGTCTTCGATGCGGGGCACACCGCTCACAGTTGCGGGGGCAGCCCGGGCTTTTACCCGAGTTCCCGTTTTAATCCCCTTGCGGGGAACTTGTTGCGCCGGAGAAAGGTGCCTGAACGCTCAGGCGGAGTCAACCGGCGCGGGAGGATCGCTCCAGCAGTCCGTCACCACCGAGCGCAGATCGCAGCGTCGTGCCCACTGCTGCTCCTCGAGCATCGGGCGCGGATAGAAGGCGGGGACGTGCCCCAGGCAGAGCACGGCGATCGGCCGCGACCCCTGCGGCAGCTTCAGGAGCGCGCGCAGCGCCTCCGGGTCGAAGAGCGACACCCAGCCCATGCCGATTCCTTCCGCCCGCGCCGCGAGCCAGAGATTCTGTATCGCACAGGAGGCGGAGGCCAGGTCCATCTCAGGGAGCGTGCGCCGTCCGAAGACGTGGGCTTCACGTCCCGCCATGAGCGCGACCACCAGCAGCTCGCCGCACTCGAGCACCCCCTCGACCTTCAGACGCATGAATTCGTCTTCGCGCTCGCCGAGCGCGCGCGCGGTGGCGACCCGTTCGGCCTCCACCAGGGCATGGATCGCGCGGCGCAGGCCCGGATTGCGGATCCGCAGGAACCGCCAGGGCTGCATCAGCCCGACGCTCGGCGCCCGGTGCGCGGCACCGAGCAGCCGCTCGAGCAGGGCTTCATCGAGCGGGTCGGCAAGAAAGTGCCGCATGTCGCGCCGCTCGGAAATGACACGATAGACGGCGTTGATCTCGAGCTCGCTGAAGTCGCTCATCGGCGGGTCCGGAGGGGGTGTATTCTCGGATCATCGCATGATTGAGGGTGCGACATGCTCTTCCCAACGACTCTCGTAGGAAGCTATCCGCAGCCCGACTGGCTGATCGACCGCGGGAAACTGGCCGGGCGGTTTCCGCCGCGGGTCCGCATGCGCGAGCTCTGGCGGATCCCGGAGCCGTACCTCGCGCAGGCGCAGGATGATGCGACGGTGCTCGCCATCAAGGCGCAGGAGGAGGCCGGCCTCGACATCATCTCCGACGGTGAGATCCGTCGCGAAAGCTACTCGAACCGCTTCGCTACCGCGCTCTCCGGCGTCGATCTCGACAACCCGGGCACGGCTCTCGACCGCTCGGGCCATCCCAATCCCGTGCCCCGTGTCGTCGGCAGGATCCGCCGGCTGCGTCCGGTGCAGGTCGGAGACCTCGGGTTCCTCAAGCGCCATACCACGCGCACGGTGAAGATCACGGTGCCGGGACCCTTCACCATGAGTCAGCAGGCGCAGAACGACTTCTATCCGAGCGAGGCGGAGCTCGCCCTCGACTACGCCGCCGCGGTCAACGAGGAGATCAGGGACCTGTTCGATGCGGGCGCGGACATCGTGCAGCTCGATGAGCCTTACATGCAGGCGCGTCCGGAGAAGGCACGCGAGTTCGGGCTGCGCGCGCTCAATCGGGCGCTCGAGGGCGTGACCGGGCGGACCGCCGTGCACATCTGCTTCGGCTATGCCGCGATCATCCACCAGCGCCCGTCCGGCTATTCGTTCCTGCCGGAGCTGGCCGCCTGCGCCTGCCGGCAGATCTCGGTCGAAACGGCGCAGTCCGGTCTCGACTGCGAAGTGCTTTCCCGGCTCGGCGGCAAGCAGATCATGGTCGGGGCCATCGATCTTTCCGACATGACCGTCGAATCGCCGGAGACCGTGGCCGCCCGGGTGCGCCGCGCCCTGAAGCATGTCGGCCCGGAGGATGTGATCATCGCTCCGGACTGCGGCATGAAGTATCTGCCGCGGGAAGTGGCCTTCGGCAAGATGCGGGCTATGGCAGAGGCTGCGAGGATGCTAAGGCAGGAATACGGCGGGTGATGAGATAGTAGACGACACCGGCGGCAACCCAGCAGCCGCCGAGGATCTTGGCCGTGTGGTCCATTCCGTAGAGCACATAGAGGATCACGGCGAAGCCGGTGAGCGGAAACACCAGATGCCGCAGCCACGCCCCGGTGCGCTGCCGCACGAGATGGTGGTAGGCCACCGCCAGATGCAACAGCGCGAAGCTCGTCAGCGCACCGAAGTTGACTACCCGCGTCAGATCATCGATGTGGCCGGCGAAGAACAAACCGATCAGCAGCGACACCGCGGCCACCATCAACGTACTGATGTAGGGTGTCTTGAAGCGCGGATGCACCGTCGCGAGCAGAGCCGGGAGCCTGCGGTCCCGCGCCATGGCGAAGAGCACCCGCGAGACCGCGGCCTGTGCCGCCATCGCGTTCGCGATGCCGAATGAGACCACGATGGCCACGATCGCGAGCAGACGGAGCGGGGCGCCGCCCGCGCGCGCGGCGATGTCATAGAACGCCGTATCGACCGAAGGGAACGCCATCCCGCGGCCGAGATCGGCGGCGATCCAGGTCTGCAGGATGAAGAGGGCGCCGATCAGCGCCAGCGACAGCACCGTAGCTCTGCCGATGGCATTGCGCCCGGCGGTACTCTCCTCCGAAAGGGTCGAGATGCCATCGAACCCGAGAAACGACAGCACGGCGATGGATGTCGCCCCCGCCACCGTAGTCAGGGAGAAGGCGCGGGCATCATAGAGCGGCGCGAGCGTCAGCCGGCCCGCGCCCGCGCCCCGATGGAGCGCCAGCGCTGCGAATACGACGAAGAGCGCGAGTGTCAGCAGCTCGAAGGCGAGCAGGCCCTTGTACAGCCGCGCGGTGAAGCGCACGCCGATGAAATTGGCCGCGGCGTTGAAGGAGACGAACCCGACGAGCCATACCCAGCCCGGCACCGCCGGCAACAGCGGCTGCAGGGCGACCGCCGAGAAGAGATAGAGCAGGGCGGGAATCAGGATGTAATCGAGCAGGATGAGCCAGCCGGCGAGAAAGCCGGCCGACTCGTGCAGCCCGCGCTGCACATAGGCATATACGGAGCCGGCCAGCGGAAATGCCCGTGACATGGCGGCGTAACTCAGCGCCGTGAAGAGCATTCCCACCATGCCGATGAGATAGGCCAGGGCCACCATTCCCCTGGCGTCCTGCCAGACGAAGCCGAAAACCGCGAACGGCGCGATCGGCACCATGAAGATCATCCCGTAGACGACCAGGTCGCTCAGGGAAAGCGCCCGATCGAGCTGATCCTCATAACCGAATGGCTCGAGTGACATGACTGCGATTTTAGTCTACGGTTGCCCTCCATGGCGCATCGTCGCACGATCCACGAGCACCATTACGGCTGGGACAACAGTCTGGCGCCGGCGGCGCGCATCGCTCCGGGGGAATCGCTCGAATTCGAGGTGACGGACGCCTCGGGAGGGCAGCTCTCGCAGGCATCCAGCGTGGATGACGTCGCCCGGCTCGATTTCGAGCGGATCAATCCGGTGTCCGGTCCCATCCACATCGATGGCGCCGAGCCGGGCGACATCCTCAAGGTGACCGTGCTGTCGTTCGCTCCCTCCGGGTGGGGCTGGACGGCCAACATCCCCGGCTTCGGCCTCCTGGCGGAGGACTTCAAGGAGCCGGCGCTGCATCTTTGGCGATACGACACCCGGGCGATCGCGCCCGCCGCATTCGGCTCCTGGGCCAGAGTGCCCCTGAAACCGTTCGCGGGCACGATCGGGGTCGCTCCCGCGGAGTCCGGATGCCACAGCATCGTGCCGCCGCGCCGGGTCGGGGGCAACATGGACCTGCGGGACATCGCGGCTGGAACGGAGCTGCATCTGCCCGTCGAGGTCGCCGGCGCTCTCTTCTCCGTAGGGGACACCCATGCGGCGCAGGGGGACGGCGAGGTCTGCGGCACGGCGTTGGAGAGCCCGATGCGTGTGGCGCTCGGGTTCGATCTGCTGAAACGGACGCCGCTGGCTTTCCCCCGCCTGATCACTCCCGGGCCGGTGACCCGCCACCTCGACGAGCGGGGCTACCGCGTGACCACCGGCATCGGTCCGGATCTGATGGAAGCCGCGCGCGCCGCGGTCCGCTCGACGGTGGATTGGCTGACGCGCGAGGAGCGGATGCCGGCCATCGACGCCTACCTGCTGTGCAGTGTCTGCGGCGACCTGCGCATCAGCGAGATCGTCGACGTTCCCAACTGGACCGTGTCGTTCTACTTCCCGCGGCTCGTGCTCGAATAGGGATCAGCCGGGCTCGGCGGTATCCTCGGTGATCATTCCTGCCGGCAGGATCAGGGTCGGCGAGTCGTCCTGCCCGGCCTCGAACTGCTCCTGCGGCAGCACGCCGCCGGCGTCGACGCCGAGGCACTGCAGTGCGTCCTCGGCCTCGACCGGGGCGCAGAAGAAATTTCCCTGGCCGTAATGACAGCCCATCCGCTCCAGGGCGTCGGCGGTGGCTTGTGTCTCGACCACTTCGGCGATCGGCGTCAGCCCGAGGCTCGAGGCGAGCTGCACCATCGCCGAGGCGAGACTGGCGCCGCCGTGCGGCGAGGCATTGGGGCCCACGACCCACGGCCGGTCGATCTTGACGTAATCGAACGGGAACAGCTGCAGGTGATTCAACGAGGAGTAGCCGGTACCGAAGTCATCGAGCATCAGCTCCACGCCCGTCTGGCGCAGGCGCTCGAGCGTCTCGCGCGCACCCACCACGTTGTTGATGAGTCCGCCTTCGGTGAGCTCGAATTTGAGCGTCTGCGGCGGTATCGCGGTCTCGGCCAGCTGCCCCGAGACGTAGTCGCTCAGGTCCGGGTCGCGCAGCGCCGCCGCCGACAGATTCACGCTCAGATAGAAGTCGGTTCCGGCCGGCAGGCGGCGCCGCCACTGGCTCGCGAGGACGCATACCGTGTGTATCGTCCAGCGGGTGATCGGCACGATGATGCCGGTTTCCTCCGCCAGCGGCAGGAACCTGTCCGGTCCGAGCACCCCCTCGATGGGATGCAGCCAGCGCAGCAGCGCCTCCGCGCCCACCGCGCGGCGCCCGTGCAGAGCCACGATCGGCTGGAAGAGGAGCTTCAGCTCGTGGCGCTCCAGGGCCACGTAGAGATCCGCTTCCAGGCTCACCAGGCTCGCCGCATCGCCCCCCATCGAGGGCGAGTAGGTGATGGCGGTGATCTCCTCCTGCCGCCTGGCCTCGGAGAGCGCGACCTCCGCCTCCCGCATGAGCTGCTCCGCACGCTGCGGCCAGCTGTCGACCCAGTTCATCCCGATGCGCGCGGTGATCCCGAGACGGTGCCGGCGCAAGTCGAAGGGCTCCTGCAGCGCCGCCTGCAGGTCATTGGCCAACCGCGGCGCCGCGTCGGCGGACCCCAGGTCGCGCACGAGCAGGGCGAACTGACCGCCGCCCCAACGGGCCAGTACGCTGGACGAGGATACCGCCGCCTGGAAACGGCGGCCCGCGCGGACCATCAGCTCGTCTCCGGCCGCGTGGCCGAGCGTCTCGTTGATGATGTGGAAGCGGTCGATCGCGATCAGGAAGACGCCGAGGCATCGTCCGCGGCGGGTACGCAGCTCGCGCAGGGCGCGGTCGAGCTGATCCATGAAGTAATAGCGGTTCGGCAGCCCGGTGAAGGCGTCGTGAAAGCGTGCGCGATCCACGCTTTCCTGCAGGTTCTCCCGCTGCTCGATCTCCCGCGCGAGGCGCTGCTGGGCCGCATGCAGCTGGCGGCGCGTGGTCGCGAGATACGTTCGCAGCCGAATCGTCCGATGGGTGACATCGTGCGCGCTGAACGTCAGCAGCCAGGCGATCAGGGCGAGTAACCCGACATCCGTGGCGAGCGTGCGTGTGGGATACCAGCCCGCGTGAGGACGGATCTCGACCGTCAGCGCGCCGGCTTGAGTGAACGCGAAGCCCGGGGGCGCGTGAATGACCCCCACTGCCGGATTCTCCAACGGGGCCGTGCTGGAGGTTATGAATGCTTCGGCATACCCGCTCGAGCCGTCGGTACGCACGAGCGCGAAGTCACGGCCGCTGCCTACTGCGCGCACCAGGTGTGCGCGCGCCGCCAGGCGATCGAGATCGGCATAAGCGACCGTCCATCCGCCCGAGGGAACCGGCGCGCGCGCGGCGACCAGCCACTCGCTGCCCTCGCGCACGGGTCCGAGCAGAGCCGCGGAGGGCGTGCCACGGGCCGGCGTGTCGGCCTGCCACTCGCTCACGATCTCCTTGGCCACCGCCGGATCGGATCGGCCCAGAGCGAGAATGCTGCCGTCGCTTCCCCATTGGAACAGCCTGTAATCGCCATCCGCCGGCCGGCGTGAAGGATTGGCCGCGGCGGTCGCAAGCACATCCATCTGTTGCTCGAGAGCGCGCGCCGCATGGGCCGCCGCCACCTCCGCCGCGTTGCGTGCTTCCTCGGCCCGCTGTTGGACGCTCAGGACGACGAGTCGGGCGCCGGCGGCGGCGACCGTGGCAAAGACGAGGACCGCCGGCAGCCAGGCCGAGCGACGCCTCAGATTCGCCACCCCGATCCTCACGAGGCCGAACCCACATGCAGCGTGCAGACGATGGTGAGGGTGATGCGCCTCTCGTTGGCGACCTTCAGGTAGTCGCCCAGAATGGACCAGTCACTGCGGGTGAAGCTCTTCGAGAGGCCGACATAACCTTCGCGGTACTGCGGCGCCGGGCCGGTCGTTCCGGTGTAGAGATTGACGACCGGCGGTGCGACGTGTCCGCTCGCGCCACCCACCAGCCAGCTCACCACGTGGCTGAAATGATCGATGCGCAGCGTCTCGATCTCGGTGCCGAGATTGCCGTTGACCGAGCGCGCGTACGAAACGGTCGTCTGCCAGTGCGGGGTCCAGAGAACTCCCAGGCCGGCCTTGGGCATGGTGCCGTGCGTCGTGTCGATATCGTACTGCCGGCCCTCCAGCTGCAGCGTCACCTTGCCACCGAATGTGCCGGTGACATCAGCGCCTTCGACGTCGTAATCGAAGCGGTGCAGGCCGTTCACGGTGTCGATGTCGCCGTCGCCCGCGTGGGCATCGCCGGAGAAGGTCCACTTGGCGCTCGAGTCGCCCGTGCTGACGGAGCCGGACAGCGAGCCGAATTCCCAATGCGCACCGGCGAGCGTCTGGTATTCGCCGCCCACGCCGAGGACGCCGGAGCTGAAATCGTGCAGCCACGTGAGTGAGCCGCCGCCGCCGCCGCTCGCGCCGGTCAGCGTCGAGCCATTGGCGCTGAAGACCAGGTTGTCGGACGTCGGCGCGGCCGGCGCGGTGGGAGCCCAGGCCACCGTGAGGGCGAGAACCAGGGGATAACGTAGGGGTCTCATCGTGTCCTCGGGAGCGAGGCGCTCGGCAGGCGCGTGCCGAGGGCCGCAAGTTCATGAGTCTCCGCCCGCGCGACCGGCAGGAAGGCGATCACACACAGCCGCTCCTGCTCGCCCGGCAGCGCCACCGCCGTGCTGGTCACCTGGAAGAGGCGGGGGACGATACGGATCTGCATCTTGCGGCGGCCGGCCAACCCGGGGTCCCACCATCGCGGCGCCGCGTCCGGCTGCGCGAGCAGTGCCGAGGCGTCGGCGCCGACTCGGGTCGCCGAAAAGAGGGCCAGCGCCGGTTTGTTGAAGGCGAGCACCCGGTCCTGCGCGTCGACGATGACGACCGCCTGCTCCGCGACGTCGAGCGCGGCCCTGATGGCGAAGGCCATGGTCATCTCTTCGATGAGAATCAGCGCCAGACGCCGCCCTTTGTAGGGAATGTGCTGCACGCGGATGCGCGCGAGGAAGAGCTCGCTGCCGCGATGCAGCACGACCTTCTCCGCCATGCCGCTGGTGCCGTTGACCAGGTCCTCGACGATCTCCGGATAGGAGAAATGGATCGCCTCCGAGAGCTTTCGGCCGACGGCAGGGGTACTGTCGCGGGCGACGGTCGCGAGCTCTCCGCTTTCCGACACAACCTGGAGCGTCCGGGTGTCGACGAGTACTGCCGGCAGCGGCAGCTCCTCGATGAGGCTCGTCCACAGCTCCTGCCCGCGCCCTGCCTCCGCTCTGGCGTTGGCAAGGTCCGCATGGAGCCGGTCGAAGACCGTGCCCAGGTATTCCGCGGCGAACGCGCACGCGACCATGAGAACGGCGAAAACCTCCAGCAGCACGAGGTAGTAGGCGGGCGGGGCATAGAAGCCGGGGAAGGGCTGGGGCGCTTCGGCCGTGCCGCCGTAGAGACGCGTGAGCCAGGCAGCCTGCGGCGCGAGGCCGCTCGCGTACCAGCGCAGCTCCGGCGAATCGGCCAGAGCCACCGCGGCGACCGCGAGGACCGCCAGCAGCGCTATGGCGTAGGGCTGCCAGCGGGAGAGGAAGATCGCGCCGGTGACCGGCAGAATGAAGACGAGCAGGAAGGCCGGATTGTGCACGCCGCCGGCGTAGTGCCATATGACCGCGACGACCACGACGCCCATGGCATGCAGCACCGCGAGAGCGCGCTTGCGGCCGGGGTTCATGCCCGGCGAGGGCGCCGTGAGCAGGGTGAAGCCGATGTGAATCGCCGCCAGGGCGAGCAGGCCGAGGAGGGCCGCGCCGACCTGGATGACGAAGGAGCTCAGCAGCCAGGGCACTCCCGCGGCACAGAGGATGGCGAAGATCGCGAGCAGCCAGAGATCATCCAGCAGGTGGACGCGGGGATCCGTCCACGAGGGCATGGGAAGGAGTTGGGTGCTGTCGAGAGACTTCATGATCGGCGCGCCTAGGAGGCCGGCCGCCGAGCGACGTAGATCTCGGAGGGCGGTCCGAACGAGTTGTGATCGAGGAACGGCGCGCTCTGCACCGTGCGGCCATCGGGACCGTTGAAATCTTCCACCCGCAGCGCGAAGGCGTGGGGCTGTACGACGTGGTTACCCCGCAGAATCGGAGCGTCTCCCACGACATCGATGCCGTCGTAGCGCGGCTCGATGATGATGTTGTCGACCGCCGTGCTCGGGCTGCGGGTGTTCCCCAGCACGAAGGCCATGCCATAGGCGCACTCGGACACGCGGTTGCCCTGCAGCAGCGCATTGCCCGAGCCGCGGACCATGATGCCGTAGCCGCCGAGCCCATTGAGATCGTTCTGCTCGATCACCGCCGCGGGAACGCCTTCGACGAGAATGCCCGTCGCCGCGCCGCCGCTCACGCGATTGCCCCGCACGATGGCGCCGGCGCCCACCAGATCGATGGCCGCCGCCTGCGCGCCGCTCACCTCGTTCTGCTCGATCAGCACGTTGATGTTGCCGGCGACTATGCCGTCGTGATCGTTGTCGAAGCGGTTCTCGCGCACGCTGATGGTGCCCGAGCCCAGGTCCGTGGCGCCGCGTACGGCCCAGACGCCCGCCTGCTGCTCGCCGGTGAACTGGTTGGCGGCAACGGTGGTGTCGGGACTGGAAGCCGAGAACCGCAGGCCGATGCGGCCGTTGACGAAGTGATTGTTCTCCAGCAGCAGCTCCTGCGCATTGCCGGCCACATCGACGCCCACGTCGCATGAGGTGAAAGTCGTGTTCTCGAGGCTGAAATGCACCGCACGGACCAGGATCGCCTCGTTGGCGCAGTGGCTGATGGTCAGGCCATCCAACGAGACGTTCGCCGCGGCGACGTCGAGGACCGGGCCGCCGCTCAAGCCGTGCGCGTCGATTTCGCTTCCACCCTGGCGCACCACGATGTGGACCCCATGGGCGTTGACGATCGGCGGCAGGGGAGTCTGCAGCGTGATCCTGGGCACATCGAGCGAAATCCGTGCCGGCCCCTGCGCGGTCGCGACCACGAACAGCGCTTCGCGCAGCGTGCCGGCGCCGCGGTCGGCGCCGTTGGTGACTCTCACGGCGACCGTGTTGGAAAGCGACTCGTGTCCCGCCCGGCGAGCCTCATACTGCCATCCGCCGACGACGAGCGTTGCGACTCCCAGAAATACGGCGATCGACACTATCGAGCGGCGGCTCACGCGCACGGTCACGCCCCCGTGTCATGCCGCAGGACGAAGACCGCGTGCCAGGAGCGTTCGGTCAAGCGTCGCCCGAGGAGAGCGTCCAGGGGTGCCGAGAGAGCCGTCGCGACGGCCAGCGCCGCGACGCGCAGCGGACGGGGCAGGCGCGGCAGATGAGGGAGAAGCCACATCTTGAATGGCGCGGGATCGACGCCGGACAGCGCCTGCAGCCGCAACCCACACTCGCGGAAGAGGCTGAGGTAGTCGGCACGATGACGGGCCGTGAACACGAAGCTGTTACATCGGTTTGCCACGCGCGCGGGCGCCGCTTCCAGGATGACCAGCCGGGCGCCCGGCGCGAGATGCGAAGCCATCCGTCGCAGCGCGGAGCGCAGTGCGGCAGCGTCGAGCACGTGCTGAAGCACCGTCACGCACAGGATCAGATCGAAGGCTCCTTCGATCTCCAGAGAGGCCGAGTCCTGCACCATGAAGCGGCAGCGGTCCGCGAGGCCGCTGGCCGCGGCCCGGCGCTGCGCCTCGGCGATCATGGTGGGGCTGAGATCGACGCCGGTGACACGAGCGCCGCGGGAGGCGAGCAACCGGCTCCAGCGGCCCACTCCGCACCCTACGTCGAGGACGCGGCTGCCGGCGGCCGCTTTCAACCAAGGCTCGAGCGCGCGGCGCTGACAGAAGTCGATGAGCCTGTTGTAGAAGCCCGGCATCCCGTAAGAGCAGACCGCGGCAAGACCGTCGCCGCCGATGGCAAAGCGCTGTGCACGAGCTTCCCAGTACTCGGCCGGGCGGTAGCCGGGTACGACCAGAGGCGCGCGGGCCGTCACCTCAGTCTCCTCGTCGCGAAAGTGTGCATGCCCTGCGGCGCCAGCGCCTCGCTCGGGGCGGGCTCGCTCGGCGCCGGCTCGTAATGATCCCGGTACAGCCGCCGGCCGATCAGCCGCACCGCAATCCAGTTTGCATATCCGACGGTCATGGGGGCGATGTGCACCAACGCATAGAAAAGATAGAGGGGCACGATGGGTGCCGCATACGCGCGCTCACTCTTCGGCACCACCGTGAAGAGCGCGACGACGCCGAGCACAAGGTAACTGCCGACCGCGGCCATGAAATAGGCTGGATTCGTGAGGCTGGTGACGTGCGGTTGCCAGTGCGCGAGGAAGAGGGTGTCGATGCCGCTGACGAAGCTCCCCAGGAGGAGCAGCGCACTCACCACCTTCAGCAGGTGAAGGCAGAGCGTGAGGCCGCCGACGTAGAGCAGGTAGTGGTAAAGGGAGAACGGGGTGCGCTTCGCGACACGCCAGACCGCCCCGAGGCGCTCGATGTAGACCTTGATCAGCCCGTGATACCAGCCCACGCGCTGCGAGAACCAGCGCGGCAACGTGCCGGGGCCTTCGGTGCCGACGACGAGGCGGCCGTCGTAGTAGATCCGCTCGCCGCGGTCGAGCAGGATCACGGCGTTCTCGAAATCCTCCGCGTATACGGAGAGCGAGTGCTCCCGCAGGGAGCGCACGAGGGCGTCACGGCGATAGAGGGAGACGCCCGAAGTGATGCTGTAGTCGGCGAGGCTCTGGCGGCCGGCGCGGAACGCCAGCGCATACTCGAACGACTGGAAGCGCGCGAGAAAGCCGTCGGGCTCGATCATGACCCGGGGGCAGGCCGCCGCGGCGCCGGACTGCTGGAACTCGCTGATGAACTGCTCGAGGTCGATCTCGCTTCCGGCCCCCGGCGGCAGGATGCGGATGTCCGGATCGATGACCAGAACGGTCTCGATGTACTCCGGCAGGGTCTCGAGCAGGCGGCGCAGCGCGGCGGGCTTGCGGCGGTTGATGCCGTCATCGAAGCAGCGCCAGCCCGCCTGGCGCAGCCGCAGCAGCGTATGGTCGGTGGAGCCGTCGCTGATGAGCCACATCCGGTCCCGGTAACGCGCATAGTTGGCGAGGAAGACCTCCATGTGCTCCTCGAGATTGAAGACCGAGGCGATGATGGCGTAGGGCTCCACGGGCACGGCGGGGTGTGCCCCCGCCGGCAGCGCGGTGGTGAGATCGATCGACATCTCGCGCTCGCGGCCGGTACCGCGCGCGGTGGCGGTGTGGCGCCGCTTCATGTAGAGCCGCAGCGCGAAATCGAGCGCGTCGGTGTAGACGATCAGGTTCGCCAGCGCGTACACCAGCATGGAGAAGCTGGCGGCTTCGGCGTTCGCGGCCGAGAGCGCGATCCAGCAGAGGAGCAGGCCGCATACGGCGAGCGGCGCCGCGATGCCCACGAACTGACGCGTCGTCATGCTGTCACCACGGCGTGCCGGTCCGTCACTCCTTCCATCCGCGGCAGCCGCGCATCGAGCTCCTTCTGCACCTCGCGCGCATCGCCGGCGGCGATGCCGTAACCGGCGAGCACGGACAGCGAGCTCAGGATCCAGAGGAGCGAGCGCACCCGGGAGGGAAGATGCGCCACTTCCTCCTCGAGGGTCGCGAGCCGGCGCTCGAAGTCGCTCTCGATGCGCAGCACCGCCTCCCTGACCCGCGGGTCGATGGGCAGGATCTTCGCCGGCTGCGGCCACTCGATGCCGGTTCCGGCGACGCGTCTGAGCTCGTGAACGGTGTGGTCGGCGAGCGAGCTGTCGCGCGCGAAGCCTGCGCCGGAGAACGGTATGACGTAAGGATAGATGCCGATCTCGCAGCCCTCGAGCAGCCAGCGATAGGCCTCGCGCACGGTCTCGCCGAGATCCTCCAGGCTCGAGCGCGGCGAGCTCAGGATGAGATCGAGGAACGGCGTGATGCCGAGGTCGAGCGCGGCGCGCAGCGAGGGCTCGATGTGGCGATGGATCTGCGCTTTGTTGAACTCCGCGAGCGTGCGCGGCGAGAAGCTCTCGATGCCGAATCCGAGCACGCGAAACCCGGCGCCGCGCATGGCCGCGAGCCGCTCGGGCGACATCGCATCGATGCGGTTGGTGCTGATGAACTGCAGCTCCCGCGGCAGCGCGCCGCTGGCCTTGGCGGCAACGATGCCCTCGCAGAGCGGCAGGACCCGCCGGTCCTGCGTGAAGGCGAAGATGTCGTCCTGGAAGATGATCGTGCGCACGCCGGGATGGGCCGCGACGATGCGTCGAATCATCTCCAGGCACTCGTCCGCGTCCAGACGCGCGACGGCGGCGACGTGGCCCTGTGATTCGTGCAGGAAGTTCGTCGCGGAGCAGAAGGTGCAGCCCATCGGGCAGTAGTTGAGCGTGATCAGGCGCACGGAGCGGATCTCCGCCAGGCGCGCTTCGCGGTCCGCCTTGCTCGGCAGCCGGCCGACGCGGTACGCCTGCTCGAGACGGCTCCAGTAGGCGGAGTAGGGCATCCTGGCGTACGGGATATTGAAGATGGCCGTGCGCAGCTCGTCGCGGCTGAGCGCGCGCTGGTGATGCCTGACGATCGCGCCGTTCACTTTCCGGGCGGTGCCGGACACGCCATCGAGCGGCCGGCCGCTCTGCAGGCGGCCGATGATCTCGGTGAGCGGCCGCTCGCCTTCGCCGAGCACGACCAGATCGAAGGGACCGAGCTCGAACATCGACTCCGGCCTGAAGGTCGCCTCCATGCCGCCGGCGACGATGAGCGCCCCGGGCGCGAGACGGCGCGCGATGTAGGCCAGCTCCAGGTCGAAGCGCAGCGTCATGCCGGTCGTCGACACGCCGATCACGTCCCAGGGGGACTGCCGCAGCTCGCGCTCGAGCGCGACCTGCGGCGGCAGGACGCAGCAATTCGGATCGAACACCTTGACCTGCGCGCCCGAGGACTCGAGCGCGCCGGCGAGGCGCCACACGCCGAGCGGCGGGGCGAGGAACGTGTATTCGCCGCAGTGCGGATCGTAGGGTCCGATCAACAGGACCCTCGCCGGACGCAGACCCAACTCATTCATGGATGGCGAGGACCCTCCCGGACCTTGTCGGTATTCCCGAGGCGCTGCTGCACCTCGGCCCTGGGGGTGGCCGCAGCAAACGCTGTGCCCAAGGTAGGGGGCTAGCGGTGCTCCGCGTACTGGCGAAGGTGGTACACGCGGTGGACGTGGTGCGCGCCCATCCATCCGCCCAGGGCGGATGTGACGAGCGAGGCCACGGCGCTGCCGAACGCCGTCCACATCAGCGCCGCCAGATAGTGGGCAGCCTGAGTTGGATCGACCGCGGGAGCGCCGCTCCCGGCGGTGCCGCCCGCGGCACTGGTGATGAACGCCGCGTGCGTGAGCCCGCTGGCTATCACCAGTCCGGCCGCGGCCAGGGACAGGCCCCAGACCGTCAACCCGCGTACGACACCCATCTCGGTGTCGTTGCGCCCGTCGAACCAACTGGCGAACATGCCGCCGGTCCAGAGCGAGGCCGCCCAGGTCAGGATCACCCACGCCACGGCGCCGGCCGAGGCGCCGTGCGCGACCGCGGCGGCATTGCGCGGGTCGAAGGCGGAAAAGCCGATCGCCATGCCGAAGGAATACAACAGGAGCGCCGTGCCGGTGGCGACGAACCAGCCGGCAAACACGGCGCCCCAGCGCAGGGTCGGATGCTCCATGGAGGCTGCCATGGTCAGCTGCAGCCGCGCAGCAGCGCGACGACGATCAGAATCGGGAGCGGCACGCCGAGGAGCCACGCCAACACGTAGCCCATCGCGCCTTTCTGCCTGCCGGGTCCGCGCATCTCGCGCGCCTTGCGTAACGACAGCGTCATCGGGCCTCCGCTATTTCTTCTTACGACCGGTCTTCCGGGGCGGCACTTTTCCGCCCTCGCGGCGCGCCTCCGAGAGGCCGATGGCGATCGCCTGCTTGCGGCTGGTCACCTTGGCGCCGGAGCGGCCGCTGCGCAGCGTTCCCTGCTTGCGCTCCTCCATCGCGCGTTTGACTTTCGACTGGGCTTTCTTGCCGTAGCGGGCCATGGGATGTCCTCAGCAGGAACCGGTCCCGGGGTCGCGGGAGTAGAATCGCGGCGAGGGGCTGACGGGCGAGACACGATGCCGAGCATCGGGAGGCGGTTACCATGGCAATGACCAAGCCGAGGCAGACGATGAAGGTGGTGCAGGTGCCGGCGGCGGGCGCGGACTTCCAGATCGTCGAGCGTGAGGTTCCAGAGCCGGGCGCGGGCCAGGTGCGCATCAGGGTGCAGGCCTGCGGCATCTGCCGCAGCGACGAGCTGACCAAGGAGGGCCACTGGCCCGGGATCACCTACCCGCGCGTTCCGGGCCATGAGGTGGCGGGCGTGATCGACGCGTTGGGGTCGGGCGTTTCCGCGTGGCGTGAAGGGCAACGGGTCGGTGTCGGCTGGCACGGCGGCCACGACAACACCTGCCCGGCCTGCCGGCGGGGCGATTTCATCAACTGCAGCAACCAGAAGATCGCCGGCATCAGCTATGACGGCGGCTACCAGGAATACATGATCGCGCCGGTGGAGGCGCTCGCGGCCCTGCCCGAGAGCTTGAACGCTGCCGAGGCGGGACCGCTTCTCTGCGCGGGCATCACCACCTACAACGCCCTCCGGCACAGCGGCGCGCGCCCCGGGGACCTGGTCGCGGTCCTGGGCGTCGGCGGTCTGGGGCATCTCGGCATCCAGTTCGCGAGCCGGTTCGGCTACCGGGTAGCCGCCATCGGCCGCCGGGCCGACGATGCATCACTCGCCAGGAAGCTCGGAGCGAGCTTCTACATCGACAGCAGCGCCGAGCGCCCAGCGGAGGCACTGCGCAGGCAGGGCGGCGCGCAGGTGATCCTGGCGACGGCGCCGAGCTCGAAAGCCATGTCCGAAGCCTTCGACGGGCTCGCGCCCAACGGCAGGCTCATGGTGCTCGGCGCCGGGGCGGAGCCGATTCAGGTGACGCCGGTGCAGCTCATCATGGGCAGCCGCATGATCCAGGGCTGGGCTTCGGGCACCCCGGCCGACTCGGAGGATACGCTGCGCTTCGCGGAGCTCACCGGCGTGCGCCCGATGATCGAGACCTATCCGCTGGCGAAGGCCGCCGAAGCGTATGCACGGATGATGAGCGGCAAGGCCGAGTTCCGCGTCGTGCTGACGATGTGAGAGCCGCCCGCGCCGCCCAGATCCAGGTATAGTATTGCGATGCGCTACGTCTTCGCTCCGCCGCCGCATCCGGCCGTGCGGATCGTCGGATCGACCGGCTGGTTCCCGGTGCATCGCATCTACTGTGTCGGCCGCAATTACGCGCAGCACGCACAGGAGATGGGCGGCAGCGGGCGCGAGCCGCCCTTCTTCTTCATGAAGCCCGCCGACGCCGTACTGTCGGTAGCGGAGGGCGAGACCGGCGTGCTGCGTTACCCCGGCCTCACCCACGACCTGCACCACGAGGTGGAGCTGGTGGTGGCCATGCGCGAAGGCGGCGCCAACCTCACCACCAACGATGCGGAGCGATGCATCTACGGCTACGCGGTCGGACTCGACATGACGCGCCGCGACCTGCAGAGCGAGGCGAAGAAGCTCGGCCGGCCGTGGTGCATCGCCAAGGGCTTCGACCGTTCGGCGCCCGTGGGCGGCATCACTCCGGCGGCATGGATAGAAGACATCTCCAAGGTCGAGATCACGCTGGATGTCAACGGCGTGCGCCGCCAACAGGGTGTGGTGCGCGACCTCATCTGGAAGATTCCGGAGATCATCGCCCACCTCTCGGAGGCGTGGGAGCTCAAGCCCGGTGATCTCATCTTCACCGGCACGCCCGCCGGCGTGGGCACCGTCGGACTGTCCGACCTGATGAGCGCCAACGGCACGGATCTCGCCGAGCTGCGCGTCCGTGTGATGCGCGCCTGATCTCCCGCGGCCATGGATAGCGAGGAATTCCGCCGGCTGGGACACGCGGTGGTGGATTGGGTCGCGGACTATCGGCAGCGCACGACGCGCGGCGAGTTTCCCGTCATGTCCCGTGTGAGTCCCGGAGAGGTACGCGGCGCGCTGCCCGCGGCGCCGCCCCTGGAGGCGCAATCCCTGGACGATGCGCTCGATGATCTCACACGGGTCATCCTGCCCGGCTGCACCCATTGGCAGGACCCGCGCTTCTTCGCCTACTTCCCCTCCAACAGCTCCCTGAGCGCGGTGCTCGGCGATTTCCTCAGCACCGGCCTGGCGCAGCTCGGCCTCAACTGGCAGGCAAGTCCGGCGCTCACCGAGCTCGAGGAGCTGACCACCGACTGGCTGCGGCAGATGTTGGGACTGTCCGACGCCTGGAACGGCGTCATCCAGGATACGGCTTCCACCGCGACGCTGGTCGCCCTGATCTGTGCGCGGGAGCGCACCACCGGCTACGCCGCGGCCACAGGGGGGCTGCAGTCCAGCGACCGGCCCCTGGTGGTCTACGCTTCGAGTCAGAGCCACAGCTCGGTGGAGAAGGCGGCGCTGCTCGCCGGCTTCGGGCGCGGGAATGTGCGCATCGTCGCGGTCGACGACCATTACGGCATGAGCGCGGAAGCGCTGCGCGACGCCGTGGCGCAGGATGAGGCGCGTGGCTGGGCGCCGTGCGCAATCGTGGCGACGGTCGGGTCGACCGCGACCACCGCCGTCGATCCGCTGGAGGCGCTGGCGGGCGTCGCGCGCGCGCATGGACTCTGGCTGCACGTCGATGCCGCGATGGCGGGGTCGGCGATGATCCTGCCGGAGTGCCGGCCCCTCTGGCAGGGCATCGAGCAGGCGGACTCGCTGGTGTTGAATCCGCACAAATGGCTGGGGGCCTCCTTCGACTGCTCCACCTACTTCGTCCGCGACGCGCAGCACCTGGTGCGCGTGATGTCGACCAACCCCAGCTATCTGCGCACCGCGGCCGACGCCAAGGTGAGGAATTTCCGCGACTGGGGCATTCCGCTCGGCCGCCGGTTCCGGGCGCTCAAGCTCTGGTTCCTCATCCGCGAGCAGGGCGTGCAGGGCCTGCAGAAGCGCCTGCGCAGAGACCTGGAGCATGCCCGCTGGTTGGCCGCGCAGATCGACGCCGCACCAGGCTGGCAACGCCTCGCGCCCGTTCCTTTCCAGACGGTCTGCGTGCGTCATGTGCCGCCGGGGTTGACGGGTGAGGCTCTCGATGCCCATACCATCGCCTGGGTGCGCCGCATCAATGAGTCAGGCCGCGCCTACCTCACTCCGTCCATGCTCGGGGACCGCTGGATGGTCAGGGTCTCGTTCGGCGTCGAGGCCACCGAGCACGAGCACGTCGCCGCGCTCTGGCGGCAAATGCGCGCAGAAGCGGAAGGCGGCTGACGGTCAGGTGTCGATAGCCGGATGACAGCGGGAAGTGTTCCGCTTAGTCTGCGCAACCCGGTCACCGCCAGCCGCAGGTGTCAGATGTCGAGCTTCCGCGCGCTCCGCGTTCAGCAAGGCCCGAGCGGGCGCTTCGCCCGTCTCGAATCCGTCACGCTCGACGACCTCACTCCGGGGGAGGTCGTCGTGCGCGTGGCCTATTCCGGCCTCAACTACAAGGACGCGCTCGCCGTCAGCGGCAAGGGCTCCATCGCGCGCGGATACCCGAGGACGGCCGGTATCGATCTCTCGGGCGTGGTGGAGAGCAGTGGCGATCCGTCCTACCGGCCGGGTGACCGTGTGCTCGCCACCGGGGCGAATCTCGGCGAGTCGTTGGACGGCGGTCTCGCGGAGCGTGCCCGGCTGCCGGCCGCTGCTTTGCTGCCGCTGCCGCAGGGGTTGAGCCTCCTCGAGGCGATGGCGCTCGGCACCGCGGGTTTCACCGCCGCCCTGGCGCTGCGGCGGATGCTCGAGAACCACCAGGCTCCCGAGCTCGGTCCCATCGCGGTCACGGGCGCCACCGGCGGTGTCGGCGGAATCGCGCTCGGGCTGCTCAAGCGTGCCGGCTTCACGACCGCGGCCATCTCCGGCAAGGCGGCGGATTCGGCTGCCTACCTGCGCGAGCTCGGCGCGGATGAGGTCGTGGCGCGCGCCTCGCTCGTCACCGCCGGCAAACCGCTGGAGACGGCCGTCTGGGGCGGCGCGGTCGACAACCTGGGCGGCGACACGCTCGCCTATCTGACACGCACCGTGAAACCCTGGGGCAACATCGCGTGCATCGGCCTCGCCCAGTCGCCGTCGCTCGACACCACGGTCCTGCCGCTCATCCTGCGCGGTGTCAGTCTCCTCGGCATCCATTCGGTGAACGTGCCGCAGGCCTGGCGGCTCGCGGTCTGGGAGAAGCTCGCCGGCGAATGGAAACCGCACGACATCGAGCGGCTGATCGTCCGCGCGGTCATCGGGCTGGAAGAGGTGCCTCGGGCCTGCGAGGAACTGATCGCGGGCGGCGCGCGCGGCCGTTACGTCGTGCGCATCGGCGGCGATAGTCCTTGACGGCTCCCGTACAATGGCCGCGATATGAACGCGTTGGAGGTTCGAGATCTGGCCGTGCGCCTGGGCGGCACGGACATCGTGCGCGGCGTCAGCTTCGATCTGCCGCGGGCGAGCTGTCTCGCCATCATCGGACCGAATGGCGCCGGCAAGACGGTGCTCCTGCGGGCATTGATCGGCGCTCTGCCTCACACGGGCAGGGTCGTGTGGGCCGGCGGCACCGTGCTCGGCTACGTTCCCCAGAAGCTCGATATCGAGCGGGATCTGCCGCTCAACGGCCGTGATTTCCTGCGCGCCCGGGCGGCCCTCGCGGGCAGCCCGGCCGCCATGCAGGCGGAGGCGCTGCGCGCCGTGGGTCTCGCCGAGGCGGTGCTGTCGACTCCCATCGGCAACATGTCGGGTGGGCAGTTCCAACGCCTCCTCATCGCCTTCGCGCTCCTCGGACAGCCCAACGTGCTGCTGCTCGACGAGCCGGCTGCGGGGATCGACGCGCCGGGGCAGGCGCAGCTCAACGAGGTGATCCACGGCCTGCAGGACACGCGGGCGATGACGGTGGTGCTGGTGTCGCACGATCTGAGCGTGGTCTACCAGTATGCGGATTACGTGCTCTGCCTCGGGCGCCATGGAGCCTGCTTCGGGCCGCCGCGGTCCGCATTGACTCCGGAGACGCTCTACGAAGTCTACGGCCAGCCGCTGGGGTTCCATGTCCACGACCATTCATGACTGGGCTCCCGAGATCGGCTCGCTCGCGCTCTCGGGTCTGATGGCGGTGGCCGCCGGTCTGATCGGCAGCTTCGCGGTCATGCGCCGCATGGTGCTGGCCGCCGATCCGATGTCGCACATCGCGCTGCCCGGGATCGGCATCGCTCTCATCCTGCATCTGAATCCGCTCTGGGGCGCGCTCGCGCTGCTGCTCCTCGGCGCGGTGCTCATCTGGGCGGTGGAGCGGCGCATCCGCATCGCCACGGAGGCGGTGATCGGGGTGACTTTCGCCGTGGCACTGGCTGTCGGCAGTGTCATCACCTCGGGCGAGGAGCTGATCGATGCGCTGCTCGGGGCACCCGGCACGCTGTCAGCGCCGGAAGCCGCCTTCGGCATCGTCGGCGCACTGATCGTGATCGTTTTCGTGCTGCGCTGGCGCAATGCACTCGTGGTGCGTCTGGTGTCGCCGGAGATCGCCATGACATCGTCGGTGGACGTCGCGCGGCTCGATCTTTACTTCCTGCTCGCCTTCGCGCTCACCATCGGTCTGGGTCTGCGATTCCTCGGCGTGCTGCTGATGGGATCGCTGATCATCATTCCCGCCGCGATCGCCAGGCGCTTCGCCCACGGCCTCAGTACGATGCTGATCGTTTCCGTGGCGGTCGCGGTGGCGTCGACGGCCGCGGGATCTTATGTCGCATGGCTCGCCGGCCGGCCGAGCGGTCCTTTCATCGTGATGGTGGCCGGCGGACTCTTCTTTCTATCCCTGTTGCGCCGCCGCGAAACCTGAGCTCGGCGGTTCCCGCCGCTGTCATAATCCATTGGCACAAGGCGTGCATGTTGGACTCGTCACGTCTCCGGCCCACAACACGGGATTGCATCATGACATGGCTGAACTCGGGGATCCGCGTCCTCCTCCTTGCGCAGGGCACCGCCGCGCGCTGGCTGCGCGAGGAGCTCAACTCGCTCAAGGTCTCCATCCGGCTCACCGACGGCTGCATCGAGGAGCTGGCGCGCGAGGCCGATCACGCCGCAAGGCGGGCGGGTGGGGTCGGCAACGACGGCTCGTACATCGTGCTGTTGCGTCAACACCTCATCGTGGAGGCGAACTGGGTGCGCCGCTGGACGACGACCGATGAGAAGGTGCCGGCCGACGATCCGGTTGCGCAGGCCTTTGTAAGAATTGCGCGCAACTATGCGCTGCCGCGGCCGTGGAAGCTGTCCGAGCCGGTGGCGGTGGAAGTTGCCCGGCGGCGGCCGTCATGGGCCTGGTCCGCCGAGCTGCCCGCGCAGGCCGCCGGTCACTGAGCCGCGCGCCACGCCGCCACGAGGGCGAGGGCGCGCCGATGCACCTCGCCCGCGGAGTGGCCGGCCCGATAGAGATCGCCCCCGACCCCAAGACCCGCGCAGCCCGCCTGGCGCCACGGCGCCAGGTTGGCGGCGCCCACCCCGCCGACGGCGAACACGGCGACGTTGGGCGGCAGGACCTCGCGCAGGGCTTTGAGGTGCCCGGGACCGTAGCTCGCCGCCGGAAAGAGCTTCAGCAGGCTCGCACCGGCGCCGAGCGCCGCGAACGCCTCGGTCGCCGTGGCAAACCCCGGCATCACCGTCAACCCCAGCGCCACTGCGCGCCCGATCACGGCCGGTACCGTGTTGGGTGTTACGATCAGGCGGCCGCCGGCGGCATGCACGGCATCGACGTCGGCGGCGCGCAGCACGGTGCCGGCGCCACAGAGGCAGCGGCCGCCGAATTTCTCCACCAGGCGCGCGATGCTTTCGAGCGGTGACGGTGAGTTGAGCGGCACCTCGATGGCGCCGATGCCGGCGTCATGGAGCGCCGCGCCGACCGCCAGTACTTCTTCCGGCCGGATGCCGCGCAGGATGGCGACCAGCGGCACGATGCTTTCGGGCCATGTCTGGCGCGGGCTGGGAGTCAGGTCTGCCATAGAGTACGAAGTCCTGCGAGCGCGCACTGCTCGCCGTCGAGACACGATGCCGCGATATCTTTGCGGCGCAAAGCGTGGGCATAGCGCTCATTGAGCGAGCCCTCCCCGATCAGCACCGCCTCTGCGGCGGCGCCGAGGAGCGGGATGGCGCCGCGCACGTCCGCGCCGATCAGCAGCCCGGAGAGATACGAGAGCGCCCATGCCGGGGAGCGCCCGTCGAGCAGCTGCCGGCTGCGCACGCCGAAGAGACCGTGCAGCAGGCTGAAAGCATCGAGCACGGCGGCATCCTCCACGCCTTGCTCGAAGCCGTGCTGCGAGTCATTCGCCGCACCCTGGATCTGCACGTTTGCGGCCCGCAGCAGGGTGCTGCCGTCGCGCAGCAGTGCGAAGAGCTCACCGGTGAGGGCCGTCAGGAAATCACGTACCCGCCCGTCTTCCAGGACCACCCATTTGGTGTGGGTGCCGGGCAGGCAGAGCAGACGGGGGCCCGCGCCGAGACCGGGGTGCAGGGCGAGCGCTCCGGCGATCTGCGTCTCCTCGCCGCGCATGACGTCCGGCGATCCCAGGCGGCTCCTGCAGGAAAGACCCGGCGCGATGGCGACCGGCGCTCCCTCCGACACGAACCGCAGCGCGGCCTCGCCGAGCGTACGCGGGTCGGCGGGGCAGGGCAGATAAGGGACCTCCCGCCAGCCGTTGCGCGAGCCCGCCATGCCACAGAGGAGCAGCGGCAGGGGTCCGTAGGCCGCGCGCCAGTCCGCGAGCAGCGGCCGCAGGGTCTCGTCGGCAGGCCCGCGCAGGGAGCCGATGCCAGGTCCCTCGCGCCTTTCGACGACGCTGTCGCCGAGGCAAAGGGATAGTCTCAGCCGGGACGTGCCCCAGTCGCCGGCGATGTAGCGTTCGCGGTTCATCGAGGATCGATATGGTACCGTGGCGCCCCCATGCCACACACGGATCTCCCCGCCGCGGTGCCAGGCGCCGCCCGCGGGGCGCCCCCCCGCCATGAGAAGCTGAATACCCGGGCCGCGAGCGTCGTCGCGCTGGCGGTGCTCGGCAGCCGCATCCTCGGCCTGGTGCGGGATCAGATCTTCGGCACGCTTTTCGGCGGCGGCGAGGTCATGGACGCCTTCATCATGGCGTTCCGGATCCCGAACCTGTTGCGGGATCTGTTCGCCGAGGGAGCGCTGTCGACCGCTTTCATCACCGTGTTCACCAAGACGACGGCGCTCGAGGGCGATCGTGCCGCCTGGGAGCTGGCGAACAAGGTGGCGACCGCGGCGGCCGTGCTGGTCAGCTTCCTGACCCTGCTCGGCATCCTGGGCGCACCCTGGATCGTGGCCGTGCTGGCCCACGGCTTCCCGCCGGCCAAGGCGGCCCTCACCGTCATGCTGACCCGGATCATGTTCCCGTTCATCCTGCTCGTCTCGCTGGCGGCGCTGGTGATGGGGATGCTCAACGCGAGGAACGTCTTCGGCATTCCGGCGACGGCCTCGAGCTTCTTCAACCTGGGCTCCATCATCGCCGGAGCGGGCATCGGCTGGGCCATCGATCCGCATTTCGGCCAGCGCGCGACCGTCGGCCTCGCGATCGGGACGCTGATCGGCGGCGCGATGCAGCTCGCGGTGCAGCTGCCGTCATTGAAGCGCCAGGGGTATCACTTCCGGCCCGACTTCCACTGGCGCGACAAAGGCGTGAAGGCCATCCTGCAGCTCATGGGCCCGTCGGTGATCGCCGCGAGCTCCACACAGGTCAACGTGCTCGTCAACTCGGTGTTCGCCTCGGAGCTGGGCAACGGGCCGGTGACGTGGCTGCAGTACTCCTTTCGCCTGATGCAGCTGCCGCTGGGAATCTTCGGCGTCGCGCTCGGAACGGTGTCGCTGCCGCTGCTGGCGCGCATGGCCGCCGGCGGCAACATGCCGGGATTCCGCACCGAGCTGGCGCGCGGCATGCGGCTCGCCTTCCTGCTGACCATTCCGGCCAGCATCGGCCTCATCCTGCTGGCCGTGCCGATCATGTCGGTGCTGTTCCAACATGGGCGTTTCACCGCCCGCGATGCCTTCGAGGCGGCCGCCGCGCTGCGCTTCTACGCCGTCGGCCTCTGCGGCTATGCCGCTCTCAAGGTCCTGGTCAACGCCTTCTATGCCATCGACCGGCGCCACACGCCGATGTTCGTCAGCTTCGCCGCCGTCGGGCTCAATCTGCTGCTCAACTGGCTCTTCACCTTCCGGCTGGGGTGGGGCCACGAGGGGCTCGCCTTCTCGACCGCCTGCATCGCGACCACCAACTTCATCGTCCTGTACGTGCTGATGCACCGGCACCTCGGCAGGCTCGAGTCGCGGGCGATGCTGTCGCTTCTGCTGCGGCTCTCGCTGGCCTGCGCGGTGCTCGGCGGCATCTGCTGGGCCGGCGATCACTACCTCCTGGCGGGCTGGGCGAGCGAGCGGTTCTGGCCGAAGGCGGGCTCGCTCGCGGCGGTCATCGTGGTCGGCGCGGGTGCGTTCCTCTTCTGCACGACGGCGCTTCGCATCCGGGAGATGCAGGACATCGCGCTCGCCGTGCAGCGCAGGCTGCGCCGCGCGGCGTGAGACGGCTGGGCCTGCGGATTCGATCGATTACAATGGGCCGGGTTGCGCAGCTGGGAGTGGTCGTCCATGAATGCCGGCAGAGTCTGCAAGCGCGGGGTGGTCACGGTCAGGCCGACCGATGATCTCATCGCGGCGGCGCACGTAATGCGCGAGAAGCACGTCGGATATCTCGTCGTGTCGGAGGGCGGGAGAGTGGTCGGTGTCCTGACCGATCGCGACATAGTGGTCGAGGTACTCGCACAGGAGGTGGACGCCCGCGCACTCAAAGTGGGGGACGTCATGACGCGCGACCCCCTGCTCATCGAGGAAGATCATTCCATCGAAGCGGTGCTGTGTCACATGCGCGAAGCCGGGGTGCGGCGGGTTCCCGTGGTGGACCGGCGGGGGGCTTTGAGCGGCGTCCTCTCCATCGATGACGTGCTGGAGCGGATCGCCGAGGAGCTGCTCAACATCGCGGGCTCCATCCGCAACGAGCAGCGCATCGAGCGGGCAGTGCGGCAGTAGCCGCCGCCCGCGGGCATGAGCGAGGGGGCGCTGCAACTCTGGTTCGAGGCGGCCCTGCTGCCCGGCGGGTGGGCGCGCCGTGTCCGCGTGTCCGGCCGCGGCGGCATCATCGGTTCCGTCGAGGCGGAGGTCGATCCGGCCGACGATGACGAGCGTCAGGCGATCGGCATTCCCGGACTGCCCAACCTGCACAGTCACGCCTTCCAGCGCGCCATCGCCGGCCTCACCGAGCGGCGCGGGCCCGCCGGGGACAGCTTCTGGACCTGGCGCGAGCTCATGTATCGGTTCGTGGAGCGGATCGATCCCGACCAGCTCGAGGCGGTGACGGCGCTCGCGTTCGCGGAAATGCTCGAGGCCGGCTTCACGCGCGTCGGGGAGTTCCACTACCTGCACCAGGACAAGTCGGGTGTGCCCTTCGCCGATCCGGGGGAGCTGGCCGGGCGCGTGGCGGCCGCGGCGGCCGAAACCGGCATCGCGCTCACGCTCCTGCCCACCTTCTATGCTCATGGCGGATTCGGCGGCGGCGAGCCGGGCGCGCGCCAAGTGCGCTTCGTGACGGATCCCGAGCGTTTCGCGCGCATCGTGGAGTCGAGCCGCAAGGCGGCCGGCGCGCTGCCGGGCGGCGTCGCGGGTGTGGCCCCGCACAGCCTGCGGGCGGTGACGGCCGAGGAGCTGCCCGCGGTCGTAGCGCTCGCCGCGGGAGGCCCGGTTCACATTCACGTCGCGGAGCAGATGCGCGAGGTCGAGGACTGCGTCGCCTGGTGTGGGCAACGGCCGATCGAGCGTTTGTTCGAGTCGGCGGCCGTCAATGACAAATGGTGCCTCGTGCATGCCACGCACGCCACCCAGGGCGAGCTCGAGCGCATCGCCGCCGCGGGTGCGGTGGTGGGGCTCTGCCCCATGACCGAGGCGAGCCTCGGCGACGGGGTTTTTCCGGCCCCGGAATTCCGCGCTCTCGCCGGCCGGGTCGGGATCGGGTCGGACTCCAACGTGCTGCTCGATGCCGCCGCGGAGCTGCGCCTGCTCGAATATTCCCAGCGGCTGACCCGGCGCGCCCGCAACGTGCTGGCGGATGGGACGGGCCGATCGACCGGCCGGAGCCTCTTCGATGCCGCCCTCGCCGGCGGCACGCGGGCGCTGGCCGCGGCAGGAGCCGCGGAATCCGCCGGCCTGGCGGCGAAGGCCCCCTTCGACGTGGTGAGCCTGGACGCCAGCCATCCGGCGCTCATCGAGCGCCGCGAGGACCAGATTCTCGACAGTTGGATCTTCGCAGCCGGCCGGGATGTCATCGACTGCGTATGGCGCGCGGGAGAGAAGGTCGTGAGCGGTGGCCGCCACCACCGGCGCGAGGCCATCGTGACCCGATATCAGCGGACCCTGAAGACCCTGCTCACATGAACAGGATTGCCGGAGTCCTTCTCGCCGTGGTCGGCGCGGTCGCCTTGGCGGGGATTGCGCTCCACCGTCACGAGCCGATCAACGCGCTATGGATCATCACGGCTGCCGTGTGCATTTACGCGCTCGGCTATCGGTTCTATGGCGCGTGGGTCGCAGCGCGTGTCCTTGCCGTCGACCCGTCGCGCGCGACACCGGCGGAGCGGTTCGACAACGGACGCGACTTCGTGCCCACCCACCGCTGGATAGCGTTCGGGCATCACTTTGCGGCCATCGCGGGCCCGGGACCGCTGGTCGGACCGACGCTGGCTGCGCAGTTCGGCTATCTGCCGGGGACGCTTTGGATACTGGTGGGCTCGGTGCTCGGCGGATGCGTCCAGGACATGACGATCCTGTTGCTTTCCATCCGCCGCGATGGCCGCAGCCTCGGTCAGATGGCGCGTGAGGAGCTCGGCCCGCTCGGAGGCTTCGCGGCGCTCATCGGTACGCTCCTCATCATGATCCTGCTGATCGCCGTGCTGGGCCTCGTGGTCGTCAACGCCATGAAGCACAGTCCCTGGTCCACGGCGACCGTCTTCGCCACGGTGCCGGTGGCGATGCTCGTCGGCGTACATCTGCGGCACCTGCGACCCGGGCGCATCCTCGAAGGCTCGATCATCGGCGTCGCGCTCATGCTGCTCGCGGTATGGGGCGGAGGCTGGGTCGACACCCATGCGCTGCTGCGCGGCCTTTGCGACTGGTCGAGCCTGCCGCTCGCCGGCTTCGTGATCGGCTACGGTTGGATCGCGGCCAGCCTGCCGGTATGGCTGCTGCTCGCGCCGCGCGATTACCTGTCCACTTTCCTCAAGCTCGGTACCGTCGCACTGCTTGCGATCGCCATCGTGCTGTTGCATCCGCAGATCAGGATGCCGGCCCTGACGTCGTTCGTCGACGGTCACGGGCCGCTCTTCGGCGGCAGGATATTCCCGTTCGTCTTCATCACCATCGCCTGCGGCGCGGTCTCGGGCTTCCATGCGCTGGTCGCGAGCGGCACGACGCCCAAGCTCATCGCGAGCGAGGCGGACGTGCGCCTGATCGGTTACGGCAGCATGATGCTCGAGTCGTTCGTCGCCATCATGGCCATCATCGCGGCGACGCTGCTCGATCCGGGCGTGTACTTCGCAATCAACACCGGCGCCGGCGTGGTGGGCAGTACCCCGGCGGCGGCCGTGCATACGATCTCGAGCTGGGGATTTCCCGTCACCGTGCAGCAGATGCAGGCGCTGGCGCGGCAGATGGGAGAGGCCACGCTGTTCGCGCGTACGGGCGGCGCGCCATCGCTGGCAGTTGGCATGGCGAGCATCTTCGGCAGTACGTTCGGACGCGGCCTCCTCAGCGTCTGGTACCACTTCGCCATCATGTTCGAGGCGGTATTCATCCTGAGCACGCTCGATGCGGGGACGCGGGTCGGGCGATTCATGCTGCAGGACCTGCTCGGGCATGTGTATGCGCCGCTCGGCCGCACCTCCTGGTACCCGTCGGTGCTCGTGTCGAGCACTCTGGTCGTCGCCGGCTGGGGCTACTTCCTCTATGTCGGCGTGATCGATCCCAACGGCGGGGTCAACATCCTCTGGCCGCTCTTCGGCATCGCCAACCAGATGCTCGCCGCCATCGCGCTCTCGGTCGCGACCGGCATCCTGGTGAAATCGGGCCGGGCGCGTCATGCCTGGGTGACGCTCGGACCGCTGGCGTGGCTCGCGCTGGTCACCACGGCGGCGGCCTGGCAGAAGATCGCGAGTCCCGATCCGCACATCGGACTCTTCGCCGCCGCCGGCGCGCTGGCCGCGCAGCTCTCCGCCGGCACGCTGCCCCCGCAGGCCGCGGCGGTGGCGCCGCAGCTCATCTTCAACCAGCGGCTCGACGCCTGGCTCACCATCCTCTTCACCGCCATTCTCTGGCTGGTCATCCTCGACATGTCGCGCGTCTGCGTGCGTAAGCTCCGCGGTCTGCCGCTCTCCGCCTGTTCCGAGGCGCCGTATCAGGCGGCGCGCCCATGAGGGCCGCGGGCGCCCGCAAGGTCCTGTGGCAGGCCGTGGCCGCCGGCGTATGCTGGCTGCGCGCTCTCTCCGGGGACGACGCCTACGACAGGTACCTGACACGCCATGCGGGCGCGGCCGGCGGCCCCCCTTTGAGCCGGCGGGCCTTCTACCGGGAGCGGGAAGAGCGCAAGTGGAGCGGCATCAGCCGCTGCTGCTAGAATTCAGCGCTTTTGGCTCAAGCGGGCCCGGCCCGCGCAACCTACGGACTTCCATGGCACTCAAGATCATGATCCTCGGGGCGAACGGCTTCATCGGCAGCGCCCTGACCAGCGCCATCCTGCGCGAGAGGGACTGGGAGGTCTTCGGCATCGACCTGTCCGACAACAAGCTCGGTGACCTGCCGAAGAACGACCGCTTCCATTTCGTCGAGGGCGACATCACCATCAACAAGGAGTGGGTGGAGTATCACGTCAAGAAGTGCGACGTCGTCGTGCCGCTGGTGGCGATCGCGAATCCGGCGCAGTACGTCACCCACCCGCTTCGGGTCTTCGAGCTCGATTTCGAGGCCAACCTTTCCATCGTGCGTCACTGCGTCAAGTACGGCAAGCGCCTCATCTTCCCGTCGACGTCGGAGATCTACGGCATGTCGCCCGATGGCGTGCTCGATGAGGAGACGAGCCCGCTGGTCTACGGTCCCATCGAGAAGCAGCGTTGGATCTACGCGGCCTCGAAGCAGCTGCTCGACCGCGTCATCTACGCCTACGGCGTGCGCGACAGCCTCGATTTCACGCTCTTCCGGCCATTCAACTTCATCGGCCCGAACCTGGACAACGTCGAGGAGCCGAAGGAGGGCAGCTCGCGCGTCTTCACCCAGTTCCTGTCGAACGTGCTCTACCGCCGGCCGATCAAACTGGTCGACGGCGGCCGCCAGAAGCGCTCCTTCACCTTCATCGACGATGCGATCGAGTGTCTGCTCACCATCCTGGAGAACGCCCAGGGGCGCGCCACGCGGCGCATCTTCAACATCGGCAATCCGGCCAACTGCGTCTCGATCCGCGACCTCGCCGAGCGCACCATCCGCATCGCGCAGGAGTTTCCCGTGCTGCGCGACAGCGCGCGCGCCACGCAGATCGTCGAGGTGTCGGCCGGCGAGTACTACGGCAAGTACTACCAGGACATCCAGGTGAGGGTGCCCGCGATCCACGCGGCGGAGCGCGATCTCGGCTGGCGGCCGACGACGGACCTCGACACGGCCATCCGCCGTACCATCGAGTTCTACGTCAAGCAGGAGAATTTCAGCGCCCGCGCCGCCGCCCTGGCGAGCGGCTGATGAGCGGATGGCGGTGGTGGAGCTGGGTCGCGCTCGCGATCGCCTGGCTCATCACCATTCAAATCCGTCCGATGCTCGATCCCGACGAGGGACGCTACGCCGAGATTCCCAGGGAGATGGTGGCGAGCGGCAATTGGGTCACCCCGCGGCTCGACGGCCTGAAGTACTTCGAGAAGCCTGCGCTGCAGTACTGGGCGACGGCGGCGCTCTACTCGGTCGTGGGCCTCAGCAACTGGAGCTCGCGCCTCTGGACCGTCGGCCTGGGCTTCGCCTGCCTGCCGCTCGTCTATGCCTGGCTGGCCCGCCTCTACGACCGGCGAGCCGCGGCCGCGGCGGTGGCCATCCTGGCGATGAGCCCTTATTTCGGCGTCATCGGCCACCTGAACCTCCTCGATGCCAGCTTCACCTTCTGGATGTGCGCCACGGTGTTGGCATTCGCGCTGGCGCAGAGCGCACCGGCGCGCTCGCGCACGGAGCGGGGCTGGATGCTCGTCTGCTGGACCGCTGCCGCGCTTGCGGTGCTGACCAAAGGAATCGTCGTGTTCGTCCTCGCCGGCGGGACGCTCGTCGCCTACAGCGTGGCGGAACGGGACTTCCGGCCGTGGCGCAGGATGCACCTGCTTCTCGGCGTGCCGCTCTTTCTCGCACTGACGACACCCTGGTTCATCCTCGTGTCGCTGCGCAATTCGGACTTCGCGTCGTTCTTCTTCATTCACGAGCATTTCCAGCGCTTCCTGACCCAAGAGGCGCAGCGCGTCGAGCCGTGGTGGTACTTCCTGGCGCTGCTCGTGGCGGGCGCGTTGCCCTGGCTCGCCGCGCTGGCGCGGGCGTCGCTCGCCGCCTGGCGCGATTCAGGTTTAAATCATAATTTCAAGCCTCTGAAATTCCTGTTATTATTTTCTGCAGTCACGCTCGTGTTCTTTTCCATTTCCGGCTCCAAGCTGGCCACTTACATCCTGCCGATGTTCCCGATGCTGGCTGCCTACACCGGGGTCGCGGTCGCCAACCGCCCGGGATTCCTGTCCCGCTCCACGGCCGTCGGCGCGGGGCTCGCCGTCTTCGTCGCGGCGGGGCTTCTCGTCTACTCGCAGCACCGGGATGGGATGATTCCCCTGCAGGCCGTGGAGTGGGCCGTTGGCGGGGCGGTGGCGGTGCTGGTAGCCGTGGCAGCGAGCTGGGGACGCAGAGCCGGAGGCGCGAGTGCGCCCCATGGGCCATTCCTCGCTGTCGCGCTGCTTTTCGTTCTGGCCTGGCAGGCCCTGCTTTGCGAATACACGGTGATTCCCCCGTCCCGGTCGGCATACGCGCTCGTTCAGGCGGTCGCGCCGGACGTGAAGTCCGGGACCGCGCTCTACAGCGTCGGGCAGTACCGTCAGACCATCCCGCCGTATCTGGGGCGGACGCTGACTCTCGTCGGGTACGAGGGTACGGGCGAGCTCGACTTCGGTGAGCAGAGCGAGCCGGGCAAGCAGCAGGCCACGCCGCGGCAGTTCGTTCAGCAGTGGGACGCCAGCCGCGATGCCATTGCGTTCTTCGATCCGCACGTGTGGGATCGTTACCGCCGGCAGGGTTTGCCGGGGCGCGTCATCGCGCAGGACAGCTCGACGGTCGCGGTGAGCCGCTCATGAGGCTGCAGGATTTCTCGATCCTCTGCTGCGGAGTGCTGCTCAACGCCCTGGCGCAGCTCGGCCTCAAGGCGGCGACCGAAAAGACCGGGCCGCTGGTGGCGGCGAATGAGGCGATGCTGCGCCGCTCGCTCGAGCTGCTCACGGTGCCGTGGCTGTGGGCGGCGCTCGGATGTTACGGCTTGAGCGTCGTCGTCTGGCTGGTGGGCCTGTCGCGCGTGCCGGTGAGCCAGGCCTATCCGCTGCTCTCACTCGGCTACGTGCTCAACGTCGGGCTGGCCTGGTGGCTGCTGGGCGAGACGCCCAACATGCTGCGCGTGGCCGGCATCGCGGTCATCGTGTTTGGAGTGGTGCTGGTGGCGAAATCATGACGGAGCCTCGCAAGCCGTATCTGCCGTTTACGCGTCCTACGATCGACGAGGAGACGATCCAGGGCGTGGCGGAAGTGCTGCGTTCCGGGTGGATCACGTCGGGACCCAACGTCAGGAAGCTCGAGGCGGCGCTCTCGGAGTATTTCGGCGGCCGTCCGGTGCGCACGCAGATGCATGCGACCGCGAGCCTCGAGCACGCACTCCTCGTGGCCGGCATACGCGCCGGCGATGAAGTCATCACCCCGGCCATGAGCTTCGTCGCCACCGCCAATGTCATCGTGCGCGTGGGCGCGCGCCCGGTGTTCGTCGATGTCGGCCTCGATACCCGCAACATGGATTTCGATCAGGTCGAGGCCGCCATCACGCCCCGCACCCGCGCGCTCATGCCCGTGCATTTCGCCGGCCTGCCGGTCGACATGGACCGCCTGTATGCCATTGCCCGGCGCCATCGGCTGCGGGTGATCGAGGATGCGGCCCAGGCCATCGGCTCCGCCTGGCGCGGCCGGCGCATCGGCAGTTTCGGCGACCTCGCCTGCTTCAGCTTCCACCCCAACAAGAATCTCACCACCATCGAGGGGGGCTGTGTGGTCGGCGGCTCGCCGGAGGAAGTGAGCCGGCTCGAGCTCCATCGGTTCCATGGGCAGGCCAAGACCGCCGCGGATCAGGTCGATACGCTGTTCGCCGCCGGCAAGGCCAACCTGTCGGACGTGGCGGCGCGGGTGGGCCTGGGTCAGCTGGCCGCATTGGAGCAATTCAACGCGCGCCGCCGCGAGCTTGCCGCGCGTTACTACAGCCTGTGGGCGCACGATGCACCGGTGCGCCTGCCGGCGCGCGGCGATGAGGGGCACAACTGCCACATGTTCGCGCCGCTCCTCCCGCTCGAGCGGCTGAGCATCTCCCGCCTGCAGTTCATCCAGCAGATGGAGGAGCGGGGCATCGGCGTCGGCGTCCATTACGCCTCGGCCATCCACCTCTTTACGGCCTATCGTGCGCTGGGCTACCGTGACGGACAGTTCCCGAACGCGGAGCGCATCGGCCGGGAGACCGTGACGCTGCCGCTTTTCCCTGCGATGGAGCTGTCCGACGTGGATCGCGTCGTCGAGGCGACAACCGATATATTGAGGAGCGCGGCGAAGTGACCGCGAGCATCTCAGTCGTCATTCCCGTCTACAACGAGGAGGCCGGCCTCGACAGCCTCTTTGCGCGTCTCTATCCGGCGCTGGATCAGCTGGGGCGGCCCTACGAGGTGCTATTCGTCGATGACGGCAGCAGCGACCGCTCCGCGGCAGTGCTGCGGACACAATTCGAACGCCGTCCGGATGCGACGCGGGTCATCCTGCTGACCCGCAATGCGGGCCAGCATATGGCCATACTCGCGGGCTTCGCTCATTCGCGCGGCGACTACGTCATCACCCTGGACGCGGACCTGCAGAATCCGCCCGAGGAGATCGGCAAACTGATCGCCGCCATGGACCAGGGCGCCGACTATGTCGGGACCGTGCGTGCGCGGCGCCACGATGTCTACTGGCGCAAGGTGGCCTCGCGCCTGATGAACCGCATCCGCGAGCGCACGACGCAGATCCAGATCACCGATCAGGGCTGCATGCTGCGCGGCTACCACCGCAACATCGTCGAGGCGATCAATCGCTGCGTCGAGGTCAGTACGTTCGTCCCGGCGTTGGGGTATACCTTCGCGCGCCGCCCGGTGGAGATCGAAGTGGCGCACGCGGAGCGCACCGCCGGGCAGTCCAAGTACTCGATCTACCGGCTGATCCGCCTCAACTTCGACCTGATGACCGGCTTCTCGGTCGTGCCCCTGCAGTTCTTCACCATGGCGGGAATGGCGCTGGCGATGGTGTCGTTCTTCTTCGTCGTCGTGCTGGCCGTACGGCGCCTCTTCATCGGCTCCGAGGTCGAGGGCGTCTTCACGCTGTTCGGCATCGCGTTCTTCCTGATCGGGGTGCTGCTGATCGGCCTCGGCGTGGTCGGCGAGTACGTCGGCCGGATCTACGAGCAGGTGCGGCAACGGCCGAGGTATACCGTGGCGGCGGTGTTGGAAGAGGGCGAGCCGCGAACCGTTGAGCGGCGGGCCCTGCCGGAAGTCAGGCGGGGACTGCACCCGGAAGTCGACCATTCGGAGATGCTGCGTGCCGAGCGTGCACGCGGCACCGTAGAATGATTTGCCGGGAGCAAATCATGACGACACGTTCCGCGTGTCGGCCCTCGTTCCTGCGGGGGCGAGGCCCACGACGGGCCGAGCAATGAGCGCTGCCCGTGCGGTCGTCTTCGCCTACCACGACGTAGGCGTCCGCTGTCTGAAGACGCTGCTGTCCGCGCAGGTCGAGGTACCTCTGGTCGTCACTGTCAGGGACGACCCCAGGGAGAACAGGTGGTTTGCCAGCGTCGCCGATACGGCGCAGGAATACGGACTGCCGGCGGTAATGCCGGACGATGCCAACAGCGCGGAGCTGGCGGAGCGGATAGCCCGACTGCAGCCTGATTTCGTCTTCTCGTTCTACTACCGCTCGATGCTGGGTGCGCCTCTGCTGCGCAGCGCGGCTCGCGGCGCGCTGAACATCCACGGGTCGCTGCTGCCGAAGTACCGCGGACGGGCGCCGGTCAACTGGGCCATTCTCAACGGCGAGCGCGAGACCGGCGCGACCCTGCACTACATGGTCGAACGGGCCGACGCGGGCGACATCGTCGACCAGCTCGCGGTGCCCATACTGGATGACGACGATGCGCGCGAGGTATTCGGCAAGGTGACCGCCGCGGCGGAGATCGTGTTGGCGCGCTCCCTGGCGGGCCTCATCGCCGGCGATGCGCCGCGCCGGCGGCAGCTCATCGAGCCCGGGCAGTATTTCGGCCGGCGGCGACCGGAAGACGGACGCATCGACTGGAGCCTGCCGGCGGTCCGCATTCACAACCTGGTGCGGGCCGTGGCGCCTCCCTTCCCGGGCGCATTCACCGACATCGACGGACGCCCATGGTGGATTCACCGTACACGTGTCGAGCCGAAGATCATCGCGCCGTCGGAACGGCCACGGTTGTTCGGTGCTGAGGGTGCGTGTTACGCGGCGTGCCGCGACGGCGGCGTGCTGAGAATACTCGCTGCTGCGACCGCGGAGGGGCCGGTCGATCTCGGACAGCTCTCGAGCGAGCTCGAGAGGCGCCCGGCCACGCTGGTTTGACAGGCGTGGCGCATCGATGGCCACCATCGCCCTCAAGATCGACGTAGACACTTATCGGGGCACGCGGGAAGGCGTGCCGCGTCTGGCTGCGGCGCTCGAGCGGGCGGGCGCCCGCGCCACGTTTCTCTTCAGCCTCGGACCCGATCATACGGGCAGGGCGATCAAACGGGTGTTTCGCCGCGGGTTCCTCGGCAAGGTGCGCCGCACCTCGGTGACGCAACACTACGGCGTCAAGACCCTGATGTATGGCGTGCTGCTGCCGGGGCCGCATATCGGGCGGCGCTGTGCGGAGGTCATGAGGGAGGTGGAGCGGCGGGGATTCGAGGTCGGAGTCCATACCTATGACCACATCCAGTGGCAGGACGGTGTGGCGCGGGCCAATGAGGCCTGGACGCGGCGACAGCTGGTGTTGGCGCGCGAGGAATTCATTCGGGTGTTTGGCCGGGCCCCCGAGGCGCACGGCGCGGCGGGATGGCAGGTGAACGACACCGTCCCTGGGCTGGAGCTGGAGTTGGGGTTTCGCTATGCGTCGGACGGTAGGGGGCGATGTCCCTTCATGCCCGTGGTCGGCGGTCGCGAGGTCGCCGTGCCACAGCTGCCGACGACGTTGCCGACGCTCGATGAGCTGATCGGGCGGGAGGACCTGGGGGGCGTGGATGGTGGTCCCGTCGAGCACCTGCTCGGGCTCACCCAGCATGGCGCGGATCAGGTGTTCACGCTGCATGCGGAGCTCGAGGGCGGGGCCTACCTCGAAGGATTCGAGCGCCTGCTGGGGGCTTGGCGGGCTCGCGGATTCACTCTGACGGACATGCGCTCGTATGGGCAGGCGTTGGAGGTTTCGCGGCTGCCGCGCTGCGAGATCGGGTGGGGCACCGTGCCTGGCCGATCAGGCACGCTCGCGGTTCAGGGGCAGGACCTGGGTCGATAGACCCCGAAAAAACGGGTTCTGGCCGAAGTTCGTTCAATTCGGTAAAAGTGGTAGATCCCTCGCCTCAACCGGGCGATCACAATATCGGTTACCCCGCGGCCGTCTCTCGTTACGGGATGGATGCAACACTGCCCAAGCCTTCGAGCGCCTCCTTGCAGGATTCCGAGATCTCGGCGGTCGTCCGGCGTGAGCGCGGGCGGCTGCTCTCCTTCATCCGCAAAAGGGTGCGGGATGCCGAGGAGGCGGAGGACGTGCTGCAGGAGGCGCTCTACGAGCTCGTCAGCGCGTACCGGCTGATGCAGCCGATCGAGCAGGCGGGGGCCTGGCTGATGCGGGTGGCGCGCAACCGCATCATCGATCGCTTTCGCAAGCGGGGACCGGAGCTGCTGGGCGACATCGCGCCGCAAGGCGGGGAAGAGAACATGATGTTGGACAGCCTGCTGCCGGTGGTGAAAGACGGTCCGGATACGCAGCTCGTCCGCGAGCTGCTGCTGCAGGAGCTCGAGCGGGCGGTCGCGGAGCTGCCCGCGGAGCAGCACGCGGTGTTCATCGCGCACGAGCTCGAGGGCGCCAGCTTCAAGGATCTCTCGGCGCGCTGGGGTGTCGGGATCAACACTCTGCTCTCGCGCAAGCGCTATGCGGTGCTGCGCCTGCGGCAGAGGCTCAGGGACGTGTACGAGGAGTGGTTGCGGGATTCGTGAGAGTGGTCAAGAGATGAGGAGAGAACCGTGAGAGGCCGTCATTGGGTTTGGAAGGGGCTGGCATTTGCCGGGTTCGTGGTCATCGCCCTGGCTGTCCTCAGCTGGGTGGTGATGCTGCTGTGGAACGCGTTGCTGCCGGGCCTGTTTGGCTTGCGGCCGCTGCATTATCTGCAGGCTGCGGGACTTCTCGTCCTCAGTCGCATCCTGCTCGGCGGATTGCGCGGACATCATGGCCCCTGGCGGCACCGCGGCTGGCGTGAGCGCTGGCAGAGCCTGACGCCGGAGGAGCGCGAGCGGTTGCGCGAGAAATACGGACGCCACTGCCGCTGGCACGGCATGGAGGATGCGAGCGAGAATCAGCAGGTATGAGTGAGATACCTGCCGTCATGACCGTGATCGAGATCGGCACGCCCGGTCCGCCGGAGGGTCTGCGTCCGGCCTCGCGGCCAGTACCGCAGCCCGGCCCGGACGAGGTATTGATCCGGGTGGCCGCGGCGGGCGTCAATCGTCCTGACGTACTACAGCGTAAAGGGGTGTACCCGCCGCCGCCCGGCGTGACGGACATTCCAGGCCTCGAAGTGGCGGGAGAGGTCGTGCGCGTAGGGGCCGGCCCGACCGACCCCTCCATCGCCGTCGGTGCGCGTGTCTGTGCGCTCGTGGCGGGTGGCGGATATGCAGAGTACGTTGCCGCACCCGCAGTGCAATGCCTACCCGTTCCAGCGTCACTCTCAATGGAAGAGGCCGGCGCTTTGCCGGAGACGTTCTTCACCGTCTATTACAACCTCTTCATGCGATCCCGCCTGCGGTCCGGCGAGACGGTGCTGATCCACGGCGGCTCGAGCGGGATCGGCACGACCGCGATACTGCTTGCAAAGTCATTCGGGGCACGCGTCATCGTCACGGCCGGGAGCGCTGAGAAATGCGCGGCATGCCGCGCGCTCGGCGCCGACGTGGCGGTCGACTACAAGCAGGAGGACTTCGTTGCTCGCGTACTGGAAGCAACGGGCGGGCAGGGCGCCGACGTCATACTCGACATGGTCGGCGGCGAGTATCTGGCGCGCAACATGGCCGCGGTGGCGGTGAACGGCCGCATCGCAGTCATCGCGACCCAACACGGCACCAGGGCGGAGCTCGATCTGGCGCTGATGATGAAGAAGCGCCTCTGGCTGGGCGGCTCGACGCTGCGCCCGCAGAGCGTGGCGGGCAAGGGCGGGATTGCCGCCGCCCTGCGCCGCGAAGTCTGGCCGCTCTTCGAATCGCGAGGGCTACGCCCGGTGATTCACGCGCGCTTTCCGCTGCGCGAAGCGGCGCGCGCCCACGCCCTCATGGAATCCGGCGCGCACATCGGCAAGATCGTGCTGGTCACGAAATGACCTGCTTCTGCCTGAGCGCCCCGAGGATGCGCTCGGCGGCGTCCTCGGGTGTCCCCGTGCTGGTATCGACGACGATCTCGGCGTTCTCCGGCGCCTCGTAAGGCGAGTCGATGCCGGTGAAGTTCTTGATCTTGCCCTCGAGCGCCCGCGCGTACAGGCCCTTCGGATCGCGCTGCTTGCAGATCTCGATCGGCGTGTCGATGTGAATCTCGACGAATTCGCCTTCGCCGACCAGCTCCCGCACCATCTGCCGCTCGGCGCGGAACGGCGAGATGAACGAGCAGAGCACGATCGCGCCGGCGTCGACGAAGAGACGGGCGACCTCGCCGACGCGGCGGATGTTCTCGACCCGGTCGGCATCCGTGAAGCCCAGGTCGCGGTTCAATCCATGGCGTACGTTGTCGCCGTCCAGCATGTACGTGTGTGCCCCGTGGGCGTGAAGCTCCCGCTCCACGACGTTGGCGATGGTGCTCTTGCCGGAGCCGGAGAGCCCGGTGAACCAGAGAATGGCCGGGCGGTGGCCGTTCATGCGCGTACGCGCCGCCTTGTCGACGAGCAGCGCCTGGCGGTGGATGTTGGTGGCGCGGCGCAGCGCGAAGGTGATCATGCCCGCGCCGGCGGTGGCGTGGGTGAAGCGGTCGATCAGCACGAAGGCGCCGGTCTCGCGATTCTCCGCGTAGGCATCGAACGCGACCGGGGTGGCCGTCGAGAGGTTGCAGAGACCGATCTCGTTGAGTCCCAGCGTCTTCGCCGCGATGTGCTCCAGGGTATTGACGTCGGTCTTGTGCTTGAGGCTGGTGACCTTCGCCGGCACGTAGCGCGTGCCGATGCGCATGAGGTACGAGCGCCCCGGCAGCATCGGCTCCTCGATCATCCACAGCACCTGCGCGGCGAACTGATCGACGACCTCGGGGCGCGCCTGGGGCGGCGCCAGCATGTCGCCGCGGGCGACGTCCACCTCATCACTCAGGGTCAGCGTGACCGCTTCACCCGCACCGGCCTGCGGCAAATCCCCGTCCGCGGTGACGATGCGCTCGACCTTCGTCTCCTTTCCCGAGGCCGCGACGACCACGCGATCGCCGGGGCGCACGACCCCGGAGGCCACGGTCCCCGAAAAGCCGCGGAAATCGAGGTTGGGACGGTTGACCCACTGCACGGGGAAGCGGAACGGCTTGTCATCCAGCCCCTCGCTCGCATCGAGATCCTCGAGGTGCTCGAGCAGCGTCGCACCGTCGTACCAACTCATCCGCTGCGAGCGGGTGGTGACGTTGTCACCATGCCGCGCCGACACCGGAATGGGCGTGATCGAGCTGAAGGACAGCGCCTGCGCGAACCCGAGGTAGTCGCCGACGATGTGGTGGAAGCGCTCCCCGGAGAAATCGACCAGGTCGATCTTGTTGACCGCGAGCATCACGTGGCGGATGCCCAGCAGCGAGCAGATGTAGCTGTGGCGGCGGGTCTGGGTGAGGACCCCCTTGCGCGCATCGATCAGGATGACCGCGGCGTGGGAGTTCGAGGCCCCCGTCGCCATGTTGCGCGTGTACTGCTCGTGCCCGGGCGTATCCGCGACGATGAAGGCGCGGCGCGGCGTCGAGAAGAACCGGTAGGCGACATCGATGGTGATGCCCTGCTCGCGCTCGGCCTCGAGGCCGTCGACCAGCAGCGCGAAATCCATGTCATCGCCGGTAGTGCCGTGCTTGCGGCTGTCGCGCTTGAGGGCGGCGAGCTGGTCTTCGAGAATGAGCTTGGTGTCGAAGAGGAGGCGGCCGATCAGCGTCGACTTGCCGTCATCCACCGAGCCGCAGGTGAGGAAGCGCAGCAGTCCCCGGGTCGTCGGCGTATCCATCAGAAGTACCCCTCGCGCTTCTTCTTTTCCATGGAGGCGGCCTCGTCGCTGTCGATGAGGCGGCCGGAGCGCTCCGAGGTGCGTGCGATCAGCATCTCCTCGATGATGTCGTCGAGGTTGGCGGCGGTGCTCTCGATGGCCGCGGACAGCGGATAGCAGCCCAGCGACCGGAAGCGCACCGTGCGCATCTGCTCGACCTCGCCGGGCTGCAGCGGCAGGCGATCGTCATCGCGCATGATGAGGAGGCCATCGCGCTCGACCACCGGGCGGGGCGCGGCGAAATAAAGCGGCACCACCGGGATCTGCTCGGCGCGCGTGTACTGCCAGATGTCGAGCTCCGTCCAGTTGGAAAGCGGGAAGACGCGGATGGTCTCGCCCTTGCTGATGCGCGTGTTGTAGAGGTTCCACAGCTCCGGCCGCTGGTTGCGCGGGTCCCAGACATGCCCCGCGGAGCGGAAGGAGAAGATGCGCTCCTTGGCGCGGCTTTTTTCCTCGTCGCGGCGCGCGCCGCCGAAAGCCGCATCGAACTCCCATTTGTCGAGCGCCTGTTTCAGCGCCTCGGTCTTCATCACCTGGGTATGCAGCTGCGAGCCGGAGGTGATCGGATTGATGCCGCGGGCGAGGCCCTCGGGGTTGGTATGCACCAGAAGCTTGAGCCCATAGCGCGCCGCGATCTCGTCCCGGTGGCGGATCATGTCGCGGAACTTCCACTTGGTATCGACGTGCAGCAGCGGGAAGGGCGGCTTCGAGGGGTAGAACGCCTTCAGGGCGAGGTGCAGCATGACCCCGGAGTCCTTGCCGATCGAATAGAGCATCACCGGGTTGTGAAACTC
>Ga0335075_10000654_pt1 | contig 59569 bp, 51 predicted proteins | sample Lox_Sample_24_FD_206723 | JGI IMG/M metagenome (GOLD analysis project Ga0335075, IMG submission 206723) | Soil microbial communities from Loxahatchee National Wildlife Refuge, Florida, United States - Lox_Sample_2.4 | ecosystem: Environmental > Terrestrial > Soil > Wetlands | place: USA...
GACCGCAAGCCTTACCTCTACATCGCCCATGACTTCGGCAAAACCTGGACTCTTGCCGCCGACAGCATCGGACCGCACGACTTCCTCCGCGCAGTCCGCGAGGATCCGGTCGACAGGAATCTGCTCTCCTCGGGCACCGCGTTCGGCGTCTACGTCTCCTTCAACGGCGGAGACCACCGGCTGCCGCTCCAGCTGAACCTGCCCGTCAGCTCCGTGTGCGACCTCGCCATCCACGGCAGCGACCTGATCGTTGCCACCCACGGCCGCTCTTTCTGGGTACTCGACGATATTGCGGCATTGCGCCAGGCCGCAAAGGTAGGCGCCGCGCAAGCATATCTCTACGCGCCTCCACCCGCCTTACGGGTCGGCAACGACGCTTTCCTGGGTACGTCCCTGCCGCCCGAGGAGCCCCAGGCCGACAATCCGCTCAACGACGCGATCGTCGAATACTATCTGAAAGCCGGCGCACAGAAGGTAACCTTGCAACTTCTCGATGCGCAGGGCCGCGTGGTGCGCCACTTCTCCAGCGCAGACAAGCATCCTGTAAAGCGCCCGCCGCTGCCTATCGCCGAGCGCTGGTTCCCCAAGCCGCGGGAGCTCGAAACCGAGCCCGGCGAGCACCGGTTCGTTTGGGATCTTACCGCCGGGGGACCCGGTTCGGCTGCTGGGGACGAAGACGATGCACTCGGATTTCCCTCCGGCCCCAAGGTCCCGCCCGGCACGTATACGGTCAAGCTCACCGTCGATGGCGAATCCATGCAGCAGCCGCTTCAGGTCGTTATGGACCCCCGCTCGCCGGCCACGCGGGCGGTTCTCCAGACGCAGTTCACCCTCGTGGAGCAGATCGATGCATTGGACCGGCAGGGCCGCAGGGCCGTGGCCGAGCTCGAAAGTGTGGAACTCCAGATCGAGAAGCACGCCGCGAAGACTTCGGATGTGCCTGCGGATCTCGTGCAGGCAATACAAGACGCTCAAGCGAAGATTGCAGAGATTCGCGGCCACGAGGACGGAGACGAACCGGGTCTTGACGCCGCCACTGAGGCTCCGGGTGAGGACGAACGAGTGGTCGAAAGTGGAGACCGCACACCTCCGGAGGTTGCTCTCACGATCTTCCACGAGATGGGAACCGCCGAGCGTGCGAAGATCGCCGGCTGGGAGGCGTTCAAGGAGAACACACTCCCGGAACTGAATGCTGCGCTCGTACGTGTGCAGCGTGAGCCGGTTCGAATCGCCGCGATCGAGGAGCAGGTGCACCACGCGATGACGCGGTAAAGGGCCTCTCGCGAGGGAAATCTTTTGGCTCCGCCAAACAGGAATGCGATTCCATCCGTTTCGGCTTCGCGACGCCATCCACGATGATTCATTTTGTTTGACTGCTGGAGTATTCTACAACCTATGCGCTTGTTCGATCTTTCAGGCAGGCGCGCGGATTGAGAATACACATGCGGAGTGCGGTGCCGCAGCGGAGATATGCGCAAATTTGGAGGGGCCGCGGGCTGGAGCGCGCCGGAGGCTGCATTGAATTGACACCAAGGCCGACGCAAGCCGCGGTGCGCACACCCTAGAAAGCGAAACAGGAAGAGACCACCATGGCCGACGGAAGGATTATGGATGCCCGGGTGATCATGACGTGTCCCGGGCGGAACTTTGTCGCACTGAAGATCACAACCGCAGATGGATTGCACGGCATCGGCGACGGGACGCTCAACGGGCGCGAGATGGCCGTGGCTGCGTATCTCGAAGAGCACGTTGTACCCTGCCTCATCGGGCGCGACTCCGAGCGTATCGAAGACACGTGGCAATATCTCTACCGTGGAGCGTACTGGCGGCGCGGGCCCGTGACCATGGCTGCGATCGCCGCTGTGGATGTGGCACTGTGGGATCTGAAGGCCAAGCGCGCCAACATGCCGCTCTACCAACTGCTGGGCGGGCGCTGCCGCGAGGCCGTAACGGTCTACGCTCATGCTAACGGCCACAGTGTCGACAATCTGCTTGAATCAGTTGCGAGGCACGTTGAACTCGGCTACAAAGCGATTCGCGTGCAGGCGGCGGTTCCCGGCGTTGCCGACGCCTACGGAGTGGCGCATGGAACCAAAGCGTACGAACCGGCCGACGGCGATCTGCCGCGCGAGGAGACTTGGTCCACGCCGAAGTATCTGCGCTTTGCGCCCCGGATGATGGAGGCGGTGCGGGCCAAGTTTGGCTTCGACCTTGTGTTGCTGCACGATGCTCACCACAGGTTGACGCCCATCGAGGCCGCGAGTCTGGGCAAGAGTCTGGAAGAGCATCGCCTGTTCTGGCTCGAGGATGCAACGCCGGCCGAAAATCAGGCGGCCTTCCGCCTGATCCGGCAGCACACGACCACGCCGCTGGCGGTTGGGGAAGTCTTCAACTCAATCTTCGATTGCCAGCAGTTGATAGCCAGCCAGTCGATCGACTACATTCGAGCTTCGACTGTGCACGCCGGCGGCATCACGCACATGCGCCGCATTGCCAACTTTGCAGAGCTCCATGGGGTGCGCACCGGCTGCCACGGCGCCACGGATCTGTCGCCGGTGTGCATGGGGGCAGCGCTTCACTTCGACTTGAGCGTGCACAACTTCGGCATCCAGGAGCACATGCCTCACGCCGCGCTCACCGATGAGGTCTTTCCTCACGCGTACACCTTCAAGGACGGTCAGATGCATCCAGGAGAGGCGCCCGGGCATGGGGTGGAGATCGACGAGAAGCTCGCGGCGAAGTTTCCTTACAAGCGGGCCTACCTGCCAGTGTGCCGCCTGGAGGATGGGACCTTGCACAACTGGTAGAAATAATGAAGATCGCAGCCGGGTAGTGACGGCTCGATGCTGCGGAGATTTCCGGCTCGCTTCGTTGCAGAGGGGCTAGCGTTCCCTCGACGAGCATCCAATTGGCTTCGTGGTTCGGAATGAAGCGAACCGGAGTGCCTGATGCGGGCGGTCTCCGGCAGACGGCCCTGGCGCACAGGAAACAAGAGTGGGCGCGGCCTACTGTAAACAATCGTCATCTATAGTTTCAATAGTGAATTAAATATCTAAATGCGAGCTATGAGGCGGCCGACCGCGTGGACTCGCGACGGGGCTGCAACGATAGGGATTAGCCAGAGAATTGCCGAGGAGAACTCCTAAATAAATAGGTTTATTCTTGACAAGTGAAATTATTTCTTCATATACTACGAGACACAAACAAAATGACAATCACAAGCCGCATAAGTCGGACTAGTGGCGACGGATCCCGGGGCTGCAGGAACCGGCACAGACACTGGCGGGGAGCGGGCCGGGAAAATGGATGCGGCGAAACTACAGTGAATTCATCACTCTGGAGGCAGTATGACTGAGCGGAGATTGTTCGGCGCGGCGGGTAAGCGATTTCTCACGCGGACTAAAGCAGGCATCCTGAACCGGAAGCAAGCATTTTCAGGTGCAGCCGCGAGGCTGCTTGGTGTTTTGGTGTTCGTTGCCGCGTTACTGATCGTGGCGTGCCCTAAGTCGGGCGCACAGGTCCTGTATGGCTCCGTCAACGGGATAGTGACCGATCCCACGGGTTCTGCCGTCGTGGGCGCCAAGGTGGAGGCGGTCGAGATGCAGAAGGGCATCCGGGAGGAGGCGACGACCGAAAGTACGGGGCGCTACCGCTTTTCGGAGATCCTGCCGGGGGCCTGGACGATTACGGTTTCGGCTCCGGGGTTTAAAACAGCAGAGACTGACAACATTCGAGTGGACGCGAACACGGTGGTTCGCGAAGATGAAAAGATCGCCGTGGGGCAGGCAAGTGTAACGGTGATGGTGACGACGGCGCCGCCGGAATTGCAGACTGATCGCGCGGACGTGCATACGGACCTTTCCACTGCCGAGTTGCAGGAACTGCCCACCATTTCCTCGGAGGGCAAGAACTTTCAGGACCTGCTTCGCATCGTCCCGGGCTCGACGATCCCACTCGAGAATAACTCTGCGGCGGGCAATCCTGCACGGGCCATGACGAGCAACGTCAACGGCCAGTCCACGCAAGGCAACGACACGCGCATCGACGGCATTCTGGATGCGTATCCTTGGCTGCCGAACAACGTGTCTTACGTGCCCCCGGAAGACTCGATCGAAACGGTCAACATTACTACCAACTCATTCGACGCCGAGCAGGGCATGGCGAATGGCGCGGAAGTGAACGTGGAAATCAAAAGCGGCACAAACAAATTCCACGGTGACGTTCACGAATTCCACACCGACGACCAATCGAAAGCCTTGAACTACTTTGTCAATCCGGCGACGTACCATCGCAGGGCAAACGCATTTCAAAACATCTCCAAGAGTCTGGATAAAAACCGGTCATCCCAGCCGGCACGTTTGAATTTTCCGCGTAGCGAGCCTTTTGAGCCTTCCTTTTGCATGGCGTTGATCACCATGTGACGCAGTACGGCCAGATTGTGCGCTCCATTTCCGGCTCGCGTTCGGTCTTGATCCTCGTTCATCACCACATCCAAACGCCAGTGCAGGCTGTTTTCTATGCTCCAGTGCTGGCGCACGACTTGGTTGAACCGCTCCGGGGTGAGCGCCGCGCTGAGCAGATAGTAGGCGGTTAGTAGGCGGTTTCCGTGGTGGTCTTGTCCGCGGTTTCACGCACCCGCTGCACTTTTCCCACCGCTTTCAGACCGGGCCAGTGGTGCTGTTTCTGGAGCCATTCGACCTCGGTGGAAACCGTTGCTGTACGGGTCTCGATGCGCCCGTGGTCGGCTTCGACGACAGGCTTCGAGGTCTCGGCCTTGTGTCGGGATCATGGAGCAGCAGCACCACATCCTCTTCCAGAGTGCCCTGATTTCCCTTCAGCGCCAATGCGTAGTCACCCTTCTGTTCCACGATCTGTTCGGCGATCGTGCGCTGGCAGTTGAGCGCATCAGCGGTCACAATGGCGCCTTTCAACGACAACAGCTGCAACAGCTTCGGCACTGCCGTGATCTCGTTGGATTTGGCATCGGTGGCCATCTGCGCCAGCACCAGACGCTGTTGCGAACCCCAGGCCGAAACCATGTGCAAGGGCGATTTGCCCCGGGCGCGATCAAAGGAGCGGCGCAAAACCTTGCCGTCGATCGCCACCACCCCCTGCAACTGCTCGGAGAACTGGCCCATAAACCGCTGAAACGAATCGCGAAATTGCTCCGCATCCAGATCGCGAAACAACCGGTTGAACGTATCGTGGCTGGGAAGTCCATTGGCCAGAGCCAGAAAGCTGCGCAAAAATGGCTCCTTCGCGCGGGCAAATAGAGCCATGTCCGTTGGACCTTGCCCACCGCACAACACGCAACAGAGCGCTATCGCCAGCAATTCGTGAAAATCGTGCAGCCCCGCATTGCCGTGGCGAGGATCCTCAAGGCCCTCCCAACACTCCACAAACTGCGCCAAACTCTCTTCTGAAAACCTCGAAGTTGTCATATAAGCAACTTCGGGCCTGCGCATGCCCCTTCAAAGTACCTTCAGTGGTTCAATCAATTTTCAAATGCGTTTGCCTTGGGGAGGCTGGGTTCTTTCTCGACGCACTCGAACAGGTGTATGATGAATTTCACTGTGACGGCGCCCTTCCCGGAGGTGCCCGCGGTTCAAGCCTATGAATGAATTTCACCGCGTGAGCGTGAGCCGCCGCGACTTCCTCCGCGACGCAATTGGCGCCGCAGCGGCGGTGACCATGTTCTGCATGCGCTCGGCCCATGCTCTGCCGTCGCTGGCCGCTTCCAGCCAGAAAGTCGTCGTCATCACTTTTGGCGGCGGCGCACGCGACGATGAAACGTTCTCCGTCGACGGTCAGCAGTACATTCCCCATCTCCTCAACACCCTCGCGCCTCAATCCTGCTTCTTTACGCAGGTCATCAATCGCGGAATCCTCGGCCATTACGTGGCCACTGCAAGCATCGCCACCGGCAGTTACGAGACCTTCGACAACTTCGTCGCCCAGCCGCCGGCTCATCCCACGATCTTCGAGTACTTCCGCAAGGACCTGCGGCGGCCGCGCGAGGACGCCTGGGTAGTCGCGCCCGGCAATCTCTTTGCGCAAATGGGCTGGAGCCGTGACCGTCGCTTCGGGCCTGATGCAGGTGCGGAAATGGTCGTTCCCAAGCAGCTCCTGGCCCATGCCCTTGGCGCCGCCGGCATTGCCGAGCTCGACTCCTACCCCGCCCTTCTTCGCGACAACTACGAGATGATTCCCACGGCTCCGGCCGTCTCGGCCGGCGACGCCGATTCAGCCGAGCGCCTCACCGCGCGCCTGCACGTCGACGCCGCTACCTTGCGTGCAGCGGCCGCCAACCTTGGCAGTCCCGATGAGCTCTCAGTCTTCGTCACCCGCCACATCATGGGCCAGTTTGCCCCGTCGCTCATCTTTCTTACCCTCCACGACATCGACATCGCGCACTCCGGCGCCTACTCGCTTTACATCGAAGGTATCCGCCGCACTGACCGCTTATGTGCCGAGGTCTGGAACGAGATTCAAACCAACCCCGAGTACAAGGACCGCACCAGCCTGTTCATCCTCCCCGACTTCGGCCGCGATGGCGATACCGACAGCGGCGGCTGCGGCTTTCAGCACCACCGCACCGGAAGCCCCTCGGCGCGCACCACCTGGATGATGGCCCTCGGACCAGCGATTCGCCAGAGGACCGTCGTCGACCGCCCCATCGAATCCATCGATCTTGCCTCCGCGATCGGCGGCGTGCTGCACTTTGACCCCTCCTATGCGCAGGGCAAGACAATTCCGGAGCTGTTGTAATGTCCTCCTGGATTCGGCCCGAAGCGTTTTCCTCCTATCCCTCCGAGGGCAGAAACCTGGCTGCAAAAAACCTCGAAACTCTGCGCCAATTGCCGGCGGCGCTGCTCCCGGTCTTTCTCGGCGAACTCAAGACCTACGACTGGCAGTTTCCCATCGAACAACACGAGATTCTGCGGCGCATTGCGTTCGTGCAGGCTAACCCCGCCTCGGTTTCCGGCTTTCACCAGATCTCAGTTCCCCACAACATGGAACGAGCCGAGAATATCGCTGTCCCGCAGCGATTTCTCGCCGAGATGTCCGCCTATCTCTGGTCTTCCCTTCAGATGGACACCTACCGCAAGGCCGCCGGCGAGTTCATCCGTCTCTATCAGACAGCCGAGACGCCGGTCACGCCCATCGTCCCGCGCCTGGCGGTGATCATGATCGGCAAGGAAGCCAACGTATCCCCACCCCTCTTCCAGAAGCTGCGCCCGCATGGACAGATACGGACCAGCGTGCGCATCCAGGGCAGTGTCGAGGCAATCCTCAAAGTGGTTCAAGAGCGTTCCACTAACCATGCCGAACCCTATGCTCATTGGTACGTCGACGGAGGCAATCCACTGCCCGGCGTCGCCGCGGGCCTCGCGCAGCTCTCGTGGCCCGAGCTCGCACCCATGAACAGGGTCGTCCTCGGCCACATTCAGTCCTGCATTGCCAACGGCAGCGGTCCAGAGGTCCTGCAGCAGCAGCTCGCTGAGATGCCGCTTCACGGTCTTTCCACCGGGGCCGTCGCCGGCGATCCGCGCCTCCAGCACTTCGCCCTGTCCCTGTTCACTGAGGGCTCAGGAACCCAGATCTTCGCCACATCCTTCGTCCAGGCGGCCATTCGCGAAATTCTGCGCCGCGCCCAGCCCGCCACGCTCTTTGCGCGCTTCGCCCCGCGCCAGCGCCAGAAGCCCTTCAACGCTATGGTTGAAGATATTGCCCGCGGTTCCTACGACCTGGACCCGGACGGCTCCCTCGTGGACGCCGATATGGCCGCATTCTATGCGTATCTGGAATTGATGCAGTTACCGGGCTCAGCCCAGGCTTCGATCCTCGTTTGGTTCGAAGACCATCCTCTCGTCTTCGTGGCCGGCCCGTTGATTCCTAGGGGCACATATACCGATTCGCCGTGCACGCTGACTGAGACCTTCTCGGATCTGCTCGCCGAGGCGTGACCTCCGCGATGACGACTCTCTGCCCCCGTAACTCTTCACGCGGCTCTCCAGAAAGCTTGAGCCGTTTCTGATACGGTTCGATCGATGAAATTATAGCCTCGAAGCGCCATGGCTCTCTCGACCAACTGGAGTGAGTAAATTCATCCCCTTCTATGATTGGTGCTACTCCATTGTGCGCCGTGAAAAGGAGCACAACAAAGGAGTATCACGTCTTAAACTAAAAAGCTGGGGAAAGGAGCAGGTGCCGGTTGAGTTCTGGGAACTAACTGGTGACCACGCTTACCAAAGTACACTCTTGAGTAACCGCAAGGGAGATGAAAGTCTCGTCTGTATTTTGATAATTTTAGGGCTGTGCGGCCCTTCATTGACTGTCATGTGGAGTGCAAGGCTGCCAGTCGTCCACGGTAGCCGGCGCAACCGTACATTTCATGAAAGAAATGGGCCAGATACCGCAGAAAACCCATTCAGGACAGTGAATATGCTGCAGGGATAGATTCTTGACGTGGGCATTTGGAAAGAGACAATGTGTGACGGAGAATGGAGAGTGGAGAGGAACAGAGGAATCGACACATCGAGATCGAAGTGAGCGATGAGTTGTTAATATGCGGGGAAGATCTGCGTGCCTTGCTGGAATAATAGGCCGAATTCAAAGTGACCGGAATCGCCAAAGGGGGCGATACAGCTATCCGGACTGCCTTTACCCAACCGTCCAATTTCTTTCATTCCTGCTGCAGCCGCCAGGCTTGCTGCTTCGCAATAGCGACGCTTTAGACCAAGGAACGAGCGGCTTGGTCAAGATCCGTCACTGCCTCGGCTGCTATTTGACGGAGCCAACCAGTTTTCGCCCCGAACTTGCGTCCCCTATGGTCCGTTGTCTTGTCCCGCGATAGACACCACGCAGATATGCTGGCATCGAGATCAGCCAGGGGGCGAGTACGCGAAAGTTGCATAACATGGCGACGAGGTTTTCGGTATGCGTGTGGTGTTCAGACAGCAGGGAGGGATATTGTGCCCTCGCCAGGCTCACGTGGCAGGCTGGCAGAAACTTTGCATAGTGTGCAAAGAATTGCAGCGCGAAGAGCCCAGTGATTCTCCAAACTTCATTCACATTGGCGGTAAATCACGACGAGAAGTCCAAAAGTGCCCATAGGGCTTGTGCTTGGAGCTGCCCATCGATCCACACGGGCAACTAAGGATTTGGTCACGAACGTGCACGAGAAAGAGGTGAAAAGAGGAGAGACGCGAGAAACGGGTCCAAAGCTTATGGCCGGGAGTTTTCGCATCAATTCGACGGAACTGCCGAGTGAGGCAGTGATCTTCGGCGGCTCCGCTGCGATGCAGGCGGTGCGCTCTCGCGTCGGTTCTATCGTGAACGGGCGGTCTCCTGTACTCATTCAAGGGGAGGTCGGCACGGGCAAGGAACTCGTGGCGAGGTTTATGCATAGCCGTTCCAACCGATGCGACGCGCCATTCGTCAAAGCCAGTTGCGCCGCGGCGTATCCCGGTCTGTTGGAGAGATACTTGCTCGGCTACGAGAAATCTTCGGTTCCGGGCGCTAAGGTGGGCAGGCGGGGCCTTCTGGAGATCGCGCAAGGTGGGACGCTATTCCTGGCGGAGATTGAAGAGATGGATTGGGCCCTGCAAGGCAAGTTGGCGCGGCTATTGCGGGACGGTAGTTTTTCGCGGGTGGGCGGAAGTGAGAAGCGACGGGTAGATGTCCGGCTCATTTGCAGCACGGAAGTCGAGCTGTTGACCGCAGTTAGCGACGGCGGGTTTCGACAGGATCTGTTCTGTTGCTTTGCCAGCGAGTGCTTGCGACTGCTGGCGTTGCGCGAACGCAAAGAAGACCTCCCAATGCTTTGGGATTTCTTCGCGCAGAAGCTGGCAAAAAAGTTCGGCAAAAACGCGCCGCGACTGACGCCACAGCTCCTCCGCGTGTTGAAGGAATGGAATTGGCCGGGGAATCTGCGCGAACTCGAGAACGGTGTCGCCCGGGCCATCATCTTAAGCGACGAGAACGCTCTCGGTGCGGAGTTAAGGCGTCAAATAGCCCGAAAGAAGAGGATAACCATCGAAGAGCTTGAAGCAGATCCCGGTGGAGACTCGCCGCACCATCCCATGTTGAGAGTTTCAGATGGAGCAGCTGCGAAAGCTTTTCAAGTGATGGATTGGAACACGGGAAATCCGTTGGACGATTCAGTGGCGAGCGCCGAGTGGCCCCATAGGATGCATCGCAGTTCGGGAACACTCCGAAAACGTTGGCATCGGAGGAGTCATCCGCCGGTACGATAACCGAGTTGGTGGCGCAAAAGTCATGGCCCCTGTGTAAAGAGGCCACTCTGAAACCGCTGAACATTCGAAGCGACGGTTTGGTTTGTATGCGAGACAAAGGAGAAACTTCGAAAGCCAATAAGTGAGGGCGCCTCATGCTGAAGGCATGGGGGATTTTTGATCACATTGATCCGCGGCCTTGAGAACTAGCTCCAGAAGTAAGTCTCGCGAAGTTACTTCCAATCGATAGGGAGAGTTACGGTAGGGCAGACGAGATAACACAATTTAACCATTGTCTGCCCTGGTGCCCCCTACGATTATGGTGATGCAAGAATTTGCGACTTTTTTACGCCAGAGCGTATATCTCTGGCGCTGATGCCGAGTGCGAGCAACCCGGCGTCGAAGGGAGAGTAGAGGGGGTCACAGTATGTGACTCACAGGGCGAAGCTGTACCCGCCTGTTATTGCTGAGTGCGCTGCAAATTGGGTGCAGAGAGATCGGAGAAACGATGACGGCGGAGATTAAGATCGAGGCGGACTCAGATTGGTGGGCGCTCTATACCCGCCACCAGCACGAAAAAGCTGTGGCGGACATGTTGTCGGCAAAGGGTTTTGAGGTATTTCTGCCACTCTATGATTCGCTGCGCCGCTGGAAAGACAGGAAAAAACTGCTCTCGCTGCCGCTGTTCCCCTGCTACGTATTCGTTCGCGGAGGTCTGGAGCGGCGTCTGCCGATTGTGACGACTCCCGGGGTGTACATGATCCTTTCGCGCGGCGAGAAGGTTGCTGTCATCCCGGAGGACGAAATCCAGGCAATCCGCAGAACGATGGAAGGGAACTTTCGGGTCGAACCGCATCCGTTCCTTAAATGCGGGGACCGGGTGCGGGTGTCACGCGGCTCTCTCGAGGGAATCGAAGGCATCCTGGTCCGGAAGAAGAATATCTACCGGTTGGTTCTCTCTGTGGACATGCTGGCGCAATCTGTGGGGGTGGAAATCGACGCGTCGGATGTGGAGCCCGTTGGTTCGCGCACGGCTGCGGCGATGTCCGGCCCGTCCGCAGAGAGACTGACGCCGACTGGCGGCCCGTGGGGTGTGGTCACGGGCTCCGCAGTAGCTGCGAGTTAGACAGATCCGGACCGGAAAAGGGGGCTGTGGCCCTGCGCATCCGGTCGTGAGATGGTGATGAAAATGAAGCAGAATGGTCTGCTGAGCGTTAGCTCTTTGATTGTCTTCCTCGCGGTGTTGTTTCCGGGGCAGGGAGCGGCGGGACGGGCGCAGACAGCAGCGGGCGTGGCCTCTTCGGGTCCGAACGCGACGTCCGTTGGACGGCCGCATGATGATACCTATGTCATCGGCAACGACGATCGGCTGTCCATCAACGTGTGGAAGGAGCCGGACCTCACCGAGACGCTTCCAGTGCGATCAGATGGCAAGATATCGCTCCCCCTGATCGGAGATGTCGAAGCGTCGGGGCGCACTCCGCGTCAGCTCGAAGAAGCTATCTCGGCAAAGCTGCGGATCTATATAACCGATCCGGAGGTTACGGTGATGGTTCTGCAGATTAACAGCCAGAAGTTCAATATTCTGGGGCGCGTAGCGAAGCCGGGCTCCTATTTGCTCACTACTACTATGACGGTTCTGGATGCGATCGCCGAGGCTGGCGGCTTTCAGGATTTCGCGAAACAGAAGAAGATTTACATTCTGCGCGAGAAAGCCGGCGGCGGAGAGACGCGGATTGCCTTTAATTACAAGGATGTTATCCAGGGCAAGCATCCTGAACAGAACATTAGGCTGGAGCCGCACGACACGGTGGTCGTGCCCTGAGTGGCAGGATATGCTCACACGGATCTGTGTGCTGTTCGCGGTGCTGGCCGCGACGCCTATGTGGGCCCAGGTGGACAGCGGCGCCAATGCGGGCGGGGGCGGTGCAGACGATGCGCAGATGCAGACACCGCCGCCGGTGAGCAGCGCCGCGTTTCTCACAGCGGTCGGCGATGAATTGCGGGCGGATTATTTGCGACTAGGCGTGACTACAAGCATGGGGTATATCGACAATTTGTATGCCGGCGAGAGTACAGGAACGCTGAACGAGACAATCTATTCCATCTCCCCGATGATATCCTGGGACCGAAGAACCGAGCGACAGGACCAGACTTTCAGCTATGCTCCGGGGTTCACGCTCTACCAGCCTAGCAGCACATTGAATGAGACGAATCAAAAGGCTCTAGGACGATACAGTCTGCGCCTGACGCCCCACAGTACGATTGTGGCGAGCGACGCGTTCTTGCGGACTTCTACTGCCAATGGTTCCGCATTTGCAGGTGTCGGTGGCACGGTTTCCGGTTCTCTGCAATCTCAAGCGCCCGGCGTCGTGCCACCATTTGCGCAATTACGCAGCAATATGGCCAACGGCGAATTCACGCTGCAGACAAGCCGGATGAGCATGATCGGCATAGCGGGTATGGCGGCAACGCTCGATTACCCAAACTCGTCCGAGGCCACCGGTCTGGCAGATTCGGGTATTCGTGCAGGAACGGCATTCTATAACCGCCGTGTGACCGAATCGCAATATCTGGGCGCGACCTATCAGTATTCCGACTTTCTAACTTATCCGGAGAATACGACGGGTGAAACGCAGACGCACTCTATCACTGCCTTTTACACGTTTTATCCGACTGAGCACCTTTCGCTTTCGATAACCGGGGGGCCGCAACATTACGAAATATCAGAGATGCCTTTTCCATCGACTAATGGCTGGGGGCCGTCCGTGATGGCCAGCCTGGGCTGGCAGGGCGAGCGGACCAGTTTCGCGGCGAACTATTCGCGGCAAGTAACCGGAGGCGGTGGTCTGCTGGGCGCGTTCGATACTAGCCTTGCTGGCGCGTCTGCGCGCTGGCAGATCTCGCGCGGCTGGACCATCGCTGCAACCGGAAGTTACGACGATTTCAAGACGCTTGGCGCATTGGTGCCGGCGGGCGAGCAGGGAGGTCGCACACTATCCGGAGGTGCTATGTTGGTGCATGCGATCGGACAGCGCCTTCGGATGACCTTCGACTACGAGCACGTGCATGAAGCATATGCAGGCGTAGTCTCGATCGTGTCGAATCCAAACAGCAACCAGGAGACGGTCTCAGTTACCTGGCAGTTATCGCGGCCACTGGGGAGATAGCTATGCCGGAAGAGTCGGAAGAACAGACACAAAAGCCGTTTGACTTGGCGCTATATCTCGATATCGTTCGCCGGCGTCATATCGTCTTTCTCACTCTGCTGGTGGTGGTCTGGGGACTCGTCTGGGGATCGAGCTGGATTCTGCCGGCGCGCTACAAGTCAAGCACGCTGATCCTGGTGGAAGAGCCGACCATGCCCAAGAACTATGTCGTGCCGAATGTAACCGACGATCTGCAGGAGAGGCTGCAGAGCATCACGCAACAGATTTTGAGCAGAACCCGACTTCTTTTCATTATTGATAAGTTGCGTCTCTACAGGGACAAGCGCCATGTCCTGACTCCGGACGAAGAAGTGGGGAAGATCCGCAAAGACATTGACATCGAGCTGGTGCGAGATCCAGAGAACGGCGCGATTACGGCGTTTCGCATCTTTTATTCGGCCTCCAATCCGCGCATTGCGCAGCAGGTGACCGGTGAGTTGACAAACCTGTTTATTGACGAGAATTCTAGTGTGCGTGAACAGGAGTCAGAAGACACGACGGAGTTCCTCCAGAGCCAGCTCGCGAATGCGCGGTCAAGCCTTGCCGATCAGGATGCAAAAGTTCGAGCTTTCCAGTCGGCCCATCAAGGGGCACTACCTTCGCAGCAGACGAGCAATCTACAAATCCTGAGCGGGTTACAGGCAGAGCTGCAGACCGAGCAAGATGCGCTCAGTTCCGCCAGGCAGCAGCGTTCGTACGCGCAATCGCTGGTGGACCAATACAGGGCTGCGCAGGGGACCGCGCAGTCGCCCACGGGAGCGCCGACGGGCCTGGCGGCCATCGACCAGCGACTGGAAACATTGAGAACGAAGCTCGCCGACCTTAGGACGCGGTATACGGATCGTTATCCCGAAGTGCAACAGGTCAGGGTTGAAATTGCCAAAGCGGAGAAATCGCGGGAGCAGGCGATCGCGGATCTTCGCAGCGCGGCGAGCAACAAAGAGCAGAAGAAGGCTACAGCGGCACAACCAGCGATGGATCCAGTGGAGAGCGCTGCGTTTTTGCAGCTGCAAAGTCAGTTGCAGGCAGATCAGGTCGAGATTCAGAACCGCGAACAGGCAATTGCGAACCTGAACGTGCGGATCAACGACTATCAGGAGCGGCTGAACGAGGAGCCGGCGGTGGAACAGCAACTGGCGGATCTGACCCGCGGCTACGACCAGTCTCAGGCCAATTACAACGATCTGCTGAAGAAAGAAAGCGACTCGCAGATGGCCACCAGCATGGAACAGATGCAGGAGGGCGAGCGGTTTACTATGCTCGACCCGCCGAGTCTGCCTCTTAAGCCGGATTTCCCAAACCGGCTCAAGATCTGCGGTGTCGGTGTCGGAGCCGGCCTGGCTCTGGGACTTCTCGCCGTGGTGCTCCTCGAATACTTCGACGATCGACTGCGGAGCGACAAGGCAATTGCCGATCTGCTGACGACATCAATCATCTCGGAGGTACCGGAGATCGTCGGCCCAGCCGATGAAGCGCGTAACAGGAGAGAACTGACTCTAGGCTGGGCTATGGCCGCGGCAGTGCTGATGACGATTCTGGCAAGCGCTGCGTTCAGCTTTCTCCATGCATAAGATCGGGTCGCAATGTATAAGAAATTCTTTCACCTGACGCGCAATCCCTTCGATCTGACGCCCGATCCCACCTGTTTCGTATCGACGAAACGGCATAATGAGGCGTTGGCCGCACTGTATTACGGAGTGCGGTGGCATAAAGGGTTTGTTGTTGTTACGGGAGAGGTGGGGACGGGAAAGACGCTGTTGTTGCGCTGTCTGCTCCGACTGCTAAAGGAGAGCCGGGATATCTCGTACTCCTATCTGTTCAACAGCAGACTGTCGCCTACCGAATTTTTGCAGTACGTCCTCTCCGACTTCGGATTGCCCGCTTCAGGCAAAAATAAGAGCGAGCTGCTGCTCGACCTGGGGCAGTTTCTGGTTTCTCGTGGATCCAAGAGGCTGACCACGGTACTGATTGTGGACGAAGCACATCACCTTTCTGAAGACCTTCTGGAAGAGATCCGGCTCCTGTCGAATCTGGAGACGACGGACGACAAGCTGTTGCAGATTGTTCTGGTCGGCCAGCCGGAGCTGGACGAGAAGCTGGATTCGCTGGGCCTGCGGCAACTGAAGCAGAGGATTGCTCTCCGGGCTCAGCTTGGCCCCCTTGACGCTGAGGAAACAACGGAGTACATCGAGCAGCGGCTACACATCGCCGGAGGGGACGCGGGCAGGGATCCGATCTTTCCGCGGGAGACGATTGAGGCGGTCTTTCGTCATTCGCGCGGATTGCCCAGGCTGATTAACACGATCTGCGAGAACGGATTGATTGCGGCTTATGCGCGACAGTCGATTGTTGTCAGTCCAGAAATTATAGAAGATGTAGCAAAAGAGTTCCGTCTAGACATCATTTCGGAAGAGGGCGAGGGAGGGGTGGGACAAAAAGCGGAAAAGGATATCCGGCGCGCGGCCAATCTGTTGCTGGATATCTTCGCTAGCCTGCGCAAGCCTGCCGCCGGCGAAGCCGGTGCGGACATCGCCGTTGCAGCGGGGCGCGGCGGGAATGGGCACATATGAGCCAAATTTTCGATGCTCTACAGCGCTCCGAAGCAGAGCGCTCAGGGAAGCAGGCACCTGTAACGGCTGCGGCTACCGAACTGCTGGAACGCGCGGAGCGCCAGGCAGCATCGCAGTGGGAAGCTGAGATCCGCGATGAAGACCTGAGCCGGCCTGATCCGATTCAGGCCGAACTGTCGCAGGGACTGCACGGGATTCCGGCGGAGGCGCAGATCAGCGCGATTCTCAGGGGGGGCGAGCTGTCCAGGGACGCGGACCGCGCGAAGATTTTTCCTCAGTTTCAGACGCTGGAGGCATCACTCGCGCACCAGAATCGGCTGGTGTGCCTGACGGACAAAGAAAGTCCCGCTGCTGAAGCATTTCGCCTACTGGGCGTGCGACTGCGGGATCTACGCAAGGACCGTTCACTTAGGAAGGTCCTGATCACCAGCACGGTTCCCCAGGAAGGCAAGAGCTTTGCCGCAGCGAACCTGGCCTGTACGCTCGCATCAGGTTCGGAGCGGAGGACACTGCTGATCGACGGCGATCTGCGCCGTCCGACGCAGGCGCAGCTATTCGGCCTTGCCCCAAGTGCTGGTATTTGTGAATGCCTGAAGGAAGGACGGCGTCTGGCGGAGGTCATTTATCGGCTGGACGGCCCAAATCTCTGGATTCTGCCTGCGGGCACCGCGCCGGAAAATCCCCTTGATGTGATGCAGTCGGCAAAACTGCCACAACTTATGGAACAACTTAGCGCCTGGTTCGACTGGATTATTATCGACTCGCCCCCGGTGCTTCCGCTGGCGGACACCAGCGTCTGGGCGCGCGTGGCGGACGGGATTCTGCTGGTGACTCGCCAGGGCACGACGGAAAAGCGGAAGCTGCAGCGCGGGCTTGATGCGCTCGACCACAACAAGCTGATAGGCGCGCTGCTGAACTCTTCCCACGTTGCAGCGGACAGCGATTACTACTATTACAGGCACACGCCGGCCACTTCCCGGGGCGGCTCCTCTACATAATAGTGATCCGCGATATGCGGAATGGGCGTTCCAAAGGGAATGGTTGAATTCCGCTCCAGCCCGGGTTGCTCGATCCTTATCGATCGGTCCGGTCGGCACTCGGATCCATCTGCTGACTGGCCTGAAGCGCAGCGTTTTTATGAATGTCAGGCATGGTTGTGGCGACGACAGCTTCGCCGATCAGACGCCAATCGTTAAGCCCCGGATATGCACGAAGGACCAAGAGGGACACGGTTGCGCGACAGACGATCCCCTCGTGATTGTCCGGGAAAGGAGTAGGACTTGACACCCTTACATGTAGAAAACGCAGCAAGTATCGAGGGTCTTCTCTCAGGGGCCGCCTCTGGTGCGGAGCGCGAGGTACTGAGCGAAGATGCCTTCCGGCGGAGGATCGCCGTCGAGCGCAAGCGCACTGAGAGGTCTAAAGAACCTTTTCTGCTGATGCTTCTGGAAGGCGACGATCACCAGAGCCCAACCAAGAACGGCAGGGCTTTGGACAAGGTGATGTCGGCGTTGCTCCCATCGACGCGCGAGACCGATGTGATCGGCTGGTATAAGGAGCGCACCACGATTGGGGTTATGTTCACTGGTCTCGCGCCTGCCGACAAGAGCACAGTTCTCGGCACGATTCTTGGCCGAATCAGTTCGGCTGTGCGCAGCGAGCTGACCTTCGAGCAATTCAGCCAAATCAGCATCTCGTTCCATCTCTTTCCGGACGACTGGGATCAGGATGACTCCGGAGAGCCCCGCAACCCGGCCCTCTACCCGGATATGTACGTGCCGGACTCGGGAAGACGTGCGATGTTTGGCGTGAAGCGCCTGATGGACATCGTCGGGAGCTCTCTGCTCCTCTTCGCCTGTCTGCCACTTTTCATGTTGATTGCTATGGTTATCAAGGTGACATCCAGAGGGCCTGTATTCTTCAGGCAGCAGCGCGTCGGTCAATATGGCCGCCGGTTCACATTCCTGAAATTCCGGTCGATGTATGTCAACAACGACCACAGCGTTCACAGAGAATATGTCAAGAAGCTAATTGCCGGAAATGCCGAGCGCATTGCACTCAACGGAAACAGTGAGGGCGTGTACAAGTTGGCCAACGACCGGCGCATCACGGAGATCGGTAAGATCTTGCGGAGGACCAGCCTGGACGAGCTTCCCCAGTTCATCAACGTTTTGCTGGGAGACATGTCGCTGGTTGGACCGCGGCCCCCCATTCCGTATGAGCTGGCGGCTTATCAGACCTGGCATCGCCGGCGGTTGCAACAGGTGAAACCGGGGATTACCGGGCTTTGGCAGGTTACCGGACGGAGCCGGGTTACCTTCGACGATATGGTGCGCCTGGATCTGCACTATGCGACGACCTGGTCTCCGTGGCTGGATTTCAAGATTCTAATGCGCACACCTGCCGCTGTGATCAAGGGCGCGTACTGAGCTCGGCATCTTCACAGACCTTCGGCTAAACAGTCCGTTACGAATGTCCTCCTCAAAAATCTCCTGCGTCAATCAAACTTTGAAAGAGAAGTGATGCTGCCGTGAACTTTGGTGTCATTGGTTACGGGTACTGGGGCCCGAACGTGGTGAGGAACCTTGCGAGCCTTGACGGCTCGCAGGTGCTTTCCATCGCGGAGATGAGCCCGGCTGCGCGACATCGCGCGCAGAAGGCCTACCCTGGCATTCATGTCACGGCGGACGCATCCGAACTGATTGCTTCGCCCGACATCGATGCCGTTGCCGTCATCACACCAGTGTGGACGCATTATGAACTGGCCAAGGCTGCACTGGAGCGCGGAAAGCACGTATTCGTGGAGAAGCCGTTTACCAGCACGACGGTACAGGGAGAGAGGTTAATTGAACTGGCGAGCAGAAAGAACCTGAAAATCATGGTGGACCACACCTTCCTGTTCACCGGCGCGGTAAGAAAAATCTGTCAACTTCTGGAAGAGGGAACACTGGGCAAACTTTATTATTACGATTCAACCCGGGTGAACCTCGGCCTCTTTCAGCACGACATTAATGTTCTCTGGGATCTGGCGCCGCACGACCTGTCGATCATGGATCACCTGATCCAGGCTGACCCCGAGGCGATCGTGGCGACCGGGCAGAAACATCTGAATTGCCACGAAGATGTGGCCTTCATGACCCTTTACTTCCCTGAGAAGGTGATTGCGCATATCAACGTCAACTGGCTGTCGCCGGTGAAGGTTCGCACCACGCTGATCGGCGGCGAGAAGCGCATGGTGGTGTGGAACGACCTCGACGCAGACGAAAAGGTAAAGGTATACGACAAGGGCGTGAACATCACTAATCGTGAGGGAGTCTACGAACTGCTGGTGAGCTACCGCTCCGGCGATATGTGGGCTCCGCAACTCGAACAGGTCGAAGCGCTGCGACAGGAGCTGTCTTACTTCGTTGAGTGCATCTCCAGCGGACAAAACCCGCATAACGACGGCTGCGCGGGCCTTCGCGTGGTCAGGATGCTGGAAGCCGCAACCGATTCGCTGAACAAGCGAGGAACTCTGGTCTACCTGTGAATTTCTGGAATTCGATCTCCGAAGATGTGAGGCTCGGCTCGGGCGTACGCCTGTCGAGGTTTATTAACCTTTACGGCTGCGAAATCGGCGAGGAAACGAAGATCGGCGCGTTTGTGGAGATCCAGAAGAATGTAAGGGTGGGCAGGCGGTGCAAGATATCCAGCCACACCTTTATCTGCGAAGGCGTGGTGATCGAGGACAACGTGTTCATTGGGCACGGCGTAACTTTCACGAACGACACATATCCGCGCGCCACGGTCCCTGGCGGATGTCTACAGACAGAGGCGGACTGGAAGGTCGAGCCTACGGTCATACGTAAAGGTTCCTCTATTGGGTCGGGCGCAACAATTCTCTGCAACATCAACATAGGCGAAAACGCCATTGTGGGAGCCGGCAGCGTAGTCACCAAGGACGTCCCGGCAAACGCGATCGTGGCTGGAAATCCGGCCAGGGTTTTGCGCTATATCGAACCATGCATGGGGGGGGGCAATGTCTGATCCTGTAGGAATTCCATTCCTCGATCTCGTTACACCGCACCTGGAGCTTGAGTCGGAGTTGATCGCCGTATTTCGTCGAGCGTTGCGCACCGCCGGCTTTATCGGCGGCGCAATGGTAGAAGAATTCGAAGCATCGTTTGCCGCTTTTTGCGGCTCGCGCCAAGCGATTGCCGTGAGCAGCGGGACCGACGCCCTGCGCTTTGCCCTGATGGCTTGCGGCGTCCGACATGGTGACGTCGTGCTCACGGTTCCGCACACGTTTATCGCCACGACGGAAGCCATCTCCCAGACGGGCGCCCTGCCGGAGTTTGTCGATATCGACGAGAGGACCTATAACCTGTCAATAGAGAAGCTGCACCACTACCTCGCAAAGAGGTGCACCCGGGATAAATCGGGAAGGCTCATCAGCCACCGCAGCAACCGTCCCGTGACGGCGATCGTGCCCGTACATTTGTATGGGCAGATGGCGGACATGGATGAGATCCTGGCCCTGGCGGAGGAGTATGGGCTGACAGTCGTTGAAGACGCCTGCCAGGCGCATGGGGCGGAGTATTTCTCGCGCAAGCTGAACTGCTGGATGAAGGCAGGCACGATGGGGCGGGCGGCGGCGTACAGTTTCTATCCGGGAAAGAACCTGGGCGCCTGCGGCGAAGCCGGAGCGGCCGTCACCAACGACAGCGAAATTGCCGCAGACATCCGGATGCTTCGCGATCATGGCCAGGCACAAAAGTACTATCACGAAATCGAGGGATACAACGGCCGGCTCGATGCCATGCAGGCGGGGTTATTGCACGCGAAACTGGCGCATCTGCCGAAGTGGAACGAGCAGCGCCGCGAACGGGCGGCGGAGTACAACAGACTACTTGCCGCCAACAGCGCGGTCGTCTGTCCGTACGAGCCATCGTGGTCGCGCGCCGTCTATCACTTGTACGTGATCCGAACCGCTGAGCGCAACGGGCTGATGGCCCACCTGAAGGCGGCGGGCATCGGCACCGGAATCCACTACCCCATTCCCCTGCACATGCAGAAGGCTTACGCATGGCTCAATTACCGCCCCTCGGACCTTCCGGTCGCGTGCCGGATCGCGGCCGAGATTCTCTCTCTGCCAATGTTTCCGCAATTAACCGCCGGGCACCAGGCTCAGGTGGCCGACGAGATACTGGCGTTCACTTCCTGGGGTCTCCACAAGCCTGCAGAAGGGGTGGACAATGTTGCCGTCGCGAGCGAACTGATCGCATGATCCCGCTCTATGCCGAGAATCTTGTGTCTTCGATTCGTTGTCTTTACGCGTGCATCGACCTCTAATTTATGAATCTGCGACTGGATCGGTTCGCCACGTTATATCTTGCCTCCCCCTGGCGGCTGCTGGCGGGGGAGAAAAGGTGCATGATTCCGGTTCTGATGTACCACAGCATCGGGAACGAGGACCATTCCGGAAGGCACGCCTATTTTCAGACCGCGGTTTCTCCGGAGACGTTTTCGGAACAGATGGAGCATCTCCACCGCGGCGGATACCGAACCTGCACCCCGGCGGAAGCGGTGGCGCTTCTGGCCTCATCCGCTGGCACCGGAGAGAGAATCGTCGTTATCACATTTGACGATGGGTATCGCGACTTCTATTTTCACGCATTCCCGGTGCTGAGCCAGTTCCGGTTCAGCGCTACAGTATTTCTCCCAACCAGCTACATAGGGCGGAGCGCCAAAGACTTCAAAGGACGTAAGTGCCTGACCTGGCCGGAGATTCGGGAACTGCAGCGACACGGGATGGCATTTGGCTCCCATACGGTATCCCATCCGCAACTTCGAACGCTGGACCGGGTGGCGATCGAGAAGGAACTCACAGACTCGAAGAAGGCAATTGAAGACAGCACTGGCTTACCCGTGGAGTCGTTCGCATATCCTTATGCCTTCCCACAGGTCGATATCGAATTCAGGCGAATGCTGCGCTCCGTGCTTCAGGCAGCCGGCTATCGAAGTGGCGTCTGCACGATCGTGGGCAGGACGAGTCCTGACAGCGATCCTTATTTCCTCGAGCGTCTCCCGGTAAACGATGCTGACGATGCTGCGCTGTTTGAAGCGAAATTGAGAGGCGCTTATGACTGGGTCGGGTGGCTTCAGTCCACGGCGAAGAAGGTACGATCCGTCCATGCGGGGCTTGAACCAGCAGAGCTGTAAGCAAAGTCTGCCGGGGTGACAACCTGCGGTAGCTTGAGGCTGCCAGCTGAATTATCTGTGGGCTACAATGCCTGAAAGGTCCGATTTATGGCGTCGGTGCTAAATCGAAGTGGAGAGCTTTCGATGTCAGTTCCTCAGAACTGTCGACGCTCCTTCGGCCTAGGTCGGCTGTGTCGCCTGGACAATCATATAAATGAAATAGATTCAACAATATGGACGAAACCTGAAGCATCCGAGGAAGATCGTGACTCTGCCGTAAGGGTTTAACTATATAGGTTACTAAAGTTACCAAAGGCATCCTCTGTGAGGAAAACCGACTCTATAATGTCAACAGATACTCGGACAGCCTTTGCTCATTCCATACGCGCAAGCTCAGGCCTCCATTCATTGGAGATGAAGCGTGAATATTCGACGCATATCATTGATTTTCTTAACAGTTATGGTCGCTTTCTTTTCGGCGGCTTTCGACTCATCCATCGCTCGCGCGAGCGACGTCTACATTGCTCAGGCGTCATCTGGGGCCAACAGTGGCGCGGATTGTGCTGACACTCATGCATATACCTGGTTCAACGCAGCTTCCAACTGGGGTTCGAATTCAGGTCAAATCGGGCCCGGAACAACTGTACACTTGTGCGGCATCATCACTAGCGAGTTGACTTTTCTTGGCAGCGGAACGAGTGGGAGCCCGATTGAGCTTCTATTTGAGAAAGGCGCAGCGATCCAGATAAGTCCGGGCGCGGACGCCAACGGGATCATCAATCTTGGCAGCTACAGCTACATCCTGATTGACGGCGGCGCGAACACCCCTTGCGGATGGAGCACCGCGACGAACACAAGTGAGGGCGCGTGTAACGGGCAGATCGAAGACATGCTTTACGGGTCCTCGGGTGCTACGTGTCCAGGCGGTTCCTGCACCACACAGGCGAGTGCAGGCAACTTGATCCAAGGCACCGGATCGAACATTGAGATTCGCAATCTTCAGATCGGACCGGCCTATATCCACACAACCACAGGGAACGGCGGTAATGATACTGGCGGGGCTCAGTGCTTTCAGGATACGAATGGAAGCAACTGGAATATTCATGATAGTAAGCTGCATGATGGCGAGTGGTGTGCCGTGTTTGCCTTCACAGGCGGCACCATGTCGAATATCACGATGACCAACAACGAAATGTATAATAATTCGCACATGGTTGCCCTAGGAGGAGCGAATGCGGGGAACCTAAACGGGTTTACATTCTCCGGCAACTTTACCCACGATATGTATAACTGGGATACAACCAGTGACGCAGACCACGCGGATGCGATTCACCTGTTTGGAGCGACCGGGACGGCGCGGAGCCTTCTTATCTATAACAACATTTTCGGGGGTAACACTGGCGGAGATATAACTGGACAAATCTTTTCGGAGGCCATGGGCGGAACGAGCAACGTTGTAATCTTCAATAATCTATTTGATATGTCCACATCTCCCGACCTGGGAGCAGCTAACCATGCTTGGGGACCAGCGCAATGTGATTCCGGGTGCTATTTCCTAAACAACACCATTGCGCGGCAAACGACGACCGGCGGCAATCTGGATCTTGGTTACTCTACCTACAACATGGTGGCGACAATAGAAAACAACGTGGACCAGGGAGGGGCGAGCCTTGTTAATGTCGCCGCATCGTCTCCCAGCCTTACCCTGAACTACAACGCCTACGGTCCAAATGGCGGCGATATTTGGGTGTGGGAAGGCGCGTTCTACACCAGCCTTGCGTCCTGGAGGAGCGCATCGGGAGAAGGATCAGGATCGTTTTACAATTCATCGACGCTTGGGCTGAGCGCCTCCTACAAGCCCAATTCCGGCTCGCTGCTGATCGGCGCGGGCGTCAACATCTGCACGCAAAATCCGACATTTTGTGCCGACTACCCGGCGATAGAGAAAGATATGGCAGGGAACAGCCGCCCCGGTTCCGGCAACTGGGACATTGGGGCCTACCAAGACCCAGCTACCGGAACCGGATCGTCCACTCCGTCCCCACCGACCGGGCTCACCGCTGTGGTGCAATAACCTGAGCGTAAAGATTGCTGGCTATCGAAAACCATGGTCGTCGGATGCTCCTTCTACTTGGGCAATCGCGAGAAAGATAACCTGCGCGCCAAGATCATGCGACCACAACCATATTGGTAAATCAGATTACGGGGGGGGCACCCTTGTTCCGTTGGTACATACTGCAGGCGGACTAAAGAACGGCCCGTTAAAGGGTTGAGATTTCATCGAAGCTAGCACTTGCATGCCTACGGCTTCGCCACCACATCAGAAAGCTGGGTGGTAGATTCTACCCGAGAATGATCCTTTCGAGCGACCAAGACGGAAGGAAGGCAAAATCGGGATATTCGGTAAGCTGCGCTGAGAAAGTTGTGAATCGGCGATATCTACTAAAGAGTCGCGTCAAAATAAGTTGACTATATTGTCGACAGCAGATCTAATGGGTTATGCACAATCAGGCTATGGCCGAGCAGATTGAGGCGAAGTACCGGGTGTTGTCTCCGTTGATGGATGAGCGGATGCGGCGACAATGGGCGGCGGCCGAGTCCCGAGCATACGGCTGGGGCGGAGTACAGACCGTCAATGGGGCGATCGGCATGTCGCCGAACACCATTCGCAAGGGGTTGTCGGAGCTGACGGCGCGGGAGAGCAATCCCCAGGCTGTGATCGGTTCGCGCCTGCGCAGAGAAGGCGGAGGGCGGAAACGCTGCAGCGAGGCAGACCCAGGATTGACGGAGACCCTGGAATGGCTAGTCGAACCGCAGACGCGCGGTGATCCGAGTTCGCCCTTGCGCTGGACATGCAAGAGCACAACCAACCTGGCAGAGGAATTGGGGCGGATGGGGCATCCGGTCAGCCCCCGGACGGTAGGACGGTTGCTGAACGCGGACGGGTACAGCTTGCAGAGCAATCGCAAGACGAAAGAAGGGGAATCTCACCCTGACCGCAATGCTCAGTTCGAGTTTATAAGTGCCACGGTGAAGCGCTTTCAACAGCGAGGCCAGCCTGTCATTTCGGTGGACACAAAAAAGAAGGAACTGGTGGGCAGGTTCAAGAATGGCGGGCGTGAATGGCAGCCTGCGGGTGAGCCGGAGCAGGTTCAGGTGCATGACTTTCTCGATAAGGAATTGGGCAAAGCCATTCCTTACGGTGTGTTCGATCTCAGTCAAAATGAAGGTTGGGTGAGTGTCGGTATCGATCATGATACGGCGCGGTTTGCCGCCCAAGCGATCCATCGTTGGTGGAAGAAGATGGGGTGTAAACGATATCGCAACGCCGAACAACTGCTGATCACCGCCGACGGGGGTGGTAGCAATGGAAGCCGTTCGCGGCTATGGAAGGTCGCTCTCCAGGACCTGGCTGTGCGCTTGGGCATGCCGGTTTGGGTGTGCCATTTTCCGCCGGGCACCAGCAAGTGGAACAAAATCGAGCATCGCATGTTCTGCCACATCACCCAGAACTGGCGGGGACGGCCACTGGTCAGTCATGAAGTAATCATCCAATTGATTGCCAACACAACCACCACAGCCGGTTTGAAAATCCGCGCCGAACTGGACCCGCGGCGCTACCCCACTGGAACACAGGTAAGCGACGCGGAACTGGCTTCCCTGAATCTGAAACGATCCGATTTTCACGGTGAATGGAATTACACCCTTATGCCGTCTCTAAAATAAATCAGTCAGCTTATTGTGACGCGATGCCTAAGCAGGATCAAAGGGGTCTGCGTCATCCTTCAAAGCGGAAGGAGTTGACCATGCCGGTGTTGCCACGAATCAAATCTGTGCTCTATGAAAGCCCTGTTTACCCAGTTGCGCGAAGTTGCTACGAAGCCATATTTAAAGGCTCCACTCTACGCGAGATGAACAAGATGCGCCGGTTCTACGGGCAATTTTTCAGGCCGGGCGAAATTGTCTTCGACATCGGCGCTAATGTCGGGGAATATTCGGAAGTCTTCGCCAGTTGCGGCGCCACTGTTGTAGCCGTGGAACCACAGCCGGCCTGCTGTCAGTCACTGTACAAACTTGCCCGCCGCGCCGGAGTCCGCGTGGAACCTTGTGCAGTCGGAGCAACTACAGGGGTCGCACAGATGCATATATGCGATATCAACGTCTTCAGTACACTAAACCCTGAATGGGTAACGTGCACCGAAGGCTTCCCGAGTTATCAGAATGCCCACTGGACTGAGACCATTGACGTCCCTGTCGTCACTGTCGACAATCTTGTTAAGCGACACGGCAAGCCCACCTTCGTCAAGATAGATGTAGAAGGTTTCGAAGATAAAGTACTGGAAGGCATGTCCTTCCTTCCGAAGTTTGTCAGTTTTGAGTTTAACGCCAGACTGACTCATATAGCCTTGCGCTGTTTGTCCATGGCACGAATGAAGAAGTACCGCTTCAACTCAATCGCGGGAAGGAAACTGGAGTGGCATCATCTGCAATGGATGAGCAACGATGACGCGAAAATATGGCTCTCCCACTATCACGATGAAGCTGAGTATGGCGACCTGTTCGGTCAGCTTGTTGTTGCATAATTCCCATTGAATTGACGGAGTGATTCCAACGTGTGCCATCGTGCGGTGAAGCCCTTCCTAAAAGTTGTTATCCCGCAGCCAGTCGCAAAAGGCACATCGCTTGCGAGGTAAATTAATGAGCCCGTTAGTTACCGTAATCATTGCTACATACAATCGTGGATATATTGTCTGCGAAGCAATCGACAGCGTACTCCAACAGACCTATCCCGACATTGAGATTGTTGTAGTCGATGACGGGTCGACAGACGATACACAAGCAAAGCTTAGGAAATACGGCAGTCGGATTCGGCTGGTGTATCAAGAAAACCAAGGGCCAGCGGTGGCCTGGAACAGCGGGGTGAGGGCTGGGCATGGCTCCGTTATCTGCCTTCTTTGTTCCGACGATTTGTGGCTGCCGACCTTCGTGGAAAGGCAGGTATCGATCCTGGAGAGGACCGGTCCCTCAGTTCCGTGCTCGCTATGCAACGCTATCACCCGGTGGTCAAACGGCACAGAAGTGCAGTCATTCGAGTTGGCTCGCCTCCGACCGGAAGCTGACGAAGGACTCTGGCTGAATGTCACGGATGTCCTGCTCACCCGCTTCGTAATGTGCGGCCAGATGTTCGCGATACGGCGCGAGGCATTAGAGAAGGTTGGGCTTTTCGACAGTTCGTTGGGATATCTAGAAGATTACGATATTGCTCTTCGCCTGTCTCTTGAGGGTCCGTGGGGCTATATACGAGAGCCATTGGTTGTCTATCGGCAGAGCACGGACAGTATGTCCTTACGCGCTTCTTCGGTGGATGCGCAATTGGCTGACTACATTCTGCGCATCCGTCAAAGGATAAGTACAGAAATGCAGTCCCGGTGCCCTCCGTTGAGGTCTAGATATATGGCCGGCGCGATGCGAAAGGCGAAGCTGGATATATGGGCAGCGCAAGCTAAGACCGGAAAAGTACTCGCAAAAGCGCGGATTGCCGGGCTCTACAGTATCCTGGCGCGATTTCGCGAGGCCGTGCATCGGCGCTCCCCTCTTTACCCAAGAATGAACGTTCTGCCGCTGCCTGGAGCGGATTTGCGCGAAGTGGTTGCGGCCACCTTTGGCCAGTGATCCGTCTTGGTGGATCGCTCGTTCAACGCCTCGAACAGGACTTCGGCGCTGGAGAAAATCCAATCCTGAATAAGATAAGAGCATTCTTGAATTCGTCCTTCCTCGAAAAGGGCGAATACCTTGAAGAGCTGTACTGGGCCCTCAAGGCGCAGGTCCTCTATCGCCGATGCTTTGGTCAACTTGGAAGCGGTTCGAGGCTTCTTGATCCGATGCGTCTGACGAACGTCCAGAACATCTACATCGGGAATGGAGTGAGGATAAACAAACACGCCTTTCTATTGACGCTGAAGCTTCCGCGCGGGCCTGTTCCACGACTTACGATTGAGGATGGATGCACTATCGGACATCTGAATCATATAACTTGTGTGGATAAAGTGAAAATCGGAAGAAGAGTGCTGACGGCTGACCGAGTGCATATCAGTGATAACTCCCACACCTTTCTCGACCCTGGTGTGGCGATCCGGGATCAAGGCATAACAAGCAGCGGGCCAGTTCACATTGGAGAGGGTAGCTGGATTGGAGAGGGCGCCTCTATATTGTCTTGTACAATCGGTAGGAACTGTGTCGTGGGGTCCAATGCCGTGGTACTAGGCAACATTCCTGATTTCTGCGTGGTGGCAGGTGTTCCCGCCAGAATATTAAGACGATTCGACGCCACATCCGGATCGTGGAACAGAATTGGGCTGGATCAAGAGCGATGTTAGCCGATGCGAACCGGTTACCTCATCCCTACCTAGTGGGCCTCGTCTGGCCCGTGATGATAGAGTGGCTTGAGGTTGTGTCGTGACCCACTGAGCAGGTAAAGATGAGCAGGCGAAGGGCTGCTTCTATTGCAAAGAAAGTTCCAATCAAGGCGGACACATGCACCACGGGCAATTCCGCCAACGGCTTACATCGGTTCGTCGCAAAACTGAGTCCTTACGGTATGGATCGTTAGAGAGAAAACCGCGTCGTGAGACCACACTTCTTTTTTGGCGGAGGGGCGAACGCGAGCACCATGACGCCCCTGATACTGGCTGCTACGCTGCTCGCGGCGGTGTTCCTGTTGGTGCTACCTAGGAAGTACGCGGCTGTGCCGATATTACTGATAACGTTTCTGACGCCTTTCGGGCAACAGATACTTATTGGCGGCGCCCACTTCTATGTGATCCGCATCATCGTGATAGTCGGCATCTGCCGTTTATCGTTAACCAAATTGTCCTCGCACAGAGCCCTATTCATTGGCGGGTTCAGCGGTATTGACAGGGCTTTTTACCTATGCGCGTTTGCGGAAGGCGCAGCATTTATCCTCCGCGAGCGAGCAAGCGCAGCGGTCGTGTACCAGGTGGGCTTGTGGCTAAATACATTCGGCCTCTACTTTATCTTTCGATGCCTGATACAAAACAGGGAGGACGTCTACCGACTGATCAAAACGTTTGCATTCGTCGTCGCAGTGCTGGGCGTTTGCATGTCTTACGAGTACCTCACTCGGGTGAACGTATTCAGTTACCTAGCCGGACATACGATCGTTCCGTGGGTCCGCGATGGAAGAGTTCGCGCGCAGGGTCCTTTCGCAGTTTCAATCACGGCAGGAGCCTTTGGCGCCACATTGCTTCCCCTGTTTTTCGTGCTTTGGAGAACTGCGAAGGCGAGACTCTGGGCGAGCGTCGGGTTTGCCGGCGCGAGCGTTGTGGCAGTGACTTCTATGGCCAGTACACCAATTACGGGCTACCTAGCCGGAATCTTGGCCCTGTGCTTGTGGCCGATCCGAAGGAAAATGCGATCCGTCCGTTGGGCCATTGCGTTCGCCATTTTGGGCCTTGCGCTCGTAATGAAAGCGCCCGTTTGGTTTGTGATCACTCGGATCAATATCGCCGGCGGTAACGCGTATGACAGAGCAACTCTAATAGACCAGACGGTACGGCACTTTTGGGAGTGGTGGCTGGTGGGCACGAACAATAATGCGAATTGGGGATTTTTCACCTGGGACGGCTGCAATCAGTTTGTAGCCGAAGGACTGGCTGGGGGAGGGGGGGCGTTGGTATTTTTCGTCATGATCTTATGTCAAAGTTTCGACGCAATTGGCCGATGTCGAAAGCGTGCCAAACGCAGGCGCGAAGAATGGTTTTTCTGGGGACTCGGCGCGGCTCTATTCTCCCACCTCGTCATCTTTCTAGGCGTTGACTACTTTGACCAAATGCAACTTCTATGGTTCATTTTTTTGGCAATGCTCTCCGTTGCGACCCTTAGTCCCGGATTGGTGCCTAAGAGAGTGTTGGAGCGATCCGATGATCGATTGATCGCTAAGGGACTGGGAGCACGCCGTCCCGTTCTTGCGTCAAAGCCAAGCGGATGCCTTGGGCTGGAGGCAGGAATGCGCGGCTTGAACCTTCGCAATCGAACTTAGTACAATGCGGAGCCTGCAGGTCCCCGCGCCCCAGATGAGCGACAATGTGTTGCTTGATATTGTCTCCTTCGCGGAAGAGCTTCGCCAGGCGGAGATGCTCCTGTTGACCATTGGACGACCGGACCGAACGCAGGAACATCAAGCAGCCTCCTAATGACGCTACATAAAGCGCATCGAAGCCGCATATTCAACGATTATTTGTATAATATGCCAAAATAGGTTGGCACTATATTCTCTCCCAATCGCGGCCGTCGACGGTGATAAGAAGGGTTTGACTTTTTTCACCCCGCCTTCCATGTCAAGCATGCGCTAGAAGTCGGAAGGAGGCAGTCGCGGCAACCGAGATTGTGAGGCGTCCCGCGTCACGCGTGCGCTAAGTTGTCCAACATAGCATAGGTCTCGATAGGCGGATTCACACTATGGCAAAATCACGGGTCGCCATCGCCATCGTCACGTACAATCGCTTCGAAATGCTGCGGGAATGTTTGGCAGCAGTGGAACTGCAGACCGCACGCTTTGATGAGGTCATTGTAGTTGACAACGGTTCAACAGACGGAACAAACGAATGGTTATTGAACGTCCCTGAGGTCACGGTTGTTAGGCAGGAGAACCTTGGTGCGGCTGGAGGATTCTCGCGGGCGATGAAAGAGGGCTACAACCGAGGGCACGACTGGATTCTCTGTATTGATGACGACGTAATGCTTTGTCCTAATACGCTAGAGGAGCTGGTTACTTCGCCTGTTGCGAAAACAGAGAGCGTTGGATTCTTAGCCTGCCGAGTAGTCAGCCGGGCAGGCTGCACATATATGACCCCGCCCCCGGCCGATCGGTTTCCCCTTTGGTACGACACGATAGGAACCGGCGGGTATGTCCGGGTTGTGAGCGCCAACTTCGCTGGCTTCATGGTCAGCCGCACGGCAATTGAGAGGTGTGGGTTACCTATCAAAGAGTTTTTTCTCTGGGAGGACGATCGCGAATACTCGGAGCGAATTTCACGCGTAATGCCCTGCTATTTGATCATAAACAGCGTCGCCGTGCATCACCAGGGCCGCGATGGGCGTGACTTTCGGGGGAAGCAGTTACTGCAGGTAAGAAACAAAGCCGCTCGCATCTTGATTTCGGATACGACTCTTCAGTTGAAGCTGTGGCGTCTTTTCAAATACTGTGGGTGGCTCATTTATGTGATTATTTGTCGCGGCTATCCTCTGGCTTGCATAAGACTTGCTTTTGTAGGGTTGTTTTTTTTTCGGCCACAAATAGAGTATGTGGACGGGAAATGAATTTGGATCCCATGCACGGAGAGTAGTTGGGCGCCAAGCCGAGTCATGCGTGAGGTCAACTCGAAACCGGAAATTGTCACTCGTTGCTAGTGTAGTGCGTCATGCAGATTGACCGTTATGGAGAGCCGTCCGAGGGCGCTTGACCTTCTCCAGGATGTCGGCGGCCTTGGCGGTCCAGATGAAGGGTTTGGGGCTTTCATTGTGATGGTCGATGTAATCGAAGATGGCCGTAATCAGCTCCTCGACGCTGCGGAAGACTCCGCGGCGCAGGCGGTTTTCTGTCAGGTCGCGGAAAAATCATTCGACCATATTCAGGCACGAGCAACCGGTGGGCGTGAAGTGCATGTGGAAGCGAGGGTGGCGGCTGAGCCAGCGCTCGACCTTCTCGTGCTTGTGGGTCGAGTAGTTATCCACGATCATGTGGATCTGCTTGTCCTGCGGAATCACGTCATCGATGGCGCGCAGAAACTTCAGCCATTCCTGATGGCGGTGCCGGTCATCGCACATGGAGATCACTTCGCCTTCCAGGGCGTTGAGCGCAGCGAACAGAGTTGCCGTTCCGTTGCGCTTGTAATCGTGGGTCATGGTGCCGCAACGGCCTTTCTTGATCGGCAGGCCGGGCTGGGTGCGGTCCAGCGCCTGAATCTGGCTCTTCTCGTCGGCGCACAGCACGATGGCGTGCTCGGGCGGATTCAGATACAGGCCGACGATGTCTTCCAGCTTCTCCGTGAACTGCGGATCGCGGCTGAGCTTGAAGGTGCGTACCAGATGTGGCTTCAGTCCATGGGCGTGCCAGATGCGGCGCACCGTGGCCTCGCTGATGCCCGCCGCCAGCGCCATGGAGCGCGTCGACCAGTGGGTGGCGTTAGCGGGCTTTTGATGCAGCGTCATTTCCACCACTCGTTTCACTTGCCCATCGCTGATGGTGCGCGGCTTACCTGGCCGAGGCGCGTCCTTCTGAAGAGCCGCGATGCCGCCTGCCAGGAAGCGACTGCGCCAACGCGCTGTCTTCTTCTCCGTCAGGTTCATCCGTCTGGCAATCTGCTTGTTTTCCATACCATCGGCGGCCAGCAGCACGATGCGCGCCCGTTCCACCAGTCGCGCCGGCATGGAACGAGCCCGCGCCATCCGCTCCAGGGCTTGTCTCTGTTCCGGGTTCAGGGCAACCGCCGCGGCAATCCGCATACTATATCGTCCTCCATAGTATGGACGCGCTGCGGCAATAATAGTCATCATTTCCGACGCACAACACTAGAGAATGAGATGAGTGTTTACTTGACGCAGGTAACCAGAACCTGTAGTGTTTCTGTTCGTGAAGGATTATCCGCGAGATCTGCTAGATGTGGAGGCCCGCTTTTCGACCGAGGCGGCCTGTTGGGAGTATTTGTTCCGGCTTCGTTGGCCAGCGGGATTTTGTTGTGATCGCTGCAGAGGATGAAGCGCATGGCCGGCGTCGCGCGCCCGCAATGACAGATGGGAATGCGCGTTCTGTCATGGCCAAGTGGCGCTGACGGCAGGGACGATTTTTCAGACAGCCGTTTACCGCTGACCCTGTGGTTTCGGGCGGCGTGGTGGGTCACCAGCGAGAAGAATGGCGTCAACGCAATGGGATTGTAGCGCATTCTGGGGCTGAGAAGCTACAAGACGGCTTGGACGCTGCTGCACTAGCTGCGTCGTGCCATGGTGCGACCGGGCGCGTGCCGCCGCTCTGTCAAAGACGAGACCCTGGCCGGCGCCGAGGCCGATGAGGCTTACGCAGGCGGCGAAGAGGAAGGATCTAACGGACGGCAAACAGAAGTCCAAGGCCATGATTGCGGTTGCGGCCGAGGAAGACGGGCGCGGCATTGGTCGCATCCGCATGCGACGCATTGCTGACGCTTCGGCCGACAGCCTGATGCCGTCCATCGAGAAATCCGTCGAACCGTGTAGCGTAGTCCATACCGGCGGCTGGCTGGGCTATCTGCTGCTCAAGGGCAAATGTTACAGGCATGAGGTCACCTACCTGAAAGGAAATTGCAAATCTGCTTCTGAGCTGATGCCGCGTGTTCATCTCGCCGTCGCGCTGCTGAAACGCTGGCTGCTGGGGCCCATCAGGGAGCAGTGAGCCTGGAGCATCTGGATGCCAATCTCGATGAGTTCGCTTTCCCTTTCAACCGCCGCAAATCTCTCGGCCGCGGCAAGATCTTCTACCGTCTGCTCGGACAGGCCGTTGCCGTCGAGCCGGCTCCCTACAAGTCGCTGGTCAAATGCTCCACGCCCGCGCATTTCTGAATCCACAAGATGTTGGGGTCACCTGCGTCAGGTAAATACCTGCCTGCGCAGAATATCAGTGGATGGGTATTGAAAATAGCGTCTCCGTGGCGCACGAGAAGCATTTGCTGCGCCGAATCGCCGAATTCAGGTATCACGAGTTGCCTGTTTGCGGCCACGACTGACAAACGTCCGCGCGTCCGTCCAGCGGTAGAATTCATATGGGAGCTTCTAGAATGCGAGTTCTATACAGCTTTCCTCACAAATTGGGGGCTGGTAGGATCTGCTACATTGCGTGGGAACAGGTCAATGGTTTAGCAGCGGCCGGAGCCGAAGTGTTGGCTTTCCCGGGAGTTCTCCACCGTGAAGTAGCATCCGGTGTTGTAGTACGACCTACACTAGCCCGAGGACATCTTCGAATCCCATATAAGCTCACGGGAATGATGCGCGCGTGTGCGATTCACGACTACATTGTCGCGCGGCGCTTGGAAAGACTGGCAGGCAAGATTGACATCGTGCATGCTTGGCCCTTGGGCGCGTTGCGAACTTTGCGCACCGCCTCGCGGTTGGGAATTCCAACCGTTGTGGAGCGCCCAAACTGCCACACTGCTTTCGCCTATGAGGTGGTGCAGAAAGAATGTGAACGTCTGGGCGTGGTGCTGCCACCAGGAGTTGAGCATGCCTTCAACGAACGTGCGCTGCATCATGAGGAACAAGAATACGAGGCGGCCCACCGCATCTTATGCCCTTCTGAGTTTGTAATGAAGACATTCATGGATCGCGGGTTTACGAGTGAAAAGCTGGTGCGTCATATCTATGGATTCGACGAAAAGCGTTTTTTCCCGCGCCCAACACCACGCGAACCCGGAAAAAGTCTAACGATGCTCTTTGTGGGCTTTTGTGCTGTGCGAAAAGGAGTGCATTTTGCTCTGGACGCTTGGCTAAGATCAGGGGCGTGCGGGAATGGTCGATTCCTAATCGCAGGTGAATTCTTGCCGGCCTACAAAGAGAAGTTAAAGGACATGCTCTCCCATCCAAGCGTAAGGGTCCTTGGCCATAGAACCGATGTCGCGGATTTGATGCGCCAAAGCGACGTTTTAGTTCTGCCGAGTATCGAGGAGGGATTTGGCTTGGTATGTGTAGAAGCTATCGGCAGCGGATGTGTACCGCTCGTCTCGAACGTGTGCACGGATGTTTGCAGGCATCAGGAAAATGCGCTTGTTCACGATGTTGGCGATACGGCCATGTTATCTCGTCACATTTCGATGCTTCATGACGATCGTTACGTGTTGGACCGATTGCGCGCTGGATGCTTGGCGACCGCTCCTAGCGTGACCTGGGCTGCTGCGGGAGTTCGACTCCTTGCGACCTACAAAGAGGTTGTGGCGAACTCCTCAATATCTCGCATACCGGTTTTGAGCAATCGCTAAGTACTGAACGATTATGGACTTTTCAATCGTAATCGTAACTTGGAATGGGCGAACATTCGTTGCAGAATGCTTGCAATCGCTTGCTGCGCAGACCGAAGACGCGAGCTTGGAGATTATCGTTGTTGACAATGCGTCGACGGACGGTACACCAGAGATGATTGCCCGCGATTATCCAAGTGTGCGGCTCGTGAGAAATCATGAAAACCTTGGATTCGCCAAGGCTAACAACATTGGTATCGGGATCGCCAGCAGAAGGTATGTTCTCCTAGTCAATTCGGATGTGAACGTATTACCGGGGTGTCTAGCGAAGATTCACGCGTTTCTGGAAGAGCACCCATCTGTGGGTCTTTTGGGTCCACAAATGCTCGGGCACGACCGAGAAGTGAGGCGGTCATGCATGCGGTTCCCGACTCTCTGGAACACATTTTGCAGAGTGAGTGCACTGGATAGAGTTCTCCCTGGGTCTCGACTGTTTGGCGGAATGCTGATGAGGGATTTCTCTCATGATCGTCTGCAAGACGTGGATGTCCTAAACGGGTGGTTCTGGGCAACGCGATTTGAGGCTTTGCGCCAGGTCGGACCGCTTGATGAACGCTTTTTCTTCTATGGGGAAGATGTCGACTGGTGTTATCGTTTCCATTTGGCGGGATGGGGGGTGGTTTTTTATCCCGCAGCCCAAGCAATTCACTATGGCGGTAGCAGTTCGGCGAATGCGCCAACCCGATTCTACGTAGAGAGGCATAAGGCTAATCTCCAGTTCTGGCGGAAGTATCATCGGGGACATGGTCGCATCGCCTTCACAGCTATGATGTTGCTGAATGAATGCTTGCGAACTGTTGGCTATGCCGCCGTGTGGCTATTGCCATCTCAACGTAAGGGCGCCGAGCACAAGATAGAGCGAAGCGTCGCGTGTTTACAATGGCTAGTCTCGTTACCGTTATGTGACGGCGAATGAGTCTTTGGCGGTCGGCTCTGGACGTCGTATGACCAATTCCTTATCTACCGACAGACTCAGCAGTTCCTACGTTCTCATTACTGCGGCCTATAACGAGGAAGCATGCATTGATGGCACGATAAGGGCGGTCTTGTCGCAGACACTTCAACCTGAGAGATGGGTGATCGTTAGCGATGGGTCTGCGGACGGTACGGACGAGATCGTGCGTTCTTACACAGAAGAGCATAGCTTCATCAGGCTCGTTCGCCGGGAAAGGGATGGATCTCAAGGCTTCGCATCAAAGGTCTTTGCGCTTCATACGGGACTAGAACGTCTTAATGGCGTTGCTTATGACTTCATTGGTCATCTGGACGCCGACATAACCTTTGCTCCGTCGTATTTCTTCGAATTGCTTCGTGTGTTCGGTGAACACCCTCTTCTTGGGCTTAGCGGCGGTACGTTGCTCGAAAGAACTCAAGGCAGTTTTGTGCGTCGAGGCACAGGAACCTTGACCTCCGTTCCGGGCGCAGTGCAAATGTTTCGGCGTGCCTGCTATGAAGATATCGGAGGTTTTATTCCTATCCCTTATGGTGGAGAAGACTGGTATGCGGAAGTAGCTGCACGAATGAAGGGTTGGCAAGTTTTGAGCGCTCCCGACATAGTGGCTTATCACCAACGTTCTACTGGAGAAGCAACGGGACGGTTGCGATATTTATTCCGCCAGGGATTCATGGATTATGCGTTGGGCAGCCATCCCTTATTTGAGGCCGTTAAGTTACTCGGACGTATATCGGAAAGACCGTTCGTTATGGGCGCAACCGCGAGATGGATAGGCTTCGTCGTTGCCCATCTCACTACCGACAGGGCCGTGTCCAAGGAATTCATGAACTTTCTTCGAAGTGAACAGATGCGCCGCTTGGTATCGCATTTCTGAACGCGACTGGCAGTGCTTGCAATCTCACTTCCCGGAATGGTCACTGACGAGGAAGCGAAGACGAACACGAGTAGTGACATCGTTCTGCGTGGGAAGCGCGCTTCACTGCAGCACCCTACCGCGGCTGTGCGAAGGCAATGCTGAGATTCTGAGATTTGGACATTTAGCGGATCGTTTCTGCTACCTGGCGGCGCATCACTCTCCGCAGGTCGCTGCACGACCTGCTTCTCGATTCATGTACTCTATCGCGCGGCTATTTCCGAAGGGTTCCCGTCGACAAGCTGCTTTCCGACAATACGCAAGACGGAGTGTTCGCGAAAAGGCTATTCTCCCTGACTGTCTTGGAGTTGTGGCGCTGCCATTTTGTCGATCGGGACGCTTCTGCACGAGACGTCTCGGCACTCGATATAAATGTTTTCGGTTCTCTGGCGCTCACTACACTTCGTAGCTAATCGCTTCCCGACATCATGAGCATCCATCGCGAGCCCCTGGTTAGTGTCGTAACCCCGGTCTACAACAACGATCTGGATCTAGAGGAGTGTATCCGCAGCGTGATTGGGCAGACCTACACGAACTGGGAATACATCATCGTCAATAACCACAGCACGGACAAATCTGGCGAGATCGCTACTTCCTTTGCCGATCGTGACCCGCGCATTCGCGTCACACATCCTTCTGAATTCCTGCCTGCGATTGCAAACCACAATTTTTCTCTTCGGCAGATTTCCGCGACCAGCAAATACTGCAAGGTAGTTTTTGCGGATGACATGATTTTTCCAGAGTGCATCGAGAAGATGGTCGCAGTCGCAGAAGCTCATCCGTCGTGCGGCGTTGTTGGAGCTTATGCGCTACAGGGCAACAAGATCCTGGGGGCGCCTTCTCCATATCCGAAGACGCTGATTCCCGGATCCATGGCCTGCCGGCAACACTTGCTGTACGGGACATATATGTTCGGTACAGCGACCTCCGTCCTCTACCGGGCCGACCTCATTAGAAGTCGTGCGCATTTCTACAATGAAGCCAATGTTCACGCCGATTTTGAGGTGTGCCTGGAGGTTCTACGCACTACAGACTTTGGCTTTGTGACTCAGATTCTCACGTATACAAGAGAACGTCCGGGATCTCTGACTTCCTACTCTTCGGATCTGCACACGTACGTGGCGGGGCGTCTGCATGGCCTTGTGACCTATGGCCACGACTACCTGTCAGATACTGAATATGCTGCGTGCACGAGACGCTTGATGGAAGACTACTACAATTTTCTTGCCGTGAATGCTCTGCAGGGGCGCTGGGAGAAGCGCTTCTGGGAGTATCACTGCGCGCGGCTCGTAGAAGAAGGCTGCGCCCTGCGGTGGGGGCATCTTGCCAAGGCCAGCGCCAAAAGAATTCTGCGAGCCATCTTGAATCCTGCCGAAACTCTGCAGAAACTCCGCACCGCGCTGCGGTGATCTAACCCCCTGAATCCGTCCAATTTGGAATACGATTTGGACGAAGGAAAGGGGAAAACCGGATGAGCAAGAGCCGTCACACGGAGGCGCAGATCATTGCTGCGCTGAAGCAGGTTGAAGCGGGCCGCACGATGGCGGACGTGGCTCGGGAGCAGGGTGTGAGCAAGCACACGATCTATGTCTGGAAGGCGAAGTATGGCGGCATGGAAGTGAGCGAGGCCGAAGAGGTCAAGCATCTGCGCGACGAAAACTCGCGACTGAAGAAGCTGGTTGCGGATTTGAGCCTGGACAAGGACATGCTGCAGTCGGTGATCCGAAAAAACTCCCTGGGCTCGTAGAGCGGCGATCGGAAGTGCGGCGCTTGCTGGCCGAGTTCAAGGCCAGCGAGCGCCACGTCTGCGAGCTGATGGCGGTGCCAAGATCGAGTGGCCGGTATCGGAGCCGGAAAGACGATAGCCAGCTTCAGGAGCGGCTGCGCGAACTGGCGCGTGAGCATCCACGTTTTGGCTATCGGCGTCTGCAGTTGTACCTCCACAGGGAAATGGGAGTGAACCACAAGAAGGTTCAGCGCGTGTATCGCGAACTGGGCCTTACCGTGAAGCGCACGCGGCGCAAGCATCTGCGGCGGACGCTTCAGCCACGGCCCGTGCTGACGGCGCCCAACCAGGAGTGGGCTCTGGACTTTGCCAGCGACGTTACGGCCGCTGGACAGCGCTTCCGCGTCCTCGGCGTGATCGACAGTTTCACCCGGCAGTGTCTGGCACTGGAAGTCGCGACGAGCTTCCCAGCCGGCGCGTTACGCGCGTGCTCGAACGGGCGATTGCAGCACACAGAGAGCCGCAATCGATTCGCAGCGATAATGGCCCCGAACTAACCTCTCGTCATTACCGGGCGTGGGCCATCGAGTGGAAGATCGATCTGTTGCTCATCCGGCCGGGCAAGCCGAAACAGAACGGCGGCCGCTTTTGCCGGGTAGATAAACAGGCTTCTGCATCAGGCAAGTTCCCTCGTCGGCCAGAAGCGGCCGGGCCGCAGACAGCGTGCTTTATGGGACCCCTGGTGTGCCCTCAAAGATGTTTGAGCGTCGAGGACATAGAACCACGTTCCTCCTAGTCGTCTAGGGCTACCGTTCAGAGGAGAATCTCCGTGCGGCAGCGAAAAAGAAGGTAGACATCTATGCGGCTACCAGCAAACTAAAGCGCAATCAGTTTTCGCCGCCCTGCCCGCGGGGAGGGATTCCGAACTCAGTGACCCCGGTCGATAGGATGCGGTGCAACTTCATGACCCAGCCAGGCCGCGCCATCTATCCTCTGCGTAAATCCATCGTCGAACTGGTCTTTGAGCAAATCAGACAGGCGCAAGGATTCCGTCACTTCCTGTTGCGGGGCTACCAGAAGGCGCAGGGCGAGCGGGCGCTGGTGTGCACCACCCACAACCTACTGAAGCTGTACCGGGTCTCCACGGCCTAACCGGGATGTGCAGGCCAAGATTATCGGCGGCAAAGACGTTTGCAACCGGAAATCGCCTTCGGTACGACAATAGCCGGCAACCGAACACCGAATCAACCCGCCGCTCTAACAATCCGATGCCTTCAACAGTTACTCAGACACACTCCTAGATCGGCGGAACTCCGCGTATACGGGCTGACATTATGAATATCTGCATGATTGCATACACGTTCTACGAAATTGATCATCGCGTGCGCCGTTATGCCGAGGCTCTGGCTGAACGTGGGGACCGCGTCGACGTCATGGCTTTGCAGCGTACCAACGAGCCCAGGGTGGAAATGATCAATGGTGTCCGCCTGTTTCGCATTCAACACCGCTCCGTGAACGAAAAAACTAAGCTTGGCTACCTGGCCAAGATTTGCCTGTTCACGGCTCGTGCTTTTGCATTTGTCACTCGCGGGCATTTGCGGAATCCCTACCAGTTGATCCACGTCCACTCCATTCCGGATTTCGAAGTTTTTGCCGCTGTGGTTCCGAAACTGACCGGCGCGAAGATCATCCTCGACATCCACGATGTGGTTCCAGAGCTATACGCCAGCAAGTTCAAATCCGGCAATAAGTCCCTGGGGTTCAAAATGCTTGTCTCCCTTGAGCGCTTGTCGGCCCGGTTTGCCGACCATGTGATCATCGCGAACCATATCTGGCAGGAACGGATCGAGCAGAGATCGGTCCCGAAGGGAAAATGCACGACGCTCCTCAATTTTGCGAATACGCGACTGTTCCAGCGCCGCGCTCCAAGATGCCCACGTGATTGCTGCATGATTCTTTACCCGGGCAGTCTCAGTTATCACCAGGGGCTCGATCTCGCCGTCAGCGCGTTCGCGGAGATAGATAACCTGGTACCCGAGGCGCAGTTGCATATCTATGGAAGCGGTGATCAGTTTGACAACCTCAGGCAACTGATCGCTGAGCTGGGGTTACAAGGCCGTGTTGTTCTCAGTGAGCCTGTGCCCGTCGAGGAGATTATTCGCCTCATGGAGAATGCCGCCATCGGCGTCGTCCCCAAGCGGAAGGACGGCTTTGGCAACGAAGCCTTCAGCACGAAGATCTTCGAGTTCATGGCCATGGGAGTTCCGGTCATCGCGCCAGATACGATGATTGACCGATACTATTTCAGCGACGCTGTCGTGCGCTTCTTCAGCGCAAACGACGCGAATAGCTTGGCTGAAGCCATGTTGGACCTCATCAAGCATCCCGAACACAGACGAGAGCTGACCGCCAACGCCAGCCGGTTTGTTCAGGCGTACACGTGGGAGGCACACAAGGATATCTATCTCAGGCTCGTGGATGATTTGGTGAAAGCGCGGCCCCACAGTCGCCAGGGTGGCCATCCGGATTCGGCGGCAGATTCATTTGCGGAAGAGGTCAGGCAGGAAAAGGCCTCCGCGGTTGCATACGAGGATTGAGATTCATCCCCAATGATTGCATGACAGCGTCGGCTCCCTCTGATGAGTAGACTGGTTGCTGCTAAACGACCGTCGAGCTCGGGAGAAGGAGCCGAGCATGATGATTATAGGCTGCGATTTCCATCCCCGATTTCAGCAGATCGCGTTTGTGGACGATGAGACGGGGGAGTGTGGAGAGCTTCGCTTGAGCCATCCCCAAGAAGCCGAGCGATTTTACCGGTCGTTGGCAGGTAAGGGTGCGCGGATCGGGATGGAGGCGACGGGGAGCTATCGCTGGTTCCGTTGTCTGATGAGCGAACTGGGCCACGAGCTTCTGCTGGGCAACGCGAGCCTGATCCGGGCCTCGTGTGTACGCAAGCAGAAGACGGACAAGCGGGATGCCAGGCACATTTTGAGCCTGCTGGTGGAGGATCGATTTCCGGCGGTCTGGCAGCCTGGTTTGGAGAATGAGGAACTGCGCTATCTGCTGCAGCACCGGGCGAAGCTGATACGGCTGCGGTCGCAGGTGAAGAACCAGCTGGATGCGATGGCCAAGAACGAGGGGCTGTTGCGGACGCGGGTGTGGTCGTCGCAGCGGCGGGAGGGGATCGAGGGATTGCCGTTGACGGGCTGGCTTGGCCGGCGGCGAACGGATCTGTTTGGCGTGCTGGATGAGCTGGAGCATCGGATCAAGCCGTTGGACGAGGCGGTGGAGGCGGCAGCGGAGAGCCACCCCCAGGCGCGATTGCTGATGACGCATCCGGGTGTGGGTCCGGTGGTGTCGCTGGCCTATGTGCTGACCATCGGGGACTGGCAACGGTTCCCGCGGGGCAAGCAGGTAGGCAGTTATCTGGGTCTGATTCCGGCCGAGGCCTCCAGCGCCGACAAGCGGCGGCTGGGCCATATCAGCAAGCAGGGCAACGCCGAGTTGCGCTGGTTGCTGGTGCAGGCGGCGATCACGGCGCAGCGATACGATCCGAGCTGGCATCGGCAGTATGTGCGGCTGTCGATGACCAAACATCATGGCGTAGCCAAGGTGGCCATCGCGCACAAACTGGCAGTAAGGCTGTATTGGATGTTGCGCTCCGGACAGGATTACCGGCAAGTGATGGAGCGCGGCTCGCACGTGGGGCAGTCCGCCGAGTCCCGTGGTTCGGTTCATGCCGACCCTATGATTGGACGCCCCGCCTCTTCCCGGTGAGGGAGGAGTTCGAACAGGAAATCATGGAGCGGTGCCGGGCCGAATACATGGTTGATGGAGTCTTGAGGACGGCCATCGAAGATGATTGAGTTTCAACGCGCGAGTTCGAGTCGTTTAGCGATGCAAGACGGTTTTCCAGCCATGGTTCGAATCTCAGAAAGAACGTCCGAGATTCGAACCAACTCCAATGGTGGCCGTGGCCGGGACGGTGTCAAGGGTCGAGATGAACGCCAAAGTGCGGCGCCCTTGACACCGTCCCGACCACCACGGGAAGCTGTCTGCGTTTTTCAGTTGACACCAGGGGGCGCTGTCATACACGGGACTTAATGAGGAGAGCGGGTGTGCGAGCTGTGCGGGTTGGACTTTTTGGACGTTTTGGATCGGGCAACTTTGGAAATGATAGCACGCTCCAGGCGATCCTCTTTCACGTGCGTCGCCTGGCTCCCGCTGCCGAAGTCACCTGTATCTGTACGGCACCAGAAGCTGTTGCATCGGAATACGGGATCGGGGCTCAGCCGATACGCAGATCCGCGGCCCATCGGAGCCCTTCCGGCAGGCGCCCGAGTAAGGCGGTCGGGAAAGCACTTTCTAGCGCGTACCGTGAACTTTGCAGGTGGGCCGACTGCATTCGCATCGTCCGCAAATTCGATGCGCTGATCGTTCCCGGAACCGGGCTGCTGACCGATGCCTCCAGCCTGTTCGAAGCCGGACCGTATGACCTGTTTCGGTGGTGTCTGGCAGCAAAGGTGAGCCACCGCAGAATCTGCTTTGTCAGTGTTGGCGCGGGGCCCTTTTTTACTCGCAGGGGAAAATGGATGGTTCGATGGAGCCTGGCCATGGCGGATTTCAGGTCCTATCGTGACGAATCGACATTGCAGATCCTTCGCAAAATTGGATTCTCCTCCGCACGCGATCGCGTTTCTCCGGATCTCGCATTCAGCCTGCCTGACGCTCTTCTGCCGAATACCCGAGCCTCCGTGGTGAGGCCCTCAATCGTCGCTGTCGGAGTGATTCAGGACACGGGACGGTATAGTTCGGGTGGGACCCACCGCGGTATGTATTTGAAATATCTGGAGAGCCTGGCGGCATTCGTTCAATGGCTTGTAGTCAACGGCAAGCGGGTTAGGCTTGTTACCGGTGATCTAGGAGACAGGGAAGCGGTGGAGACCTTTTGTCAGATTCTCCAGGCACGTTTTGGCCTGGAAGCAAACACGTGCGTCGTTGATGAACCCTTGCTCTCAGCTCGGGACGTGGTCTCGCAACTGGCCATTACCGATCTGGCTATAGCAACCCGTTTCCACAATCTTGTGCTGGCGCTCTTGCTCAATAAGCCGACGATCTCAATCTCGTTTCATCCCAAATGCGCCTCGCTCATGAATCAGATGGGTCTCGGCGAGTATTGCCGCGACATCAACGATGTGACGGCTCAATGGCTGATCGATCAGTTCTGCCGCATGGAGGAGAGGATGGCAGAGCTGAAAGACGTGATTGCGACCAGAGCGAAGGTCTTTCGCGACGAGCTCGACATCCAATATAGAGATATCTTCGTTGGGCTTATTACCGCTTAGAGATTATCCATAAATAGTGTTTAGGTTGAGTCTCCCGGCGGATTATTTTGTTTGTGGCAATCGGAGCCAGGCGAAGATAGGGCTCAAGATGGCTTAGGTCAAGTCTTGGGTGATGTCGGACGAGTTATGGAGCAGGATTGAGCCGCTGGTTCCGGTGCGGCAGCGGCAGCAGAAGCGCAAGTACCAGCGCAAACCCGGAGCTGGCCGCAAGCCGACGCCGGCCCGACAAATATTCTCGGCAATTGTGTACGAGCTTCGGACCGGGTGTCAGTGGAAAGCGCTGCCTAAAGAATATGGCAGCGCCAGCGCTGTGCATGCCCATTTCCAACGCTGGCAGCAGGATGGCTTTTTCATGGCGATCTGGAGGGCTGGTTTGGCCGAGTACGACGAGATGGAAGGCATTGCGTGGAAATGGCAGATCGTCGATGGGGCGATGAACAAGGCTCCCTTGAGGCAAGAATGCGCGGGGCCGAATCCCACCGACCGGGGGAAAAAAAGGACGCAAGCGAAGCCGCCTGGTCGACGGGCGTGGCATCCCGCTGTCGCTCGTCGCCAGCGGAGCAAACATGCATGACTCCAAGCTGCTGGAACAAACTTTGAAGGAATCGTCTGCCCTCGTCCCAGGCCGCGAAAAAAGCCCACCGAGACACTCTGCGTGGACGCCGAATACGTGGGATATTCGGTGCTCGTCACCAGTCGCAAGCAAAACTACGAACTGAACCTGAAGACACGAACCCAAGAGCGCGAACAAAAGCTGAGCCATCCCAAACACGAAGCCAGGCGGTGGGTTGTGGAACGAACCCACTCCTGGTTCAATCGTTTCCGCAAACTTCTGGCCAGCTTCGAGAAAACCGAAGCCAGCTACCTGGCTCTTTTGTCCCTCGCTGCGGCTCAAATCTGCTGGAGGCAGATTATCTCTATTTACGGATAAGCTCTTAACCTCTCGTATAACCGATTTGTTTCCGACTTGGAGAAGCACACGTGCCCTATACCTATTCCCTTCCTCAAACCCCATCGTTCATCGGCGAGGGCCTGCGCGGCTTTGACTTCGGTCCGCTCGGGCAAAAGCGAGTCGAAGTGAGCCGCATTGAGGTCACCGAAGGACACGACACCTTTATCATCAGCAGGAAGATCACCCGCACCTACTACGTAGTTGAGGGTGCGGGGTACTTCATCATCGCTGGTGAAAAATATCCTGTGGGTCCGGACACAATTGTAGAGGTGCCGCCCAGGGTCGAATTTTCGTATTCAGGGAAAATGACCCTGATCCTTTTATCGCAGCCACGATGGTTCAGGAACAATGACAAGCACACCAGATGGAATCCTGACGTGACGGGGCCGAGGCGTGAGTTCGGCGCGGAGCCTTGGCTGTCACGCATCGGGAACCAGGAGATTTTCGGGAGATCGCCTGTGAGAACATTTTTGCGGCTCAATCAAAAAGTTTGGGATAAGCTGCCGGCAGCTCTTACCCTGCGTCAGCCCATACGTTGCTACGGCCGGTTGCTCAACCTGATGGCGCAGACGATGACAAACCGGCAGCAGGCGTTTACCACCTATTTCCTCCGCAACCGAGCGGAGTTGAAACTCATTAGCCGACTGCTCGACGGAACACCCGGGGGCGCCACGATTCGAGTCGCGGTGTTGGGATGCAGCACCGGACCGGAGGCTTACTCGGTCGCCTGGAAAATTCGGAGTGCTAGGCCGGACTTGAAGCTGGTGCTGCACGCCGCTGACATCTCAGGACAGGCCATCGAATGCGCACGGCAGGGCATCTACTCATCCGATAAACCGCAGCTGACGCGTTTTTCCGTCTGTGCGGCACTCGGTCCCGCTGAGATCGACGAGATCTTCGAGCACAATCCGAGAACCCTTCAGGTGCGAGCACATCTGAAAGAGGGGATTCATTGGCATGTGGGCGATGCATGCGATCCGGAACTGGCGAGTCGGCTGGGTCCTCAGGACATGGTTGTAGCGAACAATTTTCTGTGTCACATGCGAGCACCTGCAGCCGAGAAATGCCTGCTCAACGTAGCGACCCTTGTTCGACCCGGAGGCCACGTTTTTGTTTCCGGCGTGGATCTGGGCGTGCGCGCGAGAGTTGCGAAAGCCCTGCAATGGGAGCCGCTCGAGGACCTGCTGGAAGAGATTCACGAAGACGACCGCAGATTCGGCAGCAAATGGCCCTGTCAGTATGCCGCCCTCGAGCCGCTGAACAAAGGACGGTGCGACTGGCGGCTTCGCTACGCTGCAGCATTTCGGACGCCCATCGCAGAGCCTGCGGAGGAAACGGGGGAGACCGTTGCTGAAAACTCATGTTGTTCGACGACTGCGGCGAGCTGAAGCAACGGCCCTATCACCCTGCGACGAGTGCAAAAGTGAATAGACTGAAAAATGGGAAGCTTGGGTGAGAGCGTTACTGGGCCGAACCGGCCTGCTGGCCGACGATCAGGGGCTGACTAACGTCGCAGTCATTTGCTCGCCGCCGGCGGCATGACGGCTCGGACAGAATCGTTCCTGTTTCAGACGCACCCAATGTCAGACAGCCACGGGAAGGAAATCCTATGCGAGTATTGTTGACCGGCCACCATGGATATATCGGAGCGGTTGCCGCTCCCATGCTAAGAGCCGCGGGCCACCATGTAGTCGGCCTCGACACCAACCTGTACGACCACTGCAACTTTGGAGAAGGTCTCAAGGCGATTCCTGAAATCCGAACTGACCTGCGCGATATCGAGCGCGACGACCTCGAAGGCTTCGACGCTGTAGTACATTTGGCGGCGCTTTCGAACGATCCGCTTGGCAATCTCGATTCGCAATTAACCTACGACATTAACTATCACGCTTCGGTGAAGCTGGCGGAGCTGGCGAAGGAGGCGGGGGCGCAGCGATTTGTGTTTGCCTCTTCGTGTAGCACCTATGGGGCAGCCGGAGACGATTTTCTCGACGAGACATCCGGCCTGCACCCGGTGACGCCTTACGGCGAATCGAAGGTCTACGTGGAGCGCGACATCGCGCAGCTGGCTGACGACAACTTCTCGCCTACCTTCATGCGCAATGCGACGGCGTACGGCGTATCGCCGCGGCTGCGCCTGGATATCGTCCTGAACGACCTGGTGGCCAGCGCATACACGACGGGAAAAATCCTGATCAAGAGCGATGGCACTCCGTGGCGCCCGATCGTGCATATTCAGGACATCATCGGCGCAATGGTTGCAGCGCTCGAAGTTCCGCGCGAGCGGGTACACAACCAGACCTTCAACGTCGGCCGAACGGAAGAAAATTATCGTATCAGCGAGCTGGCGAAGATCGTCGCGGAAACCGTCCCGGACTGCCAGATTGAATACGCGCCGGGTGGCGGACCGGACAAGCGTTGCTATCGCGTCACCTGCGAGAAGATCAGCCGTCTTCTGCCCGAGTTCTGCCCCCAGTGGACTGCTCGCAAAGGCGCGCAGGAACTCTACGATGCCTATCGTGCTGCCGGTCTTACCCGGGAGGATGTCGAGAGCGGCCGGTACACGCGGCTCAAAATCATCGATCGCCTGATGAAGACCGAGGCGCTGGATAAGACGCTTCACTGGACTTCTGACCGTCAGGTTGCAGTGTCCGGAGTTCGCTGAAACCGCAACAGCAGGAAGAAGGAAGGGGAATCTTATGATCTTTACGGAGACGAAACTTAAGGGAGCATTCATCATCGATATCGAGCGACGCGAAGACTCTCGGGGGTTCTTCGCGCGCGCATTCTGCCAGCATGAGTTCGAAGATCACGGCCTCAAGCCGGTCATCGCCCAGGGCAACATCGCCTTCAACCATCGCAAAGGCACGCTGCGGGGCATGCACTTTCAATATCCGCCGGCGGCCGAAACAAAGCTGGTCCGCTGCACGCGCGGCGCTATCCTCGATATCATCGTCGACCTTCGTTCGGAGAGCCCGACCTATCTCGAACACGTCGCTGTTGAACTGACCGAAGACAACAGTCGCGCTCTCTATGTGCCGGAGCGATTTGCTCACGGCTATCAGGTTCTGGTGGACAAGACGGAGACGAGTTATCAGGTAGGCGAGTTTTACACGCCAGGATCGGAAAGCGGGCTGTTGTACAACGATCCGCGGCTGCATCTGGAATGGCCGCTGCCGGTGGGCGTGATGTCTGAAAAAGATCAGCAGTGGAAGCCGCTCGATCGGCAGGAGCCGGAATTGAAACAGCGGATGAGCCTGGAACCGGCCGTGGCTGCCGGCAGCCGTTAATCGGGGGAGCGATAGACCATGATTATTGTCGATACGGCCCTGGAAGCCAGGGAGCAGGAAGGCAGGCCGATCCGCGTTGGGCTGATCGGTGCGGGTTTTATGTCCCAGGGCCTCGCCAACCATATTGTGAACACCACGGTGGGGATGCGCCTCGCAGGCGTGTATAACCGGCGTCCGCAACGGGCGTTCGATTTGTGCGCGTATGCCGGCATCGCAGACGTTGCTTCACCGAAAACGCAGGCCGAGGCCGACCAGGCGATGCGCGCCGGCAAGACAGTGGCGACGGGGGACGCATTTCTTCTGGCGCAATCGACGGAAATCGATTTGCTGGTGGATGTGACCGGCTCGGTTGAGTTCGGCGGTCAGGTCGCGCTGGAGGCGTTCCGGCACGGAAAGGACGTGGTGCTGCTGAATGCGGAGATCGACGCCACGATCGGCCCCATTCTGCAGACTTATGCGCGGAAGCATGGAGTCATACTCTCCGCGTGCGACGGAGATGAGCCCGGACTGCAGATCAACCTGTATCGCTGGGTGAAGGGCCTGGGGTTGACGCCGCGGGTGATCGGCAATGTCAAAGGGCTTCAGGACCCGTATCGGAATCCCACTACACAGAAAGGCTTTGCGGAGAAGTGGGGACAGAACCCGGCGATGGTGACCAGCTTTGCCGATGGCTCCAAGATCAGCTTCGAGCAGGCCATTGTTGCCAATGCCACGGGATTTAAGGTGCAGTCGCGGGGGATGTCGAGGGGGCGCGAATACAAAGACGACGTGATGAAGATCGGCCGTCTCTACGACATCGACGAGGTACGGAAGCTGGGGGGAGTTATCGACTACGTGGTGGGGACGCCGCAGACGAAGCTATATGTGCTGGCGGAACATCCTGACCCGAAGCAGCAGCACTATTTGAGTCTTTACAAAATGGGAGACGGGCCACTTTATTCTTTCTTTACCCCGTACCATCTGGTGCACTTTGAAGTGCCCGCGGCCATTGCGCGGGTGGCGCTCTTCCGGGATTCACTGGCCAAGCCGCTGGGCGGACCCGTGGTGGAGGTCTGCGCGGTGGCCAAGCGGGATTTGACGGCCGGCGAGGTGCTCGACGACTACGGCATGTACATGACCTACGGCGAAGCCGTCAACGCGGATGAGATGTGCGAGAAGCGGTATCTGCCGGAGGGACTGGTCGAGGGATGTCTGCTGAAGCGAGATGTGCCCAAAGACGCGGTGGTGACCTACGACGACATCGAACTGCCGCAGGGGCGGCTGGCCGATCGTTTACGGGCGGAGCAGTATCGCGTGTTCCGCGGAGAGACGTGGCTGGAGTCGCTGACGGCTGCGCAGGTTGAGGCGTAACGAAGAATTTCAAAGGAAAAGAGCTGGGAGCGGGTTATGAAAGTAGTTCTGTTCTGCGGTGGTCTGGGGTTGCGCATTCGGGATGCTGAGGACATTCCGAAGCCCATGGTCCACATCGGTTACCGTCCGATTCTCTGGCACGTAATGAAGTACTATGCGCACTTTGGGCATAAGGACTTCATACTGTGCCTGGGCTACCGGGCGGACGCGATCAAGAATTACTTCCTCAATTATGACGAGTGCGCATCGAATGACTTCGTGCTCTCGGGCGGGGGCAAGACGCTCGAGCTGATCAACAGCGACATTCAGGACTGGCGCATCACGTTTGTTGATACGGGAATTAGTTCGAACATCGGCCAGCGGCTGAAAGCAGTCCAGCCCTATCTCGAGGGAGAGGAAGAGTTTCTGGCGAATTACAGCGATGGCCTCACCGATCTGCCCTTGCCGGAACAGCTGGATCACTTTCATCAGCAGGGAAAGATCGCAAGTTTCCTTTGCGTGCGGCCGAACCTGAGTTACCACCTGGTGTCGCTGGAGCAGGGTAACGGAAGCCTCGTGCAGGATATCCATTCGATAGACAATGGAACGGTTAGAATCAACGGTGGCTTTTTCATCTTCAAGAGGCATATCTTCGACTTCATGCGGGACAAGGAAGAGCTGGTGATCGAGCCCTTCCATCGGCTGCTGGGGGAACGACAGCTGATCGGATATCCCTATGATGGGTTCTGGGCGAGCATGGATACCTTCAAGGATCGCCAGCAACTGGAAGCTCTGTGCGCCGGAGGCGTCGCTCCGTGGGAGCTGTGGAAGAAGAACGGCCATAGCGCACTGGAAGAACAGACACGCGGAGAGAAAGTGCATGTTATCGGTTGATTTGTTAGGTCAGGCACCGGCGCCGGCGAAGGTGCTGTGCCTGGGCGCACATTCTGACGACATTGAAATCGGATGTGGGGGAGCGGTTCTTCAGCTGATCGCTGAAGGGGCGAACATCGAGATAACTTGGGTGATCTTCAGCTCCGGGACCGATCGTGAGCGAGAGGCGCGCACGAGCGCGGAGCTTTTCCTGGGTGAGGCGCAGCACGAGGTAGTCGTTCACCGGTTCCGGGATGGATTTTTCCCTTATGACGGAGCGCAGATCAAGGAGCAGTTCGAAGCACTGAAGAAGCGCCTGTCGCCGGATATGATTTTTACTCATTACCGGCAGGATCGACATCAGGACCACCGCACCATTTCAGATCTGACCTGGAATACGTGGCGGAATCATCTGATTCTCGAATACGAGATCCCCAAGTACGACGGGGACCTGGGCGTTCCAAACTGCTTTGTGCCCTTAAGACGGGAGACCTGCGAGCGCAAGATCCGCTATATCTGCGAGACGTTCCAGACGCAAAGCAACAAAGCCTGGCTAACCGACGATACGTTCCGCGGGCTGATGCGGCTGCGTGGTGTGGAGTGCGCGGCGCCAGAGAAGTACGCAGAGGCGTTCTACAGCCGTAAGGTGGTCTGGGGCGTGGGACGCTCGGCCGAATAGCCGGCGAACGAGCGGGATGGCCGCGGGAAGAACCGGGATGGCGTCCGGCAGTAAGCACTTTCATGTGACTTGTCTCTTCACGTTCAAGGTCGGTGTCCTTCAGAGACAAGGCCCTGCGGTACCAGAGCTAGGCAAGCGGGGAAAGCACAGCGAGCCTGGGGGGTCGCTTTAGCGCAGGGTTCCGAGCCGGTGAGGTCAGGAGCTCGGGTCCCGCGAACAGCCATACGAACGAATCAGCGATTTCACACAGGAAGCAGGCATCGGAGCTCCGCCTACGCGATGGTAGGAGCACAGAGTAAGGGAGATGATGAAGGATTTAAAACAGCGCACGATTCGCGGCGGTGTGGCGAGACTTTGTTCCCAGGCGGCTACTTTCGCCCTGCGGCTGGGCTCGCTGATGGTGTTGGCGCGGTTACTCGATCCAAAAGACTTCGGGCTGGTCGGAATGGTTACGGCATTTACTGGCGTATTAAGTCTGTTTCGCGACTTCGGCCTGTCTGCAGCTGCCGTTCAGCATATATCCGTCACGGAAGAACAGAGTTCCACCCTCTTCTGGGTCAATCTGCTGGTTGGGGTGATTCTGGGAGTGATCGCCGTGGCGGCCGCTCCGGCGATTGCCGCTTTCTACCACGATTCCCGGCTGATTGCGGTCACAGCGGCCCTGTCGCTGGGCTTTATCTTCAATGCGGCTGGAGTACAGCACTGCGCGATTCTTCAGCGCCAGATGCGCTTCACCACCCTGGCCACGATAGATGTGATCTCTCTCGCCCTTTCCAGCGGTCTGGGCATCGCAGGGGCGCTGGCCGGCTATGGATATTGGGCTCTGGTGGCAATGACCGTCACATCGCCACTTATCACAACCATTGCGTATTGGGTTGTCACCGCTTGGCTGCCGCGATGGTCATACAATTTCTCTCGGATTCGTTCCATGATGCGTTTCGGGGGCACACTCACTCTCAATGGCCTGGTCGCATACCTGGCTTACAACGCGGATAAAGCTCTGATTGGCCGCTTTTGGGGTGCTGACGCCATCGGACTTTACGGAAGAGCTTACCAACTGTGCAACATTCCCACAGCAAATCTCAACTCGGCAGTTGGGGAGGTTGCGTTCTCAGCTTTGTCCCGTGTCCAGGACGACCCGAAACGATTCAGAAGCTACTTTCTCAAAGGCTATTCGCTGGTTCTTGGGTTTACCCTTCCCATCACGGTCGCCTGTACCTTCTTCGCGCCCGATCTGATTATGGTATTGCTCGGCCCCAAATGGAAAGGCGCAATCGAAATATTCCGCCTGCTGGCACCGACCATTGCTGTCTTTGCGATTATCAATCCGCTGGGTTGGCTGCTTACTTCGCTCGGACTTGTTGAGCGGGGACTGAAGATTGCCCTCGTGTTTGCGCCAATCATGATCTCCGGCTACGTTCTGGGATTGCGTCACGGACCTAAAGGTGTCGCGTTCGGATATTCGGCCGTCATGGTCCTTTGGATTATTCCGCACATTGCTTGGTGTGTGCACGGTACGCCGGTGACACTACGCGATATTCTGCGGGAAACAAGCCGCCCATTGTCTTCAGCTATAGTCGCGGGAGGCGCCGCCCTCGCAATGCGAATACTATACGGGCACCTCTTGACCCCGTTACCGCGGTTAGTCGTTGAGATTGCGATCCTGTTCCTGATCTATGCCGTTGTGCTCCTGTTCGTCACCGGACAGAAATCCTTTTACCTGAGGCTCTTTAAAGAGCTTAAGACACCGGCGACAATGCCAGTCAACTCGTAAACGGCGACATCGGACTGCTACATCCAGCGCCCATGCGCAACATTTATCCTGACAAGTCCTGGTCCAGAGGAGGCCGCGCCCTGCTGAACGCTCCAAACCAGGATGCGATCCCCAGCCCCGGGATCGCCGGGAAATGATTGGAACAGAGTTTTGCGCGAATGCCGCTCGATATGCCGGCTAACAAGCGTCATATCTGGAGAATAACGAGTGGTTACCAGAGTAGGCTACTCCGCGTGTTTACCAAGGATAAAATACCCTGTGACATCCATTTCTCTGGACAAAACCAGCGAACTGAAAGAGCGCGTCGCGGCGCGTACGGCGCGCATCGGAATTGTGGGAAGGGGCTATGTCGGCCTGCCGCTGGCGCTTCCTTTTCAGCAAAGAGTACTTTCGAACCTCATCCGGTGCTGATGGTTTATCGGATGATCTGTATCCCGTTCGATCGGAAAAAGCACAGATCAGCGAATCGTTCCGCATAACTCCCTGGATTATTTCGATGAAATGTTTATCCGTCTGGCGGCTGATCGCAGTTTCGAGTCTGATCGCCGGAATACTATCGGGCTGCGCCGGTAATCCCGCCATTCGGAAGCAGCAATGCTTCGAAAGCGGGCAACAGTACCTTCAAAAGGGCGACTACCGCGACGCTGCGATCGAATTCAGTCATGCCATCCGCATTGACCCTGGGTATGCGGATGCACATCTCCAGCTGGCCGAAACCTACCTGAAAATGCAGCAGCCAGACCGTGCGTACGCAGAACTGACCGAGGTCGTCCAGTTGCGGCCCAATGACTATCAGACCCGCATTTCGATGACCAGCCTGCTGATTGCTGCGCGCCGGTTTGCCGATGCCCGGGAACAGATAAATTTGCTGCTCGCGCAGCGGCCGACCGATCCCGCGGTGCACTCGATGTTTTCCAGTTTGCTCGCCGCACAGGGCGACATTCAGGGAGCCATCGGGGAGATGCAGAGGACGATTGCGCTGGCTCCTGGCAAGTGGGATTCGTACCTTTCCCTTGCTCTGCTGCAGGCAAAAAATAATCAACCGGCCGCAGCCGAGGCCAGTTTTCGGAAAGTCATTGATCTGGATCCCAATGCGATGCAGCCGCACATTTTGCTGGGCAACTTCTACATGTCCGGTAGCCGTACCGGCGAAGCGGAGCAGGAATATCGCGATGCGATGCGGATCGACCCCGCCAGCATGGAGCCGCGGGAGGCTCTGGCGCGGTTGTATCTGATCGAGGGCCAACCTGGCACCGCAGAAAGTATTCTGGTTCAGGCTGCGCGCGATCTTCCGAGCAATCCGCAGAGCCTGCTGGCGCTGAGCAATTACTATTTCATAACAGGAAATACGGACAAAGCCGTCGAAGAATATAGCCTTCTGTACCGGCAGCGCCCGAACGACTTACAAATCAAAAAGAAATACATACAGCTTCTCATTCAGGCCAATCGCTTCGATCAGGCACAACCGCTGATCGGTGAGGTTCTTCAGGCCGCGCCCCACGACAGCGACGCTCTGCTCGATCAGTCTGAGATGCAGATAAGCGGCGGCGATTTGAATGACGCGATTCCGACTCTTCAGGCCGTCATCAGGAACTCGCCGGACAACAGCGAGGCACACTACGCTCTTGGCCTCGCTTTCAGAAAACAGGGCAATCCGGAACGCGCGCAGGGAGAATGGCGGGAAGCACTGCGCCTGAATCCCAACTCGCTCGGCGCTGAACGCGCCCTCGTCGACTCGGCCATGGAGCAGGGCGACATGCGCAGCCTTGACGGCGATGCGATGCAGCTGATCCGCATGGAACGCGGGTCTCCTCAGGGATATTCTCTGCGCGCTCTTGCCGAGATTAACATGAAGGAATATGCCCCGGCCGAGCAGGATATTCAGAAGGCGGTAGCGGTCGCACCGCAGAGCGCTTATGGCTATGTGCAGCTGGGCAACCTGAGATTTGCGCAGCAACGCTATGGCGAAGCCCAGGCCGCATACCGAAGCGCTCTGGACCGGGATTCCGGCTCTCTGGATGCCGTCCGCGGTTTGGCAAACACCTACATTGCCGAAAAGCAAGTCGACAAGGCGGTCGCCGCAGTGAACGCAGGGATCGCCGCCTCGCCTTCGGACAGCAACCTTTATACCCTGCTGGGCAGCGTTCTGTTCCACAGCCGGCGCGACTTGCCCGGGGCGGAAACACCGCTTTCGAAAGCTGTGGCACTCGACCCGCGCAATGTCGACGCCTGGCTGCAGCTTTCGGAGGCGCAGGCCACGCAGGGGAAGATCGATGTGGCCATCTCTACAAGCCAGCAGGCGTTGAAATCGAACCCGGGAGGAGTTTCCATCTATCTGTTGCTGGGCGATTTGTACGAAGCCAGCTCGCAGTGGAAGAATGCCGCGGGAGCCTACCAAAGTGCCCTGGCGATGAGCTCTCAGAATCCGGTAGCTTCGATGGGTTTGGCGCGAGTGATGCTTGAAACGGGCGGCAATCTCGATGTTGCGCTGTCACTGGCGGAGACGGCCCGGAGAGAGATGCCGGAGTCGCCTGCCGCTGCCGATGCCACGGGATGGATCTATTACCAGAAGGGGCTCTATTCGCTGGCGCTGACTTGTCTTCAGCAGGCACTTAGTCTGCAGCAAAGCACCACGATGCCGGATAATCCCGACATCCGCTATCACCTTGGTATGACTTACGCAAAGGTCAAACAGCCCGCGCTCGCCCGGCAGCAACTGGAGCAGGTGCTGAAGATCGATCCCGGCTATCGCAACGCGGCTCAGATCAGGCAGGAGCTGGCCGGGCTCCGATCGTAAGGGGATATGCGTCCTTCAGTCAGCGGCCCAGCGCGTTCGCCGGTATCGACTGGACCATGGACGGGCGGTGAGGGCAGGGGTAGTAATACTGCCGATGTTGCAAACTTTTGCGACAGGATGCAAGCCAGTGCACTTCCGGCTGTCTGCCCTGCGCAGAAGTAACAGGATTCCCGCCCCGGAAGGCCACGGTTGGGAAGCGGAAGAAAGCCAGGTAACTTCCGGACGTAACCTCATAGTTTTGCAGCAAGTTGCAAAAATAATCAGTCTTGACAAGCACTCTGTGATTGCTGAGAATGTCATTCACTGAATGCGGGACGCCCCCGGGCGACCCCCTCCCGCATCGAAGCGAACAATGTTGACCAGGTAGTGTTAGGGGAGAGAACAATGAGATCCAGGGTTTCGTGGTTTGCAGCGCTTCCTGTTTCAGTGCTGCTTGGATTAGCGCTTCCTGCACACGGACAGGATGTCACCATCGATTTTACCGGGGTAGCGAATACCAGCGTGCAGGCACTCGGTGCGTACGCCGGATATTACACGGGAACCGTGACCGCCAACGGCGTCACCACCGCATCGACTCCCGGTTTCATCTGCGACGACTACAACAATGAGATTTTCTTGCCCAATGAGTCCTGGCAGGCCACAGCGACGTCGTTCGCATCCCTGGCTACTTCGCCAACCGCGCTGAGTTCTGCCCTGTTTGGAAGCACCATTGGGATCGACGGTTATGCGGCGATCGCATACTTGTCGAATTTGATGGCCACGACGCCGGCATCGGGACAAGGCGATATCTCCGCGGCGATCTGGTACATTGGCTCCCTCGGGTCGGGCACGCTGTCGCTCTCGGATCTCGACGCGACGGCGCAGAATTATGTAACCAGTCTGCTTGGCGCTACGGGTGAATTTGGTGCGGCTGGCTCTTCCACGTCTGCCGCGCTTGCGGAATTAGAAGGTTCGAGCCTCTGGCTCTATACCCCCACCGGGCAGGACATCACGCCCAGTGGCGATCCGTTCCCACAGGAATTCATCGGCGATGTGGCCGTGCCTAACCTGTCGGTTCCGGAGGGCGGCGCACCCTGGCTCTATCTGCTTTTGGCTGTCTTTGCATGCAGCGGTGCCGTAGCTCTGCGTTACGGGCGCCGTTTTAAAGCGGTGAAGCAGCTTCCGATTGCGTCTCGATAACGGCATCGCAAGACTGCGTGCCGGCCTCGCACCGGTCATTGTTGCATCAAGGTGGATTGCGGCAGGAAGTGAAGCCGCCCGATACAGCCGGGATAACTGTCCTGGCTATATCGTTTTCTTTTCCACCTTGTTAGTATGTGTCGGGTAAACGAGCGCTGATTTCTCCGGCGAGCAACAGGGAAGCACAATTGGATGCCTCTCCGCTCCTCTTTCGCCGTGCATGACCGGCGCAGAAACTTCCTGATTATCGGTCTCGCCAAGCCCAGCAGGAACAAGAAAGGGTGGATCCCGCAAAACGGGTCCTCGTCTGCCCCTCACGCCATCGAATTCCTCACCAGAACGCCTCGATAACATACATCGCTTGCTCAGTTCACGCCTTGCGTATCAGCGGCGAATCGTTATGGAGAACACTGTTACGGCAGCGGGTCTGCTGATTGTCAGTCGCGATTCAGGAATTCTGCGTCCCAGCTGTGATGTCGGTCAGTCGAATGGCTGGCAGGTCGACTTCGCGGGCGACGTGTGGGAAGCCGTCGACAAATTCCGTGCGGGCGCATCACCGGATATCGTGTTGTTCGATCTGCCCCGGGGCCGGATGGATGGTCTCGAGGAACTGCGCTGGCTGCGCAGAATGCATCCCGCCGTTTCGGTGATTGCGATCGACCATGAAGACAATAGGAGCCGCAGGGAGCTGGTGTCCCGGCTGGGTGCGAGCGATTATCTCGTGATGCCCCTTGGCGAGGCGCAGTTACAGGATGCTGTCCAGCGCAATCTTCTTTCCGCGTGCGATGGTCTCGAAGAGAACGTTTCGAGCGAGAGTGTGGAACAGATTGGCAACGGCAGGTTCTTTGTCGGTTTCAGCCCGGTCATGCAGAAGCTCCGCACGCAGGTAGCTATGTTGGCGGAAGCGGATGTACCGGTGTTTATCTGCGGCGAGCCGGGCACGGGCAGGGAAACGGTCGCCCGATTGCTGCACGCGCTTTCTGTCCGCTCCGGTTTCCCGTTCGCCAGGATCGATTGCGCCGCTCTTCCCGAGGACCTGCTTGATCGGGAGATGTTCGGTTCTGCGACGCGGAGCTCCGCGAGAGCCGGTGTCGCACATCGCGGCAAGCTTGAGAAGGCCGCGAGGGGCAGAGTCTTTCTGGACGAGATCGCAGAGTTGCCGCTGCGCCTGCAGGTGAAGCTGGCCGAAGCGCTGCGCTGCGGGGAATTCGTCCGGCCCGGAAGTTCCGAAAAGGTTCGGATCGATGTGGCCGTTGTGGCTTCCGCTTCCTGCTCAATGGATCGGGCGGTCGCAGAGCGCAAACTGCACGGCGATCTGTGCCGGTATCTGAGCGTGTATGAGGTTCAGGTGCCGTCGCTCAGGGAACGCAGAGAGGAACTTCCTTTTCTGTCGCGTCACCTGATGCACCGTTTCGCCAAAAGCTATGGCCTGCCGCCGCGCGACCTTTCCGACTCGACCGCTGAGGTCTGGCAAGCCTACCAGTGGCCGGGAAATCTGCGTGAGCTGGAACAGGCGGTGAAGCGGTATCTCATCGTCGGCGAGGAGATTCCTGCCTTTGCCGAACAGCCGCCGGACAGGCAGATTCAGGAGCCGGTTCCGGTTTCTTCGGACAGATCCATTCGCGAGGCAGAGCTGGCAAGCTGCCCGGCATGCACCGGCATTGCGGGTCATAAGTCGCTGCGATCCCTCTTGCAAAGCGTACGAGAGGAAGCGGAGAGAAACGCCATTGCCAGGGCTCTGGAAGAGACCGGGTGGAACCGAAAAGCGGCTGCGCGCCTGCTCCGGATCAGCTATCGGTCAGTGCTCTACAAAATCGAGCAATACCAGATGAGTTCGCCCGACCGTTCCTCTTTCTCCGTGCAGGGCGACTTCGCGCCGAGGAGGACCAGGCGCAGCGGCACCGGCCGCTCGCCTGCGCAGGGATAAATGCGTGCAGGTCGAAGCACGAAGGTCACCCGACAGGGCAAACGCATCTTAATCGCTATATGCAGGTTGAAATAGCCAAGCTGAGATGGGGATATGGAAAATCCCCTGAAGTATTTTGCTGAGCTGCGTGACCCGCGTGTAGAACGAACGCGGCGTCATCTGTTGCAGGACATTGTTTTGATAGCGATAGCAGCGATTCTGAGTGGGGCTGGCGGCTGGGATGAAATCGAGCGCTATGGCAAGGCCAAGAAGGCCTGGTTGAAGAGCTTTCTTCAGTTGCCGCACGGCATCCCCTCGCACGATACGTTCAATCGCGTGTTTCAGGCGCTGGACCCGGCGGGGTTGGAGAAGAGCTTTCTGGACTGGGTAAGATCGCTCACCCGGCTGACGGCGGGCGAGGTGGTGGCCATCGACGGCAAGTCATTGCGGGGCACGGCCAAGGCGGAGGGCAAGCCCATCGTGCATATGGTCTCGGCCTGGGCCAGCGCCAACAACCTGGTGCTCGGGCAGCGCAAAACCGACGCCAAGTCCAACGAGATTACAGCCATTCCCGCGTTGCTCAAGGCCCTGGAATT
>Ga0335075_10000655_pt1 | contig 59470 bp, 52 predicted proteins | sample Lox_Sample_24_FD_206723 | JGI IMG/M metagenome (GOLD analysis project Ga0335075, IMG submission 206723) | Soil microbial communities from Loxahatchee National Wildlife Refuge, Florida, United States - Lox_Sample_2.4 | ecosystem: Environmental > Terrestrial > Soil > Wetlands | place: USA...
AGTACAGACTCCGGCAGCGCGGCCGCGGCATCGTTGCGCAGATGAACGACGACCGTGTCGGCACTGGTCGTGGCTTCCGCCTCGATCCGCAGCGCATCCCCTCGGAGAAGAAGCAGCAGGCCTCGCTGGGCCCCCGCCTGCTCGATCGCGGTGCGCATGAGCGTGTCGATCAGCTTCGTCAAATCGATCTCGCCCGACAGAGCCTGCGACACTTTGATCACTGTCGCGAGGTCGAGGTGTTCGATGGGCGTCCCGATCGTGCCGGTCGGAGCGCGCGTTGATTCTGCCTCCCCCCCGAGGTGCGGGTACGACGCATCGAGTTGCCGTACCTTCCCATCGGCCCCCCAATGCATATAGGCGTAGCGCGCATTTCGCAGATAGGCGTGGGAGATCGTCTCAAAGCCGCGCGCCGCATAGAAGCGGGAGGCGAGTTCGCACGCCAGTCCTTCGTTCTGAATGAAGCCCTGCTCACGCGCTGACCGGATGGCCTGCTCGTAAAGACGCTCGGCATCCAGCTCGCGGCCCTCCAGGCGGGCGATTTCGGCACCGACGAGCGCGGCGCGGTTCCCGAAATTCTCCGGACAATTCTCCGCCAGGCCCCCGAGCTGCTGCTGATGCTCGGCGACAGCTCCGAGGTGCTGCTGCCGCTCATCGTCGGTCGCTGCATCGCAGGCGGCCGCGCGGGAGAGCGCGGCGTAGAAGTGATAGTCCGCCTGCTCCAGCTGCGAGAGTGAGGTTGAGAGCAGCGGCCGGGCCTTCATCGACGCATCGAGAGCGGCCCCGACGTCGCCAGCTAGCAGGCTCGCCTGCAGTTTTCGGACGCAATAGAGCACGTGGGCCGCGAGTGTCGCGTCCGCCGACACGTGGTTCTCGAACTGCCGCTCGTCGAACTGTCCGTCGTCGAAGCAACCGAACGTCGGCGTTAAGCCACGGAGCGTCCGGATCAGCGCGAGCTGCCCGGTGATGAGGTCGATGAAGAAGCGGAAACGTATCTGCCGTGCGAATGCGAGTGCCTGCTCGGCCTCGCGTTGCGTCTCGGCGAGCGAATCGCCTGCCGCCAACATGTTCCTGATCAGATTGGCGTAGCCTGCGGCGGCATCGAGGACGTCGCCGATCCGATGCGCGGCTTCGATGCCGCGGCGCACCAGCTCGCGACCCGATTTCACGTGCCTCGCCCATGGCATCACGAGGCCCCCGAACATAATGTAGGTGCCGGCCCGAAATCGCTGCCATCCGCGGCGTTCGACCAAGTCGTACCCGAGACGGCCCAGACTGAACGCGGCTTGGTAGTCGCCGAAGCGCGCGGCCGCGACGATCGCGAGCCGCTCGTAGGCCCAGCACGACGCCTCGCAGTTGCCGCGCTCGAGGCTCAAATTCACGGCGCGGGACACGGCGAGCACATTGAGGTTGTCGTCGGTGAGCACCGCGCTCGCCACGATTCTCTTCAGGAGATCCATGGTCGCCAGCGACGCTGGATCGTTCATGAGCGGCAAGTCGATGAGCGCCTCGATCGTCCGGCTCCCGAGCGTCGACCAGACGCGCTCGTATTCGCGCCGAGCTTCGTCCGCGGGGGGATGCGGCGACCAGTCGACGCCGAGGCGGCGGAGACCCTCGAGCCCGATGGCGGTGGCGCGGCGGTCGTCGAGGGTCGCGTACAGATCCGCCCTCAGGCAGGCGACGGCGCCGCGGTCGACGACGTTCTCGGCTCGCGCCCAGAGCGTGTCCAGGCGTTGCTCCGCCGCTTGCAGGTCGCCGGTCAGGAACTCGCATTCCGCTCGGTGGAACTCCAGCGGGAACGCCAATCGGTACAGGCGCTCCCAGCTGTCCTCCGCCAACAGTCTGGCCCCCGCGGTGAGATAGGCGAGGGCCGACGCGTAGGCCGTCGACGCCCTCGCTCGTCTCGCCGCAATCAGGTTGAGCTCGGCGAGCTGCGCGCGTTCCTCACCCGACGTGATCAACGCCGCGCCACGGTTGAGCTGCCCCGCGATCTCGAAGATCGCCTCCTCCTGCTTCTCGGGAGGCGTGTGCGCCCTTAGGAGCCTTCCTATTCGGAGATGGGCCTCGGCGCGCAGGCCCGCGGGAATGAGCGAGTAGGCGGCTTCCTGCACCCGATCGTGGACGAACCGGCAGGAGTCCTGCGAGAGCTCAATCAACTGGTTGCGAACCGCCTCCCACAGATCCGCGTGGACTTGCTCCTCCGAAGCCTCGAAGACGAACGAAAGTGACGTCATTTCGGCGACGTTTCCCAGACACGCCAGCTGCTGCAACGCCTTCTGTGTGTTGGCCGGTAGACGCGTGAGCTTCCCGACCATAAGGTCCACGACATTATCGGTGTATCCCTTGCTGTGAATGCGATCGAGGTCCCAGGACCAGCGCAAGGCCTCATGATCGAAGGCGAGCATCCCCTCTTCGGCGAGCGAAGACATGAACTGGATGGCGAAAAACGGATTGCCGCTTGTCTTCTCGTGCACCAGCTGCGCGAGCGGCGTGGCGCGCGCCGGCTCGCAGCGTAGGGCGTCTGCCATCAACTGCGCGAGATGCTCTCGGGCGAGCGGCGCCAGCATGATCTCCGCTACCGTTCCGCCGGCGGTCTTGATGGCGTCGAGCTTCCGCATGAGCAGATGGGCGGTACTGACTTCGTTGTCGCGATAGGCGCCGATCAGCATGAGGTGCCGCAGATCCGACCGCGTCAACAGATCTTCGAGCAGATCGAGCGTCGCCGCGTCGAGCCACTGCAAATCGTCGAGGAACAGGGCGAGCGGATGCTCCGGCCGGGCGAAGACGCCGATGAACCGCCGGAAGACCAGCTGGAAACGTCGTTGCGCGTCCTGGGGCGGAAGCTCGGGGACGGATGGCTGGTCGCCGATGATGAGCTTCAACTCGGGGACGACGTCGACCATGAGCCGTCCGTTCGAGCCCAGCGTCTCTAGAAGGGCGTCGCGCCAGCCGTTCAGCTCGGTGTCGCTCTTGCCGAGAAGTCGTCGGACGAGGCTCCGAAAGGCCTGAGCGAGCGTCGCATAGGGGATGTCACGCTTGTATTGGTCGAATTTGCCGGACGCGAAGAGGCCACGCGGCGGAACGAGCGCGTTGTGCAGCTCATTGACGACCGAGGACTTGCCGACGCCGGAGTACCCCGAGACTAGCACGAGCTCCGGTACGCCGCCCTGGACGATGCGGTCGAAGGTGGCGAGCAGGAGCTCGACCTCGCGCGCTCGCCCGTAGAGCTTCTCGGGGATCAGCAGCCGGTCGGGCGTGTCCTGCTGGCCCGGTGGGAAATCGTCGATGTAACCCCGAGCTTCCCATTCGACCAGGCAGCGCCGCAGATCGCGTTCGACCCCGGCCGCGGTCTGATAGCGTTCCTCCGCGATCTTGGCGAGCAGCTTCAGGATGATGGCTGAGACTGCGGCCGGTACATCCGGCAACCGCTCGCTGGGCGGCACCGGCCTTCTGGCGATGTGGCAGTGGATCCACTCCAGGGGATCGGCCGCGGTAAATGGCAGCGAGTCCGTGAGCATCTGGTAGAGTGTCACGCCGAGCGCATAGAGGTCGCTGCGTGCATCGATAGACCGGTTCATCCGTCCGGTCTGCTCGGGCGCCATGTAGGCCAGCGTGCCGGCGATCGTCTCTGGCGGGTCGGGCGCTTGCCGCTCGCGGAGCAGGCGCGAGGCGATGCCGAAGCCGGTGAGCTTGACCGCTCCGGTCGCGCGGTTTACGAGGATATTGGCGGGCTTGATGTCCTTGTGGACGAGGCCGCGCTGGTGGAGCTTACTCAGCGCCGCGGCCATGCCAACGGCTAGGCGCAAAAACCGTCCCACTTCCAGGGGTACGCCGAGCAGCCCGTCGAGCGGCTCACCGCAGGAATCCTCGAGCACCAACATCGTCCGGCCACTGTCGCGGACGAGCTCCAACGGCCGCACCGCCCACGCTCCGTCGAGCTCGTCCTTCAATCCATATTCGTTAGCCAGACGATCCAGGGTCGCCGGCGCCGGATGCTCCGCGGCGGGAAGCACGGCGAGCACGGCGCTGCGCCTGCCGTCGGGACCAACGCGCCATCCTCGACAGAAGACGCGCTCGCCGTCCTCCCACAAGAACTGGAGGCCGCCATCTTGCTCAGTACCGAGCCGAATGGACCGCTCCAATTGCTAATCCCCGCCGACTGGTTGTTTTCGGTCAGCCCAGTACAATGTTCTGCACAGACTGGTCCTTCCCAGCTTGAACCCAGAGTTTGCCACAGCCGGTGCTGCGTGGCCATATCTCTGCTCGGGCCGCGACGACCTTGAGCAACTTCCAGCAAAGTTGAGCGGACTATGCGAGTGATCGCGTCGCTACGCGACTGTTGTCTGTCGCCCGCGCTTTAGACGGCTACAGGTGAGGACGCCGCCACCTCGCCGGACAGCGTGAACCGCAAAGTCGCGCCCCGGCCTCTGTTAGGGCTCGCCGAGAAACGGCGGTCATGCGATTCGATCATCCGCCCACTGACGGACTGTCCGTCCCGGCATGCCGCCGTTCATCCTTCCGAGTCAGCTCTTCTTTCTGCTTTCTGCCGAACACGCTAAGGCCCGACGATGTAAAGGTCGTCTCTGCACCTTCTGAACTAAGGTTTATCGCATCGATCACGAGGGCCTATCCCGCATTACCCCCGTGCAATAGATCGAGCCGTCCAGAAGCATCGAACATGAACCTCATCCCTCGACATTTTAATTCGGAGGATGCGGGACGATGAAAACCGTTGCAGACCAATTCGCGGATACCCTGGCGACAGCCGGTGTGAAACGGGTCTACGGCATCGTCGGCGACAGCTTGAACGGCCTCACCGATGCCATTCGCCGGCAAGGCAAGATCGAATGGCTCCATGTCCGGCACGAGGAGGTTGCTGCCTTCGCGGCGGGCGCCGAGGCGCATCTGACCGGCGAGCTGGCGGTCTGCGCGGGCAGCTGCGGACCCGGAAACCTGCATCTCATCAATGGGCTCTTCGACTGCCATCGCTCGCGTGTGCCCGTGCTCGTCATCGCCGCGCATATTCCGTCCGCAGAGATCGGCGCCGACTATTTCCAGGAGACGCATCCACAAGCGCTTTTCCAGGAATGCAGCCACTATTGCGAGCTCGTGTCCGGCGCCCATCAGATGCCGCGCACGCTCGAGATCGCGATCCGCGAGGCCGTCGGCAAACGCGGCGTGTCCGTCGTGGTCATCCCCGGTGACGTCGCCCTGCAGCCGGCTTCGGCGGCGCCGCCGCCCAAGCTTGCCGGCCTGCTGCCGCCCCAGCCGGTGACCGTCCCAGCGGCTGCGGACCTCGACCGGCTGGCCGCTCTCCTGAACGGCGACAGCCGCGTGACGATCTTGTGCGGCTCTGGATGCGGCGGCGCGCATGGCGATCTGCTGGCGCTCGGCGAGCGGCTCAAGGCGCCAATGGTGCACGCGATGCGCGGCAAGGAGCATGTCGAGTGGGACAACCCCTACGACGTCGGCATGACCGGGCTGATCGGCTTCTCGTCCGGCTACTATGCCATGCTCGACTGCGACGTCCTCTTGATGCTCGGGACGGATTTCCCCTATCGGCAGTTCTACCCGCAGGGCGGCGGCGTGCGCCTTGCGCAGGTCGACATCCGGCCCGAGCATCTTGGACGCCGCGCCGCCGTCGACCTCGCCTTGGTGGGCGATGTCCGGGCGACGCTTCAGGCCTTGCTGCCGCGCCTCGAGCAGAAGCGAGACGACGCGCATCTGAGACAGGCGCAAGCGCATTATGCCAAGGCCCGCAGGCAGCTCGATGACTTGGCCGCCGGAACGCCGGGTCGTGGACTGATCCACCCGCAACAGGTCGCCAAGGCAATCAGCGACCGGGCCGCCGCCAACGCCGTCTTCACCTGCGATGTCGGCCTGCCGACCGTGTGGGCCGCCCGCTATCTCGCCATGAACGGCCGGCGCCGGCTCCTCGGCTCGTTCTGGCACGGCTCGATGGCGAATGCGATGGCGCAAGCGATCGGCGCGCAGGCAGCCTCTCCCGGCCGGCAAGTGGTCTCGCTCTCCGGCGACGGCGGCTTTACCATGCTGATGGGGGATTTCATCAGCCTCGCGCAGCTAAAATTGCCGGTTAAGGTCGTCGTCTTCAACAACGGCACGCTCGGCTTCATCGAGCTCGAGCAGAAATCCACGGGCTTCCTCGATTTCGGTACCGAGCTCGCCAATCCGAATTTCGCGGCGATGGCCGAAGCCGTCGGTATCCGCGGCATTCGTCTCGAAGACCCGGCCGCGGTCGGCGATGGCATTGCCGCTGCCTTCGCGCATGATGGCCCCGTCCTCGTCGATGCCGTCGTCAATCGCACCGAGCTCGCCATGCCTCCCTCGATCACCGTCGAGATGGCGAAGGGCTTCTCGCTCTACATGGTGAAGGCGACATGAACGGCCGGGGCGACGAAATCATCGACCTCGCCAAGACGAATCTCTGGCGCTGAGGCGGGTCGCACAATGGAAATCACGGCGCTTCTGCTGTCGCGGCTCCAGTTCGCGTTCACCGTTTCGTTTCACATCATTTTCCTGGCTTTTCTCCTCGTCGTCTTCATCTATGCCCTGGCCGAAGAGCTTCCGGTCATGGCGCGCTGGCTCGAGCGGCCCTACCTGTTCGTCTCCCCCGCCATCGGCGCCGTGGCCGCCGTCGCCCTCGCCGCGAGTATCCGCCGGCGCGACGATCGCGCGCCGTTTCCGATGGTCGTTGTCATCTTCGCCGCGGCGTTCGGAACACTCGCAATCTCGTTTTGGCCGTACATGGTTCCGTTCTCTATCACGATCGAGGCGGCGGCCGCGCCCCGCTCGAGCCTTGCCTTCATGTTCTGGGGTGAAGTCTTCGTCTTCCCCCTGATGCTCGTCTACACGGCGATCAGCCTACGCGTCTTCAGAGGCAAGGTCGTCACGAACCGGGCATTACTAGCCACGAGTGAAAGCCATGGAGCAACGCATGCGTATCGGGCTTTTTGTTCCCTGCTACATCGATGCCTTCTTCCCGGAAGTCGGCATCGCGACCCTCGAGCTCCTCGAGCGCCTCGGCCACGACGTCGTCTATCCCCGGGACCAGACCTGTTGCGGGCAGCCGATGGCCAATAGTGGGTTCAACGTCGATTGCGCGGCGACCGAGGCGCTCTTCGCGCGCAATTTCTCTGGCTTCGATTACGTCGTGGCACCCTCCGGCAGCTGCGTCCACCACGTCCGCGACAATTTTGATGCCGTCGAGCAGACGAAAGAGGTGCGGGAGCTCCGCGCGCGAACCTACGAGCTCGTTGAGTTCTTGCACGACATCGTCAAGCCCGACGCGTTCCCCTGGGCCAGGTTTCCCCACCGCGTCGGTCTCCATAATAGCTGCGGCGCCCTGCGCCGGCTCAGGCACGCGCACGCCTCCGAGCTCAACGAACCGCTCTTTTCGAAGCCGATGGATCTCCTCTCGAAAGTCGAGGGCATCGACTTCGTGACGCCGGCGCGACCCGACGAATGCTGCGGCTTCGGCGGCACCTTCTCGGTCTTCGAGGAGGTCGTCTCCGCCAAGATGGGCTACGACAAGGTTAGCGATCATGCCCGCGCCGGCGCCGAGTACATCGTCTCGGCCGACACCTCCTGCCTGATGCACCAGCAGGGCTGCGCCGAGCGCATCGGCGTGCCGCTCAAGTTCATGCACATCGCCCAGATCCTCAACGGAGCCCGCGCATGAGCAGCGATCCGGCACGGCCAAACGGCGAGAGCCCCATGCTGCATCCCGAGCTTCTGGCCCGCGACGATGGCGACGCCGTCTACCGCGGCGGTCGCCGGCTGGACCATGCCGAGGCGGCCTCGAAGCCGCTGCGGCCGCAGCCCGAGAAGCAGCCTCGCGGCGCGAAAATCCATGGCAATCGGCCGGTCGACCAGGCGGACGCGGCGGCGCGCTTCATCGCCGCCCCCGAGCACGAGAAGATGCATGACGAGCGGCTGTGGGACCTGCGCCAGAAGCGTGACCGCGAGATGCATGGCATCGCCGAATGGGAAGAGCTGCGGGCGCTGGCCTCGGCGATCAAGGAGCATACGCTCACCCGTCTCGATGAATATCTCGACCAGTTCGAGGCCAATGCGCGGTCGAACGGCGTCCATGTGCATTGGGCGCGCGACGCCGCCGAGCATAACCGGACGGTTCACGGCCTTCTCGCCGATCACGGCGCCAAGTCGCTGATCAAGAGCAAGTCGATGCTGACCGAGGAGTGCGGCTTCCGGCATTATATGGCCTCGGTCGGGATCGAAGTGATCGAGACCGACCTCGGCGAACGTATCCAGCAGCTCGACAACGAAGATCCGAGCCACGTCGTGGTGCCCGCCGTGCACAAGCTCAGGACGGACGTCGCGCAAGTGTTCGCAAAGACGATTGGCACCGATCCCGACAATAGCGACGTGCATTACCTGGCGGAGGCGGAGCGCGAGGCCAACCGTCCGCTGATCCTGGCCGCCGATGCCGGCATGACGGGCTGCAATTTCGCCGTCGCGGAGACCGGCAGCGTCGTCGTCTGCACCAACGAGGGCAACGCCGATCTCTCGGCCAATGTGCCGAAATTGCATATCGCCTCGGTCGGCATCGAGAAGATCATCCCGCGCCTCGAGCATCTGGCGGTGTTCGTCCGGCTCCTCTCGCGCAGCGCCTTAGGTTCGCCGATCACGCAGTACACCTCGCATTTTCGCGGGCCGCGGGAGGGCGGCGAGATGCACATCGTGCTGGTCGACAATGGCCGCTCCGAGCGGCTCGGCTTGGCGGAGTTCTGGACATCACTCAAATGCATCCGCTGCGGGGCCTGCATGAACACCTGCCCGGTCTATCGACGCAGCGGCGGCCTCAGCTACGGCGCGACTTATTCCGGCCCCATCGGCCTCATCATCGATCCGACGTTCAACGCGCGCAAATACAGCAATCTGCCCTTCGCCTCGACGCTCAACGGCAGCTGCACCAATGTCTGCCCGGTCAAGATCAACATCCACGAGCAGATCTATGCCTGGCGGCGCGAGCTCGTGAAGGAGCACGAGGTCCCCTTCACCAAGAAGGCGGCGATGAAGGCCGCCGGCGAGCTGCTATCGCGCCCCGCCGCCTACCGCGCCGCCATCGCCACGGCCGATGCCGCGCTCGCGCACCTGCCGCGCTTCGTGCTCTACAACGGCCTGAACGCTTGGGGAAAAAATCGCGAGGTGCCGCATCCGCCCAAGCAGACCTTTCACAGCTGGTATCGCGCTAACCGCGGGGAGAAACCATGAGCAGCCGTGATCACATCCTCGCCTCGATCCGGGCAAATCGGCCGCAGCTGGAGCGGCCGCTGCCTGCGGTTCCACTGTTCGACGCCGACCCACCGGCCTCGCTTCTCGCGGCGTTCAGAGAGAGCGTCGAGCGCATGGGCGGCGTGTTTCTCGATCCGCCAAGCTCGGGGGACGCCCTCGCCCCGGTCCGCGAGAAGATCGCCAAGGCCAAGGTCGTCTGCTCGACCGTGCCGGAGATCGCGGGGAACCGAGATATCGCCCAGGTGGACGCTCCGCGGGAACTGGCGGATGTCGATTTTGCCATCGTCCGTGCCGCGTTCGCGGTCGCCGAGACGGGGTCCGTCCTGCTCGGCGAGGGGGAGTTGCATATCAATGCGGTCGGTTATCTCGCGCAGCATCTGATCGTGCTGCTCGATCCCGCCGACATCGTGCTCAATCTTCACCACGCCTACCGTCGTGCTGAGTTCCGCCGCGGCCACTATGCCGCTTTTCATAGCGGACCATCAGCTACCGCGGACATCGAGGGGGTTCTGATCCACGGCGCCCAGGGCGTGCGCTCGCTTTCCGTCCTGCCCCTCGCAAGAACCTAAGAACGGCCTCCCGCTTGACCTTAGAAAGGCAATTCCATGACACGGACCGCAAAGATGCATGACGCCGGAGCGCTGCACGGCGTCGCGCGGTTGAACGATCCTGCGCGCAACAAAGGCACCGCTTTCACCGAGGACGAGCGCCGGCGGTTCGGCCTCGAGGGACTTCTGCCGCCTTCGGCCGAAAGCCTCGAGCGGCAGGTCGAGCGCGTCCTGGGCCATCTGGAGGCGAAGCCGACCGACCTCGAGCGTTACATCTACCTGATCGGCCTGTCCGATCGGAACGAGACGCTGTTCTACCGCACCGTCATGTCGGACCCGGCACGCTTCATCCCCATTCTCTATGACCCGACCGTCGCCGATGCCTGCCTCACCTTCGGCCACATCTACCGGCGCGGGCGCGGCATGTACATCACGCGCCATATGAAGGGTCGCATCGCCAAGGTTCTGCAAAACTGGCCGGAACGAGACATCCGCTTCATCTGCGTTTCGACCGGCGGCCGCATCCTGGGCCTGGGCGACATCGGCGCCAATGGCATGGGTATCCCCATCGGCAAGCTGCAGCTCTACACGGCCTGCGCCGCGGTGGCGCCGTCCTGCCTCCTGCCCGTGCTGCTCGATATCGGCACGACCAACGACACGCTGCGCGCCGATCCGCTCTATCTTGGCCTGCGCGAGAAGCCGCCCACCGCGCAGGAATTGGACGAGCTGACCGACGAGTTCGTCGACGCGGTGCAGAAGGTCTTCCCGGGCTGCTGCATCCATTTCGAAGATTGGAAAGGCACCGATGCGATCCGGATGCTCGCCCGCTACCGCGACAAGGTACTTTGCTACAACGACGACATCCAGGGCACCGCGAGCATCGCCCTCGCCGGGCTGACGACCGCGCTGCAGATCATCGAAGGCTCGCTGACGGAGCAGCGCATCCTGTTCCTCGGCGCCGGCTCGGCCGGCATCGGCATCGCCAATCTGCTCGTCAGCGCGATGCAGATGAAAGGGTTGCCTCAGGACGCGGCGCGCGGCCGCATCTCGATGTTCGACATCGATGGGCTGCTGGAGCCGTCCCGCGCGGGTCTCTCCAAGGAGCAGGCGGTCTATGCCCACAAGGCGCCGCCGTCGAAGGACCTGGTGGAGACCATCGAGCGGCTGAAGCCGACGATCCTCATTGGCGTCAGCACCAAGGGCGGCGCTTTCACCCAGCGGGCGGTCGAGACGATGAGCCGGCTCAACGATCGGCCGATCATCTTCGCCCTCTCCAACCCGACCAACAAGGCCGAGTGCAGCGCCGAGCAAGCTTATACCTGGTCGAAGGGCAAGGTGCTCTACGCCGCGGGCGTGCAGTTCCCCGACGTGAGCTTGAATGGCAAGACGTTTCACCCCGGCCAGACCAACAACTTCTACATTTTCCCCGCGATCGGCCTTGCCACCTATGCGGCGCGGCCGCGGCGGCTGACGGACGCTTGCTTCATCGCCGCCGCGCAGGCGACCGCCGATCAGGTGGATGCAAGTTTGCGCGCGAACGGCATGCTCTACCCGAGCCAGGCCAAGATTCTCGCGACGGAAGTGACAACGGCCGCGCAGGTCGCGGAGTTCATGTTTGATCAGGGTCTGGCGCAGGCCGAGCGCCCGCGTGACGTCCGCGGCTGTATCGAGCGTCAGCTGTACAAGCCGGAATACAGCGCTTAGTCGCCCTTGCCGGTGCGATCCGTCGCCTGCTGGCGGCGGATCGCGCGGACGGTCATCGAGCCTCGGCACTTGGTCCGGATTCGTTGCGGAGACATCGACACAGACATGACGATGATCCGACCCGATTATTTCCCGGACTGGAAGGAACGATCATGACCTCGACGATCATCAGCGCGCTCCTTCCGATCGTGGTGACATTGATGCTCGGCTTTGCGGCCGGCTGGCATCACGATTTTGACGGGAACCAGGCAACCATCCTCAATCGCATGGTCATGCTGTATGCGCTGCCGCTCAATCTCTTCGCCGGAATGGTCGGCACGCCACGCAGCGAGGTGCTTGCCCAAGGACCTCTCGCCCTCGCCATTCTGCTCGGCATGGTTGGCGGCTACGCCATTGCGCTTGTGATCGCGCTCTATGTCTTCCGGCGGGATTTGATGACCGCTTGTCTTCAGGCGCTGGCGATCGGCGGGCCAGCCGTGCCTTTCGTCGGCGTGCCTGTGCTGGGAAAACTGTTCGGAACGGCGAGCGCGGTGCCGATTTCGGTCGCCAGCCTGGTGATGAACCTGATCCAGGTTCCATTATCGCTCATGCTCCTGTCGGCCGGAATAGCGGCGAAGAACGCCGCGGCCGGCGGCCGCCCGGCGACCATTATGACCCACATCCTCCACGCGCTTCGCGAACCGGTCGTGTGGGCACCGATTCTCGCTTTGGTGGTGGTCCTTCTCGGGGTGCATTTCCCGGCGCCGCTCCAGGATTCGCTGTTTCTCCTCGGCCGCGCCACGGGCGGCGTCGCCCTCTTTGCCTCGGGCATCGTTCTCTTCTCTCGTCATGTGGCCGTCACCCTGCCAACGAGCATTTCCGTCATCGCCCGCAACATCGTCGTGCCGGCGGTGCTATGGGGCGTGGTTTCGATCGCGGGCTTCGCGCCTGGGGCGATACGGGAGGTCGTGCTGACCATGGCGATACCGTCAGCATCGATCATCGTGATCTTGGCCGTCCAGTACCGGGCCGCCGAGCAGGAAATGGCTTCAACGCTATTCTTCAGCACGTTGCTTTCCATTGTCACCATGGGCGGGTTCATCTGGCTGACGAGCTGACACCGCCGCAGAGTTTCACGAAGCTCAACCAAAGGGTCCGATCATGACCGCAGACAGAAACCACGACAGCATCGCGCGTTTGCTCGTCTCCTGCCTCGAGGCGGAAGGTGTCGAATACATGTTCGGCATACCGGGCGAAGAAAACATTCGGCTCGTCGACGCGACCGCGGGTTCCAGGATTCGCTTCGTTCTTGTCCGCCACGAGCAGGCCGCAGCGTTCATGGCGGACGTCTATGGGCGACTGACCGGAAAGGCCGGCGTCTGCACGGCGACACTCGGGCCTGGCGCCATCAATCTAGCGCTCGGTGTTGCCGACGCGCAGACGGATTCGTCACCCCTTGTCGCCATCTCCGCGCAGGTAGGGCTCAACCGGATCTACAAGGAGTCGCACCAGATCGTGGATCTAGTGTCCATGTACAAGCCGCTGACCAAGTGGGCGGACATCCTGTTGAGCCCAGCGAGCACCCCGGAAATGGTGCGCAAGGCCTTTGAAGTGTCGCAAGCGGAGCGCCCGGGGGCTGTTTACCTCGCGATTCCCGAGGATCTCGAGGCTGCGCCGGCGCCCAAGGGCACCAAGCCGCTGACCGCGCGGCCCAAGCATGCCGCCGGTCCCGACCCGGCACAGCTGGAGGCTGCCGCCAAGCTGATTCGCAGGGCGAAGCACCCGATCATTCTCGCCGGCCACGGCGCGGCTCGGGCCCATGCGGGTAAGCTGCTCACAGAGCTTTCCGAGGTAACCGGCATTCCCGTCGCGACGACCTTCATGGGAAAAGGCGTCATTTCCGATCGCCATCCGAATGCGCTCGGCGTTGTGGGCTTCATGCGCCACGACTTCGAGAATTTTGCCTTCGACAGAGCGGATCTAATCCTTGCCATAGGCTACGAGCTGCAGGAGTTCGCGCCCGTCCGCATCAACCCGAAGCGGGACAAGGCGATCGTGCACATTCACCGCTTCGCCGAGGATACGGACGCGTCCTATCCGATTGCCGCCAGCATTGAGGCCGACATCGGCCGCACCCTCGAAGCCCTGGTTCAGGAGTTCACCGCGAAGCCTTGCCCCTTGTACGAAAGCGAGTCGGCGATCCGTGCGCTTCACGCCGCCGAACTGCAGGCCGGCGAAAATGACACGCGCTTTCCTTTGAAGCCCCAGCGGATCGTCAACGACATAAGAAAGGCGCTCGGCGACGAGGACATCGTGCTGGTCGATACGGGCGCGATCAAGATGTGGATGGCGCGCCTCTATCCCGCCTACGCGCCGCTGACCTGCTTAATCTCCAACGGCTTGTCGACCATGGCCTACTCGTTGCCGGGTGCGCTCGGCGCCAAGCTTGCAAAGCCGAACGCCAAGGTGCTGGCAGCGACGGGAGACGGCGCGTTCCTGATGAATTCGCAGGAGATCGAAACCGCCGTCCGAGAGAAAATCCCGCTTGTCGTGCTTGTCTGGGTGGACAACGCGTACGGCCTCATCAAGTGGAAGATGGATCTTGAGCTTGGCCATCATCGCAACGTCGATTTCGGCAATCCGGACTTCGTCAAATACGCCGAGAGCTTCGGCGCCAAAGGCTATCAGATCGAGGCGGCGGCCGATCTGCTGCCAACGCTGCGCAAGGCGCTCGGCGAAGACGGCGTCTCCGTCATCGCGTGCCCCGTGGACTACAGCGAGAACGTGAAACTTACGGACAGGCTGGGCGCGCTGACGAGTCCCCTATGAGCGGAGGTCCGAACTCCGCACCGGGCGCGAATCAGGGTCGCAACGCCTGATCACCCTCGCACCATCATGCGCGATCCGTCGCCTGCGGACGGCGGATCGCCGGAGATTCTCATGCACGAAATCGTCGACGTTCTGCGCGACAATCCTGAAATCGCCATCTTTCTCACCCTCGCCATCGGCTTCTGGTTCGGCAGCCTCAAATTCGGCTCGTTCAGTCTGGGCGCCGTCACCAGCACGCTCATCGCCGGCCTCCTGATCGGGCAGTTGAATATCCATATCGCGTCGATCGTCGAGGACACGTTTTTCACGATGTTTCTCTTCGCCGTCGGCTACAGCGCTGGGCCGAAATTCTTTCCGGCCTTGAAGAAGGACGGGCTGCCCCAGGTCCTGTTCGCGGTGATCGTCTGCTTCAGCGGCTTACTCACCGCCTACGCGGCCGCAAGGCTGCTCGGGTACGGCCCCGGGCTGGCGGCTGGACTGCTCGCCGGCGGGTACACCAATTCCGGCACGCTCGGCGTCGCGGCCGCCAATATGAAGGAGCTGGGCCTTAGTCCGGCAGAGACGGCGTCCATGGCGAGCCTTGCCGCCATCGCCTACGCCGTGACCTATCCGTTCGGGGCCGCGGGATCCGCCTGGTTCCTTTCCTCGCTCGCGCCAAAGGTCCTGGGGATCGATCTCCCGACGGCTTGCAGAGAGTACGAAGCCGAGATGGGCGGCCGCCAAGCCGAGCCGGGAGTCGGGTCGGCCTATCGTCCGGTGCTCACCCGCTCCTTCCGCGTGGAGAACAGCGACCTGGTGGGACGGACACCACGGGAGCTGAATGGCACCCTGAAAGACGCGTTCATCACCCGCCAACGCGAGGGCGGCCGGCTCCTCGAACCAGACGTCGACGCGGTCATCGAAAGAGGCGCCACCCTGGCGATTGCGGGATCTCCCCAGGCCCTCCGCGTTGCGGAGAAACAGGTCGGCCCCGAGGTGGACGATGCCGAGCTGTTGGCATACCCGACCGAGGAGTTGGACATCGTCGTCACCAACAAGGAGGCCGCGAACCGGAGCGTCGGAGAGCTCGAACACGACGAGCTGGTCCAGTATGGCCGTCCCATCTTCCTCCTCCGCCTGGCGCGCGCCGGTCGCGACCTCACCCCGACTCCGGACCTGAAGATAAGGCGCTGGGATGTCTTGACGGTGCATGGGGCGCGAAAGCACGTGGAGCAGCTTGTCAAGTCGCTCGGCTACGCCGACCGCCCCACCTCCAAGTCCGACATCGCGTTCATGGGCGCTGGCGTCGTCATCGGCAGCCTTGTCGGCGTGCTGACCGTGCATGTGGGCGGCATTCCGCTGAGCCTCAGCCCGAGTGTCGGCACGCTCGTAGCGGGCCTCGTCTTCGGCTACCTCCGTTCGGTCTATCGCACCTTCGGGCGCATTCCCGAGCCCGCGGTGTGGGTCTTCAACAATGTGGGGCTGAACGGATTCATCGCCGTGGTCGGGCTCAACGCAGGCCCCGGTTTGGTTTCAGGCCTGATGACCAACGGCATCAGCCTCTTTCTCGCCGGCATCTTGGTTACCATGGTGCCGCTGGTCGTCGCCGTCTTCACCGGGAGATACCTGTTCAAGTTTCATCCGGCCATCCTGTTCGGCGCCTGCGCCGGGGCCCGCACGACGAGTGCGGCCCTTGGCGCCGTGCAGGAAGCGTCAAGGAGCACGACACCCGTGATCGGATATACCGTTCCCTACGCAGTGGGCCGGCTTGTCCTCGCGGTTTTTGGCGTCGTGATTCTTCACCTCATGAAATGAGCTGCGGCGGCGATGCGAATTGTTGTACCTCGCCCTGCGGTGTCAGCGAATGGTTTGGCCATCGCGCCGGCCGAGGAGGGACAACGTGCGGCGCTCCGGCAGACAGCATTCCGGGATGCTGCCGTGCCGATACCGTCCGTCGATGACTCATTCGCTACGAAGCTGCTGCCCTTTGTTCTGAGCGTGATCGCCGGCTGCGCCGACATCATCGCCTTCCTCGGGCTCGACGGTCTCTTTACCGCTCACATCACCGGCAATCTCGTCATTCTCGCGGCGAGGTTTCTCGCCGGCGGTCCGGCGCCGGTGGCCCAATTGATTTCGGTTCCGGTATTCATTGTTGCGCTTGTCCTGACGAGGCTGCTGGCCGGCGGTCTGGAGCACCTCCGGATCGCGTCCCTAAGGCCTCTGCTCCTGCTGCAGTTCCTCCTGCTCGCCGCCTTTCTCGCGATCGGCGCCGCCGCCGGTCCACGCGTCGATCCGAACGCCCTAACGATGATTTGTGCCGGCATGATGGGCGTCTCGGCGATGGCCGTCCAGAACGCGCTCGTGCGGATCTCACTGGCGGGAGCACCCTCGACGGCCGTGATGACAACCAACATCACCGCCTTCACCATGGATGTCGGGGAAATGCTGCTCGCGCGCGACCCGATCGGCATCGCCAAGGCACGCAGTCGCGCCAAGCATACCTGGCCGGCGATCGCCGGCTTCCTCTTCGGCTGCGCGCTGGGCGGCCTAGGCGAAGCCGTCATTGGCCTGCGGTCCCTCGTGCTGCCGGCCGGCTTGGCGCTGTTCGCGTTGGCGCTCGGCATGGCCGCCAACCCGGATCCAGCCAAGCGCTCATCGTCCATCCACACGGAGAAATAACTATGACCGACGTTCGGGTTGAATCCGATAGCCTTGGCCAAGTCGAGGTTCCTGCGCCAAGCTCTGGGGGGCACAGACGATCCCGGGCCGCGGCTATTCCTTTGTCGCCCCCGTCACTGAGGAAACGGTCGAGGCGCGGTAATCTGCTCGGCCGCTCATCCGAGGAACAGTTGCGAGCTCGCGCGCCGCCTCACTCCGCGCCTTCAGCCTATTCCGTAGGTGCCGCAGGGGCGCCCCTGCCAGGCGCGCGCCACGCCCTCGGCTCCCGCAGCCGGGTCCGACGAAGGAGAGCCCCCGACCGCCTTGCGGCGCATCACCCGGCTCTGTCACATTGGGTTTCGCTCTCCATCGCACGGCGCACGAACGCCGCTTCGTCGCCTCACTTGATCTTGATCAATGCGGGAAGTTGTAGTGTCCCCATATTAACGGACCGCGCTCCAACGTGGTCAGGAATTTCTTACACGGCTCGATAGACGTAGATCAACGGAACCCGTGGCCTGACGCTATCGATATCGCCGAGCTCGCTCGGGGCACATGATGCTGCAACGGATAACACGCAAACCGATCCGCTTGGGGAGATGGACCGCTCGCGCGATCTTGAACGACGCCAATCCAAGGCGACGCTCGCGCTCGGAGCTGTCGGCGACTTCGGTGCAGCTTCGACGATATTTCGGGTTCATTCGACGAGAAGTGACCCGTCTTCCAGCCCAAATCAAAGATGGTGCGAAGGTTACGCGCCTGTGAGGTGACTGATGGACGTCGATGGGCTAAGGACATTCGAAGGCGTGACGCTCGAAGGCTGGCCGACAAGTGGCGTTATTATGTGCATCCGCAACCAAATCTTTGGCGGCGGGGATCGCTATTATTACGTGGGCAGCTATCGGCTACGCGGCCAGACCATCGAAATCGAGGCGCATGTGTCTCACTATCATGGGGCCGCCTATAGTTCTCTCGCCGGCGGCATGCCGGACTTCGCTGTGCACTATCATGGACGAGTCATGGCGGGCTCCGAGATGATCCAAGGAGAGCTCTATCGCGCCGACAATCCTTATCTTAACTTACCGCTGCAGTTAGTGCGACGCGCGGTGCTTCCGGCCTAAGAGAGTTTGGTCGTGACGAGTAGGTCAAAGCTCGCGCTCGCATTCGAGAAGTCATGCTGCCTGCCGCGAGGCAGAAGGTAGGGCGTCTCGCCTCGTCGCGGCGCGGTGGAGATGATCGCCGAGCCTCGGTGCCTGGCGACGCTGGCAAAGGAAGCGGAGCGGAAGCGCAAGTCGCTGGCGCCGGCGGATCAACTGGCAGCCGCTGGCGGACCAACTGGCAGCGGGCGAACAAGCGACCGGTGAGACAGACGACTTGCCCTGGACCCGCAAAAAACCACCCAGACACACGTCAGACTCGTGCCAGGCGGGGCTGAGATTCCGATGGCGGCCACCGAATTTCCACCATGTGTTAGGACGCCAACCCGTGGCACTCGAAGGGGACGATTATGTTGCGTCTTGCAGGGATGATCCAACTGCTCGGTCTCGCACTGTCAGCGGACTTGGTTCGAGCGGGATTGGAGTAGCGCCCATGACACCTCACGCCGCCGCCGATGGCTACATCATCCAAGATCTTAACTGCCGTAGGTCTCCTCGCGCGCCATTACCACCCACGCGTCACTTCCTGCGTCAGGCAGGTGCTGCCGCGATGCGATCAGCGCTCAAGGGATAGACTCGGAGGGATTTGGCCGAATTTGGAAGGCTTCACTCGGGGGCAATCTTGCCCAGCACTAATGTACTTGAGAATTGCATCGCGCTCTGAAACCGACCGAGGAGAGCAGATGACGTCGCGAAACGCCCTGGCTCACCTCGCAATTGCGCTCGCTTGGTCGCTGGTCGGATTGCTCGAGCCGGCCGCGGCCTACACCGACAATCAGGCGCATGAGATCCTGATCACTACGGAAGAGTGACAAGAGGGATTTGAGAGGACCAAGGTCGACGCCTTTTTCTACCGTCGGTCGCCCGATGAAAACACCGGAGTAATGAAGCCCCTCACTTTTGAAGAAACAGGCCTGTCGCGTGCTTTCTTCGAAAAGGTCGATCGGGACCACGACGGTAACATTGACGGGTCGAAATGATCGACGCCATGCACTTCGAGGATATCGATACCGGGGGACGCGGCTATTTCGATTTTTCGGACCTTGTGATCTTCCTGAAGAAGATCGGTCGAACCTGAGGGCGGTGAGGGCAGCAGCCTGCGCGTGCGGCAAAAGGCACGCGAGCGCTCAACGCGGTGGAAGCCGCTGCTGCCGTTTTGTCAGCCCGCCGGAACGGCCGTCCGCCTGCCGCGAGCAGGTTCAGGCGAGGCCCTGCCCATTTATCGTGCGTTGCAATATCAGGTTGGATTTGTCTCGCGGCCCCTTGTTTTAGGACGTGTGCGCCGCAACATTCGCTCTTTGAGTACGAGTGGAGATGTGGCGCATGACACCGGCAAATCGCAAGGCAAAAGTGGCCACGGAGCCCAAGGGCGAACTCGCCTCCCGAATGCTGGCGATGCCCGCGGATACCAATCCCAATGGTGACATGTTCGGGGGCTGGATCATGTCTCTCATGGACAACGCCGGCGCGATGACCGCTGTAAAGCACGCCAAGGGGCGTGTCGTCACAGTCGCGGTCTCGAACATCGTCTTCCTGCAGCCGGTGAATGTCGGTGACGTCGTATGCTGTTACGCCGATGTGACGAAGCTCGGACGCAGCTCGATTGCGCTCACGGTCGAAGTCTGGGTGCTGCGACAGGGGCAGGGAGAGCGCGTCAAGGTGACGGAAGCCGAGTTCGTCTTCGTCGCGGTGAACGACAAGGGTCACCCGTGCCCGCTCGCGCGGCCAGAGGACGAGACCCTCGGTGCGGAAAGGCACCCGTCGCAGTGATCCTGACGCAGGCCTTTTCCCCATAATTTGCCGGCCTTCGGCTCACTTTACTCGGGCTCACGCGCAAGGCGGTGCACGGGCCGAACTGCTCGCGACCGAGAGTGCGAAGCGATCCGACGAAAATTCCGACTGACCCATTTACGGAAGGGATGGTCATGGCGTGCGACCGAAAAGAGATCATCGCCAAGCTTAGACGCAGGGCGAACCTCACCAACGACGCGGAGCGGGAGCGAAAACTGCTGGCGCTCGCCGAGCGATTGGAAGCTGGCGAAGACGCGATCGATGAAATCGAACGCTTGCCCCTGGACCCTTGGTAAAAGCTCTCCGCCGACGGCGAGACCGGTGCATGGGAAAACCCGGCTCAGCGCATTCCCAGGTGGTACGCCGGAGGGGCAAGTCCAAGAGGAGCCGATGAACAACCAGCCCCGATCCGGCGGCAAACTAACGAGATCACCGATCACATTGTTGTGCTCCGGCAAGGACAAAGATGGTCCGTAGTCCGTTGTTACCTTCGGCATCGCCACAAATCGGCGGCCGGTCGCCAGCCTCGTTGCCCGTGCAATGTCCGCCCGGGCAGGCGCGCCGGACACCAAGCGCGCGGGAAAGCGGACGCCGGATCGAGGCAAGCCGGCGCCACCTAATTTTCTAGGTGTTATTTGTCGGCCCGTTTCCCCGGCGCCAGTTGAGACAGCAACATCTCCTGCAACTGCTCGAACCCTTTGAGGGGCGTTGGCAGCCATGTCTTCAACATGGCCTCCGGATCCATAGCTGTGGTCATGCGCTCCTGTAGGTCCTTAAGCAGATCTTCTTGCATCGGCCTTACGTCGGGAGGCCGAGAAGGCACGAGCGTCTTCGGGGGTGCAGCTGATGGCTCTGATGAATTCCGACAAGGGCAGGAGTCCCAGAACGCCGGCAAGCCTGCGCCCCTGCTGGCATGGAGCCGATGCCGAGGATCGTGATCACGTTAGCTATTCTGATCTCGTCGTCACCGATCAGATCAAAGAGATTGTAGAGGCACTCAGCTGCGGACAGGACTGGGACGCAAGTGTGCGATGTCGCGTTTCATGAGGGCGTCGCCGCTGGCACAAACGCCGTCGGCTCCGGTGCGCTCGATCGCACGCGGGGCGGCACCGCTCTCGCCGTACTCGAACGGATGATCGGCCGGTGACGGTACCGGCGCTCCAGGACGGGTATGAGATGCTGCTCGCGCGTGATTGCGGTTCTCGGTTGAGGCTCAATCGGCATGAGGCAAGGGCGGTGACAATGCCGAGGAGTAACGCAGCCAAGACCGAACCCTGACGCGCGCAGATCATCAATATGCCCTTGGATCGAACCCGATCGGCCGCTGCGAGCGCTGGGCGGCCTGCGCGCCCGTGCCGAACGACGGGCAGATTGGGGCGGCAGATCTTGTCCCGTCAAGGTTTGCGCGAGCGGCATGCAGCGACGCCGCCGCCCTTACGTTTGTCGCCTCGGTCTATCGCGGCGGCGAGGTCGATCCCGTCGCTGGTGCCGGCGTCGGAGGTCCGTCGAGCGCTACCGCAATGCCCGAAGGTGCCAGTGTGAATTGCAGACCTTGGGTCGTTGATGCAATATTCATGACGACGCCATGCTGATTTTGCATCGCGGTCCCCGCTCCGCCGCCGGCAATGGTCACGCCAGCCGTGATCGCGGTGTAGTTGCCGGGGAACTCTTCGATCTTGGTCAAATGATAGACGTTGCCGGATGCCTTCACTGACGATGCGCCGACATTGACAATGCTGAGTCCGTTCACCGTGACGGGATAGTCCTCTCCCTTGAAGTGGAGAACGCCATGGCCCCAGCTGTAGCCGATGCCCGCGGCGATGCTGCCGCCCGAATACTCGATGGTTGCGTCTGGCTGGTCCGATTGCGCGAAGCTCGCCCCTGCAGAGAGGGCCAGCAGGGCCGCAGCCGCCAAACTGACTGTCAGGCGGTGCATTGTTGTATCTCCTTCGAGGTTGTTGGGGAGGCAGAACTATCAACGGTGTTGTAGTACGCGCCATTCCGCGAGAAGGCGCATTGACCTGGGTCAAGTTTTAAGGAGCAGCCCGACACGCGGACGCGCGCGTCGAGGTCCTCGCCGAAGCGTCGCACCGTCCACCTCGCGCGGATCGAACGCGAAGCGCGGCCTCACGGGCGCGGCATCAGGTAGGAAGGAACGCCGCGCCCCGGCCCCTCGCCTTTTTGGCGCAGTCTGCTAGGTGTCGCCGGCGCTCCATCCCTGGGCCGCGAGGTGTGTGCTCGGCCCAGATCAGGTCGACGAACTGACATGACCAGTTCGTCAGATCGCCGAGCTGGCGATTACCACCCGCGCCGGCCCCTCCGCATGGACGACCACCCCGGTCCGCGGCCCTGTCGCGCGCTCAGGTTCCATTTTCGCGGGACGAGTTCGGGACATCGATCGAGTCCGCAGTTCCGATCGGTCGAGGAGCCCGTCAGAATCCAGAGCGACAAAGGTGAAGACCGCCTCGGTCAGCTTGGTCGTGCGCTCGCCATCGCCCGCTCTCCGCCAAACAGACACTTTGAACTTCATGGAGGTCTTCCCGATGCCGAGAAGCTCCGCCCAAACCGTCACCTCGTCACCGACTCTGACAGGTGATTCGAATCTAATGGCCGCAACCGCGACGGTCGCACACCGGCCTCGGGCGCATCGCGCCGCGGCATTTCCAGCGGCCAAATCCATCTGGCACAGCAGCCATCCGCCAAAAACATCCCCTGCAGGATTCGTGTCCGACGGCATAGCAATCGTTCGGATCGCAGGGGCGCCGGCAGGCGTCCCTTCCGCCGCCATTCCTTCGTCGGTTTGTTTCGCGCGATGTGCCAATCACCCCTCGCAAAAGAGCCAAGTCATTGTCGCTCGCTGCTGCTATCTTCCGATGACGAGCGTGTTCGGCGGGCGCTCGAGCTGATTCACGAACGAACGAAGCGAGCGGACGTCGCCGCAAGATTGCGCGAGGTCTGGCAAACATCGTAACCGCCCGCCGCCATGAAGTCCATGAGCGCAGGCGATCGCGCTCTTGCCATTCGATGAGGAAGCCGCGAGCGCTCAGGCGATCGATGAAGGACGGCAGACCGACATAGCCAAGGCGCTCATCATGAGGCCCCGATTTCGGAAAGCGAGTGGCTGGGTTCGAGCCCGCTTCCGTCGTGAACGTCATCTTCTTGACGGGACGGCGCGCACTCGTGCAGGCGTTGCTGCGCACTACGATTTGTCGCCGCATGCAGAGCTTTTCGGATGCGGCCGATCTCACGCAGCACATGTTGAGTCCTCGCATTGCCTGGCGCGGATCGCGGCGCCGCTGCGGAGAGCCAACTCGCCCTGCAGCGTCGTGATGTCGCGTGCGGTCGCGCGCACGGCGGCGGGGTCGAGTGGATCGCGCCGCAGTTCCAACAGGCATCGCGAGATCGCCGCCTGGATGCTGCTGCGCAGTTGGGAGAGAGTCCGCAGCTCGCTCTCGCGGTCAGACGAAGGGACCGTGGGCGCGGTGCGGTCGCGCATGGGCAGGCGGCCCGCTCGCCGCAGGATCAGCTCCATGCCGGCGCCGAGCAGCGTGATACCCGCCTCAAAGCTCGCCGCATCGTCCGGCCGGTCCGGCGCGAGGCCGGTGCGGAACTGCACGAGCGCCCCCCCCATCGCGCTCTCGAACTCCGGCAGCGCGATGGGGCGGTCAGCCGCGATGATCGGAGCCAGTGCCCTCCACGCCGCGCGAACGAAGCGCCGCCGCGTGGCCAGCGGGGTCTGAGGGGCGAACGTGGCCCACAGCACCATGGTGAGCCCCGCCGCGAAAACCGCGGCGATCGTCGTGTTCACGAGGGCGATCGGGTCGTAAACCATCCGGTTCTGAAAGCCGGCGTATGCGAACAACAGCGCCGTCAGGTAGCCGATGAGCATCGTTCTTTCATTGGCTATCAGGAGTGCGCACAGGAACAGCATCGGGCCGACGGCGAGCGAGAACATCAAAAAGCCGGACGCCCACGGCAGCAGCAAGTCCACCACGATGAAGGTCGGTATCAGGGCAAAGGCGAAAATCAGCGAGGCTGCGAGCGCCAAAGGCACCTGATGTCCCATTGTCGCCACCCGGGCGACCGCCACCGCGGTAAGGATCATAGCGATCGTTCCGCTCGGCCAGTCGGCAAGAATCCAGAATGATCCCGCGAGCGCGACTCCAAGCGCGGCCCGCAACCCCGTCAAGGCCGCTGTGTCGGCGTCGTTCGGGTACGTGATGCGGAGGCGGGACGCAGGCAGCAGCCGAGTGGACGCGAGTGCCTCATAGGCGTCGGCAAACGCCATCAGAGCGGCGAAGAAGTCCTTCAGGGTGCCCGACAACGCCAACTGCCGAGCGGCCTCGTCGTCGGAAGATGGCGGCTCGGTCGGCTGTATCGCTGACGTCATCTCGTGTTGCGCTTGCAGCAGGCGCTGGCCGAGTTCGGCCGCGTCGATCGTTCCGGCTTGCCAGGCTCTGATAGCCGCCGCCGCCTCGGCGAGGGCGCGGCCATCTTCCGTCGTCGATCCCGCTGTCGGCCGCGGCGCCTCGATGTGATCCCCCAGGAGCTGCGCAGTCCCGACGAAATGGATCAGGGTGCCGTTGAGGTAGGCGATCCGGTCGCTCCGGTCGCGGACGTCCTGGTCCTCGAAGATCGCCGCGCGGCGCAGGTCTTCGATGGCCGCCGCTTGCCCGAGCAGTTCCCCGCGCGGCGCGATCGTGGCGCTGGTGTGTAGCATCGCGACCGCGTAGTTTCCAAGGTTGAGCCGCGCATCGGCTAGGGTCCTCCACAAGGCGGGGGCGAGGCGATCGGGAAAGACCAGATGCGCCACGATGGCGCCGCAGATGATCCCGAGGCTGATCTCTGTCACGCGGGCGACCGCGATGTAGAAGGCATCGCCCGGGGCGAGCGCACCCGGAATGCCGACGATCGCAACCGTGTAGCCCGACAGTACGAAGGCGTACGGCCCCCAGCCTCGTGCATACTGGGAGCCGAAAGTGCAGAGCCCGACCCAGGCGGCAAGCGCGCCGATGAACAGCACGCGCTGCTGCGCCGCCACGGCCACGAGCAGAAGCGCCAAGGCGGCACCGGCGAAGGTTCCGATGATGCGGGCGAAGCTCTTCTGAAGAATCCCTCCGTCGCGGCGAGGCTGCGAGACGATCAAGACAGTGAGGAGCGTCCATTGCGGCTGATCGAGATTGAAGGTGAAGGCGACCAGCAGCCCTAACAGGGCGGCGAGAGTCGTCTTGGCCGCGAAAAGCCATGGGGGGCGGTGCTTGGCCAAGGGTGCCGTCATGGGCGCGACCGCTCGCCGTTGCACGTCCCCCGTCCGGGATCCAGCACCTGCCGCGGGGCGGGATCCGTCGGCAATGCCCGACCCGGCTGGCGAATGTGCCGACTGCGGCAACTTGATGGATTTTCCGCTCGGATCGGCGCCGGCAGCGCGGGTTACGCTGGTCATCTGCGGACTCGCTCCGGCGAAGCGGCCATTAGCCGCAGCCTATGACCCGGGCGAGCGATGAATGGTACCCTGCGGTCGCCGCCCGGTTGCGCGTATTGCATCGGCCCTGCGCGATCATCGGACCCGAGAGCCGGCAAATCGCCACCGTTGTCGGCGCGCTGCAGGGGCGCCTCACTTCGCTGCGCAACTATTGTCTGCCTGAAGATCACCGGGCGCAATTCTTCGCGACAGGCCCGAGAAATGGCGTGCGACGGATCAAGTGCGTTGCCATTCATCATTGGAGGTTCTCTTCGCGTCGGGGTAGCACTCCATGATCAAGCGCGCCACCTTCTGGGCTTCCTCACATGGGGTCCCGTCTTACCGAGCTGGTGAGTTCCGAAATTTACTTCATCTCGCGCTCTAGTCGCGTCAAATCTCACAAATTTTGGGAAACCGTCATAAAGTGGGGGCCTCCGGGGTGGCGGAGAACTCGCTCCTCGCGGCGCGGCTGAAGCTGATCCGCTTGACGCCCGCTCAGCGGCAGAAATCGCCGTCACGTTGATTACAACGTGACCTCGATCAAATTCTTATTCAGCCGTTGACGTAAGCTGCCCGGCCAACATCGAGTCGGTGCGTACCAAGGTGGCGTTGTCGCCTTATCGACGGCGTCCCTTGAGGCAGCCGAGGGATCGGAGGCCACTGCGGCGGCGCAAATCGTCGAACGCGAGAAGGGCGATCCAATGAGGCGGCGGGATTTTATCGCGATCGTAGCTGCCGCTGGCGCATGGCCGCTTGCGGCGCCCGCGCGGCAGAAGAAGGCAATGCCGGTGATCGGCTTCCTCCACAGCGTCGCGTCCGGCATAAATTCCGGCTTCCGCGAGGGACTCAACGATACCGGCTACGTTGACGGGCAAAACGTGATGATCGAATTTCGCACCGCAGAGGGCCATTATGATCGATTACCCGCGTTGGCTGCCGAGTTCGTCCGCAGCAACGTCGATGTGATCGCGACCGGCGGTGTGGTCGTGACCGGCGGTGGCGACTAGGCCGCGCTCGCGGCAAAAAGCGCGACTTTGACGATCCCCATCGTCTCCCAACTTGGCGGCGACCCGGTTGCAGAAGGCTTGGTCACCAGGATCGCCCGGCCGGGCGGCAACCTGACGGGGGTCAGCATGTTCACGTCGGACTGATCTCCAAGCGGCTCGAGCTGCTATCCGAGCTGGTTCCCAGGCAAGGGTCATTGCCCTGCTAGGTTCTGTGGACATTCATCGCAGCCAGACCATGAAGGAAGCGATTGCGACGAACGCGAAAAATGATGCTGTGGTTTTATCGTAGCGCGTCGCCACGCGGCGAAAATGCTTGATCTTGTTGATGAAGCATTCGACCAGGTGGCGTTCCTTGTAGAGGTCCTCGTCATGCGGGACGGGTTGCGTTCGCGTGGTTTTGGTCGGAATGACCGCGTCGGCACGGAAGGCGAGATAAGCCCTGATCCGATCGGTGTCGTAGGCGCGATCGGCAAGCACATGCTGGGCGGCGATGCCGTCGATCAAGGCCTCGGCCTGCGTGCAGTCGTTGACCTGACCTGGCGTCAGGATCAACCGAAGCGGATTGCCGAGAGCGTCGACGGCGACATGGATTTTGGTACTCAGCCCGCCGCGCGAACGGCCGATCGCCTGCGCTTCAATCCCCCTTTTCCGCCGGCCGCATGCTGGTGCGCCCGGACGATCGTCGCGTCGATGATGACATGTTCGAGATCGGGATCGTCGCTCAGCTCGGCGAGGATGCGTGACCAGACGCCTCGCTTGGCCCAGCGCGAAAACCGCCGAAATATCGAGTTCCAGTGGCCGAACGTCTCTGGCAAATCCCGCCACGGCGCTCCCGTGCGCCCCAGCCAAAGCACAGCTTCGACAAACAATCGATTGTCCTCGCCGTGACGGCCCGGGTCGCCCGCCTTCCCAGAGACCAGCGGTGCAATCCGCTCCCATTGCGTGTCGCTGAGACGATGCCGCTTCATCAAAGGCTCCCCACTCCGGAAGCCTCCCAAGGTTTTGGAACCTTGAATCACGAAGTGACAGCAATGGGAATCGCCTCCATCCGCCCCGAGTCAATCTGCCGCATCCGCGAGCCGATTGTCCGGAATGTCCACAGGACCTAGTGGACCCGGACAGTCCGGACACCGAGCGCGTCATCCGAGAAGGGCAGGAAGCCGCGCGCGCCAAGGGGGTGCAGCTCGCTATCCTGAAGGCCGCCAGCGAAAACGAGATCGGCGTCGCCTTTGCATCCGCTGTCCGACTACATGCCGACGCGCTGCTCGCCGGCAGTGATCCGCTCTTCGCCAGCCGCTCCAACCAGCTGGTGGCACTGGCATTACGCCATCACATTCCGACGATCTATGAGTGGAGTTATTTCGCCATCGCCGGCGGCCTGATCAGTTATGGAGCCAGCCTCGCCGGTGTCTATCGCCAACTCGGCAGCTACACCGGTAGGATCCTCAAGGGCGCGAAGTCGAGCGATCTGCCGGTCCAGCAACCGACCACATTCGAGCTGGTGGTCAATCTCAGGACCGCCAAGGCGCTCGGCATGACCGTCCCTCAATCGATCCTCGCCGGCGCCGACCAGGTGATCCGGACTTGAACTGTCGACCGGCGCTGATCCTGTCGTCGTCGCGAGCGAGGTCTTCGTCATCGCAGGCGTCTTCGCAAAGACAGATGCTGCCGGGAGCGACAATGGCTTCGAGCCACGCAGCGATATCGACGCCGTCGGCCTTACGTCGGGGGAAGCCGAACGCCAGCGTCCGGATTTGCGATGTTCGCGTTCGCCATTGGACCGATGCTGTTCCTGTGCGCGCGATGGTCAATGAAAAAACCACGATCATCGGCTATCTCTCGGCGCTGTTGTTCGCATCCATGTCGGTCCGCCAAGGGTCCAAAGAACCGTGACCCCGGCAGCGATGACATCCTGGGCTTGACACGTCACTCGCAATTAAAGAACGGGCGATTCAATGAAATTTGCCAAGATTTAGTAAACTTCACTCGCGTCAGCGCGCAGCGCGATTTACCTGTTTATTGAGTGACGCGAGCGCCCGCACAAGTGCATGGGTGCGGCATCGGCTCTCCGAGCTCGTGAAACGGCGCGAGCCCGCGACGCGATGCAATAAACAACGCATCGACCAGGCAGCGGCACCATCGGCATCGTCTGAAGGAGCCTCACGGTCATGATGACGACCATTCTGAGTACGATGCTGCCTGTGGTCATAACCCTGCTGCTTGGTCTCGCGGCGGCACGCCACCACGACTTCGACGCCAAGGACGCGACGATCCTCAATCGCATGGTGCTGACGTATGCGGTGCCACTGTCGATTTTCGTCGGGACGGTCAGCACGCCGCGGGCCCAGCTGTCGCAGAGCATCCCCTTGATCGTCGCGATATTCGTAGGCATCGTCGGCATGTATGCCCTGGTTTTTCTGCTGTCCCGCTACGTATTGCGCTTCTCGTTGGGTACCAGCGCTTTGGCGGCGGTGACGGCGGCGGGACCCGCCGTGCCGTTCTATGGACCGGCCATACTTGGCAGCCTGTTCGGCGACGCCAGCGCCGTACCCATTGCCGTCGCCAGCGTCGTCATCAACATCACCATCGTGCCGCTCACGATCTTCCTGCTCACGCTGGACAGCACGCACAAACCCGTACCGCTGAGCGCGAGCGTTCCCCCTGCCGTGGCGGCCTCGGCGACCGCGGAATCGGTCCTCGTGAAAAAGCTCGTGGAAACCGTCAAGAAGCCGCTCGTCTGGGCCCCTATGCTCGCTTTCGCGATGGTGCTGCTCGGCGTCCGCATCCCTGAGCTCGTCGGCCATTCGCTTCTCCTGCTGGGACATGCGTCGGGTGGCGTCGCCCTGTTTGCTTCCGGCATCGTACTTGCCGCGTACAAGATCAAGTTCGACCGGTACACCCTGCTCTTCGTGCTGCTCAAAAATGTCGTGGAGCCGGCGCTGGTCCTGGGTGGCCTGTTCTTCTTCGGCGTTGGTCGCCCCGTCCTCCCTGAGGCGGTGGTGGCGACGGCCATCCCGGCCATGCCGATCATCGTCATGTTCGCGCTCGAGTACTCCACGGCGGAAGAGTACGCGCCTTCCGTCCTGTTGATCAGCACGCTGGCGTCCCTGGTGACGGTCGGAGGGTTCATCGCGCTGACGTTCTAGGCGAACTGGGCGGGAGCACGACTTGGAACCTGCTGTCCTCGAGCGTGCTCACCGTCGCAGCGATAGCGATATTTCTTAATCGACCGATTCGGTCACCAGTGGAGGCTGATCACATGATCCGATGCGTCCGAATATGGACTGGAGAGGACGGGAACTCACGCTTCGAAGAGGGCGCGGTGAAGCTGGCCCTGGGCGCGCGCGGGGATATGTTGTCGGGCAAGGTCGGGGCCCAAAGCATCTCGTTCCAGGAGACTGCCTCGGGTGGCACCTTTACGTGGCACACGGCGCCGATCCGGCAATTCGTCATCACCCTCGCGGGGAATCTCGATTTTGAAACTCGCCATGGGGAGCACTTCACCATCCGCCCGGGCGACGTGCTGCTCGCGGAGGACACGGCGGGCAGCGGCCACTCCTGGCACCTGATGGATGACCAACCCTGGCGCCGCATCTACGTCGTGCTCGCCCCCGGCGCCCCCGTCGCGTTTGAAGCTGCCACGCGCAAGCACGACACGGCTGGCGTCGGCGCCGGGCGAGGGAGAGAACAATGAGCGACGATCCTCCGGGCGTGGATCTGGCTGACCACAGCGAGCTCGATTTCAGCACCGTCGACGTGACCGTGTCGCCCGATGTCGAGGCTGAGATCACGCGACTGCTGCAAGAGAACGGCCTCGAGCTCGATGAGCAGATCAACACCTTCGTCGTCTGTCGCAAGGACGGGCACCTCGTCGGCTGCGCCGGTTTTGACCGGGATGTGATCAAGGACGTAGCGGTCACGCCCGGCTTGCACGGCGCCGCTATCAGCCTGCGCCTCGGCAGCGAGGTCACGAAACTGGCTGCCGCTCGCGGTTATCACGACCTGTTCCTTTACTGCCGTCCCGACAACGCACAGCGGTTTCGCGGCTGGGCTTTCTATCCGCTGGTGGAGATACCTGACGTCATCGCCCTGATGGAGAACAATCCCGTCGCTCTTGCGAAATACCTGGAGAAACTGTCGCGCGAGCGCCATCCCGGCAAGGCGATCGGCGGCGTCGTACTGAACGCGAACCCTTTCACGCTCGGTCACCGCTTCCTCGTCGAGAACGCCGCCAAGGGTTGCGATTGGCTGCATGTGTTCGTGGTCAGGGAGGAGGCGGCACAATTCTCCTACGCGGATCGGTTCCGGCTGGTGACCGAAGGATTGGCCGACATCCGCAACGTCACCATCCACCAAGGGTCGAAATACATCATCTCCCGCGCCACCTTTCCGGGCTATTTCCTCAAGACAAGGGCGACGATCGAAAGCAGCTTCACCGGCATCGACCTGCTGATGTTTCGCGAACACATCGCCCCCGCACTCGGAATCAACCGCCGCTACGTGGGGACCGAGCCGTTCGACGCGACGACGAACTGCTACAACGCCTCGATGAAGCATTGGCTCGCCGACGCGCCCTCCACGGCTGCGCCGATCGAGACGGTCGTGATCGAACGCCTCGCCGTCGACGGCTCGCCGGTCTCGGCCTCCAAAGTGCGCGCTCTTCTCTCCGCTTGGGACCTGCGCGCAATCGAGAGGCTGGTGCCGTCGACGACACTCGCATTTCTCGAGGGCCAAGCCACTCCGGCCCGTGATCGTAAGCAAGGAGGTTGGTAATCGTGGATATCGTCAGGAACGCCATCGCGGGTACGCTCGAGTCCGGCGACGTGCTCGTCAAGGTATCGCCGAGCGAGGACGGCACGCTGACCGTCCACATCGAGAGCGAGGTCATCAAGCAGTTCGGCAGACAGATCCGCTCGACGGTCATGGAGACCATCAAGGCGCTGTCGATCGGCGCGGCAACAGTCGTTGTATCCGACAAGGGCGCGCTCGACTGCGTGATCAAGGCACGCGTGCAGGCGGGCCTGCTGCGCGGCGCCGGCGCAACAGACCTGAATTGGAAGGTGCTGGGATGAAACTTCGCCGCAGTATGCTCTTCGTACCCGGCGACAATGCCGGCATGCTAAGCACGTCATTTGTGTTCAAGCCCGACTCCGTCATGTTCGACCTGGAGGACGCGGTCTCGCCGCAAGAGAAGGACAGCGCTCGCCTGCTGGTCTACCAGGCGCTGCGTCACCCCTCCTACCGCGACATCGAGAGGGTCGTGCGGGTCAACGAGCTGAACACCGAATACGGGATGAAAGATCTGGAGATGGCCGTCCGTGGCGGCGCCGACATCATCCGCCTGCCGAAAACCGAGACAGCCGCCGACATCGAGCTGCTCGACCGGCAGGTGACCCGGATCGAGAAGGAGTGTGGGCGCCCGAGCGGCCAGACGCGGGTGATGGCCGCGATCGAATCGGCGTCCGGTGTGGTCAACGCCGTCAGCATCACCCGGGCCTCGCCCCGCATGGTCGCGATTGCGCTGGCCGGGTTCGACTACCTCGTGGACATGCAGAGCGAGCGCAGCGGCGGATCGGAGCCGGAGCTGTTCTACGCACGCGCTGCCGTGCTGCATGCGGCGCGCGCCGCGGGCATCGACGCCTTCGACGTGGCGTATGGCGATGTGAACGACATGGACGGCTTCATGCGAGAGGTGCTGATCGCCAAGAATTTGGGCTTCAACGGCAAGTCGCTGATCCACCCGCGGCAGATCGAGCCGCTGCACAAGGCCTACGCGCCGACCGCCAAGGAACTCGCCTTTGCCAAACGCGTGATACAGGCGGCCGAGAAAGCGAAACGTGAAGGCCTGGGCGTGACGTCATTGGACGGCAAGATGGTCGATCCCCCTGTCATCGCCCATGCCGAAATGGTCATCATGCGAGCGGAAGCCGCCTGAGAAATCAAAGCCTGGAGTTTTTTTCATGACCGCTCTTGTCAAAGAAATTATGAGGCAAGCGCCTGGACTGCGCAAGCTCGAAGCCTTTCAAGGCGCCAACGCGCATACGCCAAACCTCGCTGACCCCGAGGTCAAGCTCCACCGCAAGGTCTGCGGTTCGCTGGAAGAAGCCATCAAACGGTCCGGCCTGCGCGACGGGATGACCATCTCGTTCCACCATGCCTTCCGTGAGGGCGACAAGGTCATCAACCAGGTCGTGAACAAGCTCGCCGAGATGGGTTTCAAGGACCTGACGCTCGCGACCAGTTCGCTGCTGAACTGCCACGACGGCCTGGTCGAGCATCTCAAGTCCGGCGTGATAACCGGGATTTACACCTCGGGCCTGCGCGGCAAATTGGGCTACGCCATCTCGCACGGCGTTCTGCCAAAGCCGGTGCAGATCCATTCGCATGGCGGCCGGGTCCACCTTATGCAGACCGGTGAGCTGAAGATCGACGTGGCGTTCCTCGGCGTCTCCTGCTGCGACGAGTTCGGCAACGCGAGCGGTTCACAAGGCAAGCTCATCTGCGGCTCGCTGGGCTACGCCAAGATCGACGCCCAGTACGGCCGCTCGGTCGTTCTGCTGACCGAGGACATCCTGCCCTTCCCGATCCATCCCGCGAGCATCTCCCAGGACCAGGTCGATCTGATCGTCCCCGTGAAAGAAGTGGGGGATCCGACGCTCATCAGCAAGGGCGCTGCGCGTACGACGAAGAACCCGCGGGAGTTGTTGATCGCCAGCTACGCGGCCGATGTCGTGGCGCATTCCGGCTACTTTCGCGACGGCTTCTCGATGCAGACCGGTTCGGGCGCCTCGTCGATCGCCGCCACGCAGTTCCTTGGAGAGAAGATGGCGCAAAACCGGATCACGGCCAGCTTTGCCCTGGGCGGGATCACCGGCGGCATGGCCGCGCTGCATGGCAAGGATCTGATCAAGAGCGTGATCGACGTGCAGTCGTTCGACAGCGACGCTGCCGAGTCGTTGCGTAAGGGCGGGTCGCATGTCGAGATCTCGGCCGACGAGTATGCCAACCCGACCTCGAAGGGCGCCTATGTCGACCGCGTCGATGTCGTGATTCTGGCGGCGCTGGAAGTCGATCTCGGCTTCGACGTCAACGTCATCACCGGGTCGGACGGCGTGCTGCGCGGCGCGTCGGGCGGCCATTGCGATGTCGCGGCCGCCGCCAACCTGACGATCGTCGTGGCTCCGCTCGTGCGCGGTCGCATCCCGACCGTGGTGAGCAAGGTCACCACCGTTATCACACCGGGCGAGTCGGTTGATGTGCTCGTCACCGACCACGGCATCGCCGTCAATCCGGCGCGTCCCGAATTGGCGAAGCGACTACTCGAAGCGGGCCTGCCGGTGGTTTCGATCGAGGAGCTGCATCGCCGGGCGATCGCGCTGACCGGAGAGCCCGACCCGCTCAAGTTCCTCGACCGGATCGTGGCCGTCATCCGATACCGCGACGGGACCGTGATCGACGTCGTCCGGCAAGTCGATGACCGGGAGTGACGCGCCCTATGCCGGACACTGCGGCGATGCGGTCAGTCTCGATGACGTGCTGGCCTCGCGCGACCGGCGCGTGATGCGCCAGGCCATGCTGCTGGAGCGGTACCGGGTACCCGTCGTGTCGCTGACGATCGTGATGCCGGGGCCGGTGAAGGACAATCGCTGGGCGCGGCGTGCGTTTCAGGAAGGATTGGGCGCGCTCGACCGCCTCTGCGAGCGGAACGCGTGGCCGGTGCTGGCGCATGAGCATCAATCGCTGCCGAGCGGCCCGGAGGCGCTCTACGCGGTGGACGCGGACGCCGTAACGTTGAAGGCGTCGACCATCAAGCTCGAGAACGACGAACCGATTGGCCGGTTGTGGGATTTCGACGTCATCGATCTTGGCATGCCGGCTACGTCGCGCAAAGCATACGGCCTCCCGCCAAGGCGCTGTCTTGTCTGCCGGCGCCCCGCGCGGGAGTGTGGCCGGGCCCGCCGACATTCGCTGGATCAGCTCTTGGCGACGATCGGAAGCATCATGGACGGGTACGATGCCGACGCCCGCGACTGAGAAACGGTCCGCTCTCGAGCACTCGTCCATGGTGCACGAGGCAGTCGCCCGCGGCGGCGATGGTGCCACGCGAGCCCGCGCTGACAGCCGCGCCGGGAGCCGTGAGGCGGATCGCTGGCGCATCTCGACCGCAGGGAGGATCGGGGCGGCGGCGGCGGCCTCGCTGATCGACGAGCTCGAGACCTGGCCCAAGCCCGGCCTGGTCAGCCACGTCGATACCGGAAGTCACACCGACATGGACGCGGGCACGTTCCGCCGCAGCGCGGCGGCGATCGAACCGTTTTACGCCGATCTCGCTGCGGCGGGAGCCGCCGGGGCCGGGATGGACGAGCTGCGCCGGATCGGCATCGATGCGGAGCGGGCGATGCTCGCGGCGACGAACGGCATCAATACGCACCGCGGCGCCGTCTTCGGCCTCGGACTGCTGTCCGCGGCGGCCGGCGCCGTGCTCGCCGCCGAGCGGCCGCTGCCGTCCTCCAGCGTCCCCTATCGGTTCGCGGCTCCCGTGCTGGGCGCCATCGTTAGGCGGCGCTGGGGCCGCGCCATCCTCACCGGGCCGGTCCCGTTGCACAGCCACGGCACGAACGTGCTGCGTCGGTACGGCGCGGGAGGCGCCCGTGCGGAAGCTGCAGCCGGCTTCCCGCGCGCCCTGGAGATCGGCCTGCCGGCGCTGCGGCGCGGCCGGCGCCTCGCGCCGGGCGATACTTTGGCCCCCCGGGTGCAGGCGTTCTTCGCGCTGCTGGCGGCCGTCAATGATACCAACCTCCTGCACCGCGGCGGTGCGGCCGGCCTCGAATACGCGCGAACGGCAGCGAGCTCCTTCCTCGCTGAAGGGGGCATCGAACAGCCGGGGTGGATCGAAGCAGCCGCTGCCGTGCACCAAGGCTTTGTCAGTCGACGCCTCAGCCCGGGCGGCTGCGGCGATCTGCTCGCAATTACGCTCTTCCTGGAAAGACTGGAGAGAGGCTTGTGAGCCTGACCTTAGGCACCCATCGGGTCGCTTCGCGTAGCGCAGAGCCTTGCCGGCGGCGCGGGCGCTCTGAAACGGGCTCCCGGCCGGGGCGCATCGGCGCACCTAGGCTGGGTGTCGCATCGCGCTTGCCACTGGCGCTGGCTCAACCAGTTTGAGGAGACGGATGATGCCGTTAGCGAAGATTCACATAGTCAAAGGACACTACGACGAAGCTCGGCTCGGCAAGGTATCGCAGGCGGTGCGGGAAGCGCTCATGAGCGCGCTTGGCACTCCGGCGGACGACTTCTTCCAGATCATTCACAGTCTGCCCCGAAGCCAATTCCGTCATACACGGTCGTTCTTGGGCCTCACATATTCGGATGACTTCATTCTGTTGGAAGTCACCTTGATCGCCGGTCGCCCTAAAGAGAAGCGATCGGCCTTATTGAAGGCTTTGAATGACGGCGTGGTTGCGGCGGCGGGAATCGCTTCGGATGATCTGATGATCACGCTCTACGAAGTCCCTGGCGAAAACATTTCCTTCGGCCGGGGCCTTGCCCAGCGGGCCCATGTCTCGGACAAACCTCCGACGTCCGCGGATTTGGCGGGGGTAGGGCGAAGTTGACATGCAAACCCGTGGATCTTGACCGAGCAAACCCGGGAGGTCCTCGATGAGTCACCGAGAGAAGAAGCCCGCGGTGTTCCCGAGGCGACGTCTCGACCGCAGCACACAAGGGTTCACAGCGATTCAGCAAAATTAGGGAGTCTTCACGCTCGGTCGCTGGAGAACGATGCTAGCAAGTTGGCGCCTGCCGTCTGAGGTCGGAGCTCTGCCCGATCGCAGGCTCAGGCGGTAGTCCGAGCACGTCGTCATCCGAAAGAAGGAGAGGCAAGATGGCCAAGGTTGCGACGAGCCACATGGCGCCCGCGCAGGTGGAGACGCCGATCGCCGGCTATGAATTGCTGGCCAACCCGCTGCTCAACAAAGGCACCGCGTTCACCGAGACCGAGCGCGACATGTTCGATCTGCACGGTCTCCTGCCGCCCAACATCGGCACGCTCGACGAACAGGTGTCCCGCCGGCTGCAGGTGCTTCGCAGCTTCGAGACGGATCTCGAGCGCTACGCCTTCCTGCGCGACCTGCAGGATACCAATGAGACGCTGTTTTTTGCGCTGCTCGTGCAGAATCTCGAAGAATTCCTGCCGATCGTCTACACCCCGACGGTCGGCGCCGGGTGCCAGCAGTTCAGCCGGCTGTTCCGCCGGCCGCGCGGACTGTTCCTAAGTCTGCCGCATAAGAATCGCATCAGGCAGATCCTGGCCCACCCGCGCTTCGATCAGGTCGAGGCCATTGTGGTGACCGACGGCGAGCGCATCCTGGGCCTCGGCGACCAGGGTGCCGACGGCATGGGCATCCCGATCGGCAAGCTGGCGCTCTACACCGGTTGCGGCGGCCTCCATCCGGCGACCACGCTGCCGATCATTCTGGACGTCGGCACGGACAATCCGGATTGCCTGGCCGACCCGCTCTATATCGGCTGGCGCCACGAACGGGTGCGCGGCGCGGAATACGATGCTTTCGTCGAGGCCTTCGTCAAGGCGGTCAAGGCGCGCTGGCCGCACGTGCTGCTGCAGTGGGAGGACTTCGCCAAGAACAATGCCACGCGCCTGCTCGAGCGCTATCGCGATCAGCTTTGCACCTTCAACGACGACGTCCAGGGGACGGCCGCGGTCGCTACCGGCACGCTCCTCGCCGCGATCAACGTGACCGGCGTGCCCCTTGCCGAGCAGCGGATTGTCGTCTTGGGCGCCGGCTCGGCCGGCTGCGGCATCGCGAGCCTGATCCGCAAGGCGATGACGGACACCGGTCTGAAGCATGGCGAAGCCGCCCAGCGCTTCTTCATGGTCGATCGCGACGGCCTGCTGGTCGATGGCATGGCTGGCATCGAGTCGTTCCAGATGCCGTTTCTGCAACCGCGTTCGGCGATCGGCGGCTGGTCGCTCGACCATCCTGACAAGGTCGCCTTGCTCGATGTCGTGCGCAACGCCAAGCCCACGGTGCTGATCGGCGTTTCGGGCCAGGCCGGCGCGTTTTCCGAGCCAGTGGTGCGCGCGATGGCCGAGCACAACCGGCGGCCGATCATCTTCCCGCTGTCGAACCCGACGTCGCGCGCCGAGGCGACCCCGGAGGCTCTGGAAGCCTGGAGCGACGGCAGGGCAGTCATCGGCACCGGCAGCCCGTTCCCGCCGCTGACCCGCGACGGGATCAAGTTCAAAGTTGATCAGACCAACAATTCCTATGTCTTCCCAGGCGTCGGCCTGGGCGCCATCGCAGTGCGGGCGTCCCGGGTCAGCGATCAGATGTTCATGGCCGCGGCCAAGGCCCTGGCCGCGGCATCGCCCGCCCGGAGCGACCCCAAGAAGAACCTGCTGCCGCCGGTTACGTCGCTACGCGACGTTGCGGTCACGGTTGCCCTGGCCGTGGCGCTCCAGGCGCACAAGGACGGTCTGACCAAAGGCATTTACACGGACGCGATCGAAGGGCTCATTCGCAGCAAGGTGTGGACACCGCGTTACGCGGCCTATAGCCGGATCAAGGACCGCACGATCTAATCCGCCTGCAGGACGGCAGGGGCGTTGCCGTGATCGAGACGATCGTCTACAGCCTGCTGAGGTGGCCTTCGTCATCCCGCGCGGCTGGCTGGCGGACCAGATCGGAATCTTCCTCACGGGCTTCTTGTAACCGGACATCGCGAGTATCTCACCCGCTCCGACCCCCCTTGATCGCCGCGCGCGCCGCAGCGGCGGTCTCGTCGGTCTAGGGCCTGTCGTCATTTTCACGACCCGTTCCGGGTCCAGTCGACGGCCGCGGCGAGATGCAGGACGGCCATGTAGGACGTCGCCGTCTTCTCGTAGCGCGTCGCCACGGCGCGCCACTTCTTGAGCCGCGCCCAGCCGTTCTCCACCCGGTGCCGCCGGCGGTACGCCTTCTTGCTCTGCGCTTCGGTTTCGTTGGCGGTGCACGCCGTCATATCATTCAGCGAATTGCGAAGACTTTGATTAACACTTGACCTTGGTCAAATTTTTCTTCCGCCGGTGACGTAAGGTTCCGCCCATATCGCGTCGGTGCCGCGGTGGCATCGTCGCGTTATCGGGACAGCGGCAGATGGATCACGTGATAAAGGAATATGAAGCAGAACTCGTCCGCCTGAGGAGCATGGTCGCAGAGATGGGCAATCTGACGGGCGAACAGCTAGACGGCGTCCTTGAGGCAGCCGAGGGATCGGATGCCAACGCGGCGGCGCGGATCGTCGAGCGGGAGCCCCAAGCCGATCGCCTGGAGCTTCAGATCGACCACCATGTCATTCGCCTGCTCGCGACCCGCCAGCCGGTGGCTGTCGATTTGCGCGAGATCTTGTCAGCCCTTCGAATCGCCAACGAGCTCGAGAGGATCTGCGATCATGCCGAGGACATGGCCCGACGGGTCATCGCCCTCGGCATGACTCCGATCGAACCGTTAAGATCACTCGTCAATCTCGGCCGATTTGCGACGACGATGGTCAAAGACGCAATGCTGGCTTACGCGGCGGCGGACGTCGACAAGGCGCAACAGGTGTGGGATCGGGATGAAGAGCTTGACGAGATGTACGCCGCTCTCTTCCGAGAGCTGCTGGCAGCTATGATGGAGAATCCTCATCGCATCACCGCGACGACGCACCTGCTGCTCATGGCCGGCGACATCCAGAGGGCCGGCGATCGCGCCACGAACATCGCCGAAATGGTGCACTACCGCGTGATCGGAGCAGCGATGGAAGAAGAACGGCCAAAAGGCGACGCTTCGCAAGTAATGATGATCTCGACGACATCATAATCGATCACGCTCGCGCGCTTCCGCCTGCTCGATGCAATACGGTGGCGCCCAAGTCCCGTACCTCCGCCAGCCGTCGCAGGCTGTGAGATCCACTGCGATCCTTGCCGATGGGGCCGACTGCCGTCGGTTCGGACGAGCGCCGGAGCGGCCTCGCACCTCACTTCGCGACCGCGGCCTCTTCGAGCCATGAGCTGTAAGTTGATAAAATTGCGACCGTCAACCACCAACGGTTACCGTAGAGGAGCGTCAAGATGGCGACACAACGAAGCACACCGGCAGCATCCACTCAAGCGGACTTGCGGCCGCTGATGACCTGGATCGAGGTTCTTGGCAAAGCGCTCATTACAAAAGGCGTTCTGTCCAAGGAAGATCTGGTCATGCAATTAAGCGAAAGGGCGGCGTCAGGTGGACCCGCGGCGGAAGCAGAAATGGAGCGGATGATCATGCAGATCGACACCTGGTGAAAGCATTTGGGCATCCGATCTTTCATCGCGGGAATGACGAAGGCCGAGCCTGAAAGAGGCCGCGTTCAACCTCCCACGACATCAGCGATCCAGCGGGTTGTAGGGCACGGCGTCGGCGCACGACCGCGTGACCACCGTACGGAGAGGCGGCGAACCGCTCGACGAACGTCCCGCTGTTTCACGGCGGGCTAGACCAGGATGTCTTTGGCGATTAACCGTGATTAGATTTTGACTGCAGTCAAATTCCCCGTCAGCGGCTCACGTTAAGATGCCAAACACTTGATCATCTGGGGAAGAACGCTCACGTGTGATTACGTCAAGACGACTGCTGGGCAAGAGATCAATGGCCGGGTTGATCATCCCCTTCGAGGGCGAGACGCCGAAGATCTCGCCGGATGCATTCTTTGCGCCAACAGCGGCGATCATCGGTGATGTCGAGATCGGCTCGGGCACCTCTATCTGGTTCGGCTGCGTGCTCGGTGCCGGCGTCGTCATCGGGCATGCGGCGCTCATCCATGCCTGCACGATCACGGACGGCACCTTCATCGGCATGCGGGCGACCGTGATGGACCACGCGATCGTCGAGACGGGCGCCATGGCGGCCGGCTGCGCCGTGGTGACTCCGGGTAAGCTCGTCAAGTCCGGGCAGCTCTGGGCCGGAACGCCCGCGCGCTATGCCCGCGACCCGACCGGCGCCGAGCGCGCCAACATCGGCTATCTCGCCGAGCACTATCGTGAGCTCGGCGCCTCTTGCCGCAGCGCGCTCGGTTAGGCGGCTGCTCTGTGCGGTTCCGGAGCCGCGCCGCTCCCGCCTACGCGCGATGCCCCCAGCGAACCCTTTGCCTCAACTTGAACCACCCAGGAAGGGAACATCAGATGGAATCGCTTCTTCCAGCCTACAAGCCCGTCGGTGAGCGCCGCTATCGTGAAATCTCCGGTCTCTACTACGAAGACTTCGAGCCGGGTGACGTATTCGAGCGCCGGCCAGGTCGGACCGTGCTCGATACCGACAATGTCTGGTTTACGCTGCTGACCATGAACACCCAGCAAGTCCATTTCGACGCCGCCTACGCGGCGAAGACGGAGTGGAAACGGATATTGGTCGATTCGACTTTCACGCTTGCTCTATTGACTGGAATGAGCGTTCGTACGGTGAGCGCGAAGGTTGTGGCGAACCTCGGATGGGACAAAGTCAAGGTGACGCACCCCGTATTCGCTGGCGACACCATTTATGCCGAGACAAAGGTCCTGCACAAACGTCCTTCCCAGAGCCGGCCAACGCAGGGGATCGTCACCGTCGAGACGCGTGGGCTCAACCAGAACGGCAGCGTTGTCATGACCTTCGAGCGCACCATGTTGATCCACTGTCGCGGCCATTCGTCGGAGGAAGCAGCGAATTACTGAGCTACCGAGATCATGGACCGACCCCGTCGCGGAACCTCCACGCAGCGGACTCGGTGTCCTGGGTGAGCCATAAGAAAAGGGCCGAAGCTACGCCCGGGCCCAAGTGCTCGCCCGCAGAGAGCCGCTGCGAGCGAAGTGATAATCAACATGCGTATCTGGCTCGTTCTCACTCCTGGGTCAAGCGGTCCATCGCCACACCCGCAGGGCCGGTTGTACGATGGAATACGCGCCTTGTCGAACGCGCAGGTCGCGCCGATTTCCAGATCACGCGGGCGAAGGCGACGAAGATTTCCAGGTTCCCGACACCGTGGCGTAAGATCGCCACTCGGGCACGCGTGTAAGTTCGCAGAAATTTGGCAGAATTTACTCGACGCGGCCAACCAAGGCCGGCTAACAAGCATGACGTGGGAATGGGGCGATTTTGCTGGCGCAACAGCCGCAAGGCGCCGCCTTTCGAGACTGCGCCTTGCGTCGCGACCTCGGACCTCCGCGTCGAGGGCAAGCGATGACCGGGTTCGACCAAGATTTCTGCGCCAGGCTGCGCGATCTCATCGTCTGGCGGCGCGATGTCCGGCGCTTCCGTCGCGACGCGGTGCCAGCGGACGCGGTGGAGGGTCTGCTCGAACTCGCCGCGCTCGCGCCCTCGGTCGGGCTCAGCCAACCCTGGCGCTTCGTGCTGGTGGAGGATGCCGCGCGCCGCGCGGCTGTGGGCGCCGATTTCGCGCGCTGCAACGCCGAGGCGCTCGGCGCCTATGCCGGCGAGCGCGCGCAGCGCTATGCGAGCCTCAAGCTCGCCGGGCTTGACGAGGCGCCGGTGCATCTCGCCGTCTTCGCCGATCGCGGCACCGTGCAAGGCCATGGGCTCGGCCGCCGCACCATGCCGGAGATGGCGGAGTACTCGGCGGTGATGGCGATTCACACGCTCTGGCTGGTGGCGCGCGCCGCAGGGCTCGGCCTAGGCTGGGTGTCGATCCTCGATCCCGCCGCGCTGACGCGGATCCTCGAGATTCCGGCAGAATGGATCTTCCTCGGCTATTTCTGCCTGGGCTATCCCGAGAGCGAGGCCGTGACCCCAGAACTCGAGCGCGCCGGCTGGGAGCACCGCCGGCCCTGGCAGGACTTCGTGCTGCGGCGGTAGGCATCGGATACCGCCGCCCCATGACCCTTCGCGCGCCGCCGCCGATGGTCTTCTGCTTTATCCGCTGGCGTCGCGGCGCCGAGCCGTTCGCGAGCAAGGGAAGGATGCCGGCAGCGCTACGTTCCACACGATTTGATCAAAGCCAAGTTCATGCGTCCAAGTCATGGGTCAACGTATTGTCATAGGCCGTTTGCGAGCTCAGTTCCGAAGGATTCGGAATTATTTGCGACGCTTCACTGGTCGCCCGAGCGATTGCATACAACATTAGCTTAGAATGACGGGTTGTGGCAGTCCGGTTTGGGGTTACCCGGTTTCGCCTTGTCGTTTCTCTCGGCGGCGATTGTGTTGTTTGATCCGGCAGATCGATGCCGGGTCACTTCCCGTCTCGCCCCGTCGAGCAAAACGATCGATCCGCCGTGACCAACCAAAACAAGCGGAGAGCCCAAGGGCGCGCTGAGGACAACGCGGATGGCTTGGGTCGATGGTGGGCACGACGATTGGCGATAAGGCTGGACCTCCGACGAGCACGTAGGATCAGGGAGCAATCAAAGTGCGCGACATCATGACGACCACGGTCATATCGGTGAGTCCGGAAACGCCGATAGGCGAAATCGCCGCGCTTCTCCTCGACAAGCGGATCAGCGCAGTGCCCGTGGTCGATAAAAATGGCGCGCCAATCGGGATGGTAAGCGAAGGCGACCTCATTGGCCGAGACGACACGGAACGCGAGGCGCGCCGCGATTGGTGGTTAGCGCTGCTCGCCGAAGGCGAGCCGCTCAACGCGAATTTCCTGGCGGGCCTGCATGAGCAAGCGCGCACGGCGCGCGCAATAATGTCGACCCCCGTTGTGGTGATCGGCGAGGACACCGATGCGTCGGAGATCGCACGCTTGGTCACTGCACGTCGGATAAAGCGCGTACCGGTCGTCCGCGATGGTCGTATCGTCGGCATCGTCAGCCGCGCCGACCTCGTGCGCGTTCTGGCTGCAAATCCGGCGTAACCCGCAAGGCTGGGAGAGAAGTCATGCGCCTCGACGGCGAGGTTGCTATCTTCACCGGATCGGCAAGCGGCAGCGGCGCGGAGATTGCCGTCATCAACGCGCGCGAGCGCGAGCCAATGACCGACTTCAATCGGCGGGGCGCCGACCCCGCTGCGGCCCCGCTCGATGGTGCTGGGCGGCGCGCGATCGGTGCCGCCGCGGAGGTCGCAAGCAAAGAGCAACTGGACAACTGCACGGCGAGAGCATGCGATGCGAAGAATACAGCACCTCAAGCTCCGCGCCTTCGGGATTGCACCGGATCGGTGCTACCGTGCGGGCCGTGCAAGGCAAGAGCCTGCGGCGTTTGCGGCGCCGTTGCCCATTCTAACCTGACCCGCCTCGCCGCCGTCGCGGCAATTGTCGAGGTTTCCCGAGGACAGACGTTTATCCATGAAGGCGCTCCGGCCGAGCACTTCTGCATCCTGATCCAGGGCAGTGCCAAGCTCTACAAGCTGCTCGCCGACGGACGTCGTCAGATCATCGGCTTCGGATATGCCGGCAGCTTTCTGGGTCTAGCTGCCTCGGAAGGCTATGCGTTCAGCGCGGAGGCACTCGAATCGATCCGGATGTGTCGCCTGTCACGACAGAGGCTGCTGCCGGTCCTTGCCGACTCCCATGCGATGGAGCAACGCCTATTGGAGGTCGCTGTCCAGGACTTGGTCCGGGCACAGGAGCAGATGCTGCTTCTGGGACGCAAGACGGCGACCGAACGGATGGCGTCTTTCTTGCTTTTCGAAGCGGCGCAGGCGCAATCGCTTGGCGTCGTCCGGCGGCCGCGAATTCGTCTGCCGATGTCCAGGAGTGATATCGCGGACTATCTGGGCTTGACCGTCGAAACAATCAGTCGGACTCTCGCGAAACTGAAGAAGCGCGGCGTGATTGCCATACCGAATGTCCACGAGCTCGTCATTCTCGATCTTTCTTGTCTTGACGCATTGGCGCGGGGGTCTGAAGCTGGTAACTTCGCGCCGGGCGAGTTGAACAGAATTTTTATGGCGACGAGCAGTGTAGCCTCTCGGCGATCCCCCGGCGCAGTGTCGGTGCTGCGCGGCAGCGCAACATGAGCGTGATGGACGTGCTTCCCGTTTTTGTCGTTGTAGCCATGCGGCTTTCCAGCGCTGGCCCACGATGGTCCGGCTGACGCGGATCTATACCCGGACCGGCGATGGCGGCGAGACGTCGCTTGGCGACGGCAGCCGCGTCAAGAAGCAGGCCCTGCGCGTCGACTCCTATGGCACGGTCGACGAAGCGAATGCCGCGATCGGGCTTGCCAGGCTCAACGCCGAGGGCGAGATGGGTGCGGCGCTGGCGCGACTACAGAACGACCTCTTCGACCTCGGTGCCGATCTCTCGACGCCGGAAGGCGGAAAGCATCCCGAGCGTGCGCTTCGCATCCAGCCGACGCAGGTCGCGCGACTGGAGCAGGAGATCGATGCGATCAATGTCCGGTTGAAGCCGCTCGATTCCTTCGTGCTGCCTGGCGGCACGCCCTGCGCGGCGCATTTGCACCTCGCGCGGACGGTGGTGCGACGCGCAGAGCGTCTGGTGGCCGCACTGGCCGCGGCCGAGACGGTCAATCCCGAGGCGCTCAAATACCTCAACCGTCTCTCGGACCTTCTCTTCGTGCTGAGCCGCCATGTCAACGACGATGGTGGCCGCGACGTGCTGTGGCAGCCGGGCGCCAACCGGTGACGGAGGCACGCCTCGGCGTTGGCGCGTCGCAACAGAGATGCTTACCAGTCGCGCTGTGGTGCACAATTCCCCGTGGTGGCGCCGAAGCGCGGTCCTGACCAAGCCAGATAGGCTCCCCGTGCCAAATCTGCCTCGGTGCGACGTTGAGTGCGGTGAAGGCGTCAACTCGCCCGACAAGCGGCATCGAGGCTCCGGCGCGCGGTGCAGCGAGTTAGGCTTTTTGATTAAAACCTGACCTTGGTCAAATTCTTGGTCAGTGGCTGACTTAAGATGCTGGGAGACTTTGGAGCCCCTTCGGCAAACCAATCCAAGGCGACGCGCCCTCCGAAACGGACGACGCGCACCGGCAAAGGGAGAAAGCTATGCCATTCTATCTGCTCCAGGCATCCTTCAAAGACGACAAAGTAAAGGCGCTCGTCGAAAAACCGCAAAACCGCGAGACTGCGGCGCGCCAATTCATCGAGAGCTTGGGCGGCAAGCTGCATGCCTACTTCTTCGCGTTCGGCGAGTCCGATGTCGTGACAATTACCGAGTTCCCGAACAACGAGGCGGCCGCCGCAGCGGCTCTGAAGACCATCGCCACGGGCGTCTTCGCCAGAGCACAGACCACCGTGCTCATGACGGCCGTCGAGGCCGAGCACGCAATGAAAAAGGCCAATGCGGCCAAAGCCACATATCGTCCTCCCGGCGGCTGACACGGCGCTGCCGCAAGGGCCAGGGTGAACGGGGACCGCCGCTGAGGCCGCGCCTTGGCGCCCGAGTGCGAGCATGCTTGGCCACCTCCGACGCCTGATGACCCCCAGGCGCAGCACAGCTGCGACTTAGCAGAACCTCGAGAAGCCCGAGGTAGAGGACATCATCGCCAAGGCCGCCGGCGATTTCCGCGGCGACAACGCGGCGCCGGATAATCGCTTGAGTGCGGCAGGTCGGTCGAAACCATCGAGGACGACGGTGACATCGGAAATGATCAAGCCGCGGGTCACGGTTGATCTTCGCCGTCGATTTGCCGGCCCGCGATCGGCCAAGATTTTGATTAAAACCTGACCTCAGTCAAATTCATGGTCGGCGGCTGACGTAAGATCGCCAAGACATGAAGTAGTCGTTCGGCGACGAAGGCTCACTTCCGCCTTCAAATAATGAAGCGAGCAGTCCTGATCAGCAAAGTGCCCGATAGGCGTCGCCCCAATCGGGGGGAAGTTCTCGCAGAGGTATAGCCATGGCTTGGCTCATGAGTCTCTTCTTCGGCGGACACGAGACCGCCAACGCGGTCGCCGTGCTCGCGCTGGTGGCGGTCTTGGGACTGGCCGTCGGCGAGATCAAGATCGGCACCGTCAAGCTGGGCATCGCTGGCCCCTTGTTCGTCGGCATCGGCCTCGGTCATCTCGGCTTCAAGCTCGACATGACGATGCTGGGGTTCGCCCGCGATTTCGGCCTCCTCCTCTTCGTCTATGCCATCGGCATCACGGTCGGGCCAGGCTTCTTCCAATCCTTCAAGAAGGACGGCCTGCTGCTCAACCTGGCCACGACGGCGATCTGCGTCCTGGGTGCGCTCATCGCCGTGCTGATCCATGTCGGCTTCAACCAGCCGCTGGAAGCGGCGGTCGGCCTGTTTTCCGGTGCCGTCACCAACACGCCGTCCCTCGCTGCCGGCATGCAGATGCTCGGGACTCTTGGGGCGACCGCGGCCCAAGTAACGATACCGCCGCTCGGCTACGCCGTGGCCTATCCGTTCGGCGTCATCGGCATCCTCATCACCATGGCGCTGCTGCGCAACATCTTCCGGGTCGACGTCCGGGCGGAGGCGGAGAGCTTTGTCCAGCTCCGCCGCGCCAAGCTGCAGCCGATCAAGACGATGAGCATCGAGATCCGCAAGCCCGAGCTCGAGGGCAGGGCGATCCACGACATCCCCTGTGTGCGCTCCGGCGGCGTCGTCATCGCCGCCGTGCGGCATGCCGATTCCGTGCACACGGGCGGCGGCGCAGACCTGCTGGAGCTCAAGGACGTGGTGCTCGCCGTCGGCCCGCAGGCCAAACTCGAGCAGGTGCGCGACGCCCTCGGCGTCGAGGCGCCGGCCAGGCTGCAGGACCAGCCGGGCAAGATGAAGGTGATCAACCTGGTCGCGACGCGCACCAAGTACCTCGGCAAGCCCATCTTCGAGCTACACTTCCTCGATGCCTACGGCGTCATCATCACCCGCCTCAACCGCGCCGGCGTCGAGCTGGTGCCGGATAAGACGGTCAAGCTCCAGTTCGGGGACTTCCTCACCTGCGTTGGCGAGGAGGACAAGCTGAAGGCGGTGGCCGACATGCTCGGCAACGAGCGCAAGGTCCTGCTGCAAGCCCAGATCATCCCGATCTTCATCGGCTTCCTGCTTGGCGCGATCCTCGGCGCCGTGCCGTTCTTTATTCCCGGCCTGCCGGTTCCCATCCAGCTTGGCCTCGCCGGCGGCCCCGTCATCGTCGCCATCATCCTCTCTTACATCGGCAGCATCGGCCCGCTGGTCTGGTTCATGCCGCCCGCCACGACAAACGCGATCCGCGAGATCGGCATCACGATTTTCATGTCGGCGGTGGGCATCTATGCCGGTCCGCACTTCGTTTCCACCGTGCTCAGCGAGCAGGGGCTGGAGTGGATGGCGCTCGCCGCGCTCATCACTTTCATCCCGCTCTTCACCGTCGGCGTGGTGCTGCGCGGCGTCTTCAAGGTGAACTACCTGACTGTCTGCGGCGCGCTCGCCGGCAGCTGCACCGATCCGCCGGCTTTGGCCTTCGCCACCGCCATCTACCCGTCGGAGTCTCAGGCAACCGCCTATGCCGCGGTCTATCCGCTGACCATGTTCCTCAGGATCATCACGCCGCAGGTGATCCTCGCCCTCCTTTGGGCAGCGTCGTAGCGGGGCAAGATGAGCCTCACCTCGCACGATCTCGCAATCGCTGGGACTGCCGGCGGGCTTTACGCCGCGCTCACACCCTTCTCAGAGGGCCTCCCATGGACGTGAAAGTGCCGGACAGCAATCAGGGCGCCATCATCCTCAGCGTCATCGATTTCATCCTCAGCTTCGGGATCATCTCGGGCATCGGCTTCATCCTCGCGCTGTTTCCGCTGCTGAACCGCTTCTGGAAGGTCGACGAGGAAGCCCTGCGCAGGGGCGAGCACTAGCCAAGCCTTCGATCGGAGGAATTCGAGATGCTCGACCTGATCGGAAACTTTTTCGGAGCGATGGCGGAGCAGACCGGGCTGCTCCATCTCTGGTGGGGCAACATCGTGATGATGGTCGTCGGCGCAGCGATGATCTACCTTGGGGTTGCCAAACGCTATGAGCCGCTGCTGCTGATCGGCATCGGCTTCGCCTGCATCGTTTCCAACGTGCCGGACTCGGTCCTCATCCAGCCGGGCGGACTTTTTAACTACGCCTACAAGGGGGTCGGCGCGCTCATCCTCCCGCCGCTCGTCTTCTTCGGCGTCGGCGCGATGACCGATTTCGGCCCGATGATCGCCAACCCAAAGCTGGTGCTTCTTGGCGCTGCGGCCCATCTCGGCATTTTCGTCGCGCTGATCGGCGCCAAGGCGATCGGCTTCAGCATCAACGAGGCCGGGGCCATCGGCATCATCGGCGGGGCCGACGGCCCGATGGCGATCTTCATGAGCGTCAAGCTGGCGCCCCAGCTGCTGCCGCAGATCTCAGTGGCGGCATATTCCTACATGGCGCTGATGCCGCTCATCCAGCCGCCGGTGATGAGGCTGCTGACCACCCGCGAGGAGCGCCTCATCGAGATGCGTCAGATGCGCCAGGTCAGCCGCCTCGAGAAGATGGTCTTCCCGGTCGTCATCGCCATCGTCGTCAATCTGCTCCTGCCCCCGGTCGCGCCGCTCATCACCATGCTCGCGCTGGGCAATCTGTTCAAGGAGGTGCTGGTCGTCGATCGCCTCGCCAAAACCGCGGCCAACGAGGTGATGAACGTCACCATCATCACGCTGACGCTGGCGATCGGCTCGACCATGGAGGCCAACCACTTCCTCACCTTCAAGACGATCGAGGTCCTCGTCCTCGGCCTGATCGCCTTCATGGTTGGCACCGGCTCCGGGGTGGTCGGCGCCAAGATCATGAACCTCTTCCTCAGGGAGAAGATCAACCCGCTGCTCGGCTCGGCCGGTATCGCCTCGGTGCCGATCGCCGCGCGCGTGGCGCACATCGTCGCCCTGGAGGAGAACCCGCAGAACTTCCTGATCTACCACGCCATGGGCCCCAACCTCGCCGGCGTCTTCGGCACGGCGATCTCGGGCGGGATCATGCTGGCGCTGCTCGTCCCCGTCACTTAGGGCGAGGCATGGGCGGCCGCCGGGCATCGCTTATGACCATAGAGGATAGGTAGCAGTCATGACGCTCTCCGCGAAGCTCATCGACGATCTCAGGACCCGGCGCGCGAAGGTCTTCGCCGGCGGCGGCGAGGACAAGATCAAGGCGCGCCACGCTGAGGGCTTGATGTCCGCCCGCGAACGGCTGGCCGCGCTTTTCCAAGAAGAAACCTTCCAGGAGATCGGCACCCATATCCGCCATCTCGGCAACCAATTCGGCATGGAGGGCCGGGAGCTGCCCGGCGACGGCGTCGTCGTCGGCACCGGCTATGTCGACGGACGCGGCGTGGCCGCCTTCAGCCAGGACTTCACCGTGCTTGCCGGCACGCTGGGCAAGATGCATGCCATGAAGATCGTCAGCGCCCTGCAGGTGGCGGAGCGCATGGGCATTCCGGTGGTCGCCTTCCAGGATTCCGGTGGCGCCCGCATCCAGGAGGGCGTCGACGCCCTGTCCGGCTACGGCCATGTGTTCTATCATAACGTCCTGCTGTCCGGCGTCGTGCCGCAGATCGCGGTGGTGTGCGGACCCTGCGCCGGGGGCGCCGCCTACTCGCCGGCGCTGATGGACTTCATCATCATGACCCAGAGCCACGCCCACATGTTCATCACCGGGCCGGAGGTCATCAAGGCGGTGACCGGCAAGACGGTGACGATGGACGAGGTGGGCAGTGCAGCGATGCATTCCTCGGTCAGCGGCAATGTCCACTTCGTCGCCGAGGACGATCGCGACGCCGTCAGGCTGGTGCGCAGTCTGCTCAGCTACCTGCCGTCGAACAACGCCGAGGATCCGCCGCATCACCCGACCGGCGACATCACGCTCGCGCCGGACGAGGAGATGAACGCGCTCGTCCCCGACGATTCCTCGCATCCGATGGACGTGCGCCGCGTCATCGGCCGCCTGGTGGACAAGGGCGAGCTGCTCGAGGTTCATGCCAATTTTGCCGGCAACCTGATCGTCGGCTTCGCCCGCATCGAGGGCATCGTCGTCGGGGTGGTCGCCAACCAGCCGATGGTGCGAGCCGGGGCCCTCGACCTCGACGCCTCCGACAAGGGCGCCCGCTTCATCCGCATCTGCGACTGCTTCAACATCCCGCTGGTCACCCTGGTGGACGTCCCGGGCTTCCTGCCGGGCATCGAGCAGGAGCGCGGCGGCATCATCCGGCACGGCGCCAAGCTGCTCTTCACCTACGCCGCGGCGACGGTGCCGAAGATCACCGTCGTCCTGCGCAAGGCATATGGCGGCTCCTATCTCGCCATGTGCAGCCAGGAGATGGGCGCCGATTTCGTCTACGCCTGGCCGACCGCGGAGATCGCCGTGATGGGCGCCGAAGGCGCCGTCAACATCCTCTACAGCAAGGAGCTCAAGGCGGCGGGGGAGAACCGCAGGGCGAAGGCCGCCGAGCTGGTGGCCGCCTACCGCGCCGAGTTCGCCTCGCCCTATGCTTCGGCGGGCAAGGGTTACATCACCGACGTGATCGAGCCCTCGGAGACTCGCCGGACATTGGCGCTCGCTCTGCGCAAAATACTGACCAAGCGCGAGGCGCGGCCACCGAAGAAGCATGGCGAAATGCCGTTGTAGTCGTCAGCGAGCGGAGGGAGGCCTTCACATGAACGCGGAGATGGTCAACGGGCTGGCGGTCATTGGCGCGGTAAGCTGCGTCTACTGGGTGTATCGCGGCGGTGCCGCGCTGCTGCGCCTCGCCCAGGATACGTCCATCCGTGACGGCGAGGCCGCCGTGTCAGCGCGCGCCGCGCCGGCGCCGGCACCGGCGCCGGCCGCTCCCGACAACGACATCGCGGTAATCGCCGCGGCGGTTTACACCATGCTGGGCGCGCACCGCCTCCTGCACATCGAGGACACGCGCGGCGGAACCGTGTGGACCGCCGAAGGCCGCTGGCAGCAGCAGACCTCCCATTCTCCGCGTTAGGAGGGATCGCGATCATGCAAAAGAAGCTCAGGATCAACGTCGACGGCCGCAACTACAATGTGCTCGTCGACGACCTGTCCGATGATGCCGCCTATGCGCGCGCCGAACCGCATCCGGCGCCCGTTGCGGCGGCGCCCACTGCGGCAGGGCCCATCGCGGTGGCCCCCGTCGCCGCGGCGGCCGCTCCCGTCGCGGCGCTGCGGCCCGCGGGCGGCGGCGCGGGCGCCGGCGCCGAGGTGGCGCCGCTGGGCGGCGTCGTCGTCTCGATCGACGTCAAGGCCGGCCAGGCGATCAAAGCCGGCGACAAGATCGCCGTCATCGAGGCGATGAAGATGAAGACCGATGTCGTCGCCAAGCACAGCGGCACCGTCGGCAACATCCTGGTGCGTCCGTCGGACAGCGTCGAGACCGGGCAGGCGCTGTTCAACGTCGCCTGAAACCGCCGCCGCCGGCTGGTCTCGGTCGGGCTCACGTAATATCCCGAAGGCTTGTATCGGTTCTCTCCGATTCGGTCGAGACGCGTGCCAGGCGGAAAACCGATTATGAAGGGGACACAGCATGCGCGCGCCAGCGATCTCGCTCGATCAACTCGCGTCTTTGCCTGCGGTTTACCGGGCGCTGATCCCGCCCGCCGACGAGGACCGGAACCGCCACATGAACGTGCGCTGGTACTTGGCCCTTTACGACGAGGCCGGGGACGCGATGTACCCGATGCTCGGGCTCACCGCGGATTACTTCGCAGCGTCGGGCATGGGCGGCTTCGATCTCGAGCATCACCTCTGGTATCCTGCTGAGGTGCGCATCGGGGACACCGTGGTGATCAGGTTCCGCATGCTCGCGCGGAGCTTGAAGCTTTTCCATTATATGATGTTCATGGTGAACGAGACCCGGGGCACGCTCTCCTCGCTCTTCGAGTGCGTGCACGCTCATGCCGACCTCAGAGCCCGTCGCACCGCCCCCTTCCCGCCCCAGGTGGCGACCCGGATCGACGCCCTCATCGCCGCACACCGTGCGCTGACTTGGTCTGCGCCGGTCTCGGCGGCCATGGGAGTCAAGGCAGCCTCCGGCGCCTAGTCTTCGGCCTCTTCTGGATCGTTCGCGATCACCCAATCGCATCCCTGCGTCCGATCGATGACCCGTCCGGTGCCCGTGCTGCAACCCGTGCAGGTAATCGGCGGCGCGCTGCAACCGGCGGCGCCTGCCGGTTAAGCGGCGCTTGCCGGTTAAAGAGTGAGGCCACCACGATCTCCCACTCGCGGGCCGCCAGCGCGCGTCTATTCCGCGCCCCGGCCTCAACGCGCCTCGGATGCAGCGGCTTAGCTCTGAAACGCGCCAGTGTTTGGCGGCCGGGGATGTCTTTGAGCGATCGGCTAGGATTATGATTAAAACCTGACCTCGGTCAAAATCTTGTTCGGCGGCTGACGTAAGATCGCGACGACTCGTTACGGTCTACGTCAGGAGATTTCAATGCTCGGCAAGCTCAACCATGTTGCCATCGCCGTTCCCGATCTCGACGCGGCAGCCCACAATTACCGCGACGTGCTGGGGGCGAAGGTCTCGGCACCGCAGGCCGTGCCCGCCCACGGCGTTACGGTGGTGTTCGTCGATCTCGGCAACACCAAGATCGAGCTGCTGCAACCGCTGGGCGACAAGTCGCCGATCAAGGCCTTCCTGGAGAAGAACCCGTCGGGCGGCCTGCATCATGTCTGCTTCGAAGTCTCCGACATCGTTGCCGAGCGCGACCAGGTGAAGTCGGCGGGCGCGCGCGTCCTGGGCGACGGCGAGCCGAGGATCGGCGCCCATGGCAAGCCGGTTCTCTTCCTCCATCCGAAGGACTTCAACGGCACGCTGATCGAGCTGGAGAAGGTATAGGCCCAAACCGGGTCAAGTCAACGCGACGAGGTCAGGCATGATCGCAAAGGAATTTGCGCTTGGGAACGATTTCCCAAGGATCGACTACGCGACGTGGCGCAAAGCCGTCGAAGCCGAGCTGAAGGGCGCCCCCTTCGAGAAGAAGATGGTCTCGCGCACCTACGAAAGCATCGACCTGCAGCCAATCTACACCGAAGAGAAGTTTGCGACGAGCGTCGATCCCGCGGGGATGCCCGGCTTCGCGCCTTTCGCGCGCGGCGCGCAGGTGCTCGGCAACGCGCTGGCCGGCTGGGATATCCGCCAGGAGCACGCCGAACCCGATCCGGCAGAGCTCAACGCCGAGATCCTCGACGATCTCCGCAACGGCGTCAGCTCGATCGTCCTGCGCCTCGATGCGGCATCCTCCGCCGGCTATGACGCCGACGACCCGAACTCCGTCGAGCTGAGCGGCCGCGACGGCGTCATGATCTCGACGGCGGCGGACGTGCAGCGCGCCCTCGACCAGATGCATCTCGACATCGCCGGAGTGGGGCTCGAGGCCGGCGGGGCGTTCCTTTCCGCCGCGGCGCTCTATGTCACCGCGGCGCGCCTGGCGGGGGTCGAACCCGAGCGCCTCCTCGGCGCCTTCAACGCCGATCCCTTGGGAACGCTGATGCGGGAGGGCGCGTTGCCCGTTCCGCTCGACGCCGCGCTGAAGCAGATGGCCGATCTCGCCGCGTGGACCGGCGCACACGCGCCGCATATGACCGCAGTCGAGGTCAGCACCGCGCCCTACCACCATGCCGGCGCGACCACGACGCAGGATCTGGCGTTCCTGCTCGGCACCGGCGTCGAGTACTTGCGGGCGCTCACCGCCGGCGGGTTGGACGTCAACGCCGCGGCAAAGCAGATCGCCTTCAGCGTCAGCATCGGCTGCCGGTTCTACCAGGCCATCGCCAAGATCCGGGCGGCCCGGATGCTGTGGGCCCACCTTGCCGCGTCATGCGGCGGCGACGCCGCCGCCCAGACCATGCGGCTGCGCGTGACGACGAGCCGGCGCGTGCAGACGACGCGCAACCCGGCGCTCAACATCCTGCGCAACACCGCGGCCTGCTACGCCGGAGCCATCGCCGGCGCCGACGCCATCACCACGGTTCCCTTCGACGCTCCGGTCGTGCTCAGCACGGAGTTGAGCCGGCGCAACGCGCGGAACATCCAGCTCGTCCTCGCCGAGGAATGCCATCTGAACCGCGTCGTCGATCCCGCCGGCGGGTCCTGGTACATCGAGTGGTACACAAGGCAGCTCGCCGAGAAGGCCTGGGCGCTGTTCCAGCAGATCGAGACGCAAGGCGGCATGGTCGCCGCCGCAAGCGGCGGCTGGGTCGCCCAGCAGATCGACACCGTCGAGCTGAAGCGGGAGCACGACGTCGCGACGCGCAAGCTGCCGATCACCGGCATCAGCGAGCATCCCGATATCTCGGAGAAAAAGAAGCTCGGCGAGGCGGCACCGCGCCGCGTCGAGCTGATGACAGCGGCGGCGCAGGGGCTCGCGAACTGGCGCAAGACGCACGCGCCGCAGCCGGACCTCGAACTGCTGGCCGACGCGGCTCGCCGGTCGGATGTCCCGGCCGGCGAGCTGACGGCGCGCGCCATCGCCGCCGCCGGCGCCGGCGCGACGCTCGGCCAGATGGCCGCCGCTCTTCATCCACCGGGCGCCGAGCCGGTCCAAATCGTCGCCCTTGCCGAGCACCCCTTCGACGAGGCTTTCGAGGCGTTGCGCGACGCCAGCGACGCCTTTGCGGCGCAGCACGGCCACAGGCCGCGCGTCTTCCTCGCCGGGGTCGGCTCGATCGCCGAGCAGATCGGCCGCAAGACCTACGCCAAGAACTTCTTCGAGGCCGGCGGCTTCGAGGTCCTGGCCCGCGAGACGAAATGCGATGTCGACGCGTCGGCCGCCGCGTTCGCGCAAAGCGGCGCCAAGATCGCGGTCATCTGCTCGACCGACAAGCAGTACGCGACCTGCGTTGCGCAATTGGCGCCGAAGCTGAAGCAAGCCGGAGCGCGCACCGTCGTGCTCGCCGGCAACCCCGGCGCAAGTGAAGCGGCCTATCGGGCGGCCGGGGTGGACCGCTTCATCTTCCTCAAATGCGATGTCCTCGAGACGTTATCGTCTCTGCTGCGGGATGAAGGAGCGTTGTGATGAGCAAGATCCCGAGCTTCAAGGATCTTCCCTTGCCCGGCAATTGGGCTGCGGTGCCGACGCCCGAGGCGTGGCGCAAGGCGGCGGAGCGCGCCGCCAAGCGGCCCCTCTCGGAGCTCGACTGGGATACCCCCGAGGGGATCGACGTCAAGGCGCTCTACACGGCGGCGGATCGCGCCGGCCTCGAGCACCTCGACACCTTCCCGGGCTTCGCGCCCTTCGTGCGCGGCCCCTACGCGTCGATGTACGTCAACCGGCCGTGGACGGTGCGCCAATACGCCGGCTTCTCGACGGCCGAGGCGTCGAACGCCTTCTACAAGCGCAACCTGGCCGCCGGCCAGAAGGGCCTCAGCGTCGCCTTCGACTTGCCGACGCAACACGGCTATGACAGCGACAATCCGCGCGTCGTGGGCGATGTCGGCATGGCCGGCGTCGCCATCGACAGTATCCTCGACATGCGCATCCTGTTCGACGGCATCCCGCTCGACCGTGTGAGCGTGTCGATGACGATGAACGGCGCCGTGCTGCCGATCATGGCGCTCTATATGATCGCCGCCGAGGAGCAGGGCGTGCCGCAGGCGAAGCTCAGCGGCACGATCCAGAACGACATCCTCAAGGAGTTCATGGTCCGCAACACCTTCATCTACCCGCCCGCGCCGAGTATGCGGATCATCGGCGACATCTTCAAATACTGCAGCCACAACATGCCGCTGTTCAACAGCATCAGCATCTCCGGCTACCACATGCAGGAGGCAGGCGCCACCGCCGACCTCGAGCTCGCCTACACGCTGGCCGACGGTCTCGAATACATGCGGACCGGCGTCGCGGCCGGCTTGACGGTCGACGATTTCGCTCCGCGCCTGTCGTTCTTCTGGTCGATCAGCAAGCACGTCATGATGGAGGTCGCCAAGATGCGCGCCGCGCGCATGATGTGGGCGAAGATCGTCAAGATGTTCGATCCCAAGAACCCGAAGAGCCTGTCGCTGCGCACCCACAGCCAGACCAGCGGCTGGACCCTGACCGCTCAGGACGTGTGGAACAACGTCGCCCGCACCTGCATCGAGGCGATGGCGGCGACCCAGGGCCAGACCCAGAGCCTGCACACCAATTCGCTCGACGAGGCGCTGGCGCTGCCCACCGACTTCTCGGCGAGCATCGCCCGCAACACGCAGCTCTTTCTCCAGGAGGAGACCGACACCGACAGCGTCATCGACCCCTGGGGCGGCAGCTACTATGTCGAGTGGCTCACCCGGGAGCTGGCGCGCAAGGCCTGGGCGCATATCGTCGAGTGCGAGGAGCTCGGCGGCATGGCCAAGGCGATCGAGTCGGGTCTGCCGAAGATGCGCATTGCCGAAGCGGCGGCGCGCACCCAGGGAATGATCGACTCGGGGCGGGAGACCATCGTCGGCCTCAACAAATACCGGCCGGCCAAGGACGAGCCGGTGCGCGTGCTGAAGATCGACAACTCGGCGGTGCTCAACGCCCAGATCATGCGGCTGAAGGAGTTGCGCGCCTCGCGCGATCAGAGCGCGGTCGAGGCGGCTCTCAACGCCCTGACCAAATGCGCGCAGAGCAAGGAGGGCAACCTTCTCGACCTCTCGGTCAAGGCGGCCCGCGTCAAGGCGTCGGTCGGCGAGATCACCTCCGCGCTGGAGGGGGTGTTCGGGCGCTTCCAATCTCAGCCGCAGCTCGCTACCGGCGTCTACGCGCGGCAAGTCGGCAAGACCGACAGCGGCATCGAGAAGGTGCGCAGCAGGGTCGAGGCGTTCTTCAAGCATGAAGGACGCAGGCCGCGCATTCTGGTCGCCAAGCTCGGCCAGGACGGTCACGACCGCGGTCAGCAGGTCATCGCCTCGGCTTTCGCCGATCTCGGCTTCGACGTCGATGTCGGTCCCCTCTTCCAGACGCCGGAGGAGGCGGCGCAGGAGGCCGTCGACAACGATGTGCACGTCGTCGGCGTCAGCTCGCTCGCCGCCGCGCACCTGACCCTCATCCCGGCTCTCAGGAAGGCGCTGTTGGCGCGCGGGCGCGGCGACATCCTGATCGTCGCCGGCGGCGTCATCCCGCCGCAGGACTACGACCAGCTCTACGCGACCGGTGTCGCCGCCATTTTCGGTCCCGGCGCCGTCATCTCGGACTCGGCGACGAAGATTCTCGATCTGCTTGCCGAGCGCACGCCGAAAGCGGCGTGACGGCGGCCGAGACAATGGGAATGGTCTTGCGCCCCATGCCGTCATCCACGACTATCCGCCTGCCCCAGGGTGCCGCGAGTCTGACGGTTGCGGATTACGCGGAAGGCGTTCTCGGGTGGAACCGGGCGATGCTGGCGCGGGCCATCACCCTGATAGAGTCTAGCCGGGCCGATCAAGAGCAGATGGCGCAGGAGTTGCTCAACCGGCTGCTGCCCCATACCGGGCGCTCGATCCGGGTCGGTCTCACCGGCGTTCCCGGCGCCGGCAAGAGCGCCCTGATTGAAACCCTGGGCTGCCGGCTTACCGCCGAGGGTCATCGCCTCGCCGTCCTCACGATCGATCCCTCGAGCGTCCGCTCCGGCGGCAGCCTGCTGGGCGACAAGACCCGGATGATCCGGCTCAGCGCCGATCCCAATGCCTTCATCCGCCCCTCGCCCAGCGGCCTGGTGCTCGGCGGCGTCGCCCGCAAGACGCGGGAGACCATGCTGGTCTGCGAGGCGGCGGGCTGCGACGTGGTGCTGATCGAGACGGTCGGCGTCGGCCAGTCCGAGGTGTCGGTCGCGAGCATGACCGACTACCTCATGGTGCTGATGCTCGCCGGCGCCGGCGACGAGCTGCAAGGCATCAAGCGCGGGCTGCTCGAGCTCGCCGACATGATCGCGATCACCAAGGCCGACGGCGAGAACCTCCGTCGCGCCAAGCTTGCCGCGTCGAAATACGCCTTTGCCATGCATCTCCTGCGCGGCGGCAACGAGCCTCCCGTCGTCACCTGCAGCGCCCTCGACGGCTCGGGTATCGACGAGATCTGGCGCATCATCACGGAGCGGACGCAGCAGCGCGAGCGCTCGGGCGCCCTCAAGGCGCAGCGCAGCGCGCAGAACGCGACCTGGATGTGGTCGCTGGTCGACGAGCAGATCCACGAGACGCTACGGCAAATCGATACGATCCGCCGCATCGCCGAAGACGCCGAGCGTGACGTCCGCATGGGGGTGCTGTCGCCGATGTTCGGCGCGCAGGCGATCGTGGCTGCGCTGCGTCGCTCGGGGATGAGCGGTCGAGCCCGCGCGGAAGAGCCGGCCTGATGTGCCGAAGCGGCGAGCTGACGATCGCGGCGGCACTCGATGGATGCAGGAGCAATGGGTCTGCGACAGAACCGCCGCGCACCACCATGCGTCGCGACGCCGCGACGGCGCGGCGGCCGGTCGGAGCCAGTCGCCGGTCGCAAGTTTCAACGGCAGGAGCCCGGTCATGAAGCAACCCTCCTTTCCCGTCCTGACCGCCGAGGAGGCCGCGGCGATGATTGAGAACGGCCAGACCATCGGCTTCAGCGGGTTCACTCCGGCCGGCGGCGCGAAGGCCGTGCCCGCCGCCCTCGCCGAGCGCGCGAAGGCCGAGCACGCCGCCGGCCGCCCCTTCAAGGTCGGCGTCCTCACCGGCGCTTCGACCGGCCCGGAGATCGACGGCGCGCTGGCCGAAGCGGAGGCGATCAGCGTCCGCGCGCCCTACCAGACGACCCCGGCGCTGCGCAAGGCGATCAACGCCGGCAAGGTGAAATTCTTCGACATGCATCTGTCGATGTTTCCGCAGAACGTCCGTTACGGATTTTTCGGCCCGGTGCATTGGGCGGTAGTCGAGGCGGCCGACATCACCGCCGGCGGCGGTGTCCTGCTCACCTCCTCGGTCGGCGCGTCGCCCACGTTTCTCAGCCGGGCGGAGAAGGTCATCATCGAGCTCAACGCCCATCACCCGGCCGCGCTGCTCGGCATGCACGATATCCTCGAGCCGCAGGACCCGCCGACGCGGCAGGTGATCCACATCCATCACCCGAGCGACCGCATCGGCAGCCCGGTCTGCGTCGTCGATCCCAAGAAGATCGTCGGCATCGTGCTGACCGACAAGCCCGACCAGGGCCGCGATCTGCCGGCGGAAACCGAGATCACCCGGCGGATCGGCCATCACATCA
>Ga0335075_10000656_pt1 | contig 59445 bp, 50 predicted proteins | sample Lox_Sample_24_FD_206723 | JGI IMG/M metagenome (GOLD analysis project Ga0335075, IMG submission 206723) | Soil microbial communities from Loxahatchee National Wildlife Refuge, Florida, United States - Lox_Sample_2.4 | ecosystem: Environmental > Terrestrial > Soil > Wetlands | place: USA...
TTCTTCGGCTTGCGTAGTGGTGGCTTGGCCATCGTGGTGCTCCTCAGCAAAGGGGCCCCGCCTGCGGCGGGGATGGTCGGTTTCTCTTGTTTTCGTTAGAACGGCGGCTCATCGGAGTAACCGCCGGGCGCGTCGTTGGCCCATGGGTCGGAGTCGGTGCCGCCGTAGCCGCCGCCACCGCTCTGGCCGCCGCCGCCCTGGCCGCCGGACGAACGGCCCTGGCCGCCGTAGCCGCCGCCCTGGCCGCCCTGGGCGCGCTGACCGCCGTAGCCGCCGTCTCCGCCCGAACGGGCGACGCGGTTGACCTTGGCCGAGGCGTTCCGCAGCGAGGGGCCGACGTCGTCGACCTCAATCTCGTACACGGTCCGCTTCTCGCCCTCCTTGGTCTCGTACGACCGCTGGCGCAGCCGCCCGGACACGATCACCCGCATCCCCCTGGTCAGCGACTCGGCCACGTTCTCCGCCGCCTGCCGCCACACGTTGCAGGTCAGGAACAGCGAGTCGCCGTCCTTCCACTCGCCGGTGGCGTTGTCACGGAACCTGGGCGTCGAGGCCACCCGGAACCGCGCCACCGGCTGCCCGGCCGGGGTAAACCGCAATTCCGGGTCATCGACGAGGTTGCCTGCGATCGTGATCTGGGTGTCGCCTGCTGCCATGGGGGTACTCCGGATCGCTAGCGAATTCTGCTGGTGAGGTAACGGGCGGGCGCCGGGCTCAGTGGCGGTGCTCGGGACGGACGACCTTGGTCCGCAGCACGGCCTCGTTGAGGTTGAGCTGACGGTCGAGCTCCTGAACCGTGCCTGGCTCGGCGGTCAGGTCCACGACGGCGTAGATGCCCTCGGGCTTCTTCTCGATCGAGTAGGCAAGACGGCGCTTGCCCCAGATGTCGACCTTGTCGACCTTGCCGCCGCCGCCGGTCACGACCTTCAGGAACTGGTCGAGTGACGGCTGGACGGCGCGCTCCTCGAGGTTGGGGTCGAGGATAATCATTATCTCGTAATGGCGCATGAGCGTCCCGAGCCTCCTCTGGACTGACGCGGCCACGGTCCTTCCGTGGCAGGAGGTGTCGCGGGCATGAGGCCGGCGCCGAACTCATCAACGGGGCGCCGGGTCGTCCGCAGCGGCGTCAGTCTACCAACATCCGCCGACCTGCGGTAACCGAATGATAAGCGCCGCCCCGGCCAGGGACGCGGCCAGGGACGCGGCCAGGGACCCGGCCAGGGACCCGGCCAGGGACGCAGCCACGGACGCAGCCAGGGAAGGCGCGGATTCCGGCCCAGACAGGGAAAAACTGGAGGGCATCAGTATGCTTTCATCTGAGGCAGGAGGTGGTCATCATGGCGGGTGATGTGCAGACCGAGCCGCGGTCGCGGATGCGGCTCCTGAGCTCCGGTGGGCAGCGGCACACGATCTTCAACTTGGTCAGCATCTTGGTGCTGGTGGTCGGCCTCGTATCGTTCGTCCTCGGCCTGGTCGTGCGGAACGCGCACACCGGCGCCCCGGTGCACGTCATCGCAACCGCCACCGGCCTGTTCTCGATACTGGTGGGACTGTACCTGCAGATGATCTCGTCCACCCGTGAGCAGCGGGTGCTGATCGTGACCGGGATGATCGCCGGGTTCGTCGGGCTGGCCATCGGCCTGTCGAAGGGCGGCTTCCTCGGGTAGCGCCTCGCGCCGCGGCTGCGACTAGGCTCTGCGACTAGGCTCGGGGACATGCTGCGCATCGGAGGCCACTTCCACGTCGACAACCCGCTGGCCGAGGCGACCGCCTGCGGAGCGGACGCGGTCCAGTTCTTCCTCGGCGACCCGCAAGGATGGAAAGGGCCCGTGATACCGGGCGGCGACCCGGCGGCCATCAAGGACGCTTACGCCGTCGCCGACTTGGACGTCTACATCCACGCGCCGTATGTCATCAACGTGGCCACGAGCAACAACCGGATCAGGATTCCCAGCAGGAAGCTTCTCGACCAGCAGCTCAAGGCGGCCGCGTCGATCGGGGCCAAGGGGCTGATCGTGCACGGCGGCCATGTCACCGCGGGCGTCGACGCCGCCGAGGGCCTGGAGAACTGGCGCAAGGCGGTGGAGCGCATCGAGCGGCCGCTGCCGATGCTGATCGAGAACACCGCGGGCGGCGACGGCGCGATGGCCAGGTCGCTGGACGCGATCGGCCGGCTCTGGGACGCGGTGGCCGACGCCAGCGACGGCAACGGGGAGGATGTCGGGTTCTGCCTGGACACCTGCCACGCCTACTCGGCCGGCATCGACCTGGCCGACGCGGTCGACCGGATCAAGGCCATCACCGGCCGCATCGACCTTGTGCACTGCAACAACTCACGTGACGAGTTCGGCTCGGGCCGGGACCGGCACGCCAACATCACCGCGGGAACGATCGACCCCGAGGCGCTGCTCGGGGTGGTCCGGGCCGCGGGCGCCACGGCGATCTGCGAGACGCCAGAAGAGGATGGCGGGCTGGCCGCCGACATCAGCTGGCTGAAGCGGCACCTGGGCGCGGCCACGGGGGGCTCAGGCGGATCCTGAACCGGTCCGGGGCCTCGTCAAGGACGCCACCGGCGGGATCGTCGTGGCCGGGTGCGCGCACCACGTCCCGTTCGGGATAAAGAATGTCCCGCACCACGTAGGCGGCGAGCAGGGCTACGGTCACGAACCTGGCCCCGAGCAGGGCGAAGTACCAGGCGGGGCTGATTCCCTGATAGCCCAAGACCGGGTGCGGCGCGGTGGCGAAGATCAGATAGCCCCAGATGCCGAAGAAGTAACCGACCTCGGCCAGCTGCCACAGGACATACGGCCACAGGCGGGGCCGGGCGAGCACGGCCAGCGGCACCAGCCAGATGACGTACTGCGGTGACCAGACCTTGTTCGTCATCAAGAACGCGGCCAGCAGCAGGAAGCACAGCTGCGGCAGCCGGGGCCGGCGGGGTGCGGCCAGCGCGAGCAAGGCGATCGCGGCAAAGGCGATGATCAGGAACGCCGCCGACATCTCGTTGAGCGCGCTGAGCTGGTAATTCCCGAGGTGGGGGACGTTGTAGTACTCGAACAGGTACCAGACCGAGCCCCAGTCGGCGCCCCGGTCCTTGCTGAACACGTAGAACGTGGCCCAGCCGGACGGCGCGACGATCATGAAGGGCAGGTTCACCGCCAGCCAGGCGACCGCGCCCGCGGCGAGGGTCTTGGCGAAGTCCTTCATCCTGCCCGCCCGCAGGCACAGCAACAGCAGCGCCCCGAACACCACGAGCGGGTAGAACTTGGTCGCGACGCCGAGGCCGAGCAGCACGCCCGCCCAGACGCCGCGGCGCGCCGCCCAGGCCGCGATCCCGGCGGCGGTCAGCGCGGCGGCGATCAGGTCCCAGTTGATGAAGGCGTTGAGGATCAGCGCGGGGGACAGCGCCACAAGCAGCGCCTGCCAGCGGCGGTCCTGGCCGGCGGCCTGCGCGGTGGCGATGACCATCACCACGGCGCACACCGCGAGCAGGCAAACGGTGACGTCGTAGAATTCCCGGCCCCTGATCACCGCGCTGACGTTGCGGACCGACCAGGCCGCGGCCTGCATGGCGGCACCGATCAGCACCGGGTACTCGACATGGTGGCCGGTGTACGGGACCTTTCCCGCCGAAAGGCCCTCGGTGTAGTACAGCGGGTAGATGTCGGTGTAGCAGGCATCCTGGAACTGCTTGGCGTAAAAGTTCCAGGCTCCGGACCGGCACGGGACCTTCTCCGCGAACGCGAGCACCATGGCGAGCACGGACGCAGCGACGAGCACGACGGTGCCGCCGGCCGCGGCCGCGAATATCTGGCGGTCCTTGCGCTCCCGCCAGGCCAAGGTCACCTCGGGCTGGTCATCGGGAGGCAGGGCGCCCTGCCGGGCGTCTTCCACCCTCTCATCTAACCGCCTCCGCCGGCTATCCCGTCCCGCCGTTCGGCTGGTTCTGGGTATTCGGGTTGCAGGTAACGACCGTCGGGTCGCAGCTGTAGGTGGGGAAGGGCTGTGGGTTGCCCGGGGTCGGCTGGGCGGTCGGCGTGCTGAACGGGTTGTTCTGGTTCTGGTTGTTCTTCTTCTTGCTGTGCTTCTTGGCTACGGTGCGCAGGTTCGGCGGAACCAGGTTCCATGTCTGACCGGTGAAGACCGCGTTCTGGAACTGCTGGATCGGAAGCTGCGCGAACTCGTCCTCCGCGTAGGTGTGCCAGATCGTGGCCGGCCAGGTGCCACCGAACCCGCCTTGCGACTGGCCGCCGAGGCCGTTGAGCGACTCGCCGTTCGTGGCGCCGTTCTGGTCGTTGGTGAACATTCCGACCGCGAGTGCCTCCTGCGGGATGGCGCCGATGAAGAACGCCGACTGCGCCGTGTTCGTGGTGCCGGTCTTGCCGATGATCTCCCGTCCGTCGCTCATTTCCGCCGCCGTGGCGGTGCCGTCGACCGTGGTCTTCGACATCGCGTACTGCACCTGGCTGTCCTCTTCGGCGTTCAGCGTCGGGTTGGAGCTGAACACCAGGGCGCTTTGGACCTTGATCGGCGTCGCCATGCCGTTCTGGGTGATCGACGAGATCACATGGGCCTGGTGGTATACGCCGTTGTCGTCGATGGTGGCCAGCATCGTGGCCTGCTCGGCGACGGTCAGCGACGCCTGGCCGAGCGCCACGCCCGCCTCGTTCTCCATCGAGTCAAGCCCGGAGGCGGTGGTGTTGACGCCCATCGACTGGGCCATGTTCAGGACGGCTTGGCCGCCGGCCTTATGCCACAGGTCGGTGAAGGCGGTGTTGATCGACTGCGCCATCGCGTTCTGCGGAGTGTAGGGGCCGTTCTCTGCCGTGTCGTCGTTGGTGACCTCGTACGACCCGGGCAGCGCATCCGCCTTGTCGCTGGTCGCATAGGCGTTCGGGTCGGTGTCCGGCGGGATGTAAAGGAAGTCGTAGCCGTCCAGCGTGCTCGTCTTTACGTTCATTCCCTCCTGCACGGCCGTGGACAGGATGTACGGCTTGAACGAGGATCCGACCTGCTCCCTGTTGTAGACAGCCATGTTGACTTCGCAGTCGAGGATCTTGCATTCCTTGGCGGTCATCGTGTGAGTGACCCCGTCCGCGTCGACGTACTTCCGTCCGGGGTAGCCCGGGCCGGGGTACAGGGCCTCGATCGCGCCGGTGGCCGGATTCTCAAGCACCGCGCCGATGTGCATATAGGACTGCAGCGAGCCGCCATCGTCGGCCATCTGCACCTCGTTCTGCTGCACCGCGTTATAGAGAGCCTGCATCTTCGAGTCGTCGATGGTCGTCTTGATCGTGTAGCCGCCGTTGTAGATCTGCGACTCGCTGAAGTGGTAGACGTCGACCAACTCGTTGTAGACCATGTTCAGGATGTACGGGTCCCAGACGTCCTTGCCGACGGTCTGCGGCACGTAATCGCCGATCTTGGGGAACGTCATGGCCGCCGCCTGTTGCGCGGTCAGGTGCCCGGTCGCGACCATGCCGTTGAGCACGGAGTGCCAGCGCGCCACGAGGTCGGACCGGTACTGCGGCAGCGCGTAGTAACTCGGCTGCTGGATGACGGCCGCGATCACTGCGTCCTGCGCCACGGTGAGATCCTTGAGCGGTTTGTCGAAATAGGTCTCCGCGGCCGCCTCGACCCCGTAGGCGCCCTGGCCGAAGTAGATCGTGTTCAGGAAGTTCGTCAAGATCCACTGCTTGGACTTCTCCTTGGCGACCTTCATCGCCACGAAGATCTCCTTGAACTTGCGGCTGAGCGTCTGCTGGGTGCCGATGCCGGTGTAGTACTGCCTGACGAATTCCTGGGTAATGGTCGAGCCGCCCTGCAGCGACCCGTCGTTGCCCTTCAGGTCCTCGTAGGCGGCGCGGAGGATGCCGGTCGGCGAGATGCCGCCCTCGGTGAAGAAGCTCCGGTCCTCGATGGCGAGCACGGCGTAGATGAGCTGCTTGGGGAACTGGTTGTAGGTCAGCTGGACCCGGTTGGTGGTGCCGAACCGCCCGATAAGCGTGCCGTTGCTTGACAGGACGGTGGTCTGCGCGTAGCTGGTGGCGGCCATGGCCGAGCTTGGTATCGGGGTTTCCTCGTAGGTCACGACGACCGCGATGGCGCCGAGCACGACGATGCCGCCGACGATTGCGAGCAGCAAGCCAAGCACCTTGCGCACGGTCCAGTGCCGCCACCAGCTGCCCTTGACCTTGGTGGTGACCGCGGAACCGCTGCGGCGCCGCGAGCCCCGGCGGCCCGGACCAAAGGGCCCGCCCGGACCGAACGGCCCGCCGGGACCCGCGGGACCGCCCGGGCCCAACGGCCCGCCGGGACCCATGGGACCCTGGAACGCCTCCGTGCCCTGAAGGTCCTGCGGCTCGGCCGACGGCCGCGCGTGGCTACCGCCGCGGCCGTTCCCCCGGCGGCGGGCCGTGCCTAGGCCGCCTGGGGCGCCGTTGCCGAGATAGGCGGTTGTGGTTGCCTGACCGGCATCGCCCGCCGTCGGGCTGCGGAATCCCTGGGTATCGAAGCCGCCCTCGTCGTAGCCGAGGTCATAGTCGACCGCGTCGCCGAAGACCCCTTGGCCGTTTCCGGCCGGGCCCTCGTACGCGCCGTACGCCCCGTTGCCCCACCCGCGGCCCGCCCGCCCGTCGCGGCCCCGAACGTCAAAGTCATCAGCTCTGCTGCTCACACGTCCTCGCTGGTGGCTCAGAGGCCGCAGCTAGCGGGAAAGCGGCCTACCCTGAGTGCCGATCAGGCCATCGGCTGACCCGTTGGTCTCAAACGTTACCGTGTTGCTCGGGAGTTCACTGGCTAGTCCGCGCACGCCGCCTTCGCCGTACTGCGGGCTCGCCTGTACCGAGAACATAAGAAGTAGCGAGGTGGTTCCACCCACAACTCTGGCAGACCTCGACCACGTAGACCCGGAATTCGCCGTATTCGGCCGCCATTTCGGCCAGTTCACGCTCGCGCTTCACCCTGCCCTCGTACTGGCCGAGCTCGTCGCCGTACACGTAGGTGACGTGGGTCAGCCTGGTCTTCCGGCAGATCGGGCAGCGGACGTCGGTGGGCTCCCCGTGAAACTTCGCGGCCCGGAGCAGGTACGGGTGAGCGTCGCAGACGTCGGCGACGGTGGTGCGCCCGGAGTACACGGACGCGAGCGTGGCCCGGCGGGCGAGCCCGTAATCCACGACGGAACGCCTTGACGTCATGTTGGCCAGAGTACGTCGGAACCCGGCCTGGAGCCGAGTTCCGGCCGACTTGCCGTCGCCCGCGACGCCGCATATTATCCTGATGTATCGGTGCGATACATCGCGACGATCTAGCGAGCCGAAGTATCGTCTCGACGCATCGCACGGATACAGCGGATCCACAAGCAGGGATTCACGTAGGAATTAGAGCGGACTATGGGGGCAGCGTGGGGCGCAACCGGTCCGCAGTGCTCGAGCTCGCCGTGCTCGGGGTGCTGCACAGGACGCCGATGCACGGCTACGAGCTGCGCAAGCAGATCACAAACGTACTCGGCTTGTTCCGCGCCCTGTCCTACGGCTCGCTCTACCCCTGCCTGCACGAACTCCTGGCCGCCGGGCTGATCGCAGAAGAGCACGATGAGGACGACCCCGCGGGGCCGACCCGTCCGGCCCGGGCAGCTCGCTCGAACGGTACCCCGCGACCGAGGGCAAGCCGCCGGGCGATGAAGGTATACAGGCTGACCGCCGACGGCAAGGAACGGCTGCAGGAACTCCTCCGCGAGGGGGGTCCCGCGGCCTGGGAGGACGACGGGTTCGGGGTTCATTTCGCTTTTTTCGGGCAGACGAGAGCCGACGTAAGGCTCCGGATCCTGGAGGGCCGCCGCAGCCGGCTCGAGGAGCGCATGGAGGCCTTCAGAGCGGCCTTCACGCGGACCAGGGAGCGCGTAGACAGCTACACCCTGGAACTGCACCGGCACGGCCTGGAGTCGGTGGAACGAGAAGTCCGATGGCTGAACGAGCTGATCGAAACGGAACGGCAGGCCGGCGGACCAGATAACACTTCCGATAAGGAGTCATCCTGATGGGCAAGGTACGCATCGCCGTCGTGGGGGTGGGTAACTGCGCTAGTTCCCTGGTACAGGGGCTGGAGTACTACAAGGACGCCCTCGACAGCGCCCGGGTCCCCGGCCTCATGCATGTCCGGTTCGGCCCCTACCACATCCGCGACGTGGAGATCGTTGCCGCGTTCGACGTGGACGCCAAGAAGGTCGGCTACGACCTGGCCGAGGCCATCAGGGCGAGCGAGAACAACACGATCAAGATCGCGGACGTGCCGCCCACCGGGGTGATAGTCCAGCGCGGTCACACCCTGGACGGCCTCGGCGAGTACTACCGGGAGCTCATCACCGAGTCGGACGAGCCGCCCGTGGACGTCGTACGGGCGCTGCGCGAATCCCGCGCCGATGTCCTGGTGTCGTACCTGCCGGTCGGGTCCGAGGAGGCCGACCGCCTCTACGCCCAGTGCGCGATCGACGCGCACGTCGCGTTCGTGAACGCGCTTCCCGTCTTCATCGCCTCGGACCCGGAATGGGCCGCGAAGTTCACGCAGGCCGGCGTGCCGATCATCGGTGACGACATCAAGTCCCAGGTCGGCGCCACCATCACGCACCGCGTCCTGGCCAAGCTCTTCGAGGACCGCGGAGTCGAGCTGCTGCGCACGTATCAGCTTAACTTCGGCGGCAACATGGACTTCATGAACATGCTGGAGCGCACCAGGCTCCAGTCCAAGAAGATCTCCAAGACCCGCGCGGTGACCTCGCAGATCCCGCACGAGATGGAGCGCGCGGCCGTACACATCGGCCCCTCGGACTACGTGCCGTGGCTCGACGACCGCAAGATGGCGTACGTGCGGCTGGAGGGCCGTGCGTTCGGCGACGTGCCGCTCAACCTGGAGTACAAGCTCGAGGTCTGGGACTCGCCCAACTCGGCCGGAGTGATCATCGACGCGGTGCGCGCGGCCAAGATCGCGCTCGATCGCGGCATCGGCGGCCCGGTGATCTCGGCCAGCTCCTACTTCATGAAGTCGCCGCCCGAGCAGTACGGCGACGACGTGTGCCGTGACCTGGTGGAGAAGTTTATCCGCGGCGAGGTCGCCCGCTGAACAGGGCGCCTCTAAGCTAAATTATGTGGCCAAGCGCAGATCGACGTTTATCGGCGAACTGCGCACGGTCCTGGCCGAACGGGATTTCCGGCGGCTGTTCGCGACCAGGCTGGTGTCCCAGACCGGCGACGGCATCATCACCGCCGGGGTCGGCACCTACGTGTTCTTCAACGCCTCGACGTTCCCGAGCCCGACCGCGGGGGCGGCCGCGTTCGTCGTCCTTTACCTGCCTTACTCGCTGGTGGGCCCGTTCGCCGGGGTGTTCATCGACCGCTGGTCCAGGCGCCAGATCCTGGTCTGGTCGGCGCTTGTGCGAGCCTTGTTCGTGGTGGCGACCGCGGCCTGCATGGCGGTAGGCAACCGCTCGGTGCCGCTGTACATCGCGCTGCTGCTTGTGCTCGGCGTCAACCGGTTCCTGCTGTCCACGCTGTCCGCGGCGCTGCCGCACGTGGTCGACGGGGACGTGCTGGTGATGGCCAACTCGGTGTCGCCGACCGCCGGCGGCATCATGTCGATCATCGGCGGTGTCGTGGCGCTTGGGCTCAACGTGGCCACCGGCAACACCGAGCGCGGCGCCGCGATCACCGTGCTGGTGGGTGGCGCCTGTTACGTGGCCGCCAGCGTGGTCGCGGCGACGATGCCACGCGACCTGCTCGGGCCGGTCCGCGAGCCCGGAGCGCCGCCGCCGGAGCGGCTGCGCCGCGAGCTGGCCCGGGTCGCGGTCGGGCTGGCCGACGGCGCGCGGTACATCGCCAGGCAGCGCGGCCCGGCGGCTGCGCTCGGCGCGACCGGCGCCTTCAGCCTCCTGCTCGGGCCGCTGTTCCTGATGGCGATCCTGCTGTACCGGAACGATTTCTACCGGTCGAGCGCCAAATTGGCCGAGAGTCACTTCGGAACGCTTGTCGTGGTCGCCGGGATCGGCTACTTCTGCGCGGCGCTGCTGACCCCGCCCGTGACCAGGCGGCTGTCCAAACCGGCCTGGATCACGGTGCTTCTCGCGTTCAGCGCAGTGGTGACCGTTGCGCTGGGCGAGACCTTCGTCCAGCTCGCCTACCTGGCCATCGGGTTCTGCCTGTACCTCACCAGGCAGGGCATAGCGATCACCGCGACCACGATCCTGCAGGAGGAGGTGGACGACGCCTACCGGGGCCGGGCGTTCGCCTTCTACGACATGATGTTCAACGTCACGTACGCCATCGGCGCCGCGATCTTCGCCGCCTTCATGCCGTCCGACGGCCGCTCGGCGATCATCGTCGGCGTCGTGGCCGTGGGGTACGCCGCGGCCGCGGCCGCCTACTGGGTGTCGGCGCGCGGATCGTCGTCTGGGTCGTCGTCTGGGTCGTCGTCGTCGCCGGGATCGGCTTCCGGCACGGAGGGATCGGGATCCGGCACGGATATCCCCTCATCCGCGGCCCAGCGCTTCAACTCCTGAGTCGCCCGTTCCGGGCCGACCAGCCCCTGCGCGATCCGCAGCTCGAGCAGGAAATCGTAGGCCTTTCCTACCAGCGGGCCGCCCCGGACGCCGAGGATGCGCATGATGTCGTAGCCGTTGAGCTCGGGCCTGATCTTGGCCAGTTCCTCCTGCTCGCTGAGCTCGGCGATGCGCTGTTCCAAGCCGTCGTAGGCGCGGGCCAGCCGCCTGGCCTTGGCCTGGTTGCGGGTGGTGCAGTCGGCCCTGGTCAGCACGTGCAGCCGGGTCAGCAGCGGCCCCGCGTCCCTGACGTAGCGCCGGACAGCCGAGTCGGTCCACTCGCCTTCCCCGTACCCGTGGAACCGCAGGTGCAGCTCCACCAGCCGGGACACGTCGCTCACCAGCTCCTTCGAGAAGCGCAGCGCGGTCAGCCTGCGGGCCGCCATCTTCGCCCCGACCACCTCATGGTGGTGGAACGCGACCCGCCCGTCTGGCAGCAGCGTCCTGGTCGCCGGCTTGCCGATGTCGTGCAGCAGCGCGGCCAGCCGCACGGTCAGGTCGCGGTCAAGCCCGTAGCGCGGCTCCAGTTCGATGGCCTGGGCCAGCACGGTGAGGCTGTGGGTGTAGACGTCCTTGTGCCGGTGATGCTCGTCGGCCTCCATCCGCAGCTTTGACACCTCGGGCAACACCTCGTCGGCGACACCGGTCTGGACCATCAGGTCGAGGCCCGGCCTCGGATCGGGGGTAAGCACCAGCTTGCTGAGCTCGCCGGCAATGCGTTCCTTTGAGACGATCTGCAGCCGGTCCGCCTGCTCGCTCATGGCCGCGCGCACGTCGTCGGCGACGGTGAAGCCCAGCTGGGCCGCGAACCTGGCCGCGCGCATGATGCGCAGCGGATCGTCGTTGAACGAGTCCTCGGGCCGCCCGGGAGTCCGCAGCACTCTGTCTTTCAGCGCCACCAGGCCGCCGAACGGGTCGACCAGCTCATAGCCGGGCAGTCTGGCCGCCATCGCGTTGATGGTGAAGTCCCGGCGGCTCAGGTCGTCCTCGAGAGACCGGCCGTACCGCACGTCCGGCTTGCGGGAGTCGTTCCGGTACTGCTCGCTGCGGTAAGTGGTGATCTCGAAGATCCGGCCGCCCTTGTGCAGGCCGACGGTGCCGAACGCGATCCCGGCCGTCCAGGTCGCATCGGCCCAGCCGTTGACAATGGACAGGATCTGCTCAGGCGTCGCGTCCGTGGTCATGTCAAGGTCGCCGACCGACTGCTCGCCGCGAACGCCGCGAAATACGTCCCTGACCCACCCGCCGACCAGGGCCAGCTCGTGGCCATGCTGCGCGAACAGGCGGCCAAGATCAGCGACCTCGGGGACACTCGCGCGCAGCAGCGCGGCGGCCGCCTTGCGCTGTTCGTTGCTCATGGGCACGGCCATTGAGGTTAACGCACGGTTTCAGTTCGGATCGGCAATAACATTCCAAGTGTGCACGGCTTGCGACCGGCGGACATCATGCGGAGGGTTCTGTCCCTGGCCGCTGCTGCCGTCGTGCCGACCGCAGTGACCGCCGCGCTCGGGGCGGCCGCTCCGGCGCAGGCTGCTACAACCGGTGCTGTCGCGCATCAGGCGGGCACGGTTTCTATCGTCATCGACTCGATGAGCCCGCAGACGGCCAAGCCAGGCAGCACGGTCACGGTGACGGGGACGGTGAGCAACGACACCTCGCAGACACAGACGGGCCTGCAGGTCCAGTTGCTCACCTCTTCTGTGCGTTTCGCGAGCCGGGACCAGATGGACGGGTACGCGAACCAGGGCACGGGCGTGAACTTGCTTGATGCCGGGAACCCGTTCGTGTTCCCTGGCAGCCTCGGCCCCGGCGCCACCGCGCGATGGCGTGCGTCGTTTCAGGTCAACAGCGTGGGCATAGCTGAGTTCGGCGTCTACCCGGTCAGCGCCGAGCTTGTTAACCCGGTGGACGACGATCTGGCCACGGACCAGACGCTGCTGCCATTCTGGCCGGGGCAGCAGGCCGCGGGCCTGGCCCGCCCGCTGAACATCGCGTGGGTCTGGCCGCTCATCGACCAGCCGCATCGCCAGGTGTGCTCGGCGCTGACGAACAACAACCTGGCCACCAGCCTGGCACCGGGCGGTCGGCTGTCGGACCTGCTCGAGGCCGGGCAGGCATTCCCCGGCTTGCACTTGACCTGGTTCATCGACCCGGCACTGCTCAGCGACGCGGAAACGATGACCGGCAGCTACCAGGTGGACTCCGGATCGGGCTGCACCGGCGCGACCACCAAGCCGGCCAGCAAGGCGGCCGTGAAGTGGCTGTCACAACTGCGGACGGTGACCGCCAGTCAGCCGACCGTCATCACTCCGTACGCCAACGTGGACGTCTCTGCGCTCGTCCACAGCGGGCTGACCTCAAGCCTGGCCGCGGCCTATAAGACCGGCAAGACGGTGGCCGACAGCGTGCTGCACGGATCGTTCGGCCCATCTATCGCGCTGCCCGCGGGCGGAACCGCGGACCTCAGCGTGCTCACTTACCTGGTCACCGACCAGCACATCGGCACGGTCGTGCTGGACAGCAATGAAATGCCGCCCTCGAACACGGCCGGGTTCGAGCCGGACAACGGGGTCACCTCGATCACCACGCCGGACGGCCTGAAAATGACCGTCCTGCTCGCCGATCACGGCCTGACCGGGGTGCTGGCGGCCGGGTCCGGCGCGGCCACGGTCAGTTCCCAGTTCTCGGTCAGCCAGCGGTTCCTGGCCCAGACCGCCATGATCGCCGCCGAGGCGCCAGACTCGGAACGCTCGATCGTGGTGGCGCCGCCAGAGGACTGGAGCCCGTCGGCCGCGCTGGCCGTCCAGCTGCTCAGCGAGACAGCCAGCGCGCCGTGGCTGACGCCCACCCCGCTGGGCGGCGTGGCCCAGAGCCCGAACAGCGATCTCGGCATCCACCGCCAGGCGCCGCCGACCAGCCGGGTCAGCCGGGATGAGCTCAGCGCCAGCTACCTGAGCGGGGTGGGGGCGGTAGCCACCGCACTCGGCACTTACCAGTCCATGCTCTACCAGCCCTCCCACTCCTACACCCGGGGGCTCAACGAGGCGGTGATCGCCACGATGTCGTCCGCCTGGCGCGGCAGAGGGCAGGCCCAGGGCCTCGCTTTGAAGGACAAGCTGTCGTCGTACGTGGACGGCGAGGAGAAGCTGGTCAAGATCATCGCCTCGAAGCAGGTGCCGATGGGCGGCTCCTCCGGGCCGGTGCCCGTGTCCATCCAGAACGGGTCACATCACCCCATCCGGGTCCGGCTGAACGCCATTGTGGACAACGTCCCGGGCCGGGCGTCCCAGCTGACCGTGGGGCACTTTCAGAACCTGCAAACGGTCCAGACCGGGCAGTCGGTGACAGTCCGGCTCCCGGTGACGTCGGCGCCGATCGGGCCGACCGCTATCGAGCTCACCCTGACCACCCCGGATGGGAGGATGCTGCCGGCCTCCACCCGCCTCACGGTCGAGTCGACGAGGTACGGCCGCGCGATCTTGTTCCTCATCGGCGCCGCGATCGGCGTCCTCGTCCTGACCTCGGTGTCGCGCGGCGTCCGCCGGTGGCTACGGACAGGTCGTCATGTCGTCGCCGAAAATACGGTTCCACCGGGTAGCGTCGAGGCAGGCACCAGCAGCGCGCGAAACCCAACGGAGGCACCGGATGACCTGGCCGATGCACGACGCTGGGCCGATGAGACCTGAGCCGGGCCAGCCGCGACGCTCTGACACGCGACACCCGGACACGCGACACCTAGAGCCGGGTCGGCCGGAGCCGGAGCCGCCGCCCGAGGAGCTGACGGCGCCGCTGCCGCCTGGTCCGCCGCGGCACGCCCGGACCGCCTCGGTCACCGACCCGCTTCCGCCGCTTGAGGGACCGATGCCGGGCGGCGGGCCCAGCCCGGCCGAGACGACGCTGCCGCTGGCGCTCGGGTGGCCCGCTCCGCCCGCCGCGCCCACCCGGCCGCTGCGCACCCCCCGGCCCGGTCCGCCGGGCGCGCCCGGCGGGGGGCAGGCACCTCCAGGCTGGCGCCGCGTGCCCAGGTCGGCGCCCTACCGCACGCCCGAGGACCTGCGACCGCAGTACCCGCAGCCCGGTTACCGCCCGCCCGCGCCCGGTGGCCCCGGTGCGCCCGGTACGCCCGGCGGCCCCGGTACGCCCGGTACGCCTGGCGGCCCCGGTGCGCCGGGAGGCCCGGGCGGGCCTGGAGGCCGCGGGGTCAGGGCGGATCGTGGGCCCGGGCAGCGCACCGCCCCGCGACCCAGCCTGGTCCGCTCCGGGGCCGGCATGGCGATCGGCACCCTGGTCTCGCGGGCCACCGGCTTCCTGCGCACCCTTGTCCTGGTCTACGCGATCGGCGTGATCGGGCTCAGCGACGCGTACAACAACGCCAACACGCTGCCGAACACCGTCTACTACCTCATGCTTGGCGGCATCTTCACCAGCGTGGTGGTGCCGCTGCTTGTCCGCGCGGCCCGGCGCGACCCCGACCACGGCGAGGCCTACGCGCAGCGGATGTTCACCCTGGGCGCGCTGGCGCTGCTCGTGGTCACCGTGGTGGCCACGCTGCTGGCGGGCCCGCTGGTCGATCTTTATGCGCCGACCATTCACGGTCCGGCCGGGAGCGCGCTCGGCGACGAGCACCACGTGATGGTGGTCTGGGCCTACTTCTTCATCCCGCAGATCTTCTTCTACGGCATGAGCTCCCTGATCGGGGCGATCCTGAACACCCGCGGCCGGTTCGCGGCGCCGATGTGGGCGCCGGTCATCAACAACCTGGTCGTGATCGTGGTCGGCGGTCTTTACATCGCGACAGTGGGCCTGGGCAAGACCCCGCAGAACATCTCAGCCACCGGGGTGCAGTTGCTCGGCGTCGGCACCACGCTCGGCGTCGTCCTGCAGACCATCGTCCTGTTCCCGTCGCTGCGCGGGGCCGGGTTCCGCTGGCGGCCCACGCTGGAGTTCCGGCGGGGCGAGGTGTCCGAGATGGGCCGGATGGCCGGCTGGATGACCGTCTATGTCGTCTCCCAGTGGGCCGGGACCCTGATCGTGCAGATCGTCGCGAACGCGGCCTCGGCTCAGGCCAACGGCTACTCGGCATACTCCTACTCGTGGCAGCTTTTCCAGCTCCCTTACGCGATCATCGGCATCTCGGTGATCACGGCACTGCTGCCCCGGATGAGCGAGCACGCGAGCGCCCGCCGCTACTCCCTGGTCAGGGACGACTTCTCGATCGGCGTCCGGCTGGCCTCGGTGCTTGTGGTGCCCGCGGCCATCTACCTGGGCCTGCTCGGCGGCCCGCTGGCCGAGCTGCTGTTCTCCTACGGCCGCACCCCGGCCAGCGACGCCAGGTACATCGGCGAGGTGTTCGGCCTGTTCTCCCTTGGCCTGGTCCCCTACATGCTCACCCAGCTGCAGCTGCGGGTCTTCTACTCGTTCCAGGACAGCCGGACCGCCGCCCTGGTGGGCATACTCACCATGAGCGTCGGCATCGCGGGCGACTATATCGCGCTGTCCATCCTGCCCCGCCTGGACGTGGTGGCCGGGCTTGGCATCGTGTACGGGATCTCCAACCTGACGGGGGCGGCGGTCGGCTGGGCCCTGCTGCTGCGCCGCGTCGGCAGCCTGGACGGCTGGGCCATCACCCGGAGCCTGACCCGGATGCACCTGGCCACCGTGCCCGGCCTGTTTTTCGCGCTGTTCGTCATGATCGGCGCCGCGCATGTGGTGCACAACCCAAGCGCGTCATACGGCTTGCTCGTCACGGTCATCGGCGGCGGCGGCGCGGTCCTGCTCTACGCGCTTTCCGCCCGCGTGCTTCGGGTGGCCGAGTTCGGCTTCCTAGCCAGGACGGTGGCGGCGAGGTTCAGCGGGCGAAGCGGGCGGCATTAGCATGGGTGACGACCTATGAGCACACACGAGCCGGAACCAGAACCACCTCTGGCGGGGCGATACCGCCTCGTCAGCCAGACGGACGCGGGCACCGGCTGGACGTTCTGGAAGGCGATCGACGAGATCCTCGCCCGCTCCGTCACTGTGCTCACATTCGCGGCCGACTTCCCGCGTACGGCCGAGGCCATCACGGCCGCCAGGGCCGCGAGCAGGGTCGGGGACCCCCGGTTCTCCCAGGTCTTCGACGTGGAAGATGCCGACGGGCACGCGTACGTGGTGATGGAGTGGGTGGTTGGCGAGTCACTCCTCGACATGCTGGCCCCCGGGCCGCTCGACGCCCCGCGCGCGGTTTCGCTGGTGTCCGAGGCCGCCCAGGCGATCGCGGCGGCGCATGCGTTCGGCCTGGCCCACCTGCGGCTGAGCCCGGAATACCTGCACTGGACGCGGGGCAGCGGCGTGAAGATCACCGGGCTGGGCATCGCCGCCGTGCTGACCGACCCGCCCGCGGCCGCTTCCCCTGTGGCTGACGGGGCCGAGAGCGCCGAGTTCATCGACACCCGTGACCTGGCCCGGCTGCTGTACGCGGCGCTGACCGGCTACTGGCCCGGTCCCGGCGAATCCGGCGGACCCGGCGAACCCGCGGCGGCGGCCGCGGACGCCGCGCCCGGCCTTCCCCCCGCCCCGGAGGCCGACGGCCTGCCGTTGACCCCGCGGGAGCTGTCCCCGGCCGTGCCGACCGCCATCGACGCGATCGTCTGCCAGGTCCTGTTCGAGCGACCGGGCGGTGACGGCCAGGCGCCGGGCAGCCCGGCCATGCTGGCCGAGGCGCTGGCCAACGTCGCCACACCTGACCTGCCACCGATCGCGGCTACGCCGGGAACGATGTCGCTGCGACCGGACCCGGCCCCGCCATGGGCAACGGACGGAACGGCCGGACCCAAGGGGCTCACCGCCCAATACCCAGAGATCACTCCGACCCGCCGTGCCTCGCGCACCGCATCCCGCACCGCCTACCGTCGGCACGCCGAGCGCTCTCCGGCGCCGGTCATCCTCAGCGCGGTCATCGTGCTCATGGTCGCCGCGGCCGGGGTGGCGGGCTGGGCGCTCAGCCACCGGGGCAGCGGCAACGCGGCCGCCGGGCTGTCACCGACCCAGTCCTCGTCACCCTCTCCGTCCGCGGCGGCCTCGGTCGTGCTGCGGCCGGTGGGCGCGAACAGCTTCGACGTCTACGGCAACGACGGCGGAAACGAGAACGCCAGCGCGGCCAAGAACGCGATAGACAACAGCTCGAGCACGTTCTGGCACACCGAGTACTACTTCAACTCCCCGAAATTCGGCAACCTCAAGCCGGGCACCGGACTCATATTGGATATGGGCGAACAGGTACGGCTGAGCCAGGTGGTGGTCCAGTTCGGCAACACCTGCTGCGCGCACGTCGAGATCGAGGTCGGCAACAGCAACAACCCGGTACCTTCCACGCTGAGCACGTTCACCCAGGTGGCAAGTTCGGACTCCGCATCAGGCGTGACGGATTTCAACGTGACGAGCAAGGCCACCGGCCGTTACGTGCTGATCTGGATCACCAGCCTGCCGCCGCTGGCCGGAGCGAGCAACCGGTATGAGGCGGAGATCTACAACGTCCTGATCCACGGCTCGGCCGTAAGCCAGTCGGGCTGATGCTCCGTGGCCAACACCGACGGCGAGTGGCCCTCGGACGCTGAACTTCTGCTGCGGCATGTGGCGGGCGACAGCGATGCGTTCGGGGAACTGTTCCGCAGGCACCGTGACCGGCTGTGGGCGGTCGCGCTGCGCACCGTCTGCGACCCCGAGGAGGCCGCCGACGCGCTCCAGGACGCGATGGTCTCCGCCTTCCGCCGGGCGGCCGATTTTCGCGGCGATTCCGCCGTCACGACCTGGCTGCACCGTATCGTGGTCAACGCGTCCCTTGACCGGCTGCGCCGCCGGGCCGTCCGCCCGGCGATGTCGGCCGGCGACGAGCACGCGCTCGAGGCCCTGGTGGTGCATGACCCGGATCCCGCGCGGACCGCCGACACCAAGCTGGACGTCGACGCGGCGCTGCGGATCCTGCCGCCGACGCAGCGCGCGGCCCTGGTGGTCGTCGACATGCTCGGGTTTTCGGTCGCCGACGCCGCCGTCATCCTGGGCACCTCACCCGGCACGGTCAAGAGCCGCTGCGCCCGGGCCCGGGCCCGGCTGCTGCCCCACGTGGAACATCTGCGGGGGAACCGATCCGCGAGCGAGAGCGTCTCACCTGCGCAGGGAGGAGACGTATGAGTCACCCGGACTCAGGGGTCCTGGCCGAGTTCCGCGCGGGGATTATCGACGGGCGCCGCGGCGCCCGGATCTCGGCGCACCTTGCCACCTGCGAGCATTGTGCTGACCTTTGCGACAGCCTGGCCGAGGTCTCCGTGCTGATCGGCGCGGTGCCGGTCCCCGTCATGCCCGACCAGGTGGTCCGGCGGCTCGACGGCGTGCTCGCCGCAGAGGCGGCACGAAGAGATATTTCCGAACGGGCCGGTGTTCACAGCTCGCCGGGCCGCGTAGCAGGGAGCAGCATAAACGGGGCCGCATCCGGGAGCGGCACAAACCCGGCCGGATCGGGGAGCGGCACAAATGGGGCCGGATCCGGTCGGCGCTGGAATTTCCGGCTGGTCGCCATGCGTGTCCTCGCGCCCGCGGCCGCGGCCGTGCTGCTCGGCGCGGGCGGGTACGGCCTGAGCCAGATCGGGGCCACCTCCCCCACCGAGTCGACCGCCGCCTCGGAGCCCTCGGCGGCGGCGTCATCGGTGGGGCACGGCGCCGCGTCGTCAGCGAGCCGCGCCGGGGCGATCCCGGAAATCGAGGCTCCCGCGTTGCAGGTCGTGATCAGCAGCACCGATTACCGGCGCACCACGCTGCGCCAGCAGCTTGAGCGGCAGCTGCGGCTGCCCAAGGGCGACGCCGGCCCCAATGAGCCCGCCACACTATCGGTCAAGGCGTGCGTGCTGCGGGTGACCAAAGGCATCAGCCCAGGTACCCTCCTGCTGGTGGAGGAGGCCTACTTCCAGGGCCAGCCGGCCACCGTGATCGTCGCCGTGAGCGGCCATCAGCAAATCGCCTGGGTGGCCGGAGACGGCTGCTCGGCCGCCGAGAAGGACCTGCTCGCGATGACGGCGCTGTCGGGAACATCCGCGAACTAGTATCGGTTCACTGGAGTGCTAGTCGGATGAGGGGGGTGGATGGGGGTTGGCCGAGGTGCCCGAAGTCCGGAACGTCATCATCATCGGATCCGGCCCGGCCGGTTACACGGCGGCGCTGTACTCCGCCCGCGCGGAGCTGAGGCCCCTGGTGTTCGAGGGGTCGGTCACGGCCGGCGGGGCGCTCATGCAGACCACCGAGGTGGAGAACTTCCCCGGGTTCCCCGACGCCATCATGGGCCCTGCGCTGATGGAGTCGATGCGCAAGCAGGCCGAACGGTTCGGCGCCGAACTGCTGTCCGACGACGTGATCGAGGTGGACCTGCACGCCACCCCCAAGGTCGTACGGACCGACACTGAGACGTACCTGGCCAGGGCGGTCATCATCGCCACCGGCTCGCGGTACAAGGAGCTTGGCGTGCCGGGGGAGAAGAAGCTCGGGGGGCACGGCGTCTCCTGGTGCGCCACCTGCGACGGGTTCTTCTTCCGCGGGCACGACATCGCGGTCGTCGGCGGCGGCGACTCGGCCATGGAGGAGGCCACGTTCCTGACCAGGTTCGGCAAGTCGGTCACCGTGATCCACCGCCGGGACGCGCTCCGGGCCTCGAAGATCATGCAGGAACGCGCCCTGACCAATCCCAAGATCAAGTTCCTGTGGAACAGCGAGGTGGCCGAGGTCCTCGGCACGGACAAGGTGACCGGGCTGCGCATCCGCAGCACCAAGGACGGCACGGAGCACGAGGTGCCGGTGACCGGGGTCTTCGTCGCCATCGGGCACGATCCGCGGTCCGAACTGTTCACCGGGCAGCTCGCCACCGACCCCGAGGGGTACCTGCTGGTCGACCAGCCGTCGACGCGCACCGCCATCGAGGGCGTATTCGCCTGCGGCGACGTGGTGGATCACACGTACCGGCAGGCCGTGACCGCGGCCGGAACGGGCTGCGCCGCCTCCCTGGACGCCGAGCGCTGGCTGGCAAGCCAGGAGCACTGAAACTTACAGCACTGAACACTCACGCAATCCAAGGGATGTGATCGCAAGTGGCGACCAAGGTCGTGACCGAGGAGACCTTCGAGACGGAGGTCCTGAAGAGCGAGAAGCCGGTCATCGTCGATTACTGGGCCGAGTGGTGCGGCCCGTGCCGCATGGTTGCCCCGGTCCTCGAGGAGATCGCGACCGAGTACGCGGACAAGCTCGATGTGGTCAAGCTCAACATCGACGAGAACCCCGCCGTCTCCCAGCGTTACGGGATCATGGCCATCCCGACCATGAACGTGTTCTCGGGCGGCCAAGTGGTCAAGCAGATCGTCGGGGCCAAGCCCAAGTCCGCGCTGCTCCGCGAACTGGCCGAATTCATCTGAGCCCAGGCCTTCGCAAACAGGGTGCCCCTGGCCTCACACTGGCTGCACCTTACACCGGCCGTAGGGCACCCTGGGGGGCGGACGGGGTCATCGAGCCGAGCAGGCGCTCGAGCGCGACCTCGACGTCCTCGCGCCAGGTCAGGATCGTCCGCAGTTCCATCCGCAGCCGCGGGTAGTGGTGATGCGGCCTGATGGTCTTGAACCCCACCGCGAGCAGGTAATCCACCGGCAGCATGCAGGAAGGCGATTCCCACCGCCGGTCGCCGAACGCCTCGATCGCCTTGACCCCCCGCCGGGTAAGGTCCTTGGCCATCCCCTGCACGAGCATCCGGCCGATCCCGCCGCCGGTGAACTCGCTCAGCAGGTGGGCGGTCATGAACAGCACCGCGTCGGCGCTTACCGGGCTGGTGGGAAACGCCAGCGAACGCGGAACATACTGCGGTGGCGCGAACAGCATGTACCCGGCGGCGACGCCGTCGACGTACGCGATCTTCCCGCAGCTGCCCCATTCGAGCAGCACCGAAGACACCCACGACTCTTTCTCGAGTTCCGGGTCGCCGCTTTCCTCGGCTCGGGCCCGGCTCACCGGTCCGAGTTCCCAGAAGACGCACTTGCGGCACTTCGGCGGCATGTCGCCGAGATTGTCCAGCGTGATATTGACGATACGACGCGACATCCTGTTCCCCGGTCGGGCCGATCCAGGCCAAATCCACAAGCCTGCCCAGGAGGTACCCCTTATCCTGGCATGATACTGGAGCCGATTTCAGGAGAAGCCGTGACCGCCGACGAGCAGCCCGCATCGCAGCTACAGCGAATTGATCCCTACGTCGGTCAGTACGCCGAACGTGCCGTTGGCATGGTGGCCTCGGAAATCCGCGCCCTGTTCGCCGTGGCCGCCAGGCCCGAGATCGTTTCGCTGGCCGGCGGCTCACCGTATGTGACCGCGCTTCCGCTTGACGCCGTGGGCGAGATGATCGGCCAGCTGGTGGCCGACCGCGGTGACACGGCGCTGCAGTACTGCACCGCGCAGGGGGACGCCGGGCTGCGCGAGCGGATCTGCGACGTGATGGCGCTGGAGCAGATCCGGGCCCACCCCGACGAAATCGTGGTCACCGTCGGCTCACAGCAGGCGCTCGACCTGCTCACCAGGATCTTCATCGACCCCGGCGACGTGATCTTGGCCGAGGCGCCGTCCTACGTGGGCGCCCTTGGCGCCTTTGCCTCCTACCAGGCCCACGTGGTCCACGTGGCGATGGACGATGACGGGCTGATCCCCGAGGCGGTCGAGGAGGCCGTCGAGCGCACCGCCGCCGCCGGGCGGCGGGCCAAGTTCCTGTACACCGTGCCGAACTTCCACAACCCGGCCGGGGTGACGCTCGCGGCCGAGCGGCGGAACCGGATCCTCGACATCTGCCACCGCGCGGGCGTGCTCGTGGTCGAGGACAACCCCTACGGCCTGCTCGGCTTCGACGGCGAGCCGATGAGGCCGATGCGAGCCGACGACGACGAGGGCGTCGTGTACCTCGGCACGTTCTCCAAGACCTTCTCCGCGGGCGTCCGGGTCGGCTGGGCCGTGGCACCGCCCGCCATCAAGGACAAGCTGATCCTGGCCGCCGAGTCGGCCGTGCTTTGCCACTCCGCCTTCTCCCAGCTGACCGTGCGCGAGTACCTGGCAACCCAGCCGTGGCAGGAACAGATCAAGACGTTCCGTGAGATCTACCGGGAGCGCCGGGATGCCACCCTCGACGCCCTGGCCAGCCTGATGCCGCCGGGCTGCCGCTGGACCCGGCCGCGCGGCGGGCTTTTCGTCTGGCTGACCCTGCCCGAGGGAGTCCACGCCAAGGCCATGCTGCCGCGGGCGATCTCGTCGCGGGTCGCCTACGTGCCTGGCACCGGCTTCTACGCGGACGGCTCGGGCGGCCAGTACGCGCGGCTGTGCTACTCACTGCCGAGCCCGGACCGGATCCGGGAGGGAATCCGCCGCCTGGCCTCGGTGATCGAGACCGAGATCCAGCTGCGGGACGACTTCGGTCCGGCCCCGGGAACTCGCTGAGATCATGAACGAACTCGACCGCGTCGTGGTGCTCGCCGGCGGCCTGTCCGCGGAGCGGGAGGTGTCGCTGCGCTCCGGCGAGCGGGTCCGCGACGCTCTGGCCGAGGCGGGCATAGACGCCACGGTGGCCGACGCCGACGCCGACCTGCTCACCCAGCTGCACGCCGACCCGCCCAGTGCGGTATTCCCCGTGATACACGGCGCATCGGGGGAGGACGGCGCGATCAGGGAGGTTCTCGGGCTGCTCGGCACGCCGTACGTCGGCTCGCAGGCCAGCGCGTGCCAGATGGCCTTCGACAAGCCTGTGGCCAAGGCCCTAGTCTCGGCGGCCGGGCTGACCACGCCGCAATCGGTGACGCTGCCGCGGGAAACCTTCCACGATCTCGGCGCTACCGCGGTCATCGACCTCATCATCGCCAGGCTCGGGCTCCCGCTGTACGTCAAGCCGTCCCGGGGCGGCTCCGCCCTCGGCGCGGGACCCGTGCGCGACGGGGCGGAACTGCCCGCCGCCCTGCTCAGCTGTTTCGCCTACGGCGACATCGCGCTCATCGAGCGGTTCATCCCGGGTACCGAGGTCGCCGTCGGTGTGATCGACCTGGGCGCCGGCCCGCAGGCGCTGCCGGCCGTGGAGATCGTCCCGAGTGACGACGGCTACGACTACGCGGCCAGGTACACCGCGGGCAAGACCGAGTTCTACGTCCCGGCCCGGCTGCCCGCCGGGGCCGCGGCCGAGGTGGCCAGGATCGCGGTCGCCGCGCATTCGGTCCTCGGGCTGCGTGACCTGTCAAGGACAGACCTGATCGTGGACGAGCAGGGCACGGCGTTCTTCCTCGAGGTAAACGTCTCGCCGGGGATGACAGAGACCAGCACGCTGCCGATGGCGCTCGAGGCCTCGGGCCACTCGTTCGGCACCACCTGCGTGCGACTGCTTGAACTGGCCGCCGACCGCGGCGCCTAGATTCCCGGCTGGCCGGGTAGCCGCACGCGACGCTCGTCGGCCTCGCGCCTTCGCTGCCACTCGGCCGCGATATCGGCGGTGGCAACCGGATATGACGATGCCTTCTCCGCGTAGCCGGCCGCCAGGTCCGCGCTGAACAACTCGCCGTTCAGCATGATCGGCACGCCGCTTGCCATGGCCAGGTTGACCGCGTCGCTTGGCCGGGCGTCGACCTCCCGCGGTCCGTCTGGCCCCTGCACTACGACGCACCCGTAGTAAACCGCATCAAGCAGCCGGGTGATCTTCACCTCGGTGATATGGGATCCGGCCGCCTCGACCAGCCCGGCCGCCAGTTTGTAGGGGAACGGGCGCGGCGTCTCGACCGACTCAAGCACCAGCGCGAGCACGGTGGCCTCGGCCGGTCCTATCCAGATGGGTAGCCTGCGGTCACCGCCGCGTTCGGCCAGGACCATGACATTCTGGCGGTGCAAGACGTCGTCGTCCTCGTTCCTGCGGATCTCCGAAACCTGGACCTCGACCCATTCCGTTGCTGTCACCGCGGGTACCTCCGCCTTCACGATTTCCCTGAACTGTGCTTCCCTGAACTGTGTTTCCCTGAACTGGGCGAGTTTCGGAGTCAGTGCGGCTCGCCCCTGATGCAGCCGCATCTTGACCGCACCGACCGAGATGCCGAGTTCCGCGGCCACCTCCCGGTGGCTCAGGCCCTGCAGGTAGAACAGCCGCACGGCGTCCTGCTGGCCGTCGGCCAGCGTGCCGATGGCATCGCGAACCCGAGCCGCGGTATCGGCGATCTCCGCCGCCTCGGCCGGATCCGGCGAAGCCGATGCCAGGTCCAGCCGTCGGCAGAGAACCTCCGACTGGAGTTGCCGTAGCCACCTGCGGGACACGTTCAGCGCTATCCCGCAAAACCAGGCACCGAACCTGTCAGGTGACCGCAGCCGCTCGAGGTCCGTCATCGCAGCGACCGCAGCCTCCTGCACCGCGTCGCGCGCCAGATCCGGCGACCCGAGAACCCGCCCGGCCAGCAGAACCGCGGTACCCCAGTGCCGGCGCAACAACTCCGCCATCGCCCCCCGAGACCCGCCCAGCGCCTGGTGCACGAGGTCCGCATCCGGAATCGTCTCAAGCGGAGCCTGTCCCACGCTCTATAGTGCCCGCACGCCGTCCCCGGGTTAGCCCCGCGCCCCGAACATACTGCGCTGACGACACCGGAGCCAGCCTCTACTTCCCCGGCATCGGCCGCGCCAACAGGCGTTACTCCGTTGCTGGCGCGGGTTAGCGGGTCGCCGGGCGGGCGGACTGCGCCTGGATGTCGGCTTCTTCGGCCGCCGTGCTGGCGGGCTGGGCGGGCAGGAACAAGACGGCCAGGACGGCGCCGACTGCGGCGACGGCTCCGGCCACGAGCGCACCGATGATCAGGCCGCGCAGGAACGCGTTGGTGGAGGCGTGTTGCAGTGCCAGGCCCAGCGCCGGGTGGCCGAGGGCGGCGATCTGGCCGGCGGCGGCGTAGGCGGCGCCGACGGACTGGTGCGCGATGGCCGCGACGGGGCCGGGCACGCTGGTCGGCATAGTGGCGGTGAGCCGTGATCCGTAGACCGAGGCGTATACGCTGCCGATCACGGCGGCGCCGAGGGTGCCGCCGACGAGCCTGGTGGAGTCGTTGACGGCCGAACCGACCCCGGCTTTGGCCCGGGAGATGGCGCCCATGATGGACTCGGTGGCCGGCGCTGAGGTCAGGCCCATGCCCAGCCCGTAGACCACCATCTGGGCCGCGATTACGCCGTAGCTGAGCGTTGCGCTGGCCGTGGCCGCCACCCAGCCGTAGAACCCGGCCATCGCGACCAGGCCCGCGGTGACGACCAGCTTGGTCCCGGCCCGCACGGCGACCTGGGTCCCGGCGACCGAGCCGACGCCGACCGACAGCGCCACCGGGAGCAGACGCACCCCGGCGGACAGCGGGGCGTAGCCGCGGACGAACTGGAAGTACTGGGTGATCAGGAAGATGAACCCGAACAGGGTGAAGAACGACACGGTGACCGCGCCGCTGGCCGCGCTGAACCGCATGTTGCGGAACAGCCGCACATCGAGCATCGGGCGCGCGGCGTGCCGCTCCCGGGCGATGAACGCGGTGAGCAGGACCGCCGAGGCAGTAAAGCCGGCCAGGCTGCGCGCGGCGGCCCACCCGTAGGTCGGCGCCTCGATGATGGTGAAGATCAGCAGGGCCATGGCCGTCGACGACAGCACCAGGCCGGGCAGGTCTAGGGCGGCCGCGTCCGGGTCCTTGGAGGTGGGCACGGCGAGCGCCACCAAAACCGCGGCGGCTGCCGCGACCGGCGCCATGGCGATGAAGATGCTGGCCCAGCTGAAGTGCTCCAGGAGCCAGCCCCCCACGATGGGTCCCATCGCGATGGCCACGCCCGCCACCGCGCCCCACAATCCGATGGCCCGGGCCCGTTCCCTTCGCTCGGTGAAGACGTTGGAGATCAGCGACAGCGTCGCCGGGAACGTCATGGCGGCGCCCAGCCCCATCACCGACCGGGCCGCGATCAGCTGCGCCGGGTCGGTGGTGAACCCGCCGGCCAGGCTGGCAGTCCCCACGACCGCCAGCCCGGCCAGCAGCATGCCCTTCCGGCCGAACCGGTCCGACAAGCCGCCGAACGCCAGCAGCAGCGCGGCGAAGACCAGGTTGTAGGAGTCGACAACCCACAGCAGATCAGTGGTGGTGGCGTGCAGCTGGCGCACCATGGCCGGAAGCGCCACGTTGACGAGGGTCGTGTCCAGGTTGACCAGGAATGCCGCCAGCAGCAGCGCGACGAGGATCAGCGGTTTGGATCGCATAGGTTCCCCCCGGGGGTTGTTCTGGCCGCGGTCACCGGCCGGCGGCTGCGGAGTCCGGACGGGCCGTGTTGCCGTCCCCCGGTGTTCCGCCTGTCACGGGTGCCGTCAGCCGCGCCGTGCGGGCAGGCCGGAAGACTGCCAGGGACGCTCGGCTTGCGGGGTCCGGCTCTCCGGGGAACGGTACGAATTCGCGCCGCTGTGGGGCGTCACCCGAAGGTGTACGCAGGGTGGAATATCGCGTCGCGGCGAGCCGTCACTCGAAGGTGCTACCGGGCCGGCTGGGGTGGGGTGTCAGGGAATCAGGCCGAGCTGCCGGGCCCGCGCGACGGCCTCGGTCCGGTTGACGGCGCCGAGCTTGCCCAGGACGTGGGTCACGTGCTTTTTGACCGTGTCCAGCGCTACCACCAGGTCGCGGGCGATGCGCTGATTGGACCGGCCCTCGGCGAGCAGCCGCAGCACCTCCAGTTCGCGGCCGGTCAGCGGCTCGGCCAGGCCCGGCGGCGCGGCGGCGGAATGCGTCGATGGCAGCACAGCGCCTGCCTGGCCGCAGGCGCGCCGGACCGCAGCCAGGTGACCAGCCCGGATGCCGAGGGGCTTGGCTCGCTGGTCCTGCCGGGCGGCGGAGAGCCGTGCCAGCAGCGCGCGCATCGGCGCGCCCTCGTCGGCAAAGGCCCGGACGTGGCCGTGCGGGCCGGCCAGGGTGAGCGCCTCGGCCAGCCCGCCGAGCGCGCCGGGGTGATCGCCGGAGGCGGCCAGCGCCAGCGCCCGCAGCGCCTGGATCTCGATGATGCTGCCGGTCCGGCCCTGACCGGCCGCAGCCTCCAGCAGCCGGCCCAGCAGCGTAAGCGCCAGACCTGGCTCGTCCTGAGCGAGCAGCACCCGGGCCAGCGCCAGGTACGCCGGCTCGCGGGGATAATCCGGCTCGTCATCCGGGCCGAGGCCCGCAGTCTTCGCCCACTGGGCGGCCGCAGCGGTATCGCCCTGGGCCAGCAGCAGCCGCGCGCGCTGCGACGGCACCGGGTTAAGCAGGGCCACCACGCGCGGGCTCAGCTCGACCCGCCCGGCCTGGTCCATCGCCTCCCCGGCCGCGGCCGCATCCCCGTTCGCCTGCCGGATCCGGGCCACCACAGCCAAACCGGTGGCCAGCGGCTGAGTGAGGGCAAGCTGGCGGCACAGCGTGACCCCCTGGGTGGCATGGTCAAGGGCAGCGGCCAGCTCGTCCCGCTCGTACAAGACCTCGGCCAGGCCCACGTGCGCCATGCCCATGTAGGGCGGCTGGCCCCGGTCCGCACCGGCCGTCTCCAGCGCCTGCCGGTAGGTCGCAAGCGCCGCATCCAGGTCGCCCCGGGCACGCTGCACCTGACCCAGGTCATAGCAGACCTCCATGGCCAGGTAGCCCTCACCGGCTGCCCGCCGCTCGGCGACCACCTCCGCCAGGCCGTATTCGGCCGGCCCGAGCCGGCCGCCCAGCCAGTCCGCCACCGCCAGGTTCCAGCGCACCATGGAGCGCATCAACCAGTCCTGCTCGCCCAAGTGGGCTAGGGCCTGCCGGTCGTAACCGGCCGCGAGGAGTGCATCCCCGCGAAGACGCGCGAGGTCGGCGCGCAGGAACGCGATCGCCCCAGGGACATTGGCCAGCACGCTCAGCGCCCGGCCGTATGACGGCTCATACGGTTCGTCGCCCGTAACCGCAAACGCGCTCTCGGCGTCGTCCAGCAGGCCCTCGACCGCTTCTACCTGGCGGCCGACGACGGCGCTGATTGCCTGGGCCAGGCACAGGCGCGGCCGGGCGCGCACCGACTCCGCGGGCAGCGCGGAAAGCCAGCGGCGCAAGGTCGCACCCTCACTGCGGCGAAGCAGCGGCCCGACGTGCCGCTCGACCACCCGCGCCGCCCAGGCCGCGTCCCCGGCGGCCAGCGCGTGCCGCACCGCGTCATCGGCCAGACCATGCTCCTCGAACCAGCCGGCCGCAGCCCGGTGCAGCCCCTGCACCCGGCCGGGCTGCTCGGCCCGCAGCCGGGCGCGGAGCAGGTCAGCGAACAGGTGGTGGTAGCGCCACCAGCCGCGCACCTCATCCAGCGGCACCAAGAACAGGCCCGCCCGCTCGATGTCCTGCAGCATCGCCTGGCTGCCGACCCGGCCGGTGACCGCGTCACACAGCTGTCCCGACAACCGGTCAAGCACCGAGGTCTCCAGCAAGAACCCGCGCACCTGCCCGGGCTGGCCGTCAAGGACCTCATCAGCCAGGTAGTCCAGCACGAACCGGTGGCTGCCGCTGAACGCCGCCACGAACCCGGCTGCATCCGCCCGCCCCCGCAGCGACAGGCCGGCCAGCTGCAGCCCAGCTGCCCACCCTTCGGTCCGGGCCGTCAGCGCCGCCACCGCCGTACCGGGCAGGCCCGGTCCGGCCGTCTCGCCCAGCAGCGCCGCCGCCTCCTCTGCGGTGAACCGCAGCTCCGCGGCGCGCAGCTCAGCCAGCTGGCCGCGGGCCCGCAGCCGGGCCAGCGGCAGCGGCGGTTCAGCCCGGCTGGACACCACCACGCGCAGGCCTGGAGGCAGGTTCCCCAGCAAAAACGACACCGACTCGTGCACGGGCCCGGAGTCGGCCAGGTGGTAGTCATCCAGGACTAGGACCATCTCATCCGGGCCGGGATGGGCGGCCATCTCGTTGATCAGGGCCGCCACCAGCCCCTCAAACGACCGCGGGGCCGGCGGGCCGAGCAGCGGGCCCACCAGCTCGGCCAGCCCCGGCCAGGCCCGGTCCAATGCGGCGACCACGTAGCGCCAGAACCGTGCCGGGTCGGTGTCGCCGACATCCAGGCCCAGCCATGCCACCGGCTGCCCGCCACCGCGGGCCCAGTCGGCCAGCAGTGCCGTCTTGCCGGACCCTGCCGGGGCGCATACCAGCACCCGCCCCCGCCTCAGCCCGCCGGCCAGCGCCTGCGCCAGACGTGGGCGCGGCACAAAGCCCGGCTGCGGCCGGGGCAGGTGCAGTTTGGTGGCCAGCAAGACATCGTGTTCGGACGCGGCAACCCCGGCCCGGGCCGCCGCAGGCGAGTCCGCCATCGGCGACCTACCGCTCAGCCGGCCAGCGATCCTCGGTCCGGCCGCTGGACGGGGCCATTTTACGACCTGACGCTCCCGGCAGGGCGGACCGGACCGGGCGCGACATCACCGCAACATTCCACCCGCATGCCACTTTCGGGTGACGCCCAGCCCCCGCGTCGGCTCCTACCGTACTCAGATGAAGGAACCACACATCAGGACGCAGGGACGGGAATTGCTGCCCTCAGGCCCGCCCGCGGCACGACCGTCCCGGCCGGCACCCGGCCCGCCCGCATTGCCGGGCTCGCGATGACAGCCAGCCCACCCGGCGACCCGCTGCGGGCCATGTGGCGGGCCGCGGGCCGCGCCGCGGCGGCCCGCCGCTGGCCGGGCCTGCGGTGAACGCGACCGGCGGGCCGGCCCACTACGAGATCCGGGTCGAGGGCGTCCTGGACAGCCGGTGGGCCAGCTGGTTCGGCGGCCTCCAGGTCGTCAGCGAGGGGGAGGAGACAGTCATCACCGGCCTGGTCGCGGACCAGCCCGCACTGCACGGGCTGCTGGCCAAAGTCCGCGACCTTGGGCTCTGCCTGATCTCCGCGCGCCGACTGGACATAGGCCAGGGCGGAAAAGGAGCACCGTCATGAGGCCCGGCCCTAGCCGCAGCCGAGGCCCGGCGGGCTTCCCCGCCGAGCTGACCCGCCAGCACGCGAACTTCGTTGCCGTCGGCCGAACCGTCAGCGGCCCGGCTCATGGCCGACGCCACCTAAAGGAGAAGACAATGCAGCTTGATATCGACGCGCTCAAGGAGGCGGCGGCCTGGCCGGACGCCGACCAGAACACCATCGTCATCCTCGCCGTCCAGATCATGGCCGCCGAGCTCTACCAGGACGGCTACGACTACTTCGCCGCGCGCTCGCACAGCACCCCTGCCGATGCCCTCTCGCTGGCGCTCGCCGGAACGTTCGAGTCCCGGCTCGACGGCAGGGCCGGGGAAGCGATCGCCAAGCTGGACGCGGCCACCGAGCTCGATCTCGGGCTGCCGCACTACTTCCGGGGAACCTCGCTGGCCCGGCTGCCCGGATGCGCGGGCCGCGCGGAGACCGTCGCCGCCGACCTGGAGTTCGTGCTCGCGGTCAAGGACCAGTTCCCGCCTGGCCTGCTACGGGCCGCATACGACGGGCTGGCGCATGCGTACGGCATCCTCGGCCGGACGCAGGAGGCGGAAGCGGCCCGGAGCCGATCCGGGCAGCTGATCACCGACTACTGGGTGACCGCCGACAGCGGGTTCCGGTTCGTGCCGCAAAAGCTCGCCCAACTCGCACCAGACGTGCACGTCGCCCACGGATACGACTTCTCCGACTTCGCCTTCGTCATCACCGCCGACGGGATCGTCGCCATCGACGCCGCCAGCACCCCCGAGCACGCGGCCGCGGCCCTGCGCGACCTTCGCGCGATCACCAGCCTGCCTATCACCCACGTCATCGTGACCCACGCGCACTGGGACCATCTGGGCGGGCTCGACATCCTCACCGCTGACGGCGCGACCGTGATCGCGCAAGCCAACTTCCCCGACGAGCTCCATCACCAGAACTCCGGCCCGCCGCCCTTCCCGTACTTCCTGCCGGCCGGCCGCAGCCATCGCGCCCAGGCCCGCCCGGACCAGCTCGTGAGCCAGTCAGAGAAGCTGACCATCGGCGGGGTGGAATTCGCACTCATCCCGATCGCCGGCGGTGAGACGCACGACGGCCTGATCATCCACCTCCCCGGCCGGGAGATCGTGTTCACCGGGGACATGAACATGCCCTACCTCGGCGCCCCGTTCTTCGCCGAAGGCTCCGCCGAGGGCCTGTTCGAGGCGATGGAAACCGTCATGGCACTGCACCCCCGGCTGCTGATCCACGGACACGCCGGGCTCACCGCCAACTACACCATCGAGGCCTTCCCCGGGCTCCTAGCGGCTCTCCGCGACCTGCACGACACCGTCCGGGCCGCCATCACCGCCGGGAGCACGCTCGCCGAGATCCTGCAGCTCAACCACATGCCAGAGGTGCTGAGGGAGCATCCCTCCGCAGTCATACCCTACGTGGTGACCCGCGACCACTTCATCCAGCGCGTCCACCGGCAGCGGACCGGGTACTGGCACTTCAAAGGCGACGGCGTCGAGCAGTTCGCGCCAGCCGAGCTGGCCGCGGCGGCGGACCTGCTCGGGGGCGGCACCGCCGCCGCCTTCCGCACGGCCGCGGCCGAGCTCGCCCGGCGCGGCGAGCACCCCCTCGCGCTGCGGATCCTCGACCTAGGGCTGCTCCGCTACCCCGGCACGCTCGAACTCAGCGACCTGCGGCACAGCGTTCTACAGCGGATGATCGAACGAAACCAGATGCTCGACCCGTTCAAGTTCGCCTACTACGCCGGCCTCGCCGATCTCAAGCTCGCATCTGCCGATTGATCCTCGGACCACGTTGCGCGTCCGATTCGGGTGCGGACAGCGGAGCCAGCAGTTCGTCCTGGCCTCGCCGAGCGCCGCTATTGGACCTTGACCCTGGGGCCAGCCGCACACTCTGAAGGCCGGCAGAGACAGGACAGGGAGCAGGCGTGACTCGTGCGGACTGGGACGTCGTGGTTGTTGCTCACCGCGGGATGGTCTCCGGCTTCCCGGAGAACACTCTCGCGGCGTACCGGCAGTCGATCTCGCTCGGATTCTCGGCAGTCGAGATCGACTTGCGTGCGACAGCGGACGGGCACATTGTCGTGATACACGACGAAACCGTCGACAGGACTACGAACGGTACGGGTGAAGTCGGCCGGATGACGCTGGCCGAGGTCAAGTCTCTGGACGCGGGCAGCCGGGCCGGTCCTGCATTCGCTGATCAGCGGGTTCCAACCTACGAGGAGGTCCTGGAGACCCTGCGCGGATCCGGCACGAAGATCGTGCTCGACATCAAGCCGAGCGAGGCGCTCGACCATGAGCGCGTGGTGCGCCTGACCGAGCGGTCCGGGGCGGTGCTCGATGTGATCGTCGGGCCGAGGAGCATCGCGGACCTGCGGGACTTCAAGAGACTGAACCCGAACCTGCGCGCACTTGCCCTGGTCCCGGGACCGGAGTTCGAGCCGCCCGACGCCGAAGCGATCGAAGAGTTCGCGCACGCTGGCGCGGACATGGTCCGGTTGTGGCCGCCATGGATCTTCACAGATCGTGACCGCGGTCGCGGGACCGGCCGGTCCCAGCTCATAGAACGCCTGCATGATCTGGGCAAGCCCGTGTGGACCACCGCCGACACGCTTTACAAGGACATCGATCCCGACCATCCGCGCGAGGATCTCAGCGAACTGGTCCGCCTGGGCGTCAATGGAATCATCACCGACGTTCCCGAACTCGCGCGGGAGTTGCTGTCAGCAAGGTAGGTATTCCATACCCGGCGGCGCTAATAAGTCAGGCATGCTTGATGAGCGGCGCGTCCCTGGTGAACTGCCGGAACCCGACTCCGTAGTACAGCCCGCGCGCCTGCGGGTGCCCCGGTGCCCCCAGGCAGGCGACCGTCATGTGAGTGGCTCCGGCTTCCCGTGCGGGGTGGACCTGATATCCCAGATAGGCGCCTGTAACGTCGGTCACCGACCCGTCGCTGCGCCTGACCTGGTGCGGCAGATAGGCCCAGGCCCACGCCACCAGCGCGTCGCCGGAGAACCACAGCCGGCGCGGCCAGGTCTCGCCGTCGCAGGCGTGCCCCTTGCCCCAGATCCGGCCGGCCTCACGAGGCGGCCACCAGCGCCATTACCCGCGCTCGAGCTTCGGCCGTCGCGTCGCTCACGGCATCTCCGCCGTCCTTGGCCCGGCGCTCAGCCGACGTCACGACGCTGACCGGAGCGCCGATGCGCACGATCACCGTGGCGCGGCGCGGCCGGCCGGTGGTTCCGTCCGGCGGTAGCAGCGTTCCCGTCCCGCTGATTGCGGCGGGCACGAGCGGGACGCCGGCCTGCGCGGCCAGGCGGGCCGCACCCCGGTGAAAGTCCCCTGTCTGCCCGTCCCGCGACCGGGTTCCCTCGGGAAAGACGATGACGTCGTGACCGGCCAGCAGCAGCCCGGCGGCGGCGGCCAGGTCGGCGCTGCCGCCCCCGGTACGCCGCACCGGGAACGCCGCGCACAGCACGCGGCAGACCCCTGGCCGCCACGGGCCGCGGAACCAGTAGTCCGCCGCCGCGGCCGCCGCTGGCTGCCGCCGGGCCGGCAGCGCCGCGATCAGCGCGGCCGTGTCGGCGTGCGAACGGTGATTTGCCACGAATACACACGGGCCGGCCGGCAGCGCGGCTGCGCCCTGCACACGCAGGCCACCGGTCAGCGTGAAGACGGTACGCCACAGTGCCCTTCGCGCCACAGCAGCCGCGAAAGCCACAGCAGCAACGGGAGCCCGCCTACTCACAGGATCACCGCCAGCGCCAGCGTCACGAGCAGCGAGTCGATACGGTCAAGCAGCCCCCCGAATCCTGGCAGCCAGCGGCCCGCGTCCTTGACTCCCGCGCCGCGTTTGACCATCGACTCGAGCAGGTCACCGAGTGGCGGCCCGACCGTGACCGCTATCACGTGCACGGGGGTGAATACCCCGCCCCCGCTCAGCGCGGCCGCGGCGGCCAGCGCCCCGACCGCGGCCAGGGCACCTCCGGCCACCCCGCTCCAGCGCTTCGCGGGCGACAGGGGTGACAGCGCGGGCCCGCCCAACAGGCGCCCGGCGCACCACGCGCCGACGTCTGCCACCGAGACCGCGAAGACCAGCGGCAGCGCGGCGGCGCGCAGCAGCACCAGCCCGCTCAGCGCCGCGAGCCAGCCTGCCCCGAATACACCGGCCGCGGCGCGGCGTGCACCGGCGGCAACATCGCCGCCGAGCACCGGAACCACCGCCGCCGCCAGCAGCGCGGCCGCCAGCGCGCGACCCAGCTCGGCGGGGATCCGCCAGGCGACCGCCGGCAGGATCACCGCCACCGCCGCGACCAGCGCCGAGTCGGCGGGCCCGAGCTTCACCAGCCGCCCGTATTCCACCGCGGCGGGCACGCCGAGCCCGGCGGCCAGCAGCGCCGCTCCGGGCGGGCCCAGCCACAGGCACCCGGCGGCCAGCGGGGCGGCCACCATCCAGGTTCGCCATTTGCGGATCACTTCGGCGTTCCCCGACGCGAGCGCGCCGATGCCACCGAGCGTGAGCACGCCAGCCAGGCATGCCGCCGTACCGGCCGTCCCGCTCACCGCGCACCTAGTGCGGCCCGCGCCAGCGGCACCATCCGCGCCAGCCGGGCCAGCCGGAAAAGCGCTGTCAGTGCCGAGCCGACCGCCAGTACCCCGAGGAACACGACGGGGAACCCGATGGCCGCCAGCAGTGCCAGAAGCAGGCAACGTTCGGTCTTGCCGACCGGGCCGCCCTGTATCCGGCCCAGGCCGGCCGCCGCGCCGGCCAGCGCCACCCAGGACGGCAGCGTGGCCGCGAGCGCCGCCGCCGCGACCAGCGCGGTCGGGCAGAAAGCGAGACAGCCGGCCAGCGCGGCAAGCTCGGCGGCACGATCACCAACCTCGTTGAGGACCGAACCGAACGGGGTGGTCCTGGCCTCGTCCCTGGCCACCCCGCCGTCGAGGTTGGCGCAGGCAAGCCGGGCGGCCAGCAGCACGGCCACCGTCGCGCCCGCGGTCGGCCCTGGCCGCAGCAGCGCCAGGGCGGCACCTGCACCGCCGCCGAACACGATCCCCGCCATCGTGATGAGGGTCGGCGGCACGTTCGCGGCCACCAGGCTCCGGCGGACTGGCGCGAGCCGACCCGCATACCAGGACTTGAAGCTGTACAGGCCGCCAGCGGCGGCGTGCGCGGAAATATCCATGGCCATCAGCCTCTCGGCCGACGGCCCGCGCGGCATCGGTGTTAGTACTCAACCGGGATGCCGTTGCTACTCATGAGTAGCTTATTCGCTGTTACTGGATTCCCCGGGCTCGGACTCGCCTGCCAGGCCGTGCTCGATGGCGTAGCGGACCAACTCGACCCGGTTGTGCAGGTGCAGCTTGCCCAGCGTGTTCTGCACGTGGTTCTGCACGGTGCGGTGGGAAAGCACCAGCCGGGCGGCGATCTGCTTGTAGGACAGCCCGGTGGCAACCATGCGCAGGATCTCGGTCTCGCGTTCGGTCAGCCGCGGCGCGCCGTCATCGTCTGTGGCGGGCGCGGAGGCCAGCCGCCGGAACTCGCCAAGTACGAGCGCGGCCAGCCCGGGGGTGAACACCGCATCGCCGTCGGCCGTGCGCCGCACCGCGGCGAGGAATTCCGGCCGTGCCGCCGATTTCAGCAGGTAGCCGACCGCACCCGCCTTCACGGCATCAAGCACGTCCTGCTGCTCGCCGCTCGCGGACAGGACAAGCACGCGCACCAGGGGGTAGGCCGCACGCAGGCCGCGAGTCACCTCGACACCGGACATGTCAGGCAGCTGCAGGTCGAGCACCACGACATCGGGCCGGGCCGCGCTGGTGACGCGCAGCGCCTGCGCGCCGTCGGCTGCCGTCGCCACGACGTCGTATCCGGCTTCGGCCAGGTCCCGTGCTACCGCGTCGCGCCACATCGGATGGTCATCGACCACCATGACCCGGATTGGCGGGTTTTGCCCCACGTCGGCACCCTAAGCCGTTCCCGATGACCGCGCCACCGGTATGTCGGCCCGGCGCGGCAGGCGCAGTTCTACTTCTGTGCCCTCCTCCGGGACGGAACGGACGGTGGCGGAACCGCCGAGGTCGCGGAGCCGACCGCAGATGGAGTGGCTGATCCCGAGCCGTCCAGCGGCCGCAGCCTCGGCCAGCCGCCCGTCAGGTATGCCGGGGCCGTCATCCCTGATCGTCACCGTGACCAGGCCCGGCTCGTCCTCGACCAGCACCCATGCGCGGGTCCGCTCGCCGCAATGCTGCCGCACGTTGTCGAGCGCCGCACGGATCGCCGAGGCCAGCTCATCTGCCGCGGCCTGTTTCAGCAGAACGGCCTGCGCCGGCGCCGATACGGTCACGCGGTCCGTGTGGGCGGACAGGATCATCGCGCGGAGGTCCACCTCACCGGACGCGCTAGGCTCCGGGGCACCCGCCGCGCCACCCTCCATCCCGCCCCGCACCAGGGTACGGAGCGCGGCTTCCTGCTGTCCCGCCAGTCGGCCGAGTTCAGCCGCCGCGCCGCCCGCTTCGGCGCCCCGCCGTTGCACCAGCGCCAGAACTTGCAGCACCGAGTCGTGGATGTCGCGGGCTAGGCGTTCCCTCTCCCGGCTGGCCGCCTCGACCTCTATGACATGCTGACGTTCGGATTCCACCTCGGCGGCGAGCCTGGCCAAGTGGCCGACGATCACGCCGGCCAGCAGCAGGAGAACCACGCCGTTGAGCGCCACGCTGAACGCCGCGTCGCGTACCAGCGCGAGGTCGCAGCCGGACATGACCAGGGCAGCGATCGCGCCCGCACGCCTGCCGTACCGGACTGCCCAGGCTAGGACGGGTCCGGCCAGCCAGGTCGCGGTCACCGGTGTCACCCCGTGCCGCGGGGCCTGCGGGTACTGCAGCACCGCGGTGCTCAGCAGCAGGCCCGCGGTGACCACGAGGTCGGCGCTTAGCAGGAGCCGGGTTCGACGGTCGGGCCGTGCGTAGCCGATGGTGGTGCCGACCGTCCACACCGTCATCACCGCGATGACCGCCCACGCCCAGTCTGGCCGCGAGTATTCGGCCCGGTCAATGACGGCAAGCCGCAACGCGGCGTACCCCACGCTGGCGAACCGGAAGACTGCGATCGCCCGCCACAGCGGTTCGGAACTACCGCGCTGGACGGGCCGGGGCACGGTGCTCACCGTCACACGTCACAACGTACATCGGCCACCCGTCCCCTAGGCTCGTGTCCATGACAGGACGCAAGAGCTTCGGAAGCGACAATCATGCCGGAGCACACCCGGCCGTGCTCCGCGCGATCATCGACGCCAACGCCGGTGACGCGGTGGCCTACGGAGCCGACGAATGGACCCAACGGGCGACCGCACGGCTGCGCGAGGAGTTCCGGGCCGACGGTGGTGTCTTCCTCGTGCTGAATGGCAGCGGTGCCAACGTCCTCGGCCTCAGCGTCCTGCTGCGCAGGCACGAGGCGGTCATCTGCGCGGAGTCCGCGCACATCAACACCGACGAGTGCGGCGCCCCCGAGCGCCTGGCCGGCACCAAGCTCCTCACGGTGCCTGCGCCGGATGGCAAGCTGACGCCTGAGCTGATCGCGGGCCGGTTGTCCGGCCGTGGTGACGATCATTTTGCCCAGCCGGGCGTGGTCGCGGTCAGCCAGTCGACCGAGTTCGGCACCTGCTACTCGCTGGCCGAGCTGCGCAAGATAGCCGACTTCTGCCGGGCCAGCGACCTGCGGGTGTTCCTGGACGGGGCCCGGCTGGCCAACGCGGCCGCGTCGCTCGACTGCTCCCTGGCCGAACTGGCCGAGTGCACGGATGTGCTCACCTTCGGCGGCACTAAGAACGGCGCGATGGGTGCGGAGGCGCTGGTCGTGATGCGCCGGGATCTGACGCAGGACGTGCCCTATCTGCGCAAGCAGCAGACTCAGCTGACCTCCAAGATGCGTTTCGTGGCGGCCCAGTTCGAGGCGCTCATGCACGATGATCTCTGGCGGAGCAATGCGGCCCACGCCAACGCCATGGCCCGCAGGCTCGCCGACGGTGCCAGCGCGGTGGAGGGCGCCGAGATCGTCTACCCGGTGCAGGCGAACGCGGTCTTCGCCCGCCTCCGCCCACAGCACATAGCTGCCCTCCAGCGCGACTGGACCTTCCACGTCTGGGACGAACGCGATTGCGTCGTCCGCTGGATGACCGCCTTCGATACCCCGGCAGCCGATGTCGAGGCGTTCCTGGAAGACATCCGGTCCACTGCGACCCAGTAACGGCAACCGGCCGCACGGTATCGGACGGCAATGTTTCACGTGAATCCAGGGATTACCAGGAGCCGGTTGTCAGTCCCGTGACCGGACGAAAGCAAGCAGATCAGCGTTGAGCCGCTCACGGTGCGACAGATGCGGCATATGCGCCGCAGCGCCGTAAACCACGAGCCGACTGTCGGGTATCAGTTCGGCCGACCGCTGCCCGCAGGTTTCCAGCGGCGCGAACGCATCGTGATCGCCGTGCAGTACCAGCGCGGGCACGGTGATCTTGCCGAGCTCGGCGGTGAGGTCGGCCGACATGTTGGCGGCCGAACACGCGACCGCGGCTTGGAGTGACACTCCCATCCAGTCCCTGATGGTCTGTTCCTTCTCCAGTTGCGGAATCACGCAGCCGGGAAGCCCTTCGCCAAAGGACAGCGCGGCGTTCTCGGCTACCCATTGGCCGTAGCTCGCGCGGAACCGGCCGAGCAGTGCCGCTCCCGCCTGCGGGTCGACATCGAGCTTCGGCACCGTCGAGCTGACCAGCGCGATCCGCGCGATGCGCTGGCCGCCGTGCCTGCTCAGGTAACGCGCTATCTCACCGCCCCCCATCGAGTGCCCGACCAGGGTGACGCCGGTGAGATCGAGCCTGTCGAGCAGCGCGGCCAGGTCGTCGGCGAGCGTGTCGAAGTCGTATCCGGTGCCGGGGTCATCGGAGCGGCCATGACCCCGGCGGTCGTAGGCCACGGCGCGGAAGCCGTTCTCGGTCAGGTGCAGCATCTGGTACGGCCACATGTCGCTGCTCATCAGCAGGCCGTGGACGAACACGACGGGACGCCCGGCGCCCCAGTCCCGGTAGAACAGCTCGGCCCCGTCAGAGGCGGTAAAGCGCGGCATTCTGGTACTCCCTTTCCATCGGCGAGTGAGTGCGTCACAGCAAGGCTCGGCGCTGCCGCCACGGAAGGGTCAAGCCCGATCCCCGGCAGGACTCTCCCCCGACAGGAGACCCCACAATGGACGGCGTGACGTGCTACCTGTCCATCGGCGACTTCTCGCGCGCTACCCACATGACCGTCAAGACGCTGCGCCACTACCACCAGATAGGCCTGCTCGAACCGGCCAAGATCGATCCGCACAGCGGCTACCGGCACTACGCCACCGACCAGATCCCCACCGCGCAGATCATTCGCCGCTTCCGTGACCTGGGTATGCCGCTTGACCAGATCCAGGTCGTGCTGTCCGCTCCCGACCTGCGCACGCGGAACGAACGGATCACCGCCCATCTCAGCCGCCTGGAGCACGACCTCGGCCGTACCCGGTCGGCCATCGCCTCGCTGCACGACCTGCTGGCGCCGCCCTCACCGCAGAGCGCGCACACCCGCATCGAGCTGCGCGGCGTGCCAGCGGTTCCCGCGGCCACCATCACCGACACCGTAAGCGCCCAGGACTCGGCGGCCTGGCTGCAGGGCGCGCTCGGCGAGCTCCACGCGACCCTGGCCGCCAGGAACCTAGCCGCCGGCGGGCCCGCGGGCGGCATCTACGCCGACGAGGTGTTCACCCGCCACCGCGGGCAGGTGATCATCTTCGTCCCGTGCGCCGGACCCATCAGGCCGATGGGCCGGGTCACGTCATCGGTGATCCCGGCCGCCGAGCTGGCCGTCATCGAGCACCTCGGGACACCCGCCGACGTTGACCGCGCCTACGGCACACTGGCCACCTACGTAACCCGCCACGCCCTCGCCGTCGACGGCCCGATCCGCGAGTACTACCTCACCGGCCAGCGCGACACCGCCGACACGTCACGATGGCGCACCGAGATCGGCTGGCCGATCTTCCGGACAAGCAGTTCATCTGTGGAAGTCGTCGGCCCCACGGGTCGCTAGGCCTCCGCGTCGGGCGGATCGGCCGGGGTCATCGCCTTGACGATGCGCTCCAGGTCGTCGACGGTGGCGAACTCGACGACGATCTTTCCCTTCCGCTGGCCCATCTCCACCTTGACCCGGGTCTCGAAGAGATCGGACAGGCGATCGGCCAGGTGGCGCAGGCCGGGGGCGGTCGGCCGCCTGGCCGCGCGGACGGGGTGCCGACGCGGGGCGTCGTCGACGCCGACGGACACGAGTTCCTCGACGGTCCGGACCGACAGGCCCTCGGCCACGATCCGCTGCGCCAGGTGCTCTTGGGCCTCGGAGTCAACCAGGCCGAGCAGGGCGCGGGCATGGCCCGCGGTGAGCACGCCCGCCGCCACCCGCTTCTGAACGGTCGGCGGCAAATTCAGCAGCCGGAGGGTGTTGCTGATATGAGGCCGGGATCGGCCTATCTTGCGCGCAAGTTCCTCGTGCGTGGCGCCGAAGTCATCGAGGAGCTGCTGGTAGGCCGCGGCCTCCTCCAGGGGATCCAGCTGCTGACGGTGCAGGTTCTCCATCAGCGCGTCCCGCAGCAGCTCATCGTCTTGTGTCTGCTTGACGATGGCGCCGATCTCGGTCAGCCCGGCCCGCTGCGCGGCCCGCCATCTTCGCTCGCCCATGATGAGCTCATACCGGCGGATCCCGGTCGCCCGGACGACCACCGGCTGCAGCAGGCCAACCTGCCTGATCGACTCGGCCAGCTCGTCGAGCGCCTCGTCATCGAAGCTCCGCCGGGGCTGCCGCGGGTTCGGGGTGATCGCGGTGACCGGGATTTCCTCGTAGCGGGCACCGGCGACCTCGCCCAGGGGGGCGGGCTCGCCGGGGTCCCCGGCCGGCACCGGGCCGACCGAGGGCCTCGGCCCGCCACGCGCGGTGTCGCCGTCACCCAGCAGCGCGGAATCGGGGATCAGCGCCCCGAGCCCTCTGCCTAGACCACGCCTGTGCTGAGCCACTGCTACTCCCGATCAAGCCCGATCGCCCCTGCGCCTGTCCTTCAATAATGCGCGATGCCGACCGCTTGCACCTGCCGAAAGCCCGGGCTCGCCGGCCGGCCAGGCGATAACGCTTCCTGCCTGGTTCCGGCTGACTGCATCGCTAGCTCCTTCGCCGCCTCCGTGTAAGCGATCGCGCCGCTCGAGCCCGGGTCGTAGCTGATCACCGACTGCCCCCGGCTCGGTGCCTCGGATACCCTGACGCTCCGCGGGATGATGGTGTTGAGCACCGATGCGCCGAAGTGCGAGCGGACGTCATCGGCCACATCCGCCGCGAGCCGGGTCCGGCCGTCGTACATCGTAAGCAGCACCGTCGAGATGTGCAGTCCCGGGTTGAAGTTGACCCGGACCAGCTCGGCGGTGTTGAGCAGTTGCTGCACGCCCTCGAGCGCGTAGTACTCGCACTGGATGGGAAGCAGGACCTCCTCCGCCGCCACCAGCGCGTTGACTGTCAGCAGGCCGAGCGAGGGCGGGCAGTCCACGAAAACATATTCAAGTTCCGAGACGTCGAAGGCCCGCAACGCCTTGGCCAGGCGTAGCTCCCTGGCCACCATCGGAACCAGCTCGATCTCCGCGCCCGCGAGGTCGATCGTGGCCGGCGCGCAGAACAGGCCAGGCATCTCGCCGGCCGGGCGGACGACATCGGCGAGCGCGCGCTCCTCGACCAGCACGTCATAGACCGAGGGGGTGCCCGAGTGATGGTCGATGTCGAGTGCGGTCGATGCGTTTCCCTGGGGATCGAGATCTATCACCAGGACCCGCGACCCATGCTGGGCCAAGCTGGCCGCCAGATTGACCGCGGTGGTGGTCTTGCCCACGCCGCCCTTCTGATTCGCGATCGTCATTATCCGGCAGCGTGGCGGGCGCGGCCACGGCGGACGGGCGGCCGCGCCCCGTACGCCGACCGCGGCCTCCGCCGCTCGCCCTATCGGCGTATCGACCTGGCCGCGTTGCATCTCCGGAATCACGACCGGGTTGGTTCCACGTGGAACCGGAAAGTCGGGCTGCCGCATGCCGTCCATCGCGGCCTCGGCGGTCCCGGTTCCAGGGCTGTCACCGTTCACCTGAACGCCTCTCGGTACTCGGTCCTCGCTCCCGCCCGGGTCCGCACCCGGCCATCCCAGCCCTCCAAACCCCGCGGTCCCCACCGCCAGCGCGCTGCCCGGGGCCCGACCCGTCGACGACGTGTCCGGCCACCCCAATCCAGCTGCGCCCTGCCGGTAATAGCTAGGCCTCACCTAGTCCCTGCCCTGCCTCATCTAGGCCTTATCTAGCGGATAGGCCTTATCTGGCGAAGAACCGCACGACGGTAGTCGCAGGAATGACCTTACCTTGCCCCGCCCGCACAACCTCCGCGCCGCGAGCGCCAATCCGGCGCAGTACGGGTCTGGCCGCCGTCAATTCCTCGGCTACGCTACGCCCTTTTATCGCCAGAACCATTCCCCCCGGCCGTACCACGTTCACCGCGAGCTCAGCCAGGCGCGGCAACGGGGCCACCGCACGCGCCGTGACGACATCCGCCTTCACGCGAACGTCCTCGGCCCGGCCGCGCAGCACGGACACGTTCTCCAGCCGCAATTCGGTCACGCACTCGGCCAGGAAACGGCAGCGCCGTTCCATGGGCTCAAGCAGGGTTACCTCCATGCCGGGCAGGACCATGGCCAGGACCAGCCCCGGCAGGCCCGCCCCCGAGCCGATGTCAAGCAGCGTTCCCCGGGGCGGGTCGATGAGCTCGGCCACCACCGCACAGTTCAGCAGGTGCCGGTCCCACAGCCTTGGCACCTCGCGCGGGCCGAGCAGGCCCCACTCCACTCCGCGGGTGGCCAGGATGCCGGCGTAGGCGACGGCGACATCAAGCGCCGGGCCGAAGACGGCCGCCGCGTTACCGGGAACTGCTGGGCCGTCGTCCACGGCTTCACCGGTGACCAGCGGGGACCCGCCGTCACGCGGCAGGGAAGACCACGACCCGCCGGTTGGGTTCCTCGCCCTCGGACTCGCTTCGCTGGCCGGCCGCCGCCACCGCATCGTGCACGATCTTCCGCTCGAACGGTGACATCGCCTCCAGCGTCTTCGGCTGGCCCGTCCGCGCGACCTCCTCGGCCACCTCACGCCCGTAATCGGCGAGCTCGGCCCGCCGGCGCGCCCGGTATCCGCCGATGTCGAGCATCAGCCGGGCCCGGACTCCGGTCTGCCGGTGCACCGCCAGCCTGGTCAGCTCCTGCAGCGCCTCAAGCACCTGTCCCTCGTCGCCGACCAGTTCGTCGAGGGTGGCGCCGACCACCGACACGACCGCCCGGTCGCCCTCGACGTCCATGTCGATGTCGCCGTCGAGGTCAGCGATGTCGAGCAGGCCCTCCACGTAATCGGCGGCGATATCGCCCTCAAGCTCGAGATCGCTGAGCCGCGGCGGAGTGGTCGCGGCCCCGTCGAGCACGTCGCCCTCGCCCTCGTCCGCGATCTCGGCGACCTCCACGTCCTGCTGGCTCAAGGCCGAACCTCCCGCGCTATCACGTCACCGATCACCGCTTGCCCGAACGCTTGCTTTTTGCCTGCCGGACCGGCTGCTGCCGCACCACCTTGGTGGTGACCTCCGGCTCCGGCTCGGGAGCCGGCTCCTGTTTCCTGCCCAGCCGCAACAACCGCCTGGCCGCGCCGTCCTGCCCGTTGGGGGGATTTGGCGCGTTGGCCGCGGTATCGCGTGCGGCCGACCCGGTCCGCACGCGGTCCGTCGCCGAACTCGTACCGCTGGATCCCGATCCAGTCTTGGCCCGCGGCGCGGTGCCCGACGTCGTACGCCCGTTGCCTGTCTCGGTCCGCTCACTGCCCGTGGCTGGCCGCGCGGCCGCGGTCCTCGTGCCCGACGACGGTTTAGTGCCGCTCCCGGCGGGCCTCGCGCCGCTTCCGGCCGGCCTCGTACCGCTCCCGGCGGGCCTCGTACCGCTCGCGGCCGGCCTCGTGCTGCCCGTCCGCGCCGAACCCGCCGTGGTCTTCGCGGCGCCCGACGCCGGTTTGGCCGAGCTCGACGCGGAGCCGGCCGGGCCGGACTCGGAGCGCATCGCGCTGCGTGTCGCGCGGGCCAGGCCGCCCACGGCGGTGGCGGTTTTGCTCGGCGGAGCCGGCTCGACGGTCCAGTTGCGGAACATGAAGTACTGCTGGCCGAGAGTCCACACGTTGGTCGTCACCCAGTAGAGCACCAGTCCGTACTGCCAGTACAAACCCGTCAGCGAGAAGAACGGGACGATGTACATCATGTACTTCTGGGTCGAGGCCATCGGGTTGTCCGGGTCCACGCTGGTCTGCATGAGACCGCGCTTGGAGCTTTGCCGGACGGTCATGAACGTCGTGCTCGCGCTGAGAGCCACGGTAATCGCGGCGACGATCGACGCGGTCAGGCCCATCCCCGGGGTATGCGGGAACAGCAGCTTGTCGTACAGGTGCACGCCGAAGATCGTCGCCTTCTGCGCGCTCTCAAGCACCGGCACCGTCAGCCCGTACTGGGTCTTCGAAGCCGGGACCAGGTGACCGTGCACGTAGTGCGCCGGCGACCACTCCGCGATGGCACGCAGCACGTAGAACAGCGAGAAGAAGATGATCATCTGCGGGATCATCGGCAGGCAGCCTGCCAGCGGGTTGACCCCGTTCTCCTTGTAGAACTTCATCGTCTCTTCGTTGAGACGCTGCTTGTCGTTCTTGTACTTCTTCCGCAGTTCGGCCAGCTGCGGCGCGTGCTGGGCCATCTTCCGCTGGGCGTGTACCTGCTTCACGAACAGCGGGATGAGGCAGATCCTGATCAGGATGACGAGGATCGCGATGGACAGGCCCCAGGCCAGTCCGGTGTCGGGCCCGAACAGCGCGCCCAGCCCGGTATGCAGGTGAACGATCACCCATGCCACCAGGTCGGCCAGAGGATTGAGAAGGCTAGTCACCGGTCAGCTCCTCGCGACCTTAGCGGGCGGCACCGGGTCGTAACCGCCGGGATTGAACGGATGACACCGGGCAATGCGGGCGACCGCGAGCCACAGCCCGCGCAAGGCGCCGTGCTTGGCGATCGCGGTGAGCGCGTATTCGCTGCACGACGGCGCGAACCGGCACCGCGGCGGAAGCAGGGGACTGACGAACCGCCGGTAACCCTCGATGGGAATCATGAGCAGCCGTGCCGGCACCGTCGCGGTGCGGCCCGTGCCGTTATCTGTGCCTGTCTGTGGCATTACCGACGTGTGCCCCAACCTATCGCCGCAGCAACCTCCTGAGCACCAAGTCCAGATCCGCGGCGAGATCTGACTGGCTTGCGTGCGCGGCCGCAGCGTTTGCGCGCACCACAAGAAGGCTACCGCCAGGAAGCGACTGGAGATACCCGCGCATGAGCTCACGAAGCCGCCGCTTGACGCGGTTTCTTGTCACCGCCGAGCCGACCGCCCGGCTGACTACAAATCCTACCCTCGCCGCGTCACGGTCATGGACGCCGTCCGCCCGGACCAGCAGGTGACCCACCAACAGCGGCCGGCCCGCACGGGTCCCGGCACGCACAGTCAAGGTGAACTCCGCGCCCCGGCGCATCCGGGCCTCGGGCGGCAGGATCAGGCACTCAGCCGGTCGCGGCCCTTGCGCCTGCGGGCCGCGAGGACAGCTCGGCCGGCCCGGGTGCGCATGCGCAGCCGGAAACCATGCGTCCTCGCCCGGCGCCGATTGTTCGGCTGAAACGTGCGCTTACTCACTGGGGCTCCAGATGGGATGCTCGGGTAGCTTGTTGCATCAAGGCGCTGCGAGCACGCTAAACCTACAGCGTGCGGCCTCGGATTCATCCCAGGCTACCATCCGGAACCCCGGCGTTTGCCAGGCGTGCCCAGCGATCGCGGCTTACTCTGTGGAAAAGCGGTTCTCCCAAGCTGCGGCGGTCACCGCGCGCAATCGGGAGGCTACGTGCACAACATGTGGAAAGTTCTGTGGATCGTGAGCGCCTGGCTCGCGGTAGGGATGCGAGGGGAGCGCCCGGATGGCTACTTCAGATCTGGCAGAAGTCTGGGCACGATCCCTCGAAGGACTCGCTGACCTGCAGATCCAGCCGCACCAGCGGGCCTTTCTTAAGCTCACCCGCCCGCTCGGGCTGGTGGAGAACACGGCGCTGATCGCCACTCCCAACGAATTCGTCAAGGAGCAGCTGGAGACCCGGCTGCGCCCGCTGATTACCCAGGCGCTATCCCAGCAGCTCGGGCGTGACATTCAGCTCGCCGTCACGGTCGACCCGTCGCCGCAGCTCAGCGCGTCCCACGCAGAAACGGTCAGCGACCTGGAAGCGGATCTCGATGTGGACGTGCGGGACCTGGGCGACCTGGGGAAGGCTCCTTCGGCGCCGCGCGCCCAGGTACGCCCGGGGCTCCCTGAGGCAAATCGCGTCGGGCACGCGCCCCCGGCGGCTTCACCCCAGGACCACGAGTCCGCCGGGTCGGGTGGCGCCCAGGGCTCGGTGATCCCCCGGCTCGGCGGCGCCCGGCTGAACTCGAAATACACCTTCGAGACCTTCGTGATCGGGTCGAGCAACAGGTTCGCGCACGCGGCCGCCGTCGCCGTTGCCGAGGCGCCGGCGAAGGCCTACAACCCGCTATTCGTCTACGGCGACTCAGGCCTGGGCAAGACGCACCTGCTGCACGCGATCGGGCATTACGCCCAGACGCTCTACTCCGGCCTGAAGGTCAGGTATGTCAGCTCGGAGGAGTTCACCAACGACTTCATCAACATGATCAGGGACGGCAAGCAGGACGGCTTCCGCCGCCGGTACCGCGACGTGGACGTGCTCCTGGTCGACGACATCCAGTTCCTCGAGAACAAGGAAGGCACCCAGGAAGAGTTTTTCCACACCTTCAACACCCTGCACAACGCCAGCAAGCAGATCGTCATCTCCAGTGACCGGCCACCCAAGCGGCTGGTCACGCTGGAGGACAGGTTGCGCAGCCGGTTCGAGTGGGGCCTGCTCACCGACGTCCAGCCGCCCGAACTCGAGACCCGCATCGCCATCCTGCGGCGCAAGGCGATCCAGGAGGGCCTCAACGCGCCGCCCGAGGTGCTCGAATACATCGCGAGCAGGATCTCGACGAACATAAGGGAGCTTGAGGGCGCACTGATCCGGGTCACCGCGTTCGCCAGCCTGAACCGCCAGTCGGTCGACCTGCAGCTGGCCGAGATCGTGCTCAAGGACCTCATCCCCGAAGCGGCCGGCCCGCAGATCACCACCGCGACGATCATGGGCCAGACCGCGTCCTACTTCGGCCTGTCGATCGATGACCTGTGCGGGACGTCCCGTTCCCGGGTACTTGTCACCGCCCGGCACATCGCCATGTACCTGTGCCGCGAGCTCACCGACCTGTCGCTGCCGAAGATCGGCCAGCAGTTCGGCGGCCGCGACCACACCACCGTCATCAACGCCGACCGGAAGATCCGCTCGCTGATGGCCGAACGCCGGTCGATCTACACCCAGGTCACCGAGCTCACCAACCGAATCAAGCAACAGGCCCGGGCGGGCTGACCGGCCCCGTGGACCGGCCACTGCGGGCGTGTGCGCACAGTTTGTGGACAACGTTGTGGAAGAGTTTCGGATAACCGGGGGACAACCCATGGCAAGCACGTGCACTCCGGGCCTCGCGCCACAGCGGACCCGTCTGCATCCCCCGGCGCCGAACATCCCCTGTGCACAGCGACAGGCCGCTAAGCTGCGGTGACGGGCTTCTCCCCAGAATCCACGGCACCTATGACTACGACGATTCTTTAGCTAAGAAGAAAGCACAACAGCAAGTAGGCCCTGTGTGCCCCGCACACCGAGGAGGCAGTTTCCCGTGAAGCTCCAAGTCGAGCGTGATCAGCTCGCGGAAGCCGTGGCCTGGACCGCGCGGGCCCTCCCGGCCCGCCCGACCGCTCCCGTGCTGGCCGGGATGCGCCTGCACGCTGGGGCCGAGCTCATCTTGTCGACCTTCGACTACGAGGTCTCCGCGCAGGCCACTACCCCGGTGATCGCCGACGAGGAGGGAACGGTCCTCGTATCAGGCCGCCTCCTGGCCGAGATTGTCAGGTCGCTTCCGGCCAGGCCGGTCGAGATCACCACCGACGGCACCCGCGCCACGCTCAAGTGCGGCTCGGCCACATTCACCCTCGTCCTGCTGCCCGTCGAGGAGTACCCGACGCTGCCCGAGATGCCGCCGGTGGCAGGCTCGGTGGGCAGCGACGCGCTGGCCACCGCCATCGGCCAGGTGGCCACCGCCGCGGGACGTGACGACACGCTGCCCGCGCTTACCGGCATCCGGGTCGAGATCGCCGGCGACACGCTCACCCTCGTCGCTACCGACAGGTACCGGCTGGCAGTCCGCGAGCTGCGCTGGAACCCCTCCCGGTCCGACCTGTCCACCGCGGTGCTCGTGCCCGCGCGGGTGCTTGGCGACACGGCCCGCGCGCTGACCTCCGGCGCCGAGGTGTCGATCTCGCTCGGCGGCGAGAGCCTCATCGGCTTCGCCGGGGCCGGGCGCCAGACCACCACCCGGCTGCTGTCCGGCGAGTACCCCAAATACGCCGCGCTGCTGCCCAGCGAGTTCAGCGCCACCGCGGAACTGGCGGCCGGCTCGTTCGCGGAGGCAGTCAAGCGGGTGGCCCTGGTGGCCGAGCGCAACACCCCGGTCCGGCTGGCCTTCAGCCAGGGCCAGGTCGTGCTCGAGGCGGGCGCGTCGGAGGAGGCGCAGGCGACCGAGGTCCTCGAGGCCGCGTTCGACGGCGAGGACCTGGAGATCGCGTTCAACCCGCAGTACCTGCTCGACGGCATCGGGGCGATCGACTCCGACACGGCCAGGATCTCGTTCACCTCACCCAAGAAGCCCGCCGTCATTACCGGCAAGACCGAGCGCGAGCCCGACTACAGGTACGTGCTCATGCCGATCCGGGTAAGCGACTAAGAGACTGCAGGAGATTAGTCTCGGAGCTGTGCACCTTACCCGGCTCGCGCTGATCGACTTCAGGTCCTACGGCGACCTGAGCATCGAGCTGGGACCCGGCGTGACCACGTTCAGCGGGCCGAACGGGGAGGGTAAGACCAACCTGGTAGAGGCGGTCGGCTACCTGGCCACCCTGGGCAGCCACCGGGTCGCCACGGACGCGCCACTAGTCCGCCACGGCGCCGAACGTGCCGTGCTGCGCGCGGCCGTGACCGGGATACGCGGTAGCGCGCTAATCGAGGTCGAGCTCAACCCGGGCCGCGCTAACCGGGTCAGGCTCAACCGCGCGCCGCTGCCGCGGCCGCGCGACATCCTGGGCACGCTGCGCACGGTGCTGTTCGCCCCGGAGGACCTGGCCCTGGTCAAAGGCGATCCAGGCGAGCGTCGCAGGTTCCTTGACGACCTGCTGGTGGCAACCGCGCCGCGGTATGCGGGCATCCGCGCCGACTACGAGCGGGTGCTGCGGCAGCGCACGGCCCTGCTCAAGTCGGCGGGCGGCAAGGGTCACCTGCGCGGCCAGGCGCGGGAGTCGGTGATGGCCACGCTTGACTCGTGGGACGCGCAACTGGCCCGGGCCGGCGCGCCGCTGCTTGCGGGCCGGATGCGCCTGGTGGCCGCGCTGCGACCGCACGTCGAGGCCGCTTACACCGCCGTGGCTGGCGGGCCGCCTGGCGAGCGGTGCGGAATGTCTTACCGCAGTTCAGCGTTGAATACTGATGAGGGTTTCGACCACCTGGCGGCGCTGGAGACGGGCCATCTCGAGACGGCACAGCTCGAGAAGGAACTGCTCAAGGCGCTGGCCGGAGTGCGGGCCAGCGAGCTGGACCGGGGCGTCTGCCTGGTCGGCCCGCACCGCGACGAGCTCGAGCTGTCCGTCGGCGAGCTGCCCGCCCGCGGCTACGCCAGCCACGGCGAGTCCTGGTCGCTCGCGCTCGCGCTGCGCCTGGCCAGCTTCACGTTGCTGCGCCAGGGGCACGAGGACCCGGTGCTCATCCTGGACGACGTGTTCGCGGAACTGGACGCCGGCCGCAGGGACCGGCTGGCGGCCGTGGTGGCCGCCGCCGAGCAGGTCCTGATCACCGCCGCGGTGCCAGCCGATGTTCCCGGCGTCCTGGCTGGCGCGCGGTTCGACGTCCGCAGCGGCGTGATCAGCCGTGCCGGCTGACGGCGGCCGTGCGGGCGACCGCGCCCGGCGGGCGGCCGAGGCGCTGGCCGAGGCCAGGGCGGACGCGCGGGCCAGGGGCGATCTGCCGGCCGGCCTCCGCGGCCAGCCAGGGTCGGCCAGAACCGATGATGCCGAACGGTCCCGGGTTATCCCGCCCGGTCACGATGGCACGCCTGCCGTGGCCGGCCCTGGCGGCGCCGTCCGCGGGCGCCCCCGCCAGGAGGACCCGCAGCAGCTGGCCCAGGCCATCGGCGGCCTGCTCGATAGCAGGGGCTGGCAGCAGCAGGCCGCGGTCGGATCGGTGTTCGGCCGCTGGGCGGAGATCGTCGGTGCCGACCTGGCCGCGCACACGGCGCCCGACGCCTTCGCCGATGGCGAGCTCACGGTGACCGCCGACTCGACGGCCTGGGCGACCCAGGTCCGGCTGCTCGCCCCGCAGCTCCTGCGGCGCCTGGCCGCCGAGCTCGGCGACGGGACGGTACGCCGGGTCAAGGTCCGCGGCCCGGCGCCGCCACGGCGGCGGGGCGCCTGGCGCGTCCCGGGCGGCCGCGGCCCGCGGGAGGACTACGGCTGAGCCTGCGCCGATTGCCCTACGGCAATGGTGCTGCTCAGCCCGACACGTCAGGCAACACGGCCCTGGCTGTCGGTACCCACAGGTAAAATGAATAGGCGCAGAGGAAACCACGTGGTGGGGGGTTGGCTGCGCGTTTCTGATGCAGGATGGAGCTCGGTTTGTCCTACGATGCACGCTCGATCAAAGTGCTTGAGGGCCTGGAGGCCGTCCGCAAGCGACCCGGAATGTATATCGGTTCTACCGGGGAGCGAGGCCTGCATCACCTGGTATACGAGGTTGTTGACAACTCCGTTGACGAGGCCCTGGCCGGATACTGCGACAGCATCGAGGTGACGCTGCTGTCCGACGGCGCGGTACGCGTGGAGGACAACGGACGCGGCATCCCCGTGGACGAGCACCCGGTGGAGCACCGACCGGCGGTCGAGGTCGTGATGACCACGCTGCACGCGGGCGGCAAGTTCGACTCGAAGTCCTACGCGGTCTCCGGCGGCCTGCACGGCGTGGGCGTGTCCGTGGTGAACGCCCTGTCCGAGATGCTCGAGGTCGAGGTGCGCCGGGACGGCTACGTCTGGACGCAGGCCTACGAGCACGGCGACCCGATGGGCCCGGTGTTGCGCGGCGCCGCGACGCAGGACACCGGCACCACGATCACGTTCTGGCCCGACGGGGGCATCTTCGAGACGACTGACTGGTCGTTCGAGACGCTGTCCCGGCGGATGCAGGAGTACGCCTTCCTCAACAAGAACCTGGCCATCTCGCTGACGGATGAGCGGACCCTCGACGAGTCAGGCCAGCCACGGGCAGTCGAGTACCAGTACGAGGGCGGGATCGCCGATTTCGTTCGGTATATAAATAATTCCAAGGAGCCGGTGCACGGGACGATCATCGACTTCGGTGAGGACGGCGACGGCATCTCCGCCGAGATCGCGATGCAGTGGACCGGGTCGTACACCGAATCGGTGCACACGTTCGCGAACACGATCGCCACCACCGAGGGCGGGACGCATGAGGAGGGCTTCCGTGCGGCCCTGACCACGATCGTCAACCGGTACGCGCGGGAGGTTAAGCTCCTGCGCGAGAAGGACGACAACCTGACCGGCGACGACGTCCGCGAGGGCCTGACCGCGATCGTGTCGGTCAAGCTGACCGAGCCGCAGTTCGAGGGCCAGACCAAGACCAAGCTCGGCAACACCGAGGCCAAGTCGTTCGTGCAGAAGGCGTGCAACGATCACCTGCGGGACTGGTTCGAGCGCAACCCGGGCGAGGCCAAGGACATCGTCAACAAGGCCAGCCAGGCGGCCCGGGCGCGGATCGCCGCGCGGCATGCCCGCGACCTGACCCGCAAGTCGCTGCTTGGGTCGACGACGCTGCCGGGCAAGCTGGCCGATTGCCAGTCCACCGACCCGGCGCGGTCGGAGATCTACGTGGTCGAGGGCGACTCGGCCGGAGGTTCGGCCAAGGGCGGCCGGAACCCGCAGTTCCAGGCCATCCTCCCGCTCCGCGGCAAGATCATCAACGTGGAGAAGGCGCGGATCGACCGGGTGCTGAAGCACACCGAGGTCCAGTCGCTGATCACCGCGCTTGGCACCGGCATCTACGACGAGTTCGACATCGCCAAGCTGCGCTACGACAAGATCATCCTGATGGCGGACGCCGACGTAGACGGGCAGCACATCACGACGCTGCTGCTTACCCTGCTGTTCCGGTTCATGAAGCCGCTGGTCGAGGCCGGTCACGTGTACCTGGCCCAGCCGCCGCTTTACAAGATCAAGTGGGAGGGCCGCGGCGTCAAGCCTGGCTACGCCTACAGCGACGCCGAGCGGGACCGGCTGATCGAGGCCGGGATCGCGGAGGGCCGCAAGGACCCGCGGCCGCGCGATGGCGTGCAACGCTACAAGGGCCTGGGCGAGATGAACGCGACCGAGCTGTGGGATACCACGATGGACCCGGCCCAGCGGGTGCTCGGGCAGGTGACGCTGGACGACGCCGCCCAGGCCGACGAGCTGTTCAGCGTGCTGATGGGCGAGGACGTCGAGGCGCGCCGCTCGTTCATCACCCGCAACGCCAAGGATGTCAGGTTCCTGGACATCTGATTCACGGGACACCAGCCCGTACTTGTAATTAAGGACTGCAAAAGTGACGGAAGTTACCGATCCGCCCGAGGGCGGGCACGGCCGCATCGAGCCGGTTGACATCCAGTATGAGATGCAGCGCAGCTACATCGACTACGCGATGTCGGTCATCATCGGCCGGGCGCTGCCCGACGTGCGGGACGGGCTCAAACCGGTCCACGTGCGGATCCTGTACGCCATGTACGACGCCGGGTTCCGGCCCGACCGCGGGTTCTTCAAGTGCTCGCGGGTCGTCGGCGACGTCATGGGCAACTACCACCCCCACGGCGACAGCGCGATCTACGACGCGCTGGTCCGGATGGCGCAGCCGTGGTCGATGCGGCTGCCGCTGATCGACAGCCAGGGCAACTTCGGTTCGCCCGGCAACGACCCGCCCGCGGCCATGCGGTACACCGAGTGCCGCCTGGCCCCGCTGGCGATGGAGATGCTGCGGGACATCAACGAGGAGACCGTCGACTTCCGCGACAACTACGACGGCCGCTCGTCCGAGCCCGTCGTACTGCCGAGCCGGTTCCCCAACCTCCTCGTCAACGGGTCCGACGGGATCGCGGTCGGCATGGCCACCAAGATCCCGCCGCACAACCTGCGCGAGGTCGCCGCCGGCGTGCAGTGGTACCTGGACAACTTCGAGGCCTCCGACGAGGAACTGCTCGATGCGCTGACCGAGCGGATCCCCGGGCCCGACTTCCCGACCCGTGGCCTGATCGTAGGCCGGCGCGGCATCAGGGACGCCTACCGGACCGGACGCGGCTCGATCATCATGCGCGCCGTGGTCGAGGTGGAGGAGGACAACCGCGGCCGGACGTGCCTGATCGTCAAGGAATTGCCGTTCCAGGTCAACCGGGACAACCTGGCGGAGAAGATCGCCGAGCTTCACCGGGACGGCCGGGTCAACGGCATCGCCGGCATGCAGGACGAGAGCAGCGACCGTACCGGCCAGCGGCTGGTGATCGTGCTGAAGCGGGACGCGGTGGCCAAGGTCGTCCTGAACAACCTCTACAAGCACACCCAGCTGCAGGACACGTTCGGCGCCAACATGGTGGCCCTGGTCGACGGCGTGCCGCGCACCCTGCGGCTTGACCAGATGATCAGGTACTGGGTGGCGCACCAGATCGAGGTCATCGTCAGGCGCACCAGGTTCCGGCTGCGCAAGGCGGCCGAACGGCTGCACATCGTCGCTGCGCTGCTGAAGGCGATCGACCGGATCGACGAGGTCATCGCGTTCATCAGGGCCAGCGCGTCGGCCGCCGAGGCCCAGCAGGGCCTGATGGGGCTGCTGGAGATCGACGAGATCCAGGCCCGCGCGATCCTTGACATGCAGCTGCGCAAGCTGGCTGCCCTGGAACGACAGGAACTCGTCAACGAGCGCGACGAACTCGAAGCCAAGATCGCCGACTACGAGTCGATCCTGGCCTCACCTGAGCGGCAGCGGGAGATCGTCGGGTCCGAGCTGGCCGAGATCGTGACCAGGTACGGGGATGACCGGCGGACCGAGATCATCGCCTACGACGGCGAGGTGGCCGACGAGGACCTGATCGCAGAAGAGGACGTCGCGGTCACCATCACCTACGGCGGGTACGCCAAGCGGACCAAGACCGACCTGTACCGGGCCCAGCGCCGCGGCGGCAAGGGCGTCCGCGGGGCGCAGCTGCGTACCGACGACATCGTCGATCACTTCTTCGTCACATCGACCCATCACTGGATCCTGTTCTTCACCAACAAGGGCCGCGTCTACCGGGCCAAGGCCTACGAACTGCCCGACGCTGGCCGTGACGCCCGGGGCCAGCACGTGGCCAACCTGCTCGCGTTCCAGCCCGACGAGCGGATCGCCGAGGTGCTCGCGCTTCGCGACTACCAGGTGGCGCCCTACCTGGTGCTGGCCACCCGCGGCGGGCTGGTGAAGAAGTCCAGGCTGACCGACTTCGACTCGCCCAGGTCAGGCGGCATCATCGCAATCAACCTGCGCGAGGACGACGAGGTCATCGGGGCCCGGCTGGTCTCTCCTGACGAGGACCTGCTGCTGGTGTCCAAGAGCGCGCAGGCCATCAGGTTCCACGCCGACGACGATTCGCTGCGCCCAATGGGACGCGCCACGTCGGGGGTCATCGGCATGCGGTTCAACAACGGCGACGAGCTGCTTGGCATGTACGTGGTCAGGGAGGGCGAGGACGTCCTGGTCGCCACCGGCGGCGGCTTCGCCAAGCGGACCCCGGCCGATGCGTACCCGGTGCAGGGCCGCGGCGGCCACGGAGTGGTCACGGCCAGGATCACCGAAGCCCGCGGTGTACTGGTCGGCGCACTTATGGTCAACGCCGACGACGAGATCTTCGCCATCACCTCGGCAGGCGGGGTGATCAGGACCAGGGCAGGCGAGGTCAAGCAGTCCGGCAGGCAGACCATGGGGGTGCGTCTGATGAACCTGGCGGCGGGAGATAGCGTAGTAGCTCTGGCCCGCAACGCAGAGTCGTTGGCCGACAACGATCAGGAGCCGGCTGAAGAGGAGGATGGCCCTGGCGGTGCATCAGACGAAGCGGACCCAGCGTGACGGCAACGGCTGCCGGGATTTGAGCGTCCCAATAGTGTCACGTTGTTGGCGAGTACTGGCTGAAAGCCGTCTCATTGGCCTGGGTGGTCATGCGGGCGTCTCGTCCAGAGATAACCTCTTGAAGGTCGGACCATAGGAGGACGGCTTGGACAGGCGCACGAATAAGTCGGACGGCTCGGGTGGAGCCTCCCCTACGGTCGTGACTGCCCGCGCACGGCATGACGACGATGAGCTGATGGTCGGCAACGGCCAGCCGGATGAGCTCGCCGAGGCCCCGGAATCCGGCGCCGCCCCTGCCCTGCCCGCCGACGAGGTCGGCCCGGGACGGGACTCCTCGGTATTTACCTTCCGGCGCCCGGTCGCGGCCCCCGTCTCGCCCGGCGCGGACGACCTGGACGGCTGGACGCCCAGTTCTGCGGCCGAGGAGGACACGGTATCGTCGCCCGCCGCCGACGTGTCCGGTGATGACGGTTCTTTTGATAACGCCAGCTCGTTTGATGATGACAGTTCGCTTGATAACGCCACTTCATTTGATAACGCCAGCTCGTTCGATAATGCCAGCGTGTCCGATGGTGCCAGCTCGTCCGAGAGTGAGGCCTACCTGGCCGGTGAGGGCGCCGCGCCGCCCGCAGCCGACCCGTCACCCTCCGAGTCTTCCGAGCCTCAGAGCGTTTCCGCGGCCGCGTTCGTCTGGGATGTGCCCGAGCCGGACCACACGTCACCGTTGTCGCCTGCCCGGAGCTTCCTGCGCTCCAACTCCGCCACCAAGGACCCGGCGAGCCCGCACGCCCCCAGTGCCCCGGCCGCCCCGGCCGCCACGGCCGGCCAGGCCAAGGCGGCCGAACCGGCCAAGCCGGCGGGCGCGCCGCCACGGGGCCCCACCCAGGTCCGCGCCACGGGCACGCGGCCGAAGGGATCGTCGAAACGCTCGGCCAGACAGGCGCACCTGATCGTCGCCCGGGTCGAGCCGTGGTCGGTGATGAAGTTCAGCTTCGTGGTGTCCCTGCTGGCCTTCGTCATCTTGTTCGTCGCCGTCAGCCTGCTGTACGGGATGTTGTCGGCGCTCGGCGTGTTCACGTCGCTCGATCACGTCGTGTCGAGCCTGACATCGAGCCAGAATTCGGCCGGGGTGAATGCCTCCAAGTGGTTCACGGCCTCCCGGATCCTCAGCTACACCGCCCTGCTCGGCTCAATCAACATCGTGTTGATCACGGCCATGTCCACCATTGGCGCGGTTATCTACAACCTGACCTCGCGCCTGATCGGCGGCGTGGAGGTCACCCTCCGCGAGACCGACTGACGCTGGCGCGAGGCTTTTCACCCGCACCACACGCCGGGCTGGTTCACGCACGACATCCAGGTCGCGGTGGGTCTATCTCGAGTTGATGTCCAGGCGTTTGTACAGCACGTGGCCGGGCCAGCGCGGCCAGGCGGCAGCCCGGGCGATCGGGCCAGGGCGGCGGTGATGCCCGCGGTAGCCACGCCCGCGCGACCCCGGGCGAAGGGCGGACCGGAGGTCACCCCACGGCAGTTCCATCGGCCTGTCTCCTCTCCCCAAGGATTCGGTGCCGCCGAGGCCGGAGAACCACTCACATCGGCCCCGGCGGCCCGAGAACGCCCGCCGCCGTCCGGAGGCGGCGGGATGCCGGGTGCCCTACGCCCGGGCGGGCAGTCCCGGGCGGTCCCCCAACGGTGTGGGCACCGCGGCAGCGCTTACCCTAGCAGTACCTATATGCTGCTGCGCATATGTGCAGATGCATAGGGCATAACAATCCGGTATAGCCTCCGGCCATGACGATCGCCGCTCGTGGAGGCCGCGTGCTCGATCCCGCCGCTCACGTTCCGGTCTACCTCCAGATCGCGCAGTTGCTACGTCAGGAAATCATGTCAGGACGCTGGGTAACCGGCGATATGCTGCCCAGCGAGAGTGCCCTCACCGGGATGTACGAGGTGTCCCCGAGTTCGGTGCGGGCGGCGGTCCGGGTCCTGCGGGAGGAAGGCCTTGTGGAAACGCGTAGGGGGGCAGGTACGTTCGTGCGGGCGGTGCCCGCAAAAATCACTGTTCGTGCTGACCAGGAGGACGTCGTCACGGCCCGGATGCCGACCCCGGCCGAGCGGCTCGCCCTGGGCGTGGCCGAGGGGGTTCCGGTGATCAGCGTCCGGCGTCCGGGCCGCGCCGAGGAGCTATACGACGCAGGCCGGGCCGAGGTGATCATCGGGCCTTTAGCGCGTGCCGTCATGCGGTATCATTGGTCGGCGGACAGGTTCCCGCAGGTCAGGACCTGTTGAACGGGGTTATAGCTCAGTCGGTTAGAGCGCTTCCCTGATAAGGAAGAGGCCCGTGGTTCAAGTCCACGTAACCCCACAGCTAGACGCGATGATGACCCAGCCGAAGGCATGGTTCGTCGCCAGTGAGTTAACTAACCATCTGCGGCGAGGTCGCTGTCGTGCCGTCTGCCGTCGGCTCGGGTTCTGATGACTCAGCCGCCACGGCTACCGAACCGGCTCTTCAAATCCTCGAAGGAAACGCCGTGCTGGATGCCCCATGCCTCAAGCTGCGTGACATCAACCGGATCGGGCAGATTCTGCGACGCCTCATCGGCAAGGTCTGACCAGCCCGCGTGACGCAGCAGGTCGACGACCTGTTGCTTGCTGTATTGTTCTGGTCCCACGACTATCACCAACCCCTCTTCGGCCTGACGTCGCCGTAGCGCAGGTGTCAGGCGGGTGACGGTCCTTGGAAGTGCATCGCTTCCTGTACTACCTCTTGGTTTGAGCCTAACCGCTCGCTGCTCTGGCCGAGGGTCCAGGGCAGCGGCGGCACCCCGGGCTCGGCCATGCTCTCCGCACCCGTCGCGGTGCACATGATGCCCGATCTCACCTCCCCCGACCGGCACGCAATCCCCGGGCAATCCCCCGAACCTTTGCGCCTCATAGCGGAAGTAATTCGGCGTTTATTTCTATAGCTGACTCTAATAGCCGCCACCGACATTTTCGGGGCGGCGCGCCGTGATCGCCGGAATTTTCGAGTTGTTCTGGGTGCGGTCGGCGTGGCGGCTGGGAGCCGTGGGATGCTGCTGGCCGGGCGTGCGGGGGTGCACCACGGTCCGTTCGGAAAAATTGTTTGAGATCTGGCTCTTGGTGGCGGAGACCCCTGGAATCCTTCATCGCCGCCCGCCCCCTTTTGCCCTGACCGTCGACCCGGCCAGGCGGCTAGGCGGGTGACCCAGGCAGTCCATCAGAGAGTCCATCAGAGAGTCATCGCTGGCTTACGCCGCCGTTCGGCGTGAAAATCTGGCGGGGCTGACCGTCCCCGACCGGTACGGAGTCCGCTGCTGCGGTCACGGCACGATCTGGCGGCGC